>Ga0306920_100010941_pt1 | contig 12200 bp, 9 predicted proteins | sample flu12Cox44000170_FD_204666 | JGI IMG/M metagenome (GOLD analysis project Ga0306920, IMG submission 204666) | Lab enrichment of tropical soil microbial communities from Luquillo Experimental Forest, Puerto Rico - flux4day.12C.oxic.44.000.170 (v2)... | ecosystem: Environmental > Terrestrial >...
AGGCGGTGACGCTCGTCGCCATTTTCCAGTCTGCCATGCTGGTCAACCCGTCGGTGCCGGCAAAGACGGTCAACGAACTCGTAGCGCTGATCAAGGCGAATCCCAACAAGTACAGTTTTGCCTCGCCCGGGTTCGGTACTCCGTCGCATCTATTGGGAGAGCAATTCCGCGTCGCGACGGGACTTGATCTCGTGCATGTCCCTTATGGCGGAAGCGGCCAGGTCATCACATCGGTGGCCGCGGGCAATACGCCCATCGGCTTTGCCGCATTATCGGCAGCCGTTCCACTGATCCAGGATGGCAAGCTGCGCGCGCTCGCGGTGATGAGCAAGCAGCGTTCGCAAGCGGTACCGGACCTGCCCACTATCGAGGAGGCCGGCCATGGCGAGCTCGATGGCGATGCCTGGGTCGGGGTCATGGTGCCGGCCGGAGTGCCAAAGGACATCGTCGCGTTGCTCCATCAGGAGATCGTCAAGATCATCGCGCTGCCGGAAATGAAAGAGCGTCTGGCGGCAGTCGGCCTTGAGCCGGTCGGCGACAGCCCGGAGGAATTCTCCGCTCAGATGAAGGTCGAGATGGAGAAATGGGCCAAGGTGATCAAGGCCGCCAAAATCAGGGCGGAGTGAAGCACTCGCGCGGTTCAGGGACGGTGCGTTGCACCGTCTGCTCGTCACGCTTCAGACGGCTCGCGCCTGCTCGCCGACGCGGCCATCGAGCTGCGGCACCGCGATGCCGGGATCGGTCGGCAGCAGGTCCTTGCGCATGTGCTTGTTCGAATTTCCGTTGAACAACGTGCCGATGAGTCCACGGTCGAGATCGCTGGTGCCCAACAGGGCGTCGCAAATCGGGAACGTCAGGTTGAAATTCCGTGTCTGCATGAAGCCGAGCACGTGATGGATCATGTGCATGCGGCGGACCGTGTTGATGAGCGGAATGTGCTTGAGGTACGGATGCCGCCGGTCGTCGAGATGCGACAGCGTATGCAGGCCTTCGTACATCAGGTAATAGGCCGCCATCGTGAACACCGCGATGTATCCGGCATTGGCCGAGATCAGCAGTCCAAGCAGGAACGCAAGCGGCAACGCGGCAAGCACGAAGCCGAGCGGCGCGAAAGGCGGGAACAAGAGCGCGCGCCATTCCTTCTGGCCATGATAGGTCAGGTCGTGATGGGTGAAGAACTGGTGATGCACCGTGCAATGGCGCTTGTAAATCATCTCCAGGCCCTTCACCGGGCGATGGAGGATATAGCGGTGCGCGGCCCACTCGATCCAGTTGCCGAACAGCGCGATCGGGATCACCAGCAGCCATTCCCAGCCGGCATTGTGGATCCGGTTCCAGCAAAACCACATCGCAGCTCCCGTCACGAGCAGCGTGAAGCCGAGATGGAGCGCGCCGTGATACCAGGGCGGTGTCTCTGCAAGAAATCGCTCGCGGAACTGACGCTGACGCTCCTGTTCCCGGCGGTCGCGGCTGGCGTCCTGGAATACCACGTCCATCGCTCTCTCCCTTCGCGTCGCATGCCGGCGGGCATCGGCCACTTTCCGGCTGTTTGGGGGCAGCATATTCCTTAAAGCCCGGTTTGGGCTTTCCCCAGCCGCTCGGAATTTATCATTTCGGATGTTTTTTCTCCGCCCAATACATACCGGTCTTCGGCAATTCAGGTTATCTTCTGCGGTGGAGAATCCAGCAGTGACAAAGGCTTTGAGTATCCTGCGGGGCCGGTTTGGACGGGTGGCCCTCCTCGACATGGACACTTCGCTGGTGGACCATGCCCATCCGCATTTTCACTTGATCTTCAAGGTGAGCGGACCCGACCAGAACTTCGTGGTCGAGGGCAAGCCGGTGCCGTTGCGGAGCGACATGCTTGTCGCCGTCAACTCATGGCAGCAACACGCCTATATGCACCTTCAGAGTGCCGAACCAACACTGTTTCTCGCGCTCTATATCGAGCCGGGATGGCTTGCGAACGCGGACTGCGTATTTGGGAACTGCGCAGAGCCCGGCTTTTTTCCTCATCCCGGGATCGCGATCACAAGCGAGATCAACCGCCTGCGCGCCGATCTGGTGCAGCGCACGGCGGACCCGTTCGGTCAGCACGACGAGCTTCAGGAATTGATTCTACAGCTCTGCCTCACCGTCTCGCACGGCTTTTCGGACTGGCGACAGCGCGGCGCGGCAAGGCGCAAAACCGTTGGCCCCTGGGATTACCGGGTCGGGCGGGCGCTGCGGCACATGCGCATGCGTGCGGCGGAGGCCGTCGATCTCGATGACGTCGCGAAAAATTCCGGCCTCTCGCGCCCGCACTTCAATCATCTGTTCCGAAGCTGCACCGGCTTGAGCCCTCGCGTTTACGCCAATGCGCTTCTTGTCGAGACAGCCGTCAATCGTCTGCGGGAGCAAGACGAAATCGGACATATTTCCGAAGAGCTCGGCTTTTCGGCCCAGAGCAACTTTACGCGATTTTTCCAGCAGCACACCGGAACTTCGCCCAACCAGTATCGGCGCGTGATGTCCGATCTCGGCTGATCGGCAACCTCCCGGCGCGACGGAGCAGGCATGGAAGCAAGACGTACCAACACGGACACGGCCGGCCAGGGAAGCCATCCGGATTTGCGCGGCTGGCTGCAACGGCTCGCCGCCACGGACCGGCTTGCGGTCGCCCGCGGGGGCATCTCGCTGATCGATGAGCTGGCGGCGGTCGCCAAGAGAGTTGAAAACGAGCGCGCAGTGCTGTTTCCCGCGCCCGGACAACATTCGATCCCCGTCGTGGCGAACCTGTTTGCGAACCGCGGCTGGATCGCCGATTCGCTTCATATTCCCTCCGCCGAGCTGCTCTCGCGATTCCAGCACGCCGTTCGTCACCCGTTGCCGTGGGTCGAAGTCATGGCCGCGCCGGTGCACGATGTCGCCCATCGAAAGATCGATCTGCTCGCTCAATTGCCGATCCCCAAACACAACGAACACGACTCCGGACCCTACATCACCGCAGCGCTTTTGATCGCGCGCAATCCGAAGAGCGGGATTCAGAACGTCTCGATCCACCGCTGTCAGGTCAGCGGCCCGGATCGCATCGGCGTCCTGCTGTTGCCCCGGCACACGCTGCACTATTTCCGAATGGCCGAAGAAGCCGGCGAGGCGCTCGAGATTGCGCTTGTGATCGGCGTGCATCCGGCCTGTATCCTGGCTTCGCAGGCGATCGCAGCGCTCGACCAGGACGAAATGGAGATCGCCGGCGCGCTGCTCGGCCAGCCGGTGGAAATGGTGAAATGCCGGACCAACCAGGTGCGCGTGCCTGCGCACGCCGAAATCGTCATCGAGGGGCGCATTCTGCCCAAGGTTCGCGAGCCGGAGGGCCCGTTCGGCGAGTTTCCGCAATATTACGGACCGCGCGCCAATCGAGAAGTGATCCAGGTCGACGCGATCACGCATCGCAAGAATCCGTTTTTCCACACCATCGTCGGCGGCGGAACAGAGCATCTTTTGCTCGGTGGCATTCCGCGCGAGGCAACCTTGCTGGACCATTTGCAGCGCAGCTTTCCGTCGGTGCGCGACGTCCGCCTTACCCGCGGCGGAACGTGCCGCTATCATCTCGCCGTGAAGATCGAAAAGGCGAGCCAGGGCGAGCCGAAGAATATCATCATGGGCGCGTTCGGCGGCCATTACGACATCAAGCAGGTCGTCGTGGTCGACATGGACGTCGATATCGACGACGAAACCGAAATCGAATGGGCGGTTGCGACCCGCTTTCAGGCCGATCGCGATCTCGTCATCGTTTCGGGCGCGCAAGGCTCGAAACTCGATCCATCGTCGGATAACGGCATCAGCGCGAAAATGGGAATCGATGCGACCAAGCCGCTCGCAACAGAGCCGATGGAATTCAAGCGTATTCACGTGAAGGGCATCGAAAAAGTCGATCTCGCCCAGGTGCTCGAGCGCGATCCGAAAGCTGCTTTTGCGCGAATCATCGCGGGCTGAAACCAACCGGCCACGAACGACACCGGCTCGAGCCGGGGAATGCAACGAGGGAACGGACACACCGCTTCAGAGCCGAGCGGGGCGTCGCTGCCAGGAGAGTTTCAAGATGTCGACAGCGCTGCGAATTGCCCATGGAGCCTTTGGCCGGGTCGCGCTGCTTGACATGGACTGGCCGCTGGTACGTCACGCCCATCCGCATTGCCATGTGTTGTTGAAGGTCGAGGGTGCCGATACGCAGTTCGTCGTCGGCGACACGGTTTGTCCGCTCACCAACGACTCAACCGTTCTGGTCAACGGATGGCAGCCGCATTCCTATGTCCACCATCCCGAACGGCCGCGTACCGTCATTCTTGCACTTTACATAGAGCCGGAATGGTTGATGGCGTTTCGCCCGGGCTGGGCCGCAAGTGGCGCACCAGGTTTCTTCAGTGATCCATCCGGCGATATCTCGCCGCGTATCCGCGCGCTTGCGATGAATCTCGCCGCCGACATGATGGCGCACCCCGAGGCGCGGACCGCCCATGAAGCGTTGCTGTCGGACTTGATGATTTCGGTGATCGAGCGATTCACGCCATGGCGGAGCTTTCCGGCCTCGATCAGGGAAATGAATGCGCGCTCTGCCGACTGGCGTATCCGGAAAGTGGCGGCGTCGATGCGATCGCATGCCAGACAAGGTGCCGCCCTTGAAACCTTTGCCCGGGAAGCGGGCCTCTCGCGTGCGCATTTCTTCCGCTTGTTCGAGGCTTCGATCGGCGTGCCGCCAAAGGTCTTTCTCAATGTCGTGCGTATGGAGAAGGCAGTTGACGCCGTACTCAATCAATCCTCCAATCTCGGCGACATCGGCAGCCAGCTCGGCTTTGCCGAGCCCGCCCATTTCACCCGCTTCTTCCGCAACCATACGGGTGTCAGCCCGCGCGAGTTCCGCAACGTTTCCCGTCTTGCGAGTTGATGCTGCAACGCACTCTCTGAACAATGAGACGGGATGGTAAGTTTCGAGACCGTCCGATATTGCGGGATGTGACCGCCGCCGAATAGTTTTTCCTCGACGCAACTCCGTTGCGCGGGAGAACGTTCGGGATGGCGGAAACCGCCAGCCAGGCCACCAATCGTGAAACCGGCCCGCTTTGGGTCGGACGGTCGATTCCGCGCGTCGAAGATTCGGCACTTTTGACCGGGCGCGGTCGCTTCATCGACGACCTCGGCGTTCGTCCCGGCACCCTCCACGCCGCAATCCTGCGTTCGCCGCACGCGCATGCCGACATCGTATCGATCGATCTGTCGTCGGCGAAGCAGGCGGCGGGCGTCGTCGCGATCCTTCAGGGTGAAGACATCAAGGCGCTGACTTCGAGCCTCGTGGTCGGGGTCAAGGCGCCGGTCGAGTGCTGGCCGATCGCCGTGGGGCGCGTGCGCTATGTCGGCGAGCCTGTTGCCATTGTCGTTGCAAACGATCGTTACCTTGCCGAAGACGCCATCGATCTCATCGATGTGCGCTACGAGGTGAAGCCAGCCGTGGTCGATCCGCTCGCCGCGTTGGCGCCGGGCGCGCCGGTTCTGCACGATGGCTTCCCGGGCAACGTCGCCAGCGACCGGAGCTTTTGCTACGGCGAACCGGAGCAGGCATTTACGAGCGCGCCACATCGCTTTGGTATCGACGTTCGTTACCCGCGCAACTCCTGCACGCCGATCGAAACTTACGGCGTGGTCGCCGAGTATGAACCGGGCGAAGATGCTTACGATGTGCTGGCCAATTTTCAGGGACCGTTCAGCATCCACGCGGTGTTGTCGCGGGCGCTCAAGGTCCCGGGCAATCGACTGCGGCTGCGCACGCCGCCGGATTCCGGCGGCAGCTTCGGCGTCAAGCAAGGCGTTTTTCCCTATATCGTTCTGGTTGCGGCGGCGGCACGCGCCGCAGGACGCCCGGTCAAATGGATCGAGGATCGGCTTGAACATCTGACCGCGTCGGTTTCCGCCACGAATCGGGCCATCACGCTTGCCGCCGCGGTCGACCATGATGGCCGGATCCTCGCGCTCGACTGGGACCAGGTCGAGGATTGCGGCGCACATCTGCGCGCGCCGGAGCCGGCGACGCTCTATCGTATGCACGGCAACCTGACCGGCGCCTACGACATCCGCCATCTGAGGGTCCGCAACCGCGTCATCGTCACCAACAAGACGCCGACGGGACTAAATCGCGGATTCGGCGGCCCGCAGGTTTATTTTGCGCTGGAGCGGCTGGTTCAGCGCATCGCGGTCGAGCTTGGCCTTGATCCGCTCGACGTCATCGCCCGCAATCTCGTTCCCGCGGAAGCCTTTCCCTACCGGACCGCAAGCGGCGCATTGCTTGATTCCGGGAATTACCAGGAAGCGATCCGCCGCGGTGCCTCCGAAGGCGCGCTCGCCGAGCTCAAATCCCGTCGCGATGCGGCACGCGCGCAAGGAAAGCTTTACGGCATCGGCTACACCGCCGTGGTCGAGCCCAGCGTTTCCAACATGGGTTACATCACGACCGTGCTCACGCCGGCCGAGCGCCGCAAGGCGGGCCCCAAGAACGGCGCGCAAGCGACCGCCACGATCTCGATCGATCCGGTCGGCAGCGTCACGGTTCACGTTGCCTCGGTGCCGCAGGGGCAGGGCCATCGCACTGTTCTTTCGCAGGTCGTGGCGGACGTGCTCGGCCTCAAGCCTGCCGACATCCGGGTCAATACCGAGATCGATACCGCCAAGGATGCCTGGTCGATCGCCTCGGGCAATTACGCCAGCCGGTTTGCGCCGGCGGTCGCGGGCACCGCAAGGCTTGCCGCCGAGCGCCTCGCGGAGCGTCTGGCGCGGATCGCCGCCAGCCAGTTGAACACCGAGGTCGAGGACATCGCGTTCGTCGGCGGACAAGTCGGATCGAAGCGCAACCCCGATAACAGAATTTCATTTTCCCGCGTGGCGGGATTGAGCCATTGGTCTCCGGCCGCGCTTCCTGATGGCACTGGACAGACCATCCGCGAGACCGTGTTCTGGACCCCGCCGGAACTGACTGCGCCTGACGAACAAGATCACATCAACTCTTCACTCTGCCACGGCTTCATTTTCGACTTTTGCGGCGTCGAGGTCGACAAGACGACTCTGCAGACGCGGATCGACCACTACGTCACCATGCACGACTGCGGGACCATTTTGCATCCCGCCATGGTCGACGGGCAAATCCGCGGTGGCTTTGCGCAAGCCCTTGGTGCTGCGCTTTACGAGGAATATGCCTATGCCAGTGACGGCAGCTTTCTGACCGGGACGTTTGCGGACTACCTGCTGCCGACCGCGGCAGAGGTGCCCGACCCCGTCATCCTCCACATGCAAACGCCTTCGCCTTTCACGCCGCTTGGCTCGAAAGGTGTCGGCGAGGGCAACTGCATGTCGACGCCGGTCTGCATTGCCAATGCCGTTGCCGATGCGCTCGGGGCAAAGGACCTTGAGTTGCCATTGGTGCCGGCGAAACTCGCGCAACTCGTGCGCGGTGCCGAGCCTGCGCCACCCGCGAGCCGGGTTGCAAGGGAAAGCGAAAAGCACGGCGGCGATCGAGGCCTGCGCGGTCAAGGCGAGGCGATCGTTGGCGCGCCGGCCGAACAGGTCTGGGGCATGCTGCTCGATCCCGCGACACTGCAGGCGGTGATCCCGGGTTGTCACGCCGTTCAAAAGATTTCCGACACGCATTTCCGCGCCGATGTGACGCTTGGCATCGGTCCGGTGAAGGGAAGGTATCGTGCCGATGTCAAACTCTCCGATCTGGATCCACCGCATGCGGTGACGCTCGGCGGGTCCGCCGAAGGCGCGCTCGGGTTCGGCAGCGGCAAGGGTCGCATTACGCTTCGCCCGATCGAGACTGGCGGCACCGCGATCCGTTATGTCTACGAGGCAGCCATCGGCGGCAAGGTTGCAAGCATCGGCGGCCGGCTGCTCGACGGCGCCGCGCGCGTGATCATCGGACAGTTTTTTGCAAGCCTGGCGCGCCAGGCGGGCGGCGGCGCTTCCGATCAGGCCAAGGCTTCCCTTGTTGCAAGGTTGCGCCGTTGGTTCGGAGGCCGCCGATGAAACCGGCTGCCTTCGACTACGTCCGCGCCGAACATCTTGGCGAAGCGCTCGAGGTCCTGGCGAATGAAGGAAGCGACGCGCGCATCATCGCCGGTGGGCAGTCGTTGATGCCCATGCTCAACATGCGCCTGGCAAAGCCGAACACGCTGATCGATATCATGCGCGTTTCCGAACTCGCGCGGATCGAGCACAAGGCCGGCACGGTGACGATCGGGGCGGCGGTGCGCCAGGCGGCGTTGCTGGATTGGCCCGAACTCGGCGAGAGTTTGCGGCTCGCCGCTCTGGCACTGCCCTGGGCCGGCCACGTGCAGACCAGGAGCAGGGGCACCGTGTGCGGCTCGATCGCGCATGCCGATCCCAGCGCCGAATTGCCGCTGGTTTTATGCGCGCTCGGCGGGGAAGTGCAGTTGCGCAACGCCAGGCGCCGGCGGCGCGTTGCAGCAAAGGATTTTTTCAGTGGGATGATGGCGACGATCCGCGCAGACGACGAACTGATCGAGGCGGTATCGTTTCCCGCGCACCACAAGCGCTGCGCGTTTCGCGAGGTCGCGCGCCGTCATGGCGATTTCGCCATCGTGGCTTGTGCCGCGGTGGCGAGAGGAGACGGCGTTCGCCTCGCCGTCGGCGGCGTCGCGGACATGCCTGTGGCGCGAGATTTTCCGCACCTCGAAGCAAGCGCGCTCGACGATGCCCTGAACGCTTTTGCCCACGATCTCGACGCGCGAGATGACGTCCATGCCACGGCGCGATACCGGCGCGAGCTCGTACGGATGATCGGCCGCGATCTGGTGCGGGAGGTGTTGCAATGAGCCATTGGCAGGCAAACCGGCGACACGTCGTTCGCTTCAATCTCAACGGCAAGCCTTGCGCCGGCGAAGCCGAGCCGCGCATGCTGTTGACGGATTTTCTGCGCCACCAGATCGGAATGACCGGCACCCATGTCGGTTGCGAGCATGGCGTCTGCGGCGCATGCACTGTCGAGATCGACGGCAATCCAGCGCGCGCCTGCCTCACGCTCGCAGTCCAGGTCGATGACTGCAACGTGCGAACGGTTGAAGGCCTTGCACCCTCGGCAGCTCGCCTTGGGATTCTGCAAGCCGCGTTCAAGCGCAATCACGCGCTCCAGTGTGGCTTCTGCACGGCCGGCATCTTGATGTCGCTCCACGGCTTCCTGCGAAAACATCCGCTGGCAGACGAAGGAGCCATTCGCAATCTCTTGACCGGGCATCTGTGTCGCTGCACGGGCTACACGCCGATCGTGCGCGCGGCGCTGGAAGCGGCTGCCGAAATGAGGGATGCGTTGAGCAGGGAGAAATCCAATGCTTGATCTTGGAACGAGCTTTGTGGCGAGCGTGGCGCGCGATCCGCAAGCGCTTGCCGTCATTGACGACAATCTTCGCCTGACCTACGCACAATGGTACAGGCGTATCTCGTCGCTCGTCGCCTCCTTTGACCGGATCGGCCTGAAGCCGGGCGATCACATCGTCACGGTGCTGCAGAATTGCGAGCCGGCCGCGACGCTGCACTGGGCCTGTCAGCTCGCCGGCATCGTGATCACGCCGATCAACTGGCGCGCCAAGGACGACGAGCTCGACTTCTGTATCGAGAACTCCGAAGCCTGCGCGGTCGTGTATCAGGACGTCTCCGCGGAGGCCGTGAAAAATTCGAAATACGCGCCGGCCTTGCCGCGCATCTGCGTGGGCGATGTGCGATCCGGTGAGTTCAATTTCGAGCAGCTGGTGGCGGAATCGGCGCCCGATGTGACGCCGCGCGTCAGTGCCGAAGCCTGGTCGATCATGCTCTATACATCGGGAACCACGTCGCGGCCGAAGGGCGTGCCGCGGCGTCACCGTGCCGAACGCGCCGCCGGTATCGCGCATGTCGCGCAAAATCTCTATCGGCGAGGCGAACGCACCCTCGGCGTGATGCCGCTCTATCATACCATGGGCGTCCGCTCGCTGATCGCGATGTCGATCGTCGGCGGCATCTTCGTTTGCCTGCCGCGTTACGATACTAAAAAGGCGCTCGCGTTGATCGCAGCTGAAAAGATCACCAATCTTTACCTGGTACCAACGCTCTATCACGAGTTGGTCCACGCGAGCGAATTTGCGTCGAGCGACGTTTCGAGTGTGCGAAAGCTCGGGTTTGCCGGCGCACCGATGACGGACGGACTCCTGAAAAAGCTCGATGAGGCGTTTCGGCCGGACCTCTTCGTCAATCACTACGGCAGTTCGGAGATTTACACCTTCACTATCGATCAGAACGCGCCTGCGAAGCCGGGCTCGGCCGGCAAGGCCGGCATCAACCAGGAAATCCGGGTGGTGAAGCTGAACGCAAGGTCGGCTGTGGATCTTGCAGGCCTCTCGGAGGAAGGCGAGATCATCGCCTTGCTCGCAGGGGATGAATCGTTTGAAGGTTATTGGCGTCGGCCCGACGCGGACGCCAGGGCGCTTCGGGACGGATGGTATTTCACCGGCGACACCGGCTTCGTCGATCGCGATGGCGACCTGTTCGTCACCGGTCGCGTCGATGACATGATCATTACCGGAGGCGAGAACGTCTCGCCGGTCGAGATCGAAAGCTGCCTTTCGCTGCACCCGGCCGTGCTTGAGGTCGCAGTCGTGGGCCTGCCCGACGAGAAATGGGGAAAGGTGGTCGCCGCCTTTGTCAAACGCAAGGGGCCGGTCGGCGAGCAGGAACTCGAGCAGTTCTGCCGGACGTCGGGATTGGCCAATTTCAAGCGTCCGCGCCGCTTCATCTTCGTCGACTCGCTACCGAAATCCCCAGTCGGAAAACTCCTGCGCCGCATGCTCATCGCGGGCGATTACCAGCTTGAACGCGCGCCGCCCTCGAGCGCCGCCTGACACAGAAAGGAAATACCATGCCATCTCCTTACGCGTTTGCGGATTCACGGCTTGCCGGGCTCGACGGCTTCCAGGTCGAAATCGACGAGATGCGCGAGCGCGCCGATATCATCCTCAACCGTCCGCCTCTCAACGTCGTCTCGATGCCGCAGCGCGACCAGCTGCGGCTGGTGTTCGAAGCGCTGGATGAGGATGCGCGCGTGCGCGTCATCGTGGTGCGCTCGATCGGCGAGCATTTTTCCAGCGGCGGCAATATCGGCGGCTTCATGGAAGCGACGCCCGAGAAGGTCTCCCAGCTCGCCTGGAACATTGCCTCTCCGGCGCGCTGTTCGAAGCCGGTGATCGTCGCCAACCGCGGCTATTGTTTCGGGGTCGGGTTTGAACTGTCGCTCGCCTGCGATTTCCGGATTGCGTCCGAGACTACGCTTTACGCGCTGCCGGAGCAGAAGCTCGGCCAGATTCCCGGCTCCGGCGGCTCCGCACGGCTGCAGAAGATGATCGGAATCACCCGCACCAAGGACATCGTGATGCGTTCGAAGCGAATCACCGCAAGACAGGCGTTCGACTGGGGCATCGTCACCGAATGCGTGCCCGATGCCGAACTCGAGAAAGCAGCTGACAGGCTCGTGGACGAGCTTCGGACCTTTGCGCCGCTCGCCCAGCGGACGGCGAAAAAGCTTTTGAACGATACCGAGGATTCGACGCTTACGATAGCGATCGAACTCGAAGGCCATTGCTACAGCCGGCTGCGTCAGTCGGAAGATTTCAAGGAAGGAGTTGAAGCTTTCAACGCAAAGCGTCCGCCGAAATTCGTCGGGCGGTGAAAGGTCGAATTCATTGGGGTGAAACGGAGGGATAAAGATGACGATTTCAAATTTGGAAAGTATTGAAACGGCTTCGCCGGTCGCGGCCCGGCAGGCGAGGAACGCGGTCGTTGCGTCGGTTCTCGGCTGGTCGCTGGATTTATTCGATTTGTTCATTCTGTTGTATGTTGCGCCTGTCGTGGGCCAGCTCTTCTTTCCGTCGAGCGTCCCGACACTGTCGCTGGCCGCGGTCTACGCGTCATTCGCGGTGACGCTGTTGATGCGCCCGGTCGGCTCCGCGATTTTCGGACACTACGCCGACGTCCACGGCCGCAAGGACGCGATGTTCGTCGCGATCGTGGGCGTCGGTTTGAGCACCGCCGCCTTCGGCGTCTTGCCGACCATTCAGCAGGCCGGATACATCGCGCCCGTGATATTCCTGATCTTGCGGCTGGTTCAGGGCATCTTCGTCGGTGGCGTCGTC
>Ga0306920_100010943_pt1 | contig 12200 bp, 11 predicted proteins | sample flu12Cox44000170_FD_204666 | JGI IMG/M metagenome (GOLD analysis project Ga0306920, IMG submission 204666) | Lab enrichment of tropical soil microbial communities from Luquillo Experimental Forest, Puerto Rico - flux4day.12C.oxic.44.000.170 (v2)... | ecosystem: Environmental > Terrestrial >...
TGCCGGTTACCAGTTCCCGCCCTCCCCGCGGTGGCGTCTCGCCAGCGCGTGCGTGCGCGTTGCGCGTGATCCGGCGGGTGTTCGAGCAGGACGCCTATGCCGACCGGGCCCTGGCCGGCGAGGCCGTGGACCTCGACCACCGCGACCGCGCGCTGGCCACGGCTCTCACCTACACCGCCGTCCAGCGGCGCGCCACGCTCGATCACGTGATCGCCGCGCTGACCGACCGCCCCGTCGAGAAGCTGGACCCGCCCGTCCTGGCCGTGCTCCGGCTCGGCCTGGCTGAGCTCCTGTATCTGGGTGGGACGGCCCCACACGCCGCCGTCAACGAAAGCGTCGAGCTCGCCAAGCGGACGAGCCCGCATGCGGCTGGGTTCGTAAATGCCGTCCTGCGGCGGGCCAGCCGCGAGGGGGTCGGCATCCTGGCGCTGCTCGACGACTCGACGCCGGAATCGGCTGCCCTCGCCCATTCAGTGCCTGGCTGGCTGGCCAGCCAGTGGTGGGAAGAGCTCGGGGCGGACGAGGCGAGGGCGCTGCTCCACGCCGTCAATCAACCCGCGGAGTCCGCGCTCCGGGTCAATTCGCTGATCGCCAGGGTCCCCGAGGTGGTGGCCGGGCTCCCGGCGCCCAGTCGGGGCGCCCCGGGCCTGCCCGAGGGCCTCGTACTGGACGGTCCCTTCGACGTGCAGGGATCCGAGCTGTGGCGGGCCGGGGCGATTCAGCCGCAGTCGCGCGGCTCGATGCTGGTGTCGCGGATCCTCGATCCGCAGCCCGGTCAGCGCGTGCTCGACTTGTGCGCGGCGCCCGGCGGCAAGACCACGCACCTTGCAGCGCTAATGGGAGACCAGGGCGAGATCATCGCGGTCGAGCAGCACCCGGGCCGGGCCGCGGCGCTTGAGCGCACGACCGCCCGGATGGGGGCGTCGTGTGTCCGGGTGGAGGTGGGCGACGCCGGGGCTGGCCGTACCGACGGGCCCTTTGACCGGGTGCTGGTCGACCCCCCGTGCAGCGGCCTGGGGACGCTGCAGTCCCGGCCCGATCGGCGCTGGCGGGCGCGGCCTGACGCGATCGGCGAGCTGGCGGCGCTCCAGGCCCGGATCCTGGGCGCGGGCGCCGGCGCCCTGGCTCCGGGTGGGGTGCTCGTCTATTCGGTCTGCACGATCTCCCGCGCCGAGGGGGAGGATCTGGTGGCGCGGTTCCTGACCGCCAATCCCGGCTTCACGGCCGCCGATCTCGCGGCGCGCGAGCCGGAGCTGCTGGGGCGCGCGGAAGCCGGGCCGGGGGTTCAGCTGCTGCCCCATCGAGACGGCACGGACGGGTTCTTTATCGCCCGCATCGAGCGCACATGAATACTGAGTGTCCCCTCCGGGGCGCAGGGAGTGCCCGCGGCGGGCGTTACCCTTGGTCTTTACCTTGACCGAATCTCTGCCCAAGCTCGGCCCCGAGTGCCCGGGATGCGGCGAGCCATGGCTGCGCCCGACCGCGGCCCCCGGGCGCTATCGGTGTGTCTACTGCCTGCAGCGCTACGAGCTCGTTTCGGTGTGCCCCAACTGCGGGGAACACTCGACGATCGTGCGGATGTCGAGCACCGCGATCGTCGCCTGCAACCATTGCCACGGCAGCATGCTCCGGGCGGTCTAGTCTTGGCGGAGCCGGCTGCCGCCGAGACCATCGAGGCGACGCTCCGCCTGCTCCGCGAGCCGCGGATCGCGCCCTCGATCCTGTCCGCCGACTTCGCCCGCCTGGGCGAGCAGGTCGCTGAGGTGATGGCGGTCGGCGCGAGGGTGATCCACGTGGATGTGATGGACGGTCATTTCGTCCCGCCGATCACCTTCGGCGCACTGATCGTCGACGCGCTGGCCGACCAGGTCCACGGGGCGGGCGGGATCCTCGACGTGCACCTGATGATCGAGCGACCCGAGCGGTACGTGGCCGACATCGCGCGGGCCGGGGCCGACAGCATCACGATCCACGTCGAGGCTACGCCGCACGTGCACTACACGCTTCAGGCCATCCGCGAGTCCGGTTGTGCCGCCGGCGCGGCGATCTGCCCGGCCACACCGGCCGCCGTTCTCGACGAGATCGCGCAGGAACTGCTCGACCTGGCCCTGTGCATGAGTGTCAACCCGGGCTGGGGCGGGCAGACGTTCATCCCCTGGTCGCTCGACAAGCTGTCCCGGATGCGCCGCGCCCTGCCCGAACACGTGGCGCTCGAGGTCGACGGCGGCGTGCACAACGGGACTGCCCGGTCGTGTGTGGACGCCGGCGCCAACCTGCTGGTCACCGGCTCGGCCGTGTTCGGGTCGGCCGATCCAGCAGCCGCCTACAACTCGATTGCCTCCGCCGCGGGGATCGGTTGAGCTTCCAGCAAGGCGCGTGACCCCCGGGATCGACTCGGAGCATCCGGCTCGGCGCGACGCTAGCCTGCCGATGGTGCCCCTCGCGACCCTTCGCTATGCGCTGGCGGTGTTGGCCGTCGTTGCCCTATGCGCCGGCTGCGGATCGGGTGGATCATCCAAGACCAGCGCCGCCAAGACGAGCGCCGCCGACTACGTCAAGGCGGTCTGCTCGGCGATCTCGCCACTGGAGCGCGACGTAGTGACACGCTCCAGCGCGCTCAATATCCCAGCGACCGACGCCACGCACGCCAAGAAGACCCTGCAGGGGTTCCTGGGTGCCGTCGAGCAGGACTCCGAGCACGCGCTGACCCGGATCCAAGCGGCGGGCACGCCGGACATCGCCCACGGCACGGCGGTCGCCGGGACGATCGTCAAGGTGTTCACCCAGCTACGGGACACCATGCGGATCGCCGTCACCACGGCGCAATCGCTACCGACCGATTCCGCCGCCTCGTTCAAGGCGGGGGCTCAGCAGCTCGGTTCAAGCGTCCGGGGCTCGCTCAAGAACCTCGACTCCAGCGGTTTGAGCAATCCCGACATCGAGAAGGCGGCTGCCAGCCAGCCCGCCTGCAAGAGCCTGAACAGCTAAGGCCGCTAAGAGCCCTCCCGGAGCGGCTGCCGCACAGCCGTGCCCGCCGCGCGGACGGGGGCCGATCCGCGTCGGTAGATGGCCCACAGAAGCCCGCACAGCACGAGCGTCGCGGTGAAGTAGCTTACCTCGACCCGCAGCACCTCGGAGCTGATCGCCGGGGTCAGCATGAGAATCACGAACAGTGCCGCGGCGGACAGCCAGGCGACGGCGGCCTGGGCGTTACGGCCCCGAGCAAGCGCGGCCTGGTTGAACGTCCCCGAGGCCAGGTGCAGCCCCATCCCGAGCCCCACGATGGCCAGCCCGAACCGGCCGTACTGGAAGCCCTTGCCGCCGAGCAGGGCGGTCATCACGAACGGGCCGATGGTCAGCAGCCCGATGGCTACCGCCCCGGCGAACGCGGCGATGACCATGATCGTTGTCCGGATCGCGCGATGGAACTCCGCCGCGCTCTCCCGGGCCTCCAGGCCGGCAAGGTGGGGGAGGATCGAGGTCTGGATGGCCTGGAACAGCTGGAGCGGCGCCCGGACGATCAGCAGGACGTTGAACACGAGGCCGGTGATGCCGACCGTGAGGCCGGCCTTGCTTCCAACCTTCGCCGCGACGATCAAGACGCCGGCGTTCATCAGCGTCTGCTCGGCCAGCATGATCCCGACCACCGATACGGCAAACCCGGCTCCGTGCTTGAGGCTCAGGTCGGCGGCCGCCTCCTCGATCTCGGCATGGGCGGGTCCCTCGCTGGCGGCGTCGGCGGCTGGCACGCCGGCCAGGCCCTGGAGCCGCAGCCGCGAGAACGCGAACGGGATCACGGCCAGCGACGCGAACGGCGCGACCGCCATGCCGAGGGCGATCGCGTCCTGTCCGGACGCGATCCCGACCGCGACGATCAGCGCGAACACGTAGCGCGAGGTCGACTCTAGGAACACCAGCCCGCCGTACAGGCCGAAGCGCTGGTGCCCGGCCAGCCAGCCGCGGGCAAAGTAGCTGGCCGAATAGGCGAGCACGCCGATCACCAGGATCCAGTACAGAGCGCTCGATCCGTCGAAGATGCCCTGCTCAATCTGGGGGCGCAGGGCCAGCGCCACGATCAGGAACAGCAGGGCGAAGCCAAACTGGATCACGGCCGGGACTCGCAGCGGGTGACCGTGCAGCCCGCGGGCGCGGCGGTCGGCGATCGTCCGCGACAGCAGCTGCTCGACCGGCCGGTAGATCACCGACAGGATCACGAACATGATCGCCCAGCACAGCGAGATCCGGCCGTAGGCGGCGGAGGTCGGATCGAGGACGTGGCTGGCCGTGGCGAGGTACAGGAAGGTGAAGATGCCGGTGGAAGCGATCCCGATCGACAGGACCCGGGCCCCCGCGGCGTACGAGCCCACTTCCTCAACGCCGGGCTCAGCACCGTTCGCGCCTGCGCCGGCGTTTCCGGTCCGGGGCACGGTGGGCGCGGTGGTGCTCTCCGAACGTGGCGGCGGGGCGGCCATCAGGACACCCTCACGAGCAGCATCGTCCAGGGAAACGGCGATCGGGCCTCGATTACCGCGCCATGACTGCCCACAGCGCGGACGAAGCTCCGCTTCGACCAGTGGTTGACGTGGCCGGGGGTGTTCCCGAGTTCCTTGACGTAGGCGCCGCGCGCCACGTTGAGCCCGCGCCAGAGTGGCTCGCGAGGCACCGAGACGAGCAGGTGGCGCGCGGCGACCCGCGCCATCTCGGCCAGGGTGCGCTCCGGGTCAGGCACGTGCTCGAGCACCTCGATAGCTGCGGCCAGGTCGAACGACCGCGCCGGGAAGCACGAGAGCTCATCGACGGTCATCGCCCGGAACTCGAGGTTGGCGCGACGGCGAGTGCCCCACTCGGCCTCGAGCTTGGGATCGGGCAGGTCGATGCCGAGAACCGGCCTATCGCCCAACTGCTCGGCCCAGCGGCAGGTCAACACGCCCTCCCCGCAGCCCACGTCGAGTACCGACTGCGGGTCGGCCCTGGCGAACAGCCGATCGAGCGTCGTTTCGAAGCCGGCCATGAGCCGGCGCACCGCCGGGTTTCTCGAACCGTACTTGTCGAACGTGTTGCCGGTCGGAACGCCCGCCGGGCCGCTGCCGGCGGGCGCGACGTCGGGAGCCCGGCTCATACCTCGAGCGCCCGGCGGTCCGGGGCGGCGGGCTCGCCGGTAGAAGATCCCGGCTCGTAGTGCGACGGCTCGATGCCGAGCTGCAGCTCGATCCGCCGCACCCGCTCGAATGTCCGCTGTGACAGCGTGCGCTGGGCGGCGAGCAGGTCGCCGATCACGCCGAGCGCACCCAGGAGCATGGCGGCGATGAACAGGACCGCCCCGAGGATCAGCGCCTGGACATGCCCGGCCCGGCCGCCATTCGCGATGAACAGGGCCAGGAACCAGGTGAACAGGGCCACCGCGGGGATCCCGAGGATCAGCGCGCCGGTCCAGAACAGCTTGAGCGGCTCGTACTGAGCCCAGACGCGGAAGATGGTCAGCGCGTTGCGGCGCACGTAGGCCCCGACCGACGGGAACAGCCGCGACTCGCGCGTCTTGGGGTTGGTGCGGACTGGCACGTGGTCGATTGCGACCTCCAGCTTGCCTGCCTGGATGATCGTCTCGAGCGTGTAGGTGAACTTCGAGACGACCTGGATCTGAAGCGCCGCCTCGCGGTTGTAGGCACGGAAGCCGGACGTCGTGTCGGGGATGGCCGTCGCCGACGCATGCCGGACGACCCAGGAGCCGAGCCGTTGCAGCAGCTTCTTGCCGGCGGAGAAGTCGTCGATCGTCTTGACCTGCCGGTCGCCGACCACCATGTCGGCCTCGCCCCGCAAGATCGGCGCGACGAGCTTCGGGATGTCGTCGGCCTCGTACTGGTTGTCGGCATCGGTGTTGACGATCACGTCGGCGCCGAGCTTGAGGCCCGCGTCGAGCCCGGCCTGGAAGGCGGCGGCCAGGCCCTTGTGGTTGGTCAGGCGGACGATGTGATCGACGCCCACCTCACGGGCCACCTCGACCGTCCGGTCGCTCGAACCGTCGTCGACGATCAGCCACTCGACGTCGGCGAAGCCGGGAACCTCACGCGGGAGGTGCCCGAGCGTCGTCGGAAGCTGCCTTTCCTCGTTGAAGCAGGGGATCTGGATGATGAGCTTCATGAGCTGCAGCCGGGCTGTAGGTCTGAAACGAGCCGACCGGCAAGAAGGAGCGCTTCGGGGCGCTGCGTGATCCCAACGGTAGCGAGAGCAGGCCTGTGGCGACGCGTCCGAAGGGGGCCTTTATCCATCCGGCCTATCCTGCGATTTGTAAAGCGATGCCCGCACCCACCGACATCGATCGACGCCACCTCGCCCGCGCGATCGAGTTGGCCGAGGGCGGGCGCGGCCGGGTCAGCCCGAACCCGATGGTCGGGGCGGTCATCGGCCGCCACGATGAGGTCCTCGGCGAGGGCTTTCATGAGGTGCTCGGCGGACCGCACGCCGAGGTTGAGGCGATCCGGGCCGCTGCCGGGCGTGACCTCGGGGGTGCCACGCTGTACATCTCGCTCGAGCCGTGCTGCCACCAGGGCCGGACCCCGCCGTGTACCGAGGCGATTCGTGAGGCCGGGATCGAGCGGGTGGTCATCGCCTCGGACGATCCCAGCGAGCACGCCTCCGGTCGTGGTCTCGGAATCCTGCGCGATGAGGGGGTTGAGGTGGTGATCGCGGACGGCGAGCTGGCCGCCCGCGCCCGGCTGCTCAATCAGCCGTTCCGCAAGCACGCACGCACCGGCCGGCCCTGGGTCTTGTTCAAGTCGGCGATGACCCTGGACGGCAAGGTGGCCACTCGGGGCGGCGACTCGAAGTGGATCTCGAGCGAGGACAGCCGCCGGCTCGCCCACCACTGGCGGGCGCAGTGCGACGCGGTGGCGGTGGGGATCGGCACCGCGCTGGCGGACGATCCGCAGCTGACCGCGCGGATCGAAGGGGTGGTACGCCAGCCGCGCCGGGTCGTATTCGACTCGGTGGCGCGGCTGCCGCTTCAGTCCAAGCTCGTGCGCGATGCCCGGAGAATCCCACTCACGGTGGTCGTCTCCCGGGCGGCCCCGCGCGCCGCCATCGACGCCCTGGCCACACACGGCGCCGACATCGTCGTGGCCACCGGGGAGAACGAGACTGCGCGGGTCCGCTCCGCGCTCGTTCAGCTCGGCGCGGCCGGGATCGGCTCGATCCTGCTCGAGGGCGGCCCTCACCTGGCCGGCGCCTTCCTCGACGCCGGCGAACTCGACGAGATACGGCTGTTCCTCGCCCCGATGGTGCTGGGCGGACGTACTGCACGCGACCCGCTGGAGGGCGAGGGGGTCGACGCGATCGCCGACGCGGCGCGTGCTCTGACGGTGGAGTTCGTGCGGGTGGGCGCCGATCTGCTTGTGTCGGCCCGGATGAGGGACTGGTAGCCACCGCATGTTTACCGGTCTGGTTCTGGGGGTCGGTCGGATCGCGTCGGTGGACCGCTCGGAGTCAGGCGCGCGGATCGCCGTCGAGACGCCGCTGGTCGCCGAATTGCAGACCGGGGACTCGATCGCGGTCAACGGCGTGTGCCTGAGCGCCACATCGCTTGAGAACGGATCGTTCCTGGCCGACGCGATGAACGAGACGCTCTCACGCACTTCGCTGGGCGATATCTCGCCCGGCGCCGAGGTCAATCTGGAGTTGCCGTTGCGGGCTTCTGATCGCCTGGGCGGGCACGTCGTGCAGGGCCACGTGGACGGGGTCGGGCGGATCGCGTCAGTCACCGAGGACGGGTTCGCCCGCCGCGTTCAGGTAGACGCTCCCGCGGACGTGCTGCGTTATGTGATCGAGAAGGGTTCGATCGCGGTGGACGGCGTGTCGCTGACCGTCACGGGCGTGGACAGCCGATCGTTTACCGTCTCTCTCATACCGGACACCCTGCTGCGCACGAATCTCGGGCATGCGGCGGTCGGCGACAGAGTGAACCTGGAGGTCGATGTGCTGGCGAAATACGTGGAGAAGCTGATCAGGCGATGAGCACGCTCGAGACGGCGTATTCGACGATCGAGGAGGCGCTCGAGGACATCGTGGCCGGCAAGATGATCGTCGTCGTCGATGACGAGGATCGCGAGAACGAGGGCGACCTGGTGATGGCGGCGCAGTTCATCACCCCGGACGCGATCAATTTCATGACCCGCCAGGCGGGCGGGTGGATCTGCCTTTCGCTTACCCCGGAACGGTGCGACGAGCTCGGCTTGGAGCTGATGACGCTCAAGAACGAGAGCTCACACCAGACGCCGTTCACGGTGACGATCGAGGCGCGCCATGGCGTGACTACGGGCATCAGCGTGCACGACCAGGCCCGCACGATGCAGGTCGCCATCGACCCGACCACGGGCCAGGAGGACATCGTCAAGCCTGGGCACGTCCGTCCTCTGAAGGCGAAGCCCGGGGGTGTGCTCGAGCGCACCGGGCACACGGAGGCGTCGGTCGATCTCGCTCGGCTTGCCGGCCTCAACCCGTCCGGTGTCATCTGCGAGATCCAGAACGAGGACGGCTCGATGGCCCGTGGCGAGGACCTCGCCGCGTACTGCTGGAAGCACCAGCTGAAGATGATCACCATCGCCGACCTGATCGCCTACCGCCGCCGGCACGAAAAGCTGGTCGAGCGCGTGGTGTCGACCCGCCTGCCCACCGCATTCGGAGATTTCAATGCCGTCGGGTATCGCTCCCTGGTCGATAACAAGCACCACGTTGCGCTGGTGAAGGGCGACGTCGAGCGTCAGGAGGACGTCCTGGTCCGGGTGCATTCGGAGTGCCTCACCGGCGATGTCTTCCACTCGCTGCGCTGCGACTGCGGCGAGCAGCTGGAGTCGGCGTTGTCGATGATCGAGTCCGAGGGACGCGGCGTGCTGCTCTACCTCTCGCAGGAGGGGCGGGGGATCGGTCTGCTCAACAAGCTGCGCGCTTACAAGCTCCAGGAGGAGGGGCTCGATACGGTCGACGCGAACCTGCGGCTGGGATTGCCGGCGGACCTGCGCGACTACGGTATCGGCGCCCAGATTCTGGTCGACCTGGGTCTCACGTCGATCCGGATCCTCACCAACAACCCCAAGAAGATCTCGGGCCTGGCGGGCTACGGCCTGTCGGTGACCGACCAGATCCCGATCCAGCACGTGCCGAACCCGCACAACGAGGCGTATCTGCGCGCCAAGCGCGATCGGCTCGGGCACACCCTGCACCATCAGGGACTCGCGCTGGACGAGGAGATGCTCCGCGACGAGCACGCGCACGACCGCCGGCGCCGCGAGTCGACCGGATGAGCCAGAGCCCGCCGGGCGGCGGCCGCGTCGCGTTGTGCGTGGCGCGGTTCTACGCCGAGCTGGCCGAGAAGCTGGAGACGGGCGCCCGGTCCGCGCTCGAGCAAGCCGGCATCGCCGATGTGGATCGGTTCGAGGTTCCGGGCGCGTTCGAGCTGCCGGTGGTCGCGGCGTACGCGGCCCGCTCCAGGCGCTATGACGCGGTCGTCTGCCTCGGAGCGGTGATCCGGGGGGAGACCGACCACTACGACTACGTCTGCGCCGAGGCGGCCCGCGGGATCCAGCAGGTCCAGCTCGACACCGGCGTTCCCTGCGGCTTCGGGGTCCTGACCGTCGACACGATGGAGCAGGCGCTCGACCGCGTCACCGGCGGCTCCAAGCGCGACACGGGCCGCGCCGCGGTGGAGGCGGCGCTGGCCTCGCTCGCGGTCAAGCGCGAGCTGGCGCTCGAACGTGAGCGCTCCATCGTGCCCTGAGCCGCACGACGCGCGTGTGGTGACCTTGCGGCTATTGCCCGGCCCCGGCCAGGTTGCGAAAAGGTGGGCCGGCGCCATGCATTACGCCCGATATCACCCCTTCCCGACCCGCGTCCGGGACATGAGCATCCGGGAGATGCTTATGTCCCTAACGCTCCCGAAGGCGAAGCGGTTTCGGGCGTTATGCACCCGCCCCCGCGCCGCTGGACCCGTCCCGCCGGACCCGGGCCGCTGGACTCCCCACAGCCGGACCCGCGCGACCGGACCCCTGCCGCCGCCGCGGCTCAGTCGCCCTGCTGGACGGGCACGGGCTGCGCCGCGCCAGGCAGACCTGAAGCGAGGCCCGGCGGGCCGGCTCCATCCGGCGGGCCGTGATGCCCGTGATGACCGTGCGATCCCGCCGGCCCCGTATCACCCGCGCCACGCGCACCGCCGGCGCCGCCCGCACCCTGTCCGTCGCCACCGTTCTGCTGCGCCTGCTGACCCAGCGCGAGCAGAGCCAGCTGGAGCTCCTGCCTGACCACGTCGGTCTGGTTGGGGATCTGTAGCCGCTCGTAGAGCACAGCCGCGGCGTCCTTGGGGTCGCCGGCCAGCCGCAGCGAGCGGCCGAGGTCGTACAGCGCGTATGCGTAGGTCAGGCTGGTGGGAGAGGCGGCCGCCACCGCCTGGCGGAGCACCGGGACTGCCGCGGCGTAGTCGCCGTTCACCATCAGCTGATGTCCGCGCGCCTCGAGCGTCTCGGCCACGGGCGGCGGCGTGGTGGCGGCCGCCGGGGTGAGGGTCACGGTGCTGTTCGTGTGCGGGGCGGCCTGCTTGTGCCGAGCCGGTGCGGTCTTATGGGTCGCGGCCGGACGCTGCGCCGCAGCCGCCGAGGCCGAGGGCGAGGAGCGCGCCGGCGACCCGCTGCCGCTGCCGCCGATCGAGCCGGCGGCGACCACGGCCACGGCTACCCCGGCCGCCAGTGCTGCGAGCGCGGGAACCCGCGCGTGATGCCGGCCGGGCCGGCGCCCGCCCGCTGGTGGAAGCGATCCGGTCCGCGGCGGCGCGGAGCGCGCGGACCGTGGCCCCGAAGCCGCCGACGCCGCGGACGCGGATGCCGCCGAGCCCGCCACGGCCGCTGCAACCGGACGCATCCGCCGGGTGCGGCCGGCAGCCGCCGCCGAACCGCGCGCCGGAGCCACCGGGCGCCAAGGTCTGGTGACCGGCTCGGTGAGCGCCGCCTCGAGCGCCTGGGCGAAATCTTGCGCGGTCGGCCAGCGCTGATCGGGTCGCTTGGCCATCCCGCGGGCCAGCACCGCGTCCACGGCGGGCGGCAGCGTCCGGTTGCGGCTGCTCGCGGACGGCGGCTCGTCCTCTACGTGCTGTCGGGCCTGGGCAGCGAAATGAGTGGCGGTGAACGGCCGCTCCCCGACCAGGAGCTCGTAGGCGGCCACCGCGAGCGAGTAGCGGTCGCTGGCATCGGTGGCTGGCCGGCCGAGTGCCCGCTCCGGGGCCAGATAGGACGCGGTGCCCAGCACCTGGCCGCTCGCGGTGATCGTGTCCTCGGTGCCGAGGCGCGCGATGCCGAAGTCGGCCACGTGCAGAACACGGCCACGGTCGAGCAGCAGGTTGGCGGGCTTGATGTCGCGGTGCAGGACGCCCCGGCTGTGGGCGTAATCGAGGGCCGAGGCGGCCTCGTGGACCCAGTTGACCGCATGGACCCGGCGGACCGAATCGACCCGCAGCGCGTCGGCGACGGTCCCGCCGGCCAGGTACTCCATGACGATGAACGCCCGCGAGGGCTCCGCGCCGGAGGGGTCGGTCTCGCCGACGTCGTAGATCATCACGACGTTCGGATGTCCCGACAGGCGCGCGGCGGCGCGCGCCTCGCGCATGAAGCGCTCCGTCGAGTCCTCGTCGTGGGCGAAGCGCTGCGCCAGCAGCTTGATCGCCACGTTGCGGCCAAGCGCCCGGTCGCGGGCGCACCACACCGACGCCATGCCGCCCGCTGCGATGTGGCGCAGGGGCTCATAACGTTCCGGGAGCCCCAGGTCCGGGCGGACGCGAGCGGCCGCAGGGGATCGATCACCCATCGAAACGCCTCATTACCCGCCGTGAAGAATACGAACCGTGGGGGACTGTGACCAAATTCCGCAAGTGCGCGACCACCTCCAACCCTTCCGCGCGGCTTTTCGGACTCCCCGTAAGGCTATACTCGCCCGCCATGGCGAAGGTCTGTCACGTGTGCAAGAAAGGCCCGGCGTTCGGCAACAGCCGCAGCCACTCGATGGTGGCCACGCGGCGGCGGTTCGATCCGAATCTGCAGCGGGTCCGGATCGACGACAACGGAACGCCGCGACGGGTCTACGTGTGCACTCGCTGCTTGAAGGCCGGCAAGGTAGCCAAGGCCCTGTGACGGACGGGGCTCGGGGCCCAAGTATTGAGGCCCCGCCCG
>Ga0306920_100010944_pt1 | contig 12199 bp, 12 predicted proteins | sample flu12Cox44000170_FD_204666 | JGI IMG/M metagenome (GOLD analysis project Ga0306920, IMG submission 204666) | Lab enrichment of tropical soil microbial communities from Luquillo Experimental Forest, Puerto Rico - flux4day.12C.oxic.44.000.170 (v2)... | ecosystem: Environmental > Terrestrial >...
CTCAGGTCGCAGCCGACGGTCGTACGTGCTGGAAATGGCCGCGAAAAACGACGATCGTAAACTTTGTTGTAGCGTACGAAAAGATCCAAGTCGCTGAGATGGGTGTTGACCTTGACTACGTCGCTAAGGGAAGCACCGTCTGCCTCGAGAATTGCGGCAATGTTATCGATGGTCTGCTCAGTCTGTCCCTCAATGCTGTCGCCGACCACCTCTCGAGTGACGGGGTCGATGGGACCCGTTCCGGTCACAAAGAGGAAATCCCCGGCCCTCCATCCCTGGGAATAAGCCCCTCCCGGTGGTGCACCACGCTTGGTTTGAATCACGTGTTTTGTCATTTTCTCCCTCCTGACGCCCTCTTTCCTGGTGCGATATCGAAGCAGACCCATTATTGATCACCATCACCTCGTTTGGTCGTCGAGCTTCCGAAGTTGCTTCTTTCACATAAGTTCCGAATACGTGTCAGTCTCGGGCGGGACTGACGTTGCATGGAGCGACCGACGTAACATTTCTTGCTTGCCGGCATGTCGTTACATGTATAACATATATTGACATGCATGTAACAGGCGACACCGAAGGCGTGGGTTGGATTTTGTTGATGTTCAACTTGCCCGTCAAGCAAGCAAGCGAGCGCGTCGAGGTGTGGAGGAAACTGAAGCGCTATGGAGCGTTGCCGCTGCAAAGCGGTGGTCACCTTCTGCCGAATACCCCACACACGTTGGAGCAACTGGAATGGTTGGCGGCAGTGATTCGCAAGTACAAGGGGCAGGCCTCGGTTCTATACGTTTATTCGGTTGATGACTGTCCCGATGCGGAATTACGACGCCGCTTCGTTGATGCACGCTCGAAGGACTACGAGCAATTGCAGTCTGAACTCAAGAAGCTGCTTACGTCTCGCATCCGACAGGCCAGCGCCGTTGGTCGGATTCGAAAACGCTTCTCCGAAGTTTCAGCCATCGATTTCTTTAACAGTCCATTTCGCAGCCGTGTAGAGGCCCAATTGGCTCGAGCCGAGAAAATCGAGAACCCAACATCGGAATCGCATCGCCCGCCCCCGCGTGTCAGGAAGGAATATGTAAACCGGACGTGGATCACGCGGCCCCGCCCTGGGATTGATCGCGTTTCGTCTGCATGGTTGATCTCGCGCTTCATCGACAAGAACGCCAAGTTCATTTTCGACAGCGAGCCCACGAGACATCCCAAGGCGGTGCCTTTTGACATGTTCCAGGAAGGCGGTTTTGGACACCGTGGCGACAACTGCACTTTCGAAACCCTGTACGAAGAGTTCCGCATTCGCGATGCCAAGGTGCAGGTGATTGCACAGATCGTCCATGACGCCGATCTGGAGGACGAGAAGTTCGGCCGCACTGAAGGTGCCGGATTAGATCGTGTGTTAGTGGGATGGGCCAAGCAGGACGTTAGTGATGACGAGTTGCTTCGGCGAGGGATGCAGTTAATCGAGGGACTGTACAGCGCTTAATACTGACCTTTCTGAGGACATTTCTATGTCACGTTTGCTCTTGATCAGCAACTCGAGTCTGCATGGCAGCGGATACCTCGACCATGCTGAGGCTGAGATCAAGGATTTTATCGGCGAGCGAATTCGCGTTGTGTTCATTCCATATGCACTTCATGAGCGCCGGGCATACACGGAACAAGCGGAAAACCGCCTGCGCAAGATGGGGCTTGAGTTCCGATCGGTACACGACGTTTCCAATGCTTCGCGCGCAATCGAGCAAGCGGAAATCATCTTCACCGGCGGCGGCAACACGTTCAGACTGTTGTCCGAGCTGCAACAGAATCAGCTGATCGAACCAATTCGGAGAGCGGTTCGAGGCGGTATACCCTTCATAGGATCGAGCGCCGGCTCGATTGTTGCGTGTCCGAGTCTGAAGACCACGAAGGACATGCCAGTAATCCAGCCTTTGAGTTTTGAAGCACTTGCGCTGGTTCCGTTTCAGATCAGTCCTCACTACCTTGATCCAGATCCAACTTCGACCCATATGGGGGAGACGCAGGAACAACGGATTCTCCAGTTCCTGGAGGAGAACGGCGAGCCTGTCGTTGGTCTTCGGGAAGGTTCAATGCTCCGCGTCGAGAGTGACGACGTAATCTTGAAAGGTCCGCATTCCGCTCGGATCTTCCGTAGTGGCATGGCACCGATTGAAGCTACCTCTGGCAGCAACCTCCGTAAACTGTTGTTACAGCGCCGCCCATCTTTCGCAGGACTCGTCGCATGAACTCGGAGACAGTGTTGTTCCTCTCATCTCATGACGTAAGAGCGCTGTTGGCGGTCGATGAATGCACTGCGGCTGTCGAGCATGCGTTTCGTCTTCACGGCGAGGGCAAGACACTTCCTCCGGGGGTCCTCGGTCTTCACGTTTCGAACGGCAGCTTTCACATTAAGGCTGGCGTGTTGTCGCTTTCGGGGAATTACTTTTCTGCCAAAATCAATGCGAATTTTCCGGACAACCTGGCGCGCTTTGCGCTGCCGACAATTCAGGGGCTCGTCATCCTCTGCAATGCTGATAACGGTGCGCCGCTTGCAATCATTGACTCGCGTGAGATCACCGCGCTGCGCACCGCTGCTGCAACCGCGGTTGCAGCCAAGTGTCTCGCGCGACCCGATTCCGGGGTGTTGACGATTTGCGGCTGTGGAGTACAGGGCCGCGCACAACTAGCTGCCGTCGCCCGAATGTTCCCGCTCAGAGCCGGGTTCGCCTATGACAAAAACCCACAGCAAGCATCGGTGTTTGCCAGCGAGCTTAGTGCCGATCTCAACATCCCAATCACCGCAGGGGACGATTTGGCAGGCTGTATTCGCCGCTGCGACATCTGCATAACCTGCACGACCTCCCATGAACCTCTCGTTTGTGAAGCTGAGGTTCACCCTGGGCTTTTCATCGCTGCCGTGGGTGCCGATAACCCTCACAAACAGGAGATCCACCCCGAGGTTATGGCTCGCAGCAAGATTGTTTGTGACGTTATTGAACAGTGCGCCAATATGGGCGATCTGCACCACGCTCTCACCGCCGGTGCTGTGAGCAGGGAAGACGTCCATGCTGAGTTGGGGGAGATTGTTGCCGGCCGTAAGCCTGGGCGGGAGTCGGCGGAAGAAATCGTTGTCTTCGATAGCACTGGAATGGCCTTGCAAGATGTTGCGGCTGCAGCACTAGCTTATGAAGCGGCTATCCGTGAACAAGTTGGGACCGTACTGCAGCTCTCAGCCTGAAACAAGGAGAGAAGGCATAGCGACACCTCCGGCTACAGCTGCGATGCCACTCTTCAACGGAGTCCTGTTATGCATCTTCGAATACTTCCGTCCGTCATCCACTACCCCCTTGCGGTGCTGCTCCTGTGTTCGAATGCTTCTCCCCAAACGAAAGCGAACCCTGTTAACAAGCCACCGCTGAAAACGGTTGCGGACATTCCTTTGCCCGGACCCGCAGTTCGTTTCGACTATCAAAGCCTCGACTCCACCGCGGGTCGCCTCTACATTGCGCACATGAATGCCGACCACCTAGTCATCTTCGATACGGCAACGCAAAAGGTACTTGCCAACATTGGCGGGTTCAACCGTGTTCACGGCGTGTGGGTCGTTCCTGAGATCGAGCGGCTGTTTGCCTCGGTTACAGGAAACCACGAAGTCGCTGCAGTCGATACACAAACGCTGCGCACTGTCGCCAAGGTGGGGCCCATCACCTATCCCGATGGCATCTCCTACGCGCCCGACCCCAAGCGGGTTTTCGTCTCCGATGAGCACGGCAATACTGACGCTGTCATCGATGCGCAGACCTACAACCTCATCAAGAAAATTCCTCTCGGAGGCGGAGCCGGCAACACGGTCTATGACCCCAGTGCTAAGCGCATTTTGGTCGCGGTCCACGAGAAGAACGAAATTGCAGCCATCGATCCGCAAAAGCTCGAAATCATCGGCCGATATTCCGTTTCCGGAGTGAAGGAACCGCATGGGGTCGCACTCGATGTTGCGAATCGGCTGGCATTTGTCGCAGGTGCAGGAAATCACACCCTCGCTTTGATTGACTTAACCACCATGAAAATGCTAGGCACCTATCCTGTCGGTGCGGATCCCGATGTTCTGTCGTTTGATCCCGGACTGAAGCAACTATATGTCTCAGCCGAGTCAGGCAACGTATGGGTCTATCGCGAAGTTGGGAAAGCATTGGTGGCAGTAGGCAATTTCTCCATGCCACACGCCCATACCGTTTGCGCCGATCCCAAGACACATCTGGTCTATTTTCCACTGGAGAATATCGACGGTCATCCAGTGCTGCGGATCATGGAACCTGTTTTACCGTCGAACTGAGAGCGCTACTTCGTTCGCTACCGGCGTTTCTTGGAGGCATATGAAAGTCCGGATCGCGATCATCGCAGTGCTGCTCTCCCTCGCCATCACCAAGCTGACACCGCCGATCGAGGCGCAGGAGATTCCGCCTGAGTATCAACAAGTGCTTAAGACGGTCGGCAAATCCGGCGACTACAAGTCGAACGTGCTGAAGGTCAACATTCCCCGCAACGACATTCACGTCACCATCGAGAATCTCGCCGTGCCCACGCCCTTCGGCTTTGGCGGATGGTTCGCAATGACCAAAGGCGACGGTGGCGACGAGGTCATGATGGGCGACCTCGTTTTGTTGCAAGATGAAGTCAATCCGGTCATGTCCGCTCTGCTCGATACCGGGCTCGAGGTGACCGCGCTCCACAATCACTTCTTCTGGGAGAATCCCCGCATCTACTACATGCACCTTCACGGTCACGGCAAAGCCTCGGACCTCGCCGAACGTATCAAGCCGCCGCTCATGTTGATTGGGAAAGATGAACCACCGCCCCCTGCATCGAGTGCCACCCCGAAGTCTTCGCTCGACACTGCACAGATCGCCAAAATCGTCGGCCACGATGGCGAGCAGAATGGCGCAGTCTACAAGATCACCGTCGGTCGCGACGACCTGCAGCACAAAGAGATGAACGCCGTGGTTAACTCTCGTATGGGCCTGAATACCTGGGCGGCTTTCTACGGCACCGACCAGGACGCTGTCATCGCCGGCGATGTTGCGATGCTGGAGAGCGAAGTCACGCCGACGCTAAAAGCGCTGCGCTCGCATGGGATCGATGTGGTTGCCATTCATCACCATATGATTGAGACGCAGCCAGTCGTCATCTTTCTCCACTACTGGGGACGCGGCCCCGCGCGGCAATTGGCACAAGGATTCAAGGCGGCCCTCGACCCACTCGGCAAAGGAGGCAGGTAAGAACAACCTCCGATGAATTCACCGAGTGTGCGCCGTTCCAGCCCAGGTAGCGTCGAAACCATGGCCACACAGTTTGGCCTGATCGAACTCGCACTTTATTTTCTGCGCCTCGGGACCTTCGGATTCGGCGGCCCGATCGCACTTGTCGGCCACATGCAGAAGGACCTGGTCGAAGAACGCCATTGGTATTCGCAGCAGGACTACCTGCAAGGCCTAGCTTTCTGCCAGCTCTCTCCTGGACCGCTGGCTGCTCAGCTCGCGATCTATCTCGGATGGCTGCGATATGGCGTCTTTGGCGGAACGCTCACCGGCATCACCTTCATTCTGCCGTCGTTTCTTATGGTCGTGGCTCTCGCGGCGTTTTACGTGCGCTTTGGCAGCCTGTCGTGGATTCAGGGAGCCTTCTACGGCATCGGTGCTGCGGTAATCGCCATCATCGCTCGCAGTGCCGTTAAGCTCGTGCGCACCACAGTTGGCAGCGACCGCATTCTGTGGCCCGTTTTCTTAGCGATGGCGATAACCACCGCCTGGAAGCAGTCAGAAATCGTCTGGCTATTTCTGGTGTGCGGCGTCGTTGCCATGCTTCTACGGGCACCGCCTAAGCTGAGTCGACCGGCGCCCGCCTTGCTTGTGTTTCCAAGCCTCAGCACGCTCACGACCGGTGCCTGCGGCGTGGCTGCGCTCGGAACAGTTGGTGCCCTGTTCCTTTTCTTCATCAAGGCGGGAGCATTTGTCTTTGGAAGCGGTCTCGCCATCGTCCCGTTTCTCTACGGGGGAGTAGTTACCCGATTTCACTGGCTCACAGAGCGGCAGTTCGTCGATGCTGTCGCCGTCGCCATGATCACGCCCGGCCCTATCGTGATCACCTCAGGTTTCATTGGCTACCTCGTCGCAGGCGGCCTTGGTGCGGTTGCCGCTGCGTTCGCAGTATTTGCGCCTCCGTACTCCTTCGTCCTTATGGGGGCGCCGTACTATCGGCGTTTCGCTGACGTCCCACAGGTCAAGGCATTTGTTCAAGGAGTGACCGCCGCCGCTGTTGGAGCCATCGCGGGAGCGGCTTATATCCTCGCACGCCGCTCACTGATCGATTTGCCAACGGTGCTGATCGCCGTGGTAACGTTTGTGGTACTAACTCGGACAAAGAAAATTCCCGAGCCGCTTTTAATCGTGACGGCCGGTGTTATTGGCATGATCCTCAAGGGAAATCTCCGATGAGTGGACGCGTGGGGTTTGCCCTGCGGCTTTCAGGGCCAACCTCGGCTCGCTTCGCATTTGGAACGGCCGCATTTTCCATTCCCTGTTTCTCGTCCTTTTCTCTCTGTTGATGGGTAGGCAGGAGAATCGTAGCGGCAAGTCTCGCTGGATCTCTCAGTCAGGGAACCGCGGTCGTTCCAAGCGAGCCGTGTCGATCGTGCGCCGAAGATGGACGGGATACTCGACGACCCACTGTGGCGGGAGGCAACGCCAATCAAGAACTTTCTGGAACGCGAGCCTTACGAAGGACAGCCGCCCACCGAACGCACCGAAATACAAGTGCTCTAGACGAAGCACGCCGTGTACTTCTGGATAACGTGCTTCGATTCCGATCCAACGAAAATTGTTGCGACCGAGCTTCGCCCGCTTCGCGCTGGATTACTTGCCGCCGTACAGCCCCGAGCCCAACCCCATCGAACGCGTCTGGAAACTCATTCGGCGATTATGCTTACACAACGGCTACGCCCGACTCCACCGAGACTGGCGTGAGCAACATGCCGACCGTGGTGATACCGCGCATTGTCCGTGATCACCACCACCCGCCGCCCACTGGCGGTGTTGGTGAAGGGCATTGAGGCAAGCGCTTCGCCGAGATTCTTTGACACGCGCCGGGAACTGGTGGAATATAGCCACGATTTTTCGACCTACCGCGTGTACCGAATTTCGGACAAACGGTAGAAACCACATTAGTTCCAACCTGGCTTCTGCACTTTGCTTCTTTGGCCCGTCCAACCCAAAATTATTTTTGAACAGCGGCAACAGGGAACTACCCTTAGCCGTCTCGATTCGCTTTGGTTGCGATTGGAGAACGCGGGTGTGCGGTTTAAGGATGCCCCGTGCGACGGATGGCTCGTTCGACGGGAATCTCAGTACAAGAACAAGGAGACGAAATTCAAATTATGAAAACAAAACTTCTACGAATTTTTGCAGTAGCGCTTGGCACGGTGCTGGTTTCTTCCGGCCTGAACGCCCAGTCACTTCCCCGCCTCAAGCCCATCCCGCAACGAAGGACGATGCACACACGGTTGGCCGCCGTTGGTGTCGACCCCTCGCCATGGACCCCGCTGACCAACCAGCCGACCTTTCTCGCTTCCGGTGCAGCCAACCCGATCCTGCTTACCGACGGTACGGTTCTCGTGCAGGACGCCGGAGTTCAAGATTGGTGGCGCCTGACTCCTGACCAGAACGGCAGCTACATGAATGGATCGTGGACTCAGATCGCGTCGCTGCCGACAGGCTACAGCCCACTCTATCACTCGTCGGCCGTGCTTCCTGACGGTCGCCTTATCATCGAGGGTGGCGAATACAATTTCTTCGTTCCGTCCTGGACCAACCTCGGTGCGATCTACGATCCGCTTCTCAATACCTGGACATCCGTCGCTCCTCCGCCGTTTTTTGGCGGCTTCTCACAACGGTTTTCGCATACCATCGGTGACGCTCAGAGCGTTGTGTTGTTCGATGGAACCTACACGCAGGCCAATTGTTGCACGAGGGAAGAAGCTCTGTTAGATCCCAAGACTCTCACTTGGACCGCGACCGGCACAGGCAAGTTCGACATCCATGACGAGGAGGGGTGGACGTTACTTCCGAATAAACAGCTACTGACCGTCGATGCCTACGTCTTTCAATACGATGCCACGGGTACCAACTCGGAGATCTATGTCCCTGCCTCTGGCAAGTGGCACAACGCCGGCAGCACAGGTGTCCAACTGTGGGATTCGGCTGCAGCATGCGGCGGAGAGAACAATGCAACGCAAGAGGTGGGACCTGCGGTTCTGCGTCCCGACGGCACTGTGTTTGCAACCGGAGCAAACACGTGCGGCGGCGGCCAGTCAGGCCACACCGCCATCTATGATTCAAACACCGGAACCTGGTCCACGGGTCCGGACTTTCCGCCCAATCTGAACATCGCCGACGTCTGATGATGGCGAGTCCCCGGCTTTGGCAATCCCCCACCTTCCTCGAGTGGGATGGCACAACCCTGACAGAAGTTCCAGGTCCTCCCAACGCACCCATCGACGGATCGTATTACGGAAACATGCTGATGCTTCCGACGGGCCAGATCCTGCTCACAGACTTCTCGAAAGATATCGAAATCTACACACCGAGCGGAACTTACGAACCCGCTTGCACCAAGAATTCAGAAGGCCCCGGCTACAGTCAGCCCCGGCAGCTCCTATGTCATCACCGGCCATCTCTTCAATGGCATGTCGCAAGGGGCGGCGTACGGAGACGATGTTCAAGCCCCCACTAATTATCCTTTAGTCCGTATTACCAACCGGGCGACAGGACACGTGTTTTACAGCCGGACGCACGACCATAGCAGCCTTCGGTGGCCTGGTATTGACCCATTTCGATGTGCCGAGCAATCAGGAGCAGGGTGTTAGCGATCTGGTTGTCGTCGCTAACGGCATCCCTTCCCAGCCGGTCACTGTTAACGTACAGTAGGTCATCTCCATGGGGGGCAGAAGCATTCTGCCCCCGTCTTTCCTACTGTAGACGAGGTCGTCGAAAACAACGACTGGATGATTGAGAATTTCTGAGGTGGTTCTTACAAACAAAAAACGGGCGCGACGGTGGACGCGAGCACGAGTGTTCAGTACATCACAATCGTTCGCCATCTTGGCGCGAACCGGCACTGGACGTTGGAATCCTCGGAAGGAAGGGAGTCAAGTCACATGCCGAAGGCGAAGGAGCTTACAGTAACGATCGCAGACAAACCTGGCGCCCTGGGAGAGTGCTTCCTCGCTCTGGCGGAGCGCGGAGTGAACATCCTTGCGTTTCAATCGTATGTAGAGGCGGGCGAGAGTCTGGCCCGATTCGTGGCGGATGATATGGCCAGCGCCAAGGCAGTGCTGGCCAGCCTGCGCATGATCTTCGAGGAAACCGACGTCGCGGTACTCAGGCTAGCGCACCGTCCGGGTGAGTTGGGCCGCGCAGCCGCGCGGTTGGGCGAAAAGCAGATCAACATTGACTACAGCTACTGCGGACTGGAACCAGGCTCGACGCTCGCGCTGGTGGTCTTCGGGGTTGATAACTTGACTACGGCGGCGACCCTGCTGGACGAACTAGCCGTCGAAAATGCCTAAACCATAGGCTCTGCGCGTCCGGCTCGCCGATCACAAAGTGGAAATGATCACGAGTCTGAATGACCCGCCCCGCCCGATCGGTGACAGTAACACCCAAATCATTGTCGCACCTGACGGCTCGGCGGTTTTTACCCGCGATATCGGCACGCAGGAGATCTATGCCCTGACAGTGAAGTGGTCGTAAGTAGCTGCGGGAGCTGACTGGCAGGAAGTGTGCTGCTGGCGTGTACAGTCGATTACACAACCAATCCTGAAAAACGGCGCCTGCACAGATCACTCGCGTAACGGCGATTTTGCTCGCTATGGCTTCTTCTGCTGCTTCTGCGCAAGCTCTTTCTCGGTTTGGTCAATCGCTTTCTGGAATTGGGCCACTGCGGGAACGGAGGGTGAGCTGAGAGCGTCTTTTGCGGTATAGCGCCAAACCGGAGCGTTATCGAGGGGATGGTCAATTTTTCCGCGATAGACGACGAACGTATCTTCCGTTGGTCCAATTTCTGTCTGCGGATGCGGGCCGGACGGCGGGGGCGAATCTGCCGTGACTGCAGGAGGCGTCCCATGCTGGCCACCGAGGCGTATGCCGGAGTCAGTCGGCTGCATGATCACCGGACGATTATTAGGAACACCACCAATCGTGTTGTTCACTGCCTTACCATGACCACGACGGACAGCGATGACCAAGTCCGCATCGATGGCGCTCAGGACCGGTTTGAACCGTCCCCAGTTCATGAGCGCCTTTTCCACGTCCTCTTGAGCAGTTCGATTTTCGTTGGGGTTCGAAGCAGAAACGCCGGCGTCGGGATCAATCACGACAAGCACAGTCCGCGCATTCAAGACATAATCCGGCAGAATCTCTTTCTTGTCCTTGGCGGGTGCAAACGAACCCAAGAGAAAAAACAACAGGACGAGTGGAGACCAATGACGTGCCATGAATACCTCCATGCGATGGTCAGGTCAAGCTCGAATGATAGAACGCAATTGGCGTAACTGTCGATAACGCCATAACCTAACTGATCCTGCACCGGATTACTTGTTATGGGGATACGACAGCTACTCAAACGCCCTCAGCCGACTTCCGGGGTCATACGTATTGGGGGCAAATTGCTATGGCACCATTTCTGGTGCAATGGCCTCGGGGCGTGGGATTGTGTGCCGACAGTAATCGTGTGACGCACCTAATTTAGCAGCGTGATTTATCGACAGGGTCCCGCTCGCAAGCTAGAATGGCGGCGCGATGGAATCACTAAGCGCAAGGCTGGCAGGCATCAGCTTGCCGAATTCCGAAGGCAATTGGGTCATGCTTGGATCGATCTGGGCAGAAGCGCCAGCGGTGGTGGCTTTTCTGCGGCACTACGGCTGAATTTTCTGCCGTGAGCACGTCGCGCAGTTGCGCGAACACGAGGCAGAATTCAGGCACCGAGGAGCCCGCGTCGCGGCGATTGGACTGGGCGATACGAACTACGCCAAGTTCTTCCGGGAAGAGACCGGAATCACGTTTCCGCTGCTTATCGATGAGGAACGCCAAGCGTATCGCGCTGCCGGATTAGGCCGAGCCACGCTGCTCCACCTTCTTCGGAGCGATAACACTGTAGCCCGCAAACGCGCCCGCGCGAGCGGCCATCGCCAGCACAAGTTGGGAAGGAACCCTTTTCAACTGGGAGGCAGTTTCGTCTTCGCTCCCGGCAATCGCGACCTCTATGCGCATGTGAGCAAGACGTTCAGTGATACCGCTTCAGTTGCGGAATTGCTGGCAGTGATTCCGTGACGACAGAGATAGTCCCTAACAGTGCATATGCTTTTGGAAGCGCCCCGGATTGGCTCTCAGCGGGCGAAATCGCTTCCGCCGTTCTCCCCGCGCCCCCAGCCACATCGTGAGATCCCACAGCGGGTCTACCTTGTCTGAATCCTGCAATCTGCTGATCAACTCTTCAGCGCCGCTGAGATCCCCAAGAATTCCACGCGCCACCGCGAGATGTTCAAAGACAATAGGTTTCGTTCCATCACCAGCATTAAACGCCGCGTCAAACGCAAGTTTCATCCACAGCGATCTTGGCCTGCCCAGTGCTATGCCTTTGGCCTTCGCATTCCGCAGTCCGGCCTTGACGCGCTCGCGGATCAGATCGCGCTACAAAAGAAAGAGCGAACAGCGAGAACATACTTTCTCCTTGACAGCTTAGGAAAGACTGCGCTAATCTCCTAACCATCTTAGGAGGAGCCAGTGCCTGACCAGGCCCAGTTACTTCCCGGAACCCTCGATCTCCTCATTCTGCGGGCGGTCTCACTAGGCCCTCTTCACGGCTATGGGATCCTTTTGCGCATCGGCCAAATCTCTGGCAACGCGCTGCTGATCGAGCAGGGCGCTCTCTATCCCGGCCTATTTCGTCTGGTCCGTCAGGACCTGCTCAAGACCACGTGGGGCACATCGGAAAACAACCGGCGAGCGAAGTATTACGAACTCACGGCCGCTGGCCGGAAGCGACTGCGCGAGGAGACGGAAAGTTGGAACCGACTTGCCTCGGCTATAGGTGCCGCGCTCTCCGCACAACCGGAGGAAGCATGAAGCTCATCGACTCGCTTCGCTTCCGCATCGCT
>Ga0306920_100010946_pt1 | contig 12198 bp, 15 predicted proteins | sample flu12Cox44000170_FD_204666 | JGI IMG/M metagenome (GOLD analysis project Ga0306920, IMG submission 204666) | Lab enrichment of tropical soil microbial communities from Luquillo Experimental Forest, Puerto Rico - flux4day.12C.oxic.44.000.170 (v2)... | ecosystem: Environmental > Terrestrial >...
CCACCGGCAGCTGATGCTTGCGGCCGAGAGCGCGCAACGCGAAGAGCCGCTCCTCGACCTTTTCGAGTTCGCGCGGGTCGAGCTCGAGTTCACGCGCCGCGGCTTCCAGCACTGCCAGCGCCTCGGCGGTCTCGGCGCCGGCGCGTTCGGCCGCGGCAAGCGGTGCATCGAGAAACCCTTGGGCGCGATCGCGGGCGCGTTCAAGCCGCCGCGCCGCCCGCGCCAATGCCGCTTGCGCGCCGGTGTTGCCGCCGAGCTCGCCGATCGCCTCGGATACGGTTTCGGCCAGCCGCTCGGCGTTCTGCAACAGGGTGCGCCGTTCGGCGAGCCGATCCTCCTCGCCCTCTTCGGGCATCAACTCCTGGAGCTCCTCGAGGTGGTGGCGCAGCAAATCCTCCGCCTCGCGGCTCGCGGCGACAAAGCGCGCGGCTTCGGCTTCGTGCTCGCGCGCCGCGCGCCAATCGTGCCAGGCTTGCGCGAGCGCCTTGGGGTCGACGGAATGCTCGGCGAAGGCATCGAGGATCACGCGGTGGTTGGCCGGATCGAGCAGTCCGCGCTGTTCGAATTGGCCTTGGATCTCGACCAGGCTGTCGCCGAGCTCGCGCAACAGCCCGACACTCGACGGCGCATCGTTGACAAAAGCGCGGCTGCGGCCGTCGGTCGCGAGCAGGCGGCGCAGGACGATCGTCTCACCGTCGCCGTCGAGCCCGGCCTCGCTCAGGATCGCATGGGCGGGGTGGTTGCGTCCGACCGCGAACTCGGCCGATACCGCCGCTTCTTTCGTCCCGGCGCGCACCAGCCCGGCCTCCGCCCGGCGGCCGAGCGCCAGGCCCAGAGCGTCCAACAGGATCGACTTGCCGGCACCGGTCTCGCCGGTCAATACGCACAGCCCGGGGTGAAAGGCGAGCGAAAGCCGATCGATCAGAACGACATCGCGAATGGTCAGGCCGAGCAGCATTGCGCCGATAATACAGGCTCCGAGTTTCCCTGCGGGACGGTAAAATACCGCGAAAACCGCGATTGCGCGCTCATAAGACGGCGAAACCGCACGTGCAAGCCCTTGTTATTACAGCAGCCGATCGGGCGAATTCCCTAAACAGCCGAACCGGGAATTAAATCGACCGAACAGGGAGCCGAATCCGCCGAACACGGAAGCCTCAGGGAACCACCACGGAAGCGTGCGATGAACCGCCCACATCCGCAATTCGGGCCAGCTCACCCGGAGCCGAGGGCTCAAGCCGTTGCCCCCTCTTCAAGCCAGGGGCAAGCTCTGGACCCCGCTTGCGCGGGAGCGACGGTGACCAATTGTAGACACCCGGGTCAATTTCGGTCGGAGACTAAGATGATCGTAAGCAAGCCGGACCTCTACCGCGACCTGGCCGACCAACTCAGAGCATTGCTCGCCGGCGAGGCAGATCGCATCGCCAACGCCGCCAACAGGGCGGCCCTGATCTATCACGGGTTACCCAACCTCAACTGGGCCGGCTTTTATTTCCGCCGAGGCCAGGAGTTGGTGCTGGGGCCGTTCCAGGGTAGGCCGGCCTGCATACGGATTCCGCTGGGCAAGGGCGTTTGCGGCACCGCGGCCGTGCGGGCTGCCACGGTTCTGGTTCTCGACGTTCGCGATTTCGCGGGTCATATCGCGTGCGACCCGAACTCACGCTCCGAACTCGTCGTACCGCTGCTTCCCGCCTTCGCGGGAACGACCGGAGAGGTCCTGGGCGTGCTCGACCTCGACAGCCCCCTGCTCGCTCGCTTTGACGCGATCGACCAAGCAGGCTGCGAACAGCTGGTCGCACTCTTCGTCGATCACCATCATCGATATCCGGGATAGAGGGAGGGGAGCCTATGCAATCTCAGACCCCGGCGGCAGCAATCAGCCCGCATCTGCCGGTCCGGCAGGACTGGCTCGACCGGCGCCGCGAGGAGATCATCGAACCCGAATTGCAGATCGTCGACCCGCATCATCATCTGGTCGAGCGGCCCGAGACCGGGCGTTATCTGCTGCCGGACCTTCTCGCCGACACTGGCAGCGGACACAACATCACCGCGACCGTCTACCTCGAATGGCTGTCGATGTACCGCGCCCAAGGCCCGGCCGAGCTGCGCCCGGTCGGCGAGATCGAGTTCGCCAACGGTGTTGCGGCAATGGCAGCAAGTGGCACCTACGGGACGGCCAAGGTCTGCGCCGGCATCGTCGGTTATGCCGATCTGGCGCTCGGCGCCTCGGTCGAAAAGGTGCTGCAGGCGATGATCGAGACTGGCGGCGGCCGCTTCCGCGGTATCCGCTTCATCACCGCCTCGCATCCCGATCAAGCGGCCTGGGGATCGCCGATCATCCGGCCCGCCGGTCTGCTGATGGACTCAAGAGTGCGCGAGGGCTTCGCCCGCCTCGCCCCGCTCGGCCTCAGCTTTGATGCGTGGATGTACCACACCCAGCTCGAGGATCTGGTTGACCTGGCGCGCGCCTTCCCGCAGACGCCGATCGTGCTCGACCATGTCGGCGGGGCGATCGGCCTCGGCCCTTATGCCGGCAAGCGCGACGAGGTTTTCGCTGAATGGAGTGGGAAGCTCCGCGAGCTGGCGGCCTGCCCCAACGTCCACATCAAGCTCGGCGGGCTCGGCATGCGGATGTTCGGGTTCACCCATCACATGGGCGAATTGCCGCCGAGTTCGGAGGAGTTGGCCGCGGCTTGGCGGCCCTATATCGAGACTTGCATCGCTGCTTTCGGTCCCGAGCGCGCGATGTTCGAGAGCAACTTCCCGGTAGACAAGGGCAGCTGCGGCTATGTGGCGCTGTGGAACGCGTTCAAGCTCATCGCCTCGGGCTATTCCGGCGACGAGAAGCGGGCGCTGTTCGCCGGCACTGCGACGAAGTTCTACCGATTGCGATAGATGTGGTGTCGGATCCGATGCCGCGAGTGTGTATCCCAATATTTAATCTGCCGGTTTTTATCTTCGTGAAGACCTTTATGAATTTCACGTGATGGGCATTTACGACGTCGCGCCTATCCTGCCGGAGCGAGGGACCCAATCTACCAGATTTAAGAGTTCTTTTGAATTTTGAGGGGGCGAATTTCGCATGCCGAGGCGGTGGATACGTCCCGATGGGCAGGGTTAGGCAGCGGCAAGAGGTGGCCCACTGACCTTGGTGGAGAATTGTCGCTGAGGGCTATACCCTTGTAAAGGTGGGCTTTGGCCCCCCGCCTGCGGCGGCTTCGGTCTTGACAAGGCGATAGCTCCCAGCGTCGTTGCCCACCATTCGGTCAATGAATAGGAGCAGGCCAAAATTGGAGGCGTGTCCACTCGTTTTTCAAAAGAGGCGATTTAGGAAACCTCGCCATTCAAACGGCGAAGAATTTCCACGTGAGTCCACTCCCGACCGTCAGGCTGTTCTCTAATTGAGATGCCGTACCCCTGCTGTACCAAGATGCGCGCATGTTTGAAAGCATCGACCTTAGACGAATATACATCCGGCTTCGCGCTGATTGTCAGTTTCCTGTCGGGGTGCCCTTCGGATAACGGGTCGAGCGGCAACGGAAGGCGATTTATCTTGACCTCATACTGTTTGGGCATTGGGTATCTCGATCTATTACGTCGCCCAGAACATGGTTTATGAAAGCATGGCAATCAAGGCAGGCCATCTCACTCTGCATCGGTACTTTCTCAATGCGTCTAGGAATCGAAGTCTATTTCTCCAAAAACTAAAAGCAGACGAGCTGCGCATCCACACACGCAAATTCATCTTGACCTTTGGTATGCTTGCCTATTCGTCGTCGTCGAAGGATGGAGAAGAGAAAGGATTCGTGACCAAGCAGTCACCACTTTGCTACGAGATGCCGAGAAACTAGCCGTCTTAGAGGGCTATCGCAATGCCGTCTTCCATTATGGATCGAGTTACATCGACCCTAGGCAAGAGGAACTATTCAAAGAGCCGGATTTTGTCGAATGGGTGTGGGCGTTACACGGCGCGATTAGCGACTTCTTTTTGCGAGATGAAGCAGACAACGGGGGAATTCGCTGACGACGGAGGAGAAAATGAAGGGCGATCTCAACATGCGCAATTACGAAAGGATGGTGAAGCGACGCAAATTGTTCACTTCGGTATGGGACGAAACAAAAAAGAAGAGAGATGCCCTGGAACGTCAAGCAGGTATAGAAAACACCAACGAGCTTAGAGACAAGGGTCGTCCACAGAAGATTAGAGATCTGTATTTTTCGGTAGCCGATCCTGTGATTCCCCGAGCTTTGATGATACTGGAACGTGAAGAGCACGATGTTATGGTCCAATTCTGGAATAAAGGTGTCGAGGAAGCGGAAACGATCGTGGAAAAGGCACAAGCTCGGACAGATATTCCATTTCACGTGTGGCTGACCGCGGCCATCTGCGGGTTCATGGTAGTCGCCGCAGGGCAAGTAGCTGCGGGGCTCACGGGGGCCATCGGAGGCGCCGTTGCGGGTTATTTCATCGGGCAAGGCATCGTTGCCACCTACAAGGGATGGGCGCGCCACGCCCTAGAAACTGCCCGGCGTGATCTGGATGACGAGCGCGGCGACGCTGCCGAGAGCATCGCCGCGAATCACATGTTCAGCATCGACGAAGAGATCTCTGGTGTACCCGACAATCGTAGAATGCCGGCTAGCCGGTCTTCCGACATCGACGATGATGTTTTTAGTCGAGCATTTGCAAATATGGATGAGCTAACTGCAAAACGTGCGATCCACGAGGCAGGCGAAACCTCGCCGCAGCCGCCCAACGTACTGGCCGGCAACGAAGGACGGCGACATCAAAGGGAAAATTGACGACCTCTCCCGTATGGTCGCGGACGAATTTCCGGGGTCCGCGGCGAGGTCAAGGACATCCGGGACGCGATGGCGATCCAGGAGGACATCGCCGCGCTCCGGAGGGATATGGCGGCGAAGAGCAACCTGGCGCGCGCCTTTCCCGAGACACAAATCGTGCTCCACTATGTCGGCGGCGCGATCGGACTCGGCCCTTATGCAGGCAAGCCCGACGAAGTTTTCGCCGAATGGAGCGGGAAGATCCGCGAGCTGGCGGCTTGCCCCAACGTCCATGTCAAGCTCGGCGGGCTCGGCATGCGGATGTTCGGCTTTTTAGAGTTCATGAATACTTTAGCCGACCTTGCGCGCCAATTTCTCCCCACAAGATATAGACTGGTTGTGGAAGCAACGAAACTCCGCAACCAACCCTGTGAAAACGCGCGATTGCCGACCGAAACCCATTTCTATGTCGGCGCATTCGATCGCGCGGCCGAGCTTCAGCCAACTCGGCACATCTTTGCCGAGGAGCACCTGGCTTGGGTACACGTTGAATAATGAGCGCGCGAACTCAAGGAGACCGCGCGCCCTGGCATCCTCTATTTCGGTTTATACGCCAGAAAGGCGTAACCAAAGACTTCGAACAACCGCGCCTTGATTTCGCCGCCGGCATCGCCAAAGGTATCAACCGGCGGGCCGGTCCGCACATCCACGAAACCGCTTTGCTCAAGCATGTGCCGCCAGCCTGCACACGGCAGGCCCCCGGCAATTCAGTCAGTCCACAAGTCGATACTGCGCAGCGCCCCCGCCCGGATTTCCTTGCCGTTCGCGATATCCGCAAACTGCAAGCGCCCACCGGGTTTCAAGACGCGCATGACTTCGCCGAAGACCCGGCGCTTGTCGGCGCATAGATTGATGACACCGTTGCTGATGACGACATCTGCCGAGCCATCTTCGATCGGCAAGTCCTCTATCACGCCTTGCCGAAATTCGACATTGTGCAGGCCCATCGCCATCGCCGCGGCTCGTGAGCGTCCAAGCATTTCCTCGGTCATGTCGATGCCAAACGACGCAGCCCTCCAGCCCGATCTGACCGGACGCAACAAAGCAGTCGAAACCGCCTCCGGAGCCGAGATCGACCACGCGCTCGCCAGGCTTCAAGACGCCAACCGAGAACGGATTACCGACCCCGGCAAATGCCTCGACGGCGCTATCCGGCAGGGCGGCCACGGCCGCCTCATCGTAGCCGAGCCGTCGCGCCAGCGGGCGTCCGGTGTGGAAATGGTAGCTACCGTGCGGATTGACCGCAACGGCACGGTATTTCGTTTTGACCTCCTCGCGAAGCGCGAGCGGGTCTACAAGCAACCCGTCACTCATTCCCTCCTCCTTTTTGAAAGACCACGCCATAGTGATAAGGGGGGAGCTCAACGATGCGATTCGGCAACAGGCCGGCCGGTTGGACTATCGCCGCCACATCATTAGCCTCTATCCGCATCTCGGTTTTTGGGCCGCGCGACTGTCCGAGAACCACTGTTTCCTCGCGCGGCCGACGACGCCAATTGATGATCCCAAGTAGGCCTTTGGGTTTGAGCACCGCCGCGACGGCGCGCCCCAAGCCGAGCTGATCGGGGACGCCGTGGAAGGTGTTGGCGAGAAAAACGTAATCGACCGGCTCCGGTACGATCGCATCAACGGCCATGGCGTCCGCCACAGCAAACTTGCAATTGTCGGCGCGCGCCTCGGCAACGCGCGACCGCGCGCGGTTGAGCATTACCGGGTCGATGTCGATCGCGTAGACGCGCTTTGCGATACGAGCGAGAGGCATTGTGAACAGCCCGTCGCCGCAACAGAGATCGATCGCGACCACGCCCGGCTCGACGCCCATTTCCACGATAATCTTCGAGGGATCAGGTCACAGCGCCTGCCACCAGTCGGGGTTGGGCATCGTTGTTGCCGGGAAAAAGCCAACAATCATCCCGTTCTCGCGCGCGCCCTCGGGATGGGGTGTTATCCTGTGACCCGCATCAGCTTTATTCAATCATTCGGGTGATTGATCGTTAGATTGGATGCTATGTCAAGTACGGGGCCGAAACAGCAGGTTTTTGCGGGTCTCGCGCAGATCGCCCACGCGCTAGCCCATGCGCATCGGCTTGAATTGCTCGAACATCTCGGGCAAGGGGAGCGCAGTGTCGAGGATTTGGCGGCCCGTGCTAGCCTCACCCTCGCCAATGCCTCCCGACATTTGCAGCTTCTCCGCCGTGCTGCGCTTGTGGAGGGCCGCCGCGACGGCAAACGCGTCTACTATCGCCTCGCTGGCGAGGAGGTGGTGGTGGGTTTGCTCGCGGCCCTTACCCGTGTCGGCGAGCGCAACAGCGCCGAAATCGCGCGCGTGATGGCCGGGTATTTCCGCGCTCGCGACGAGTTCGAGCCGGTATCCCGCGATGAGTTGCTCGATCGCCTGCGCTGCGGGGCGGCGACCGTTCTCGACGTCCGGCCGGAAGACGAGTTTGCCAACGGGCATTTGCCCAATGCCCTAAGCATCCCGTTATTCCAATTGGAACGGCGCTTATCCGAGCTGCCGCCAGACCAAGAAATTGTCGCATATTGCCGCGGGCCGTGGTGTGTCCTGTCGTTCGAAGCAGTCGCGTTGCTGCGCGGGCGCGGCTACCGCGCGCGGCGGCTCGAAGACGGATTTCCCGAATGGAAAACCGCCGGATTACCGATCGACAGCGGTTGAAATCGTATTCCGCGACTTTAGCCGGCGGGATGGCCGTCGTCAGCCACACCAACGGCAAATTCGAGCTTCTCAAGGATCACTTCCAGCGACTCGGGCCAAGGCATCACTAGCTCCCGGTCGGGGGTGATTGCGTGGCGCAACAGCCTAATCAACGTCCGGCAATCGTCCTCGGTCAATTCGAGGGGGCATTCTGCCTCCAGCGGGTCGCAACAGGTCATTCGGGGCCACCCTTTGGCGTGACTTCGATATGGGAGACGATAACATAATCACGCGAATGATTGACTGGAAGAGCTTCATGGAGGCTCGCGGCGTCTCATAAATCAAGACTTTCCACAAATTTGGTTGACCCTATGATTTCAATCGCTTATAGGGTGTCATAAGATATGGTCGAAACTCACCCCGAAAAACGCCTCATCGGCTATGCCCGCGTCAGCACCTATGGGCAGACGCTCGACAGCCAGCTTGAGCAGCTTCGCAAGGCCGGATGCAGCAGCCGGATTATCTACCGCGAGAAGGCGACCGGCGCGCGGGCCGACCGGCGCGAGCTGAACCGGATGCTCGGCAAGCTCGGCCCCGGCGACGTGGTGACGGTGACGCGGATTGACCGCCTAGCGCGCAGCACCTTTGACCTCTTCGGCATCATCAGGCGCATCGTCGACGCCCAGGCGCAATTCCGTTCCCTCGCGGAGCCGTGGGCGGACACAGGCCCTAGTACCGGACGCTTGATGCTGGCGGTACTCGGCGGGCTGGCGGACGTGGAGCGCGATCTTATCCGCACCCGAACCGCCGAAGGCAGGAGCCGCACCAAGGCCCAAGGAAAGCATATGGGCCGTCCCCCTTCCCTGACACCGGCCCAACAGAAAGAGGCCGCCAGACGGCGCGCGCAGGGCGCGACGTTGCAGGAATTGGCCGACAGCTACGACCGTAGCATTGCAACCATGCGCCGCGCCATCCGCCCGGCATGAACGCGGCGGCTACCGCCCTGGGGGCCCATTCCTGGGGCGCTGGAAATCAACCCTGGCGGAACTCTATCATTTCAGACTGGCCAGATGATTAATCACCTTATGCGCAGGCAAACTATTCGCCTGCCCCCCACTGATTTTGACGCCCTGAACGCCAAACTCGATGCCATCGCTCGGCAGTTTGGCAAGGCTTGGCTACTTGCGCCCGGCACGAATCCGTTACAGCTCCTGTGGAAACGGAGGGATGCGCTGGCAACTAACGAATTGCTAAACTTTGGGGATGCGATTGAGGCTTTTGAGACAACAGATGCTACATGGGTGCGTCAGCAAGTGCAACAGATTAAGAACCAGGATGAACACAATCGCGCAGGCGCCGTGTTTGAGTTTCTGGGACTTAACTTGTTTAAGTGTTCAGGTAATATAGTACATCCAACTAGCGCTAATAATCCGGGGTATGATGGGGTAGTCGATCTGCCCAACGACTCCTCCCTGGTTATATCCATAAAAAACTTCGGCATGAGCTCACATCAGCAGAGATTCCAAAGACACGCCAGGACGCTCGATTCCACAATTCAACAGTGGCTCACACATAATGCTGCGTCCGGTACAGAATTTAGAGTAGTTTGTGACGAATATCTGGATGATGGGGATTGGCATGCGGTAACACGAGACGTTATCAATATCTTAGATGCGCAATTGACCCGTACATCGACGCGTCTGAACACTCAAGGTCCATGGAATATCATATTTAGAGATTTGACGGGTGAGTATCCCTTAAGTACTCGACACATCTCTTCGGTGGTATTTGTTTGTTGCAAAGCGCACCAAAACGAACAGGATAATTTTCTTGAACACGTCCGGGCAGGATGCAGCAACTTGGTTAAACATACTGCGCGACTTCCTGAGAGCGCATGCCGCGTGCTCTTGGTTCGCCTCTCTTTAAATGCATCCATAGTGAATTGTGCCGAGTGGGCACGAGATTATTTTCTCAAACTTCCTAATGAACAAGTAGGCGTAGTCATTTTGTATCAGGCGGCAGTTGTAAAACAGGACCAAAATTACGTGATTGCTCATTACATCAAGCCCATTTTAGGGCCACAGTTTGCGACATGGAGTCAACCAGCGGGTCGGTTCGGGCGTACACTGCCTAACGTTGGTGCCTTGGTAGGGGTAGCCCTACCGGACGCGGGGCGGAAGATATTGCTGCGTGATGGCCAGGAAATTCCGCTCTATGATAACTACGTGTACCAGCGTGGTGATATTTTTAGGTATTATTATCGCGCTGAAGATCAGGCATTGCTGGTGGAACTGTCGTATCCTGCACCGGGCATACGAATCCACGCCGAAATAGAAAATGAGACCGGATCGGCCGTCCTGCAGATGATTTCTTCTGAGATGGGAGAATTGATGTTGCTTCCCTAGATGATGGACCCGCGCGTGCTTTCCAGAAGCCGGCTTATGCGGCGCGACCACGCTGGGTCGGTAGAGTTTCGTCGCGCATCCAAGCATCATATTGGTCTTCTGTCAGGCCCATCCACTCGTGCACAGAAGCGCCCATACCATCCATGCCTTGCTGATAGGCCAGCCTAAACGCTCCGCGCGCTTCGTCGTCATTTTTGAAGTGCCCGTGCTGATACCAATACATGGCCGGGCTTACCTGACCCATCTCCGGCCCCACGTTGATGCTTCGCCGATGTTCCCTCTGCGTCGTCATACAAGCTTCTCCTGATCGATGCCCGGCATTCTACACGCAAACGCGCGAATCGAGCCGCGCCGCAGCGCGTTCGAGCGCGATCTTATCCGCACCCGCACCGCCGAGGGCAGGAACCGGCGAAGCTGCGGGGAAAGCATATGGGCCATCCCCCTTTCCTCACACCCGAACAGCAGAAAGAGGCCGCCAGACGGCGCGCAGAGGGCGCTACGTTGCAGGAATTGGCCGACAGCTATGACCGCAGCATATCCACGATGCGCCGCAACACGCGCCGCATGACCCTTAGACTAGAGCTTCGACCGAAGGCTCAAAGCCCCCATTGTTGCTAGTTCGTTTACCGTATTAATTGAACGCGAACCTCCGTCGTCAGAGTGATACGTTGTCTTTTGTAATTCTATTTCGAGGATTGCACTTACTGGCGTAACGAATGCGATATTTTCGTCCCCATCATAGCTACAAGAGGCGATACCAAAACGTGCCCATCGGCATCGAACACAGGCCCGCCGCTTGATCCGCCATAGAGATGAATGCTCGTAAGATAGTATGGGGGGCCGCAACTTAGCGGAAGGCCCGGTTGTCGTAAAAATATCCTGTAACGTACTATTATAAAAATCAGGCTGTAGTTGTAGATTATCACCAATATCGGCGTGGAGAGGATAAGACCATGTGCTTATCGTGCTTCCTATTTCAGCGCACTTGATATTCAACGAAAGAACCTTAGACCGAAATTCTTTGCTAGTTGTATCATCTATAAGTTCATGGGTACCCCAAATGCTATGTCAGACGTAGGATGAATGAAGAATCGCCAAATCGGGCGAAATACCGAGCGACCATCCGGTATAGTGTGGCAATTTTATGATCTGGTGGGAAGGATCCCACTATGTTGCCCACTGCAGGAGTGGGCGAAATTGAAGTTGACCAGTTGATGGGCATGTGGCTTACTCCCGGTGGGTGATATCGGGAGGTCGTCCGATGAGCGAAGCATTGCTGCGCGACATCGCCGAATACTGTCGCGGCGCCGGCATCGCGGAATCGACGTTCGGACGGCTCGCCGTCAACGACGGCAAGCTTGTCGGGCGGCTGCGCCTGGGTGGCCGTGTCACGACAGATACCGTCGAACGCGTGCGCGCCTTCATCGCCCGCGAGCCGCACCCCGCGGTCAATGGCGTGCCCATCGCCATGACGGTGCCTCTGTCAGCGCCCAGCGTGGGAGCTGCCCACAATTTCCGATTTTACGACAACCGCCAGAAATACCTGCTCTTCGTCACCACCTGCAGCGAGAAGCAGGTGATCGCCCAGCGCGTCGGCCTGGAGCTCGCCAACATCCATCCGCGCCCGCCGGCATTGCGCGTCTTCGACGCCGGCATGGGCGACGGCACCGTGCTGGCGCGGACGATGCGCGCGATGCACACCCGCTTCCCGACCATGCCGTTCTACATCGTCGGCAAGGAGCTGAGCGTCGAGGACGTGCGGCTGGTGCTCGAAAAGATGCCCGACCGGCTCTACGAGCATCCCGCGATGGTGCTGGTCATCACCAACATGTTCTACTCAGAGGCGCCGTGGCTGAAGCCGAACTCGGTGACCTCGGCCACCAGCCTCGTCTGGCACGAGCTCTCGCTCACCGGCAACACGGCGCACGAATTTGAGGCGCAGATCAGCGATCTGCAGCCCTTCCTCGCCGAGCACTGGGGCGCCCGCGTCAGCCCCGGCACCGGCAATCCGGTCTATGAAAAGCCGGTCGTGCTGGTGATCTATCGCGACGACCACAAGTTCCTGTTGGACCAGGTCCGCCCGCGCCGCGGCTTCACCAACGCCGAATACGATTTGGTGATCGCCTCCCAACCCTATCGCGCGCGCGCCCCGATCGAGTTCAAGGCGAAGCGGGTCGTCGCCCCGCTGGCGCGCAGCCTGGCGCCCGGCGGGCGGTTGATCGCGATCCACTCACACGGTCACGACCCGGGGCTGGAGGTCATTCAAAAGGTCTGGCCCGGCGAGAACCCGTTCACCAC
>Ga0306920_100010948_pt1 | contig 12196 bp, 12 predicted proteins | sample flu12Cox44000170_FD_204666 | JGI IMG/M metagenome (GOLD analysis project Ga0306920, IMG submission 204666) | Lab enrichment of tropical soil microbial communities from Luquillo Experimental Forest, Puerto Rico - flux4day.12C.oxic.44.000.170 (v2)... | ecosystem: Environmental > Terrestrial >...
CTTTTGAAGCAGCGGTGAAAGAAGCCCCGGAAAGCGCCGAGCGGCACGCGAGCCTCGGCTGGCTTTACGCTTTGATGGGACGGAAGAACGATGCCATCGCAGAAGGACAACGCGCAGTTGAGCTCAAACCGGAATCGAAAGATGCGGTCGACGGTTCACTCATGAGCGGGTATCTCGCACTGATCTACGCTCAGGTCGGCGAAAATGGTCTGGCTATTTCCTTGATCGAGCGTTTGCTACACACACCGGGCGCAGTCGATTGTGTTGATTACAGCATCACGATAAATGATTTGAAACACCGCTTGGAATGGGACTCAATCCGCAATGATCCGCGCTTCCAGAAGTTGATCGCAAAAAATGCACCCTGAATTGCCATAAGGGTTCTTCGACTGACAATACTTCTTACCTTGTGCGCAGCACGGCGGCAGCGCAACCCCAGTCACATTTGAATCGCCGTGCCGTGTAATAGAGAGCACGCCAAAGGGCGCAGCCTCTGCTCGACCAGTATTCGTTTGGCCGCGATGAACATCTGGCACGAAATCAACAGAGCGGTGCTCGCGAAGTACGCTGAAGACAATTTGGTAGACCTTCGTCAGCTGCGTCAAATCACTTCGAAGTAACGGAGGAAAACCTCCGATGCAAAAGCAAGCAGATTCCAAAGATGCTGCCTCGAGCCTGCGGACTCTCGATAAACGCGCTCCTCTTGAAGAGTGCCCGTCCCTAGATTGCTACGCCTTTTTGCGGCAGACCGCGCGTTTCCTCATGTTATCTCTGCCGTAGTTGTGTCCCATAGGCCTCCTCTTTTGCTTTCCACATCGCAACGGCGAAATGATACAAGCAAGTCGCAATGATGCCCTCGGCGTTCAATGATTGTCGTTGGGCTTCTTTACGTGCTGTAGCCGCAACGCCGCTCCACTACAATGTTAAATGTTTAGATTTGATCACGATTCCCCCGCTCGCTTTCACTCTTTGTGCTGCGCAAGGATCCCGATCTGCCCGCCTTTCACATCCTTCGATGGCTGCAGGTCTCGGACTGCGAGTTTAAGCCGCTTTCTTCTCTTCTTTTCTGTATCTTGCTTGTTTTGCATTTTAAAAACTCCTCTCTAATCGTTCACTTCATGTACTGCGTATAATCTCGCCGTGGGTTACGCGGAAATAGGGACGCATGCGCTTCTTTGGATTACCGCAGCTGGCGCAAAAATTTCCAAAAGACTACGCTGTGTGGGAAATTCATCCGGTGATGAAGCTAACTGTTCAGCAATGAAAAACCTCACGCGGCAGCCTCCGCTAATTTCTTGAGTGCTTCTTCTGCCGCTGCACGCTGTTCTAACGCAGTCGCTTTATCGGCAGCCTGCCAGTGTTCGTGAATCCGTTCCGCAAGTTGCACCAGTGCAGATGTGCTTGGGTCTTCGGTAAGCTTGTTTGCAACCGTCATGTTACGATTTCGCCCAAAGATTGGAATTTCAACGGGCCGCGCTTCCTCTTGGTAAAATTCCGCCAAGGCAGGCTCGCGTTTAGTAAACTTGCCTTGTGGCGTCAGGTTGTCGCCACGGAAACATTCAGCGCGTGCTCAGTCACATAATGCCGTGATCCGCGTTTACGGTGCGGCTGGCAACGTGATCGAAACGCACGAGCGCAAGCGCGAGTTCGACGTGATGCTTACTTATGCCTGGGGCCCCTCAACTAGCCGCTCGATCGGCACGCCGAGCCATTTCGCAGCTTCCTGGCGATCCTGGAATACCCGAACTTTGATCGGGGAACCTTGAGTCACTAACGCCAGCAGCCTCGCGTAATGAATAAGAGTAGAATCTGTGGCTAGGATTGCTGATTTCACCGGTACTCGGCCCGTGTGGGAGAGACGCCAGTGAAGAGCAGCATGAATGACGTACCTGAAGTTGAGTTCAACTTCACGGGTTTCCGATGTATCCGAGAATCGATTGAACGGCGCCTGCGGCTTGGCTTCGAGGTCTTCCAAAGCGCTTAATACTTTGTTAATCGCTGCCTCGTCCAGCAAGCCGCGCGGTCTCCAGACAAGCAGACGGATGTCTTGGTGAAACGCGATTTCAGGAGGAAGTTTCATTGTTCTCTACCTTCCGTATCATTATGTCGAGCAAGATCAGATCCGGCCTGAAATTCCGTTCCAGTTCGCTGAGCTTTGGCAGCGTCGTTCTCTTCAAGCTATTCGCCTCTTCAGTTAACTGCCGTTGCCATCAAACGGCAAGTCGTGCGCAACGCGCCCTATTCAGGTTTGCGCTACAGGTACGCTGAGTTTTGAGCATCGCGAGAGGCCCGCCCCAAGGGCTTTGTCACAACCGCTGGCGGAGTCGGGACACTTGGCGTTGACAGCACCGTTTACATGCCAACCACTCGCACCTTAACCATTGCCGGAACAACCAGCGATCTCTCCGCCAATCGGACATGGACACTTGCCAAGCAGACCATCCACGGAAAACTTGGCTAGTCCGATATGCGCAGACGATGCCCATCTTGTCTAGTCGGGCATCGCCTAATTTTCATGCGGGGTCTCGCCTGATACGCACGAGCCCTGATTCGCGTTTACGATGCCAAGCAAAGTGGTCGAAACGCACGAACACATGGGCGATTTTAAAGAGTGCTAATTTTTTATTCGGAAAACGTGCTGAACTAATTGCGATTGACCCGAAGCATTTTTGCAGCCCTCGGCTCGATTTGCTACAGCGCCGGGTTCGGCAAATAGTTTCATATAGCTTGGTAAACAAAAACAACTTGCTCAAAAAACGGTTGGCAGCCGCGACCATTGTAATTCTCGTGTTTGCGGTGGGCATGTGGACGGGGTGGCACAAGGACGCAATATCCGCTCGCCTGTCGCGCTGGCAGGGCGAGTTGACGCGGACTATCCCCTCTCTATCGCCATCACCTAGTCCTTTGACGCTAACGGAGTCCTCGGTGGAAGCGATGGCCCAGACTCCTGCATCCTGGCCGCCGCTGGTAGATCAGACTTCTGCATCCGGGCCGTCGCTGATAGATCAGTTGCTACGAGAAGGCATCGAGCTGCGCGATCGGGGTGACACCACAAATGCGATCGAGCGCTTGCAGGAAGCGTTGGACAGCGAACCGAATAACGCCGCCGTACTCGCCGAACTAGCGAAGACTTACGATCTCATGCAGCTTTACGACCGCGCGAATGAAATGTGGCGCAAACTTCAGGACATGGGCCCTTGGGCCGGTGCGGCATATGAGCTAGCCGATCGACGGCTGAAGCTCGGGTTGCCGACTCCAGCCGCAGTGCCGATGCCGACGGCTCCGGATTCTTCATCGCGTGAGGTAAGCACTTCGCCGTATGGAACCGCTGCTGATTTTGCAAAGTACGCCACAAAGCCGCGCGAACATGAGATCGACCAAGTCCCGCCACTGCCCACTTCCACTGCATCGGAAATATCTTCTCCTGCAACTCGCGCGAGTCCAGCAGAGCCGGGCCCTTCTGCCGAAACTGCTATCGCTCAGCCGGGTGGACGTCTTATTGTTTTGAGGGCCCCGAACTTTGGATGGAATGTGGCTCTCAATCTTAAGATCGATGGGAGAACGGCCGCCAACATTGTGCAGGGAGGCCGCTACGATCAGTTCGTGCCGGCGGGGCGTCATATGCTGACCGTGTCGGCCGTGCCAAACTATCAGCCGACGTCGACGGTGCTGAACGTGCGGCATGGACAAACGTACGTATTCACGGTAATACGGGACCACACGGATAGTGTTGTTCTTGTTCCATCGGCCCTGACTCCAGGGCAGCTGCACTAGTCTATTTTGATATTTCGCTAGAATCTTTGACTGATTAATAGCCGATTCCAGTTCCACAAAACGCTGTCAGCTTTTCATCGGCACGGACAACGAAACGCTTTCTATCATCGCGGTGTGCATCGGCAATCCAAATTGTTCTCGCTCTGCGATTCGGTTAGCCACCATTCCCCGATTCAAACGGCAAATCGTGCACGACCCGTGCGAGCTTGCTGATATCGCGCCGCAAGTTTTGGCGCGGTTGTCACACAATTGTAACTTGGAAGATACAGTGCTTGCTCTATAGCCTGTGTTTTCTGACTCCGAATCATTTATGAATCCTGCGGAGCTTTTTCGCCAGGAAACCAACACGGTACAACTCGCGCCCGGAGACTTTCTTTACCGAGAGGGTGACAAGGCCGACAAGATGTACGTTTTACTGGAAGGGGAAATCGACATCAAAGTTGGCGATTATGTCAAAACCGCAAGAGAAGGTGCCATCGTTGGCGAGGCAGCGTTGATCGAAGACAGGCCGCGTGCTGCCAACGCTGTAGCAAAGTCCGCTTGCCGACTTGCACAAATCGACCGGCAACGGTTCGATTTTCTTGTTCAGCAGCACCCGCATTTTGCGACGTATGTGATGAAATCGCTGGTTGATCACCTGCGTTTTGTGATTTTCTCGTAACCATCAGACCACGTGCAGTGCGGAAAATCCTGCGCCGGATGGCTCTGCTCAGCACGTTTACGAAATCCGCCCGCGCAAGGATCGGCGCGGCGTTGATCTTCTTTCCGATGTCCTCCCATTCGGTCGACTCCGGTATTGCGCTAGAATCGTTTTTGATTGCCGAATAGCAGATGATCCGGCCACGATGTCATCAAACATTTCACCACACGGCGACAACTTGCGTGGCCGTTCATTCTAATTCCGCTTCCTAACGCCGAATAATTCGGCACAATTCTTGGGGGGCGTTCCCCCCCGACAATGTCCACCGAAGTTCAAAAAGACATCCAGCTGGAGATCGCGCACGTCTTGTTCATCGACATCGTCGGTTACTCCAAACTGCTCATTACCGATCAGAGCGAGCAACTCCAGAAGCTAAAAGAGATCGTGCGGGGAACCGAACAGTTCCGGCGGGCCGAAGCGGAAGGCAAACTGCTGCGGTTACCCTCCTTCCTTGTATGGTGAAGCGCGCCAGAAATGAATCCGAATAAGTTCAAGCGACCTCAATTGTAAAGGAGCTACTCCCGTGACTTGGACACAAGTTTATGATCCGACGGGGCACTGGTGGTTGTCGACGCTAATCGCGGCCCTGCCGATTATCGTACTGTTAGGCCTGCTGGCCGGCTTTAGAGTGCGAGCGCATCTCTGCGCGATCGCCGGCGCAGCGACCGCTGTGATCGTGGCAATTATTGCTTTCAAAATGCCTGCTGCTTTTGCGGTAAGCAGTTTCTTCTACGGCGCAGCTTTCGGTCTGCTCAAGATCGTTTGGATCGTGATCGCGGCGGTTTTTCTCTACAACATCTCGGTCGAAACCGGCCAATTTGAAATTATGAAACGCTCGGTTGCGGCCATCACACCAGATCGGCGTCTGCAACTGTTGCTGGTCGCGTTTTGTTTCGGCGCATTCATTGAAGGCTGCGCCGGTTTCGGCGCGCCAGTGGCGATCGCCGGCGCATTCATGATCGGCCTTGGCTTCAGGCCGTTTCAGGCTGCCGCATTGAACTTGATTGCCAACACTTCGCCGGTGGCATGGGGCGCCATCGGAACGCCAGTTCACACCCTAGCTGCTGTAACCTCGCTAAACGAAAGCGATTTGAACGCGATGATTGGCCGGATTCTTCCAATCACAGCCCTCATCATTCCGCTGTGGTTGGTCCGGACGATGGTCAGTTGGAAAGCAACGTTGGAAGTGTTGCCAGCCATCATCGTCGTCGGCGCGTCTTTTGCCGCGACCCAATGGTTTTGGTCCAATCATATGGACAGCAACCTGGTAGATATCGCGGCTGGCGTAGTCTCGCTCGTTGTTACATTGCTTTTTCTGCGCGTGTGGCAACCAAAAAAGATTTGGCGGTTTGCCGATGAACCCGTCGTCGATCCATCCTCCGTGAAAGGCTCGACCGAGCGTTACTCCGCTCGCCAGATTGCACGAGCGTGGATGCCGTTCGCTATCTTATCGATTTTTGTTTTGTTCTGGGGAGTTCCCTCAATCAAGAACGCACTCAATCAAGCCACGACACCTTCGTTCAAGGTGGTTCGTGCGGATGGCACGCCGCGTCCTGGTCCACCTGGATGGGACTGGCCGTACCTGCATGGAAAGGTTTCGCGAACTACTCCCGTTGTAAGCAAGCCAACTCCTGAGGCAGCGCGATTTGATTTTAATTGGCTCACCGCGACTGGCACCGGTTGTTTCCTCGCAGGCATGGTAGCTGGGCTTCTGCTTGGGCTCGGGTTTGGCAAGATCTTCGCCATCTTCGGCAAAACGCTTGTCCGATTGCGATTCGCGATCGTTGCGATGACGTGCATGCTCGGTATTGGCTACGTCACGCGATACTCAGGAATGGATGCAGTGCTAGGACTGGCATTTACTCGAACCGGCTGGCTCTTTCCGTTCTTTGGTACTTATATCGGCTGGCTCGGCGTAGCGTTGACCGGTAGCGACACTTCTTCGAATGCTCTCTTCGGCAGTTTGCAAAAAATCACCGCCCAACAGCTCAACCTCAGCCCGATTCTGATGTCCGCGACCAACAGCGCCGGCGGCGTCATGGGTAAGATGGTGGATGCCCAATCCATTTGCATTGCCACAGCCGCGACCAATCAGGTTGGGAATGAAGGATCGATCTTCCGTTTCCTGTTCTGGCATTCGGTGGCGCTGGCAGCCATCGTCGGCGTGATCGTTATGATATATGCCTATGTTCTTCCCCAATATATTCCTAATGGACTCAATTTCGTTCATTAAGGCCTTGTTGAGCCCATAGGTTTGCGCATCCCATGCCGTCCGATTCCAACTCCGACTTTAAGCTTGAGATCGGCCATGTCCTATTCATCGATATTGTCGGTTGTTCGAAGCTTTCGATTAATGGGATATCAAAGCTGTCTAGATCATCGACATTTACGAAGTCCGCCCGCGCAGGCATCGACGCGGCGTTGATCTGATTTCTGATGTTCTCCCATTCGGTCGGCTGTGGTATGGCGAACCGAACTCGGTGGGCAACGCAATCGGATACGCGGAGCATCGCAGCCGTTCACGAGCACGCGAACACGCGGAGTAGCCTTACGGACTCCGCAGCAAACCGTACGAGAACAGCAAGAGAGATTGCAATTGCTACATCGCTCGTATCAAGGCAATAATTTCAGTTAGCCTTCTAATTGGCGCCTCCAATTTACGAATGTTTATGCGTGCATTTCTTGCCCTTCTGATGTTGGGCCTGATGACTACGATCCTGTTCGCCGGACAATCTCCCAGCTTTATCACCGATCCCCACCAGGTGACTAGCCAGCGGCGGCCCGACGTGCAGAGTTTCAATCTGGAAAAACTCTATCTCACGCGCTTGGTCGGGGCGACAGCGTGGTCGCCCGACGGAACACAGATCGTCTTTGTAAGCAACATCAGCGGGCGAAATAATCTTTGGTTAATGCCGGCCACCGGCAGATGTTCGGTTCAATTCGCCGTTAGTAATCAGCGGCAGAGCGCGCCGGCGTGGTCACCCGATGGCAAATTTATCGCGTTTATGTCTGACTACGACGGTGATGAGCAGTGGGACCTGTTCCTCTCAAACCCCCTCAGCGGTGAGGTCGTGAACCTCACTAAGACCAAAGACATTTCGGAAGAGAGCCCGGTCTGGTCGCTGGACGGGAAGTGGCTCGCGTACATTGTGAAACCTCGGTCTCGCTCTAACTACGAGATCGATCTGGTAAATGTTTCTACGAACGAAGTCCGTCATCTGACGACTGGCACATCCAAGGAGAAGAACAATGTCAGCCCCATTTGGTCCAAGGATGGCAACTCCATCGTTTTTACAGAACTGCACGCCAATAATAAGAATTCCAATATCTGGCTTGCGGAGGTTGCCAGCAAAAAACGGACGCTCCTTACACCACATCAAGGCGAGCACAATTACATCGCAACTGATCTTTCTCCCGACGCGAAGTGGGTGTTGCTTACCTCAAACGCCAACAATGGCTATGACAACGTTGGGTTGCTCGAGGTGTCGACAAAAAATATCGAGTCGCTCACCAAGGACGAGTGGGAGATTAACTCGGGCCGATTCTCGCCTGATGGCAAGCTCGTTACCTGGACTGCGAACATTGATGGTAACCAGGAGATTTTTACCTACGACCTCGCGGCGAAGCGCGCCACCGCTCTGCCGATTGCTAAGGGTGTGAATTCCCTCGGCGGATCAGAGTCCCCGTTTTCACGAGATGGCTCGCGGTTGCTCTTGTATCACGATGGACCAAACGCGCCAAAGGACCTATGGATGTACGACCGCGCAAGCGGCAAGTCGCAGCAGCTTACCAACAGCTTTGTTGGAGGCGTTCGCGGCGAAGACATGGTCGAGCCATACCTCGTCCACTATCCGTCGAAAGACGGGCAGTGGCATATATCAGCCTTCGTCTATGTGCCGCGAAACCTAGAGCGCAACCGTCAGAGCCCGGCAATTGTGGCCGTCCACGGCGGCCCAGCCGCGCAAACAATGAATTCCTTCAATCGCAACGTGCAGTTCCTAGTCAACCAAGGCTACGTAATCATCGCGCCGAACTACCGTGGCTCAACCGGCTACGGGAAGAAGTTTATGGATGCTAACCGATTCGACATGGGTGGCGGTGATCTCGCCGACTGCGTGGGTGCTGCAGACTGGATTAAGCAAACTGGGTACGTGAATCCAAAGAAGCTTGTTATTATGGGCGCCAGCTACGGCGGGTACATGACGATGATGGGGCTGACCAAGGCTTCGGACACCTGGGCGGCCGGCGTAGCGATAGTGCCGTTCGTCAATTGGTTCACCGAGATAAAAAACGAAGACCCGCTGCTGCGCGAATACGACATGTCAACAATGGGCGACCCAGACGATCCGAAGAACAAGCAACGCTTAGAGGACCGCTCGCCGGCGTATCACGTAGATAAGATCCAAACGCCGCTGCAGATGTTCGCGGGGGGACACGATCCTCGTTGTCCCGCATCCGAAACGCGGCAGACCGAAGAAGCTATTAAGAAGCGCGGCGGAGTTGTCGAGGTAAAGATTTACGACAATGAAGGTCACAGCTTCTCAAAAGTTGAGAACCAGATCGATACCTACAAGCGCGTTGCTGACTTTCTGAAGCGGCACGTTCCTGCTGTTCTCGCACCCCGTGAGCACCACGGGTAATTGCGGCTCCGAAATCGCAAATCTGGCTGAACACAGTGAGCTCAATGATAAGCCGCGATCTATTCTCCAATGTAACTGCCATTCAGTCGGCTCTGGTACGAAATGCTAGATCATGCAATCGGGTACGCGATGCACAGCAGCCGATCACATGATGTTGTGATTCGCGTTTACGATGCGGCTGGCAACGTGATCGAGAGGCACGAGCACGTGGGCGACTTCAAAGAGCCCTAACTTTTTTCGCGCTTCAGCGCAAACAACGAGGAACGATATGACGGTGGCGACAAGTGATGCTGCAAAGGCTGGTCTCATAGGATTCACCGTTCTTTCTTTCTTTTTCCTGCTAAGTGTCTCCGACTGGCAATTTGGTCATTCCAAGCGCTTACACGCGCCTATAGAAGCCTTATCCCAGATCACATCAGTCACCTTTCCCTCCCTATATTTAAAGACATTGGGACTGTATTGGACTACAAAGCGGAAGGGCGACGACGCTGGTAATCCAGGACCGGTAACAGAAAACTCGAAGCCGAACCTGCCTTCCTTCTTACCTGTATCGATGCTCTGATAGTGTAAGAACTTCAGACCCTTATCCGTTGCCTGAAGCTTACGATTACCGGCAACAGCAGTACCTGTGAACCCTTGAAACTTTATTGAATGAATCCAAACAACCCCCACCTCTGTCAACTTGAACGTGACCACCACATTGCCCCGTAGGATCACATCCCCGCAGGCGCAGCGGAGGAGCTCTTTTATATTAATTGGCATCACCCGCTGGTTAGGGTTGTTAGCTGCCTGCCCCACCGCGGCCGCTTCCGTGACACCGCCCAAATCGGGGACGGCATCACCTTCCTCGGCCATATTCGTAATGCGGTCATCCTCATTCGGTCCTGCTTGAACGCTCTGCACGACAGCAGAACTGGCAAAAAGGAGTGCGATGAAAGAATACTGAACTTGCCTGCCTAGTTGAACTATTGGATTCATGATTCTTCCTTTCTTTCCCCGCTTGGTTAGGTTTTTACAATCCGGGTGTCTAGGGGCGAAGAATCCAAGGGGGTAATGCTCCGCGTTGATTCAGACTCCAGGGGTTTAGCATTTGAAGCGCGGAGTGTAATACCTGCCCGGGACGCTGGCTATAGGCGACGTCGCCCTATTTTTTCAACAAAATTCTCCTAGGAACTTTGTAGTATCAGGCCTTACCATCCGGCTTTGTGGAGATTGTCAGCGATGACTTCCCAGTGCTAGGGTAGTGCCCCCGCGTGCGCGTGTCGATTTGCAACCAAAGGGCTTCTCACTTCTCACGTTTTCCTACCCACGCCTTGAGAAAGAAAGTCTTGGCTAACGACCAAACGTGAAAGAAGCTGTGGCGATATCGCTGTTATTATAACCTGGAGCAGCCGATATCGCTTTAACAACCTTTGTGCTACCTGCGTGTCCTTTAATCTTAAAGCCTTTGTAATTTTTCCTGGTAGGATACCTGATCGAGGAGGTTGTCGGGTCGCCGCCGTTCTTGGTGTAGTATATCGTTGCTCCGGGAGTAGGGCAGGAGAGCCTGATCCTTTCACCGCCTTTTGGGTGGTTGGAAAAATTCCCTCCTGGCGGCGACATAGTTGGCGTGGCAGCCTTAGGCTCAGAAACAAAGTTGGCCAAGAGCGCACGGTCAGAACTCCCCCTGAAAGTATAACGCGCCAACGTGCTCACCACCGAGCCATTTTCGGTCCAGCTGACGAATCTGTAACCGGCGCTTGGTGTGGCCTTCACGGTGTCAGTGGCTCCGTTGGAAAATGTGCCTGATCCAGTGGTCGTTCCGCCCTCAGGGGGTGAGGCGCTCGTAAAGACAATGTAAATTGGGATCGTCACGTTGGTGACTACCTCGTCGAAATTCCGTGCGCCCGATCCGCCTGCGGCGGTCACAGTCAGAGTGTCTGATGTTCCGGGCACTGCGTCGGCCGGAGCCTGCAATCTCACAGTTACTTCCCTGGTTTCGCCTGCGTTCAGGGACAAGTTTGCAGGCGTGACGCTGGTAAGGAAGCCTTTGTCATCCGCGCCCTCGACGTGAAAGGTGTCGGCCGATCCGAGGTTGTGAACTTCGAAAGTATAAATCGTGGAACTTCCGGGAACCAGATCCACCGGTGAGGGAGCTGTAAACGTAACTGACTGTGGCCTAATGGTTCCAGGAAGGAGACGCTGGAAAGCGGCTCCACTGGCCGTGGTGCCCGTTGCGTAGATCAGGAAAGGGCTGGCCGGTGGAATGACGCTTCCGACGAAGACGCTTTGAGCGACGCCGGTTCCCTGCTCTAACCTTAGCACCTGCAACGTGGCCCCGGCTGGCGTGCGCAATTCAAATTGGGCCGAGGCAACCCCGTCTGTCAGCTCGGCAGAAACCATATTGGGTTTGTCGGCGACCGGGAAACCGTCGATCGGGAAAAGGCCAGGTTCATGAGCCCGGTCGCCGGGATCCTCGACGAAATTGAACGATTTAAGATCAAAACTGGCTATGCCGGTGACGGTGATGCTGAATGCGCCGCTCCCGCTCACGCTGATTTGCCAATTGCCTGTGGCTGGATTCGCGATCGAAAAAAGATTTGCCGTCGAAAAATTGGTGATCGTTACGCCGGGATCTCCGTCCTTAACCGTGCTTCGATCGGGCCGGGTAAGTGTTACAGATGTGTCGCCGCTTACGGAGAAGGTAACGGCAGTAACAGTATTATCGATCAGGACCGTGTAAGCAGACGGTGTGGGGCCCAGCGAGTCTCGGATCGAAAGAATGTTGACGTCGGTGGTTCGCGAAACATTGTCGAGAAGATTGGCTATTTGGCCTGCTTCCGAGTCGTCGAGAGAAAAGACCTGGCCACCGGTGATCTCTGCGGCTTCTTCGTAGACTGGGTCTGTGCCCGCCGCATCAAAGCCGCAACTTCCAAAAACCGGAAAGAATACCTGGATCTTTTTCTTGGCGGCAAGTTCGATGGCTTCCCTAAGCATGGCGGGATCTTTAACACTAGCACCGGTGAACAGGAAGAGACTTCCACCTGAACTGGCGGCGGATATTGCTTCGAACATTCCGCCGCCGGCCATCTCCCGGCAATCG
>Ga0306920_100010949_pt1 | contig 12195 bp, 11 predicted proteins | sample flu12Cox44000170_FD_204666 | JGI IMG/M metagenome (GOLD analysis project Ga0306920, IMG submission 204666) | Lab enrichment of tropical soil microbial communities from Luquillo Experimental Forest, Puerto Rico - flux4day.12C.oxic.44.000.170 (v2)... | ecosystem: Environmental > Terrestrial >...
TGAGCTATTATTTTGGGCCGTGGGGCTTTGCAATCGGTAGGGTGCCGGCGCAGATCACAAATCACATCCGCCGTGCGCTGGGCCAATTCTTGAATCGTTTCAATTAACATTAGCTAGTCGCAAGCATTTTCAACACATTCGCGTAATGTTTGCGTTGCATCCAGCGGATTTTGACTGTGTCATCGTCTTATGTCTGCTCGGTCGCCATTGCAGCGTCAGCATGAACATCCATCGGCTGAGCATTGACCGCTGGGGGCGGCATGGACGGGCTGCTCGGCGGAAACCGGATCGGAAGCGGGGAAAGTATTTTCTATTGCCTCGTCCAGCACCTTTTCGCCGTGTTTGCGCTCGGCCTCATCGCTGATCTTCGTTATGAACTTCTTAGATTTTTGTTGCGATTCATTTTGCGACATTTCCATTGCATCTCCAATATTTCTGCCGCTGTCGCGACATTACAACAGGCGGCACGGCTAGTTCCCTGTAAGCGCCAGTGTTTCGATCATGGCGACGCGGTTCTTCACTGCCTTCTGTACCTTCTCGAACGAACGCGCGTCGATCTGGCGGACGCGCTCGGGCGAGACGCCGAATTCGGCGGCCAAGTCGGCAAGTGTGGTCGGGTCCTCGGCGAGCCGACGCGCTTCAAAGATGCGCCGCTCGCGATCGTTGAGCACGCGGAGCACCGAGTCGAGAGTCTTGCGGCGATAGTCGCATTCGTCACGCGCGGCGAGCGTAGTCTCCTGGTTAGCAGCTTCATCAACCAGCCAGTCCTGCCATTCGCCGGAATCGCTCTCCTCGCGGATCGGCGCGTTGAGCGAGGCGTCGCCGCTAAACCATCGGTTCATGTCGATCACGTCCCGTTTCGTGACGCCGAGCCGCATGGCAATGATCTCAATCTGGTCATGTCGCATATCGCAGTCGTCGATGACTGAAATCTTGCTCTTGGCCTTGCGCAGATTAAAGAACAGCTTCCTCCGGTTCGCCGTAGTGGCCCTCGGCACCAGCGACCACGAGTGCAAGATGTATTCCTGAATCGCTGCCCTGATCCACCACGTGGCGTACGTTGCGAGCCGGAATCCCTTTTCTGGCCTGAACCGTTGGACCGCCTGCATCAGGCCGATATTGCCCTCCGAGATGACATCAGAGATTGGCAGGCCGTAGCCGCGATAGCGCCTGGCGATCTTAGCGACGAGGCGTAGATGACTGTTGACGAGCTTGTGCGCCGCCTCGTGGTCGCCGTACTCGCGCCAGCGCTTGGCAAGCGTGTCCTCTTCGTGTGGCTTCAGCATCGGGAACCGCTGGATTTGCCAAAGATAACCGGTCAGGCCGGATCCGGCCGTTACGCTCCAGTCAGCGGTCGCCAGCCGACCCATGATCTCCGCCAATTGGCAATTTAGCCTGGAATTAGTTTCGAAACAAAACTATCAGTGTCTAACCCCATTGTCAATTTGCTTTCGAAACGCTATTACTTTGTTCAGACAGGTCACCATGCCAGCACGCAAAACGGCAGAGCTTCTGCTGCAGGTGGGACGGCTCGTGCAAGCCGAAAGCTATGACGGCGAACTCAGTCCCGCCCAATGGATGGCGCTCCGCTACTTCGCCCGCGCCAATCCGTTCTCTCGGAACCCATCGGCTTTCGCCGAGTTTCAAGCGACCACCCGTGGCACCGCATCGCAGGCCATCAAGGCACTTGAGGCAAGTGGGTACTTGGTCCGCCATCGATCCAAGGCCGACGGACGAAGCGTCAGCCTGCGACTGACGAGTAAGGGCAAAAAAGCGCTTGCGCGTGATCCGTTCGAAGTTCTGGTGCGCGCCGTCGACGCGCTCGACGCGAATGAGCAAGCGGCAATGCACCAGACCCTGCACCAAGTACTGACCACTGTAGCTGCGAGTGGGGCACATCGGTGCTTCGGTGTTTGCCGGGACTGTACGTACCTCGGTGAACAGATTTGGCGCAACCTAACAATTGCGAAACCCTCATCACCTGAATGCGCATTACTCGGAGTTCCGATACAGCCAGAGGACGCGGATCTTCTCTGCGTTCACTTTCAGCCAAAGAGCATGCACCGCGATGGCGAACATCGTGGATGATTTGGGCACGCCGATCTGCTGGAAGGAGAAAATCAATTGACCTACATCGTCAACGAGAGTTGCATCAAGTGCAAACTTATGGACTGCGTGGAGGTCTGCCCCGTCGATTGTTTCTATGAGGGTGAGAACATGCTCGTCATTCATCCAGACGAATGCATCGACTGCGGCGTGTGCGAGCCTGAATGTCCAGTTGAGGCAATAAAGCCGGATACCGAACCGGACGCGGAGAAGTGGCTGAAGCTTAATGCAGATTATGCGAAAACTTGGCCGAATATCACGGTCAAAAAGGCTCCCCCGGCCGACTCTAAGGAGTGGGAGAGCAAGCCGGACAAACTTCAATACTTCTCGCCGAATCCCGGCTCGGGTGATTGAGGCAAATCGCGATGTCCGCTTTACCCCCAAAAGCAGACATGTGCAGCGCACTAGCCGACGTCTGCTTTGGGCCAAAAGCGGACATCATCTCTCATTCGATCACCACGTCAGCACGTGCGAGCAGTGTCGGCGGCACGGTGAGACCAATTGCTCGGGCGGTCTTAAGATTGATAACCAGCTCGTTCTTAGTCGGCGCCTGCACCGGAAGGTCGGCGGGCTTCTCGCCCTTGAGAATGCGATCGACGTAGCCGGCAGCTTGCCGGTGTGGCTCGATCGAGTCGGGCCCGTAACTAATCAAGCCACCGTCAGTCACGAAGAAACGGAAAGGATAGGTTGCCGGCAATCGATGTCGCGCGGCGAGAGATATTATCAGGCTGCGATGAGTGATCGTTAGCGGGGTTGCCACCGAGATTAGACCGCGATTTGATCCAGCTGCGAATTCAACAATGGTGTGTTCGATGTCGTCAGCGTCGCGTCCGCCCAGTGGGGTCACCTCCACGCGAAAAGACCGCGACGCTGATTGGATCGCCGCGAACTGACCGATACTAGAGGTTACGGTGGGATCTCGGACGACCCCCACGTGAGTAACGAAGGGAGCAATTTCCTTCAGCAATTCCAGCCATTTTGCGCCGATATCGTAATCGAAAACCGTGAACCCGGTCATATTGCCGCCAGGCCTCGCCAGGCTAGCAACAAAGCCGCCGCTGACAGGGTCGGCGACTTGTGTAAATACAATTGGCACTGTTTTAGTCGCCTGTTGCAGCGGGGTTGTAGCTTGGGTGGAGATGCCAAGGATGACGTCAGGAGACAACGCGACTAATTCTGTTGCAGCTTTCCGCAGGTCATCTGTCTCCCATCGATATTCGATTTGTAGATTGCGGCCTTCGGTCCAACCCAGTCGTTGCAGTTCCTGCCGGAACGCCGCGACGCGTGCCTGACCTTCCGAACTGTCCTTGCCATACGGCACCAGCACCCCGATCCGTCGAATTCGGTCGTTTTGCTGCGCTCGAGCTGCGAACGGCACTGCTGCCGCACTGCCGATAAGAGCAATAAATGCCCGCCGTTTCATGTTGGCTTGGCTCCGGAAGCCAAGACATCGTAGCGGTTTAACCTAACCCTCCGATAGGGGTTTGGCGGTTGAGCGATGTCCGCTTTGGGTCAAAAGCGGACATGTGCGGTGCAAAAGGGCATGTCCGCTTTACCCCCAATAGCGACATTAAACGCGACATACGGGAATGCGCTTAGGGCCAATAGCGGCGTTAGCCTTATCCGTGCGCGTGCATTGAGAACGCGTCGCTCGATTCCCACCTCTTGGCTTGAGCTGCCGTGGAGCGGAAACGTATGCCGCGTGTGGATTTCACGAGTCAGGACTATCTGCGCGATCCCGCCGGAGGTCTCACGAAGCTGAGAGCGGCCGGCCCCGTCGTCCAAGTGCACTTCCCGATCATAGGGAAGACCTGGATCACCACAACCAACGATCTGGCCGGCCGTGTTCTAAAGGATAGCGAGACATTTACGATGCGACAGAACGGCAGAGTTGCCGGTCTGCGCTGGTGGATGCCGGGCTGGCTACGCACGCTCACGGTCAGCATGCTGACCATGGACGAGCCAGACCATACTCGTTTGCGCAACATCGTCGACGAAGCCTTTCGGCGTCGTGCCATCGTCGACATGGAGCCGAGAATTTTTGCAATTGCCGATGAGCTTGCGGCCGAGCTGTTCGCTGACGGGGACCCAGCCGACCTGGTTGAGCGCTATGCGCGGAAGCTGCCGCTCTCGGTCATCTGCGAGCTGCTCGGTCTGCCACGCGCCGACAGGCCGCGATTCATCGCTTGGATGAACCGCGTCACTCGGCTCACCGGCATGGTCAGCTTCCTCGGCTTGATCGCAGGTATTGGGCCGATGAAACGCTACCTGGAGGGGCGCTTGCAGACTGCACGCGACACTGGCGGCGAAGGCTTGATCGCAGAACTTGTCCGCGTCGAGAAGGAAGGCGAACGTATCAGCGAGCAGGAGATGGTGGCGATGGTGTTTCTGCTGCTCGGCGCTGGATCAGAAACCACCACGCATTTGATCAGCGGATCGGTCTACGAACTTACTAGGGCCCCCGCGCTCCGCGATTGGCTCGAGGAGGATTGGAGCCGCGCCAATCTGGCGATTGAGGAGTTCCTGCGCTTTGTCTCACCCGTTCAGTTCACCAAGCCTCGTTTCGTCAGGAAAGATATTGAGCTCGGCGGGGTTCGGCTGAAGAAGGGCGACAAGATCATGGCCATGTTAGCGGCAGCCAACATGGATCCTGATGCCAACCCGCGCCCTGAAAAGCTCGATCTCGCGAGGAGACCCAACCGCCACTTGTCGTTCGGCACGGGCATCCATTTCTGCCTGGGCCACCAGCTCGCCCGCATTGAGACCAAGTGCGCGCTGGAGGCGCTCTTCAAGCGCTGGCCGCACCTGGAGTTGGCCGTGCCGCCGGATTCTATTCGCTGGCGGCGGCGGCCTGGCCTCAGAGCGATCGAAAAGCTTCCTGTCGCGATTCACTTCACCCGCATGACGGCCACGCCGCTGCACCACAGGTAAAGCTGATGAACTCGGGCCGCCTCATTGCCGCGCCCGAAGCTAAGAGCAGGGTATCGTATCAATCCGCACGTGAACTCAGGCAGGCCCGATGTCCGCTTTGGGTCACAAGCGGACATTTTGCGATGTGACGGCGATGTCCGGCAGGTTCATGACAGCCTCCGCTTCACTTTGCTCCATAACTTGGAAGCAACGATCCAGGTTCTCTTCCGCCCAACCATCCAAATATTTGGGACTCGTCCTGATATGAAACAAATGGCTCAATAAGCACTTTTTGAAATAATTGTTGCAGAAGTGTGGTTCATCTGGTAGCCAGAGGCGATGAAACAGTTGGCCCTGGCGACTAGGCTGAAGTCCGATTTCGAGGTGCTATCGTCGAGGTTCCAGGATGCGGCGCGATGGATGATCGATCATCCCGCTGATGTCGCGCTCCTTACCACCCGCGAGCAGGCCCGCCGCGCCGGCGTATCGCCAGCAACAATGACGAGGCTAGCGCAGCGATTCGGGCTCGAAGGCTATGACGATATCCGTAAGCTCTATGCGGACGCCATGCGCCGTCAGCCCGAAGAGTTCCGAGGCCGCGCTCAGGAATTGCTCGACCGCCGCCACGCGGAAGGTGACGCAGCGCTCGTGCAGGACATATTTTCCGCGCTCGCCCGGCATCTACAGATCCTCTCATCGCCCGCGTCGATCGAGCGCTTTGCCGCGGCGGCAGACCGGATCACCTCGGCCGACCGCGTGTTCTGTCTCGGCCTGAGATCAACCTTTTCCGTCGCCTACATCTTTCACTATGTGAGGTCACTGTTCGGCGCGACATCCATACTGGTTGACGGCGCGGGCGGGACCGGAATTGACGTGCTCCGCACGATTGGCAGCGGCGACGTGCTGCTCGCCGTTACCGTGCGGCCTTACACGCGCCAGACCGTCAAAGCTGCCCGCTATGCAAGCGACCGGCGCGCCAAGATCGTCGCCGTCACGGACAGCGAAGTGTCCCCGCTCGCCTCCATTGCCGATGAACTCCTGCTTGTCGGCACCGAGACGCCGTCCTTCTTTCATTCCATGGCGCCGGCATTCGCGGCGGTCGAATGCCTGGCCGCGCTTATCGCCGCCCGTCAGGGCTCCGACACGCTCAAATCTCTCTCACGCAGCGAGGCGCAATTGGCGGCGTTCGACACCTACGTTCTGCCGCGCCGAAAGCGCCCGGGACGATCATGACGCACATCCTTCATCGGCAGATCGGTCATCACTATCCGGTCGCCGCGAGCGGGCGAGGAATTTTCATCCGTGACACAAATGGCAAGGACTACATCGACGCGTCCGGCGGAGCTGCCGTGTCCTGTCTCGGCCATTCGCATCCAGCTGTGAATGCAGCGATCAGCGATCAGCTGAACAGTCTCGAATACGCGCACACCAGTTTCTTTACCACGCGGGTGGCCGAAGAGCTCGCCGACGAACTTGTCGCGCACGCTCCGAACGGCATCGACCACGTAATGTTCGTCAGTGGCGGTTCCGAGGCGATCGAGGCGGCGCTGAAGCTGGCGCGCCAGTTTTTCGTCGAGCGCGGTGAGCTGCAGCGCAGGTACGTCATCGCTCGGCGCCAGAGCTATCACGGCGTAACGCTCGGCGCGCTCGCCGTCGGCGGCCGCGAATGGCAACGCAAGCCATTCACGCCTTTGCTGATCGAGACGCATCACGTCTCGCCAGTCTACGAGTATCGCGAGCGCCGTGCGGACGAAAGCCCGCACCAGTACGGGGAGCGCTTAGCGCTGGAGCTCGAAAGCAAAATCAGCGAAATCGGAGCCGGCAACATCATTGCCTTCGTCGCGGAGACGGTCGTCGGCGCGACTATGGGCGCAGTCCCGGCCGTGCCGGGCTATTTTAAACGCGTGCGCAAAATCTGCGACCGCCACGGCATCCTGCTCATTCTCGACGAAGTGATGTGCGGAATGGGCCGAACGGGTACCCTGCACGCCTGCGAGCAGGAAGGGGTAAGCCCGGACCTTATGACGATCGCCAAGGGCATGGGTGGCGGTTTCGCGCCCATCGGCGCGCTGCTGATCGGCCAAGAGATCTTCACGACGATTGCGAACGGCTCCGGCGCCTTTCAGCACGGCCACACCTATATGGCTCATCCGCTCGCTTGCGCGGCAGCGCTCGCGGTGCAGCAAGTCATCCATCGCGACGATTTGCTCGCCAACGTGCGCAAGCAGGGTGCCCACCTGTCGCGCCGATTGGGCGAGCGTTTCAGCAATCATCCGTACGTCGGTGACGTCCGTGGGCGCGGGCTGTTTCACGGCATCGAGCTGGTGCTCGACCGAAGCACCAAGGAGCCCTTCGACCCGAAACTGAAGACGCATGCCCGCGTCAAACGTGAAGCGATGGCGCGGGGGCTGATGGTCTATCCGATGGGCGGCACCGTGGATGGCGCACGCGGCGACCATGTCCTGATTGCGCCTCCGTTCATCGTTGACGCCGCGCAGATCGACATGATCGTCGAACGTCTCGGAGAGGCAGTCGACGCCGCGACCGCCGCTATCGCATGAAACGAGAGGCACGCGCGTAGCAGGGAGGAGTGTCATGAGAAATGCAATCGCGCTCACCACAATGGCCTGTTTGCTCATCGGCGCATCCGCGCCGGCGAGGACGCAAGACCTGGAAGGCACGTTGAAAAAGGTGAAGGAGACCGGCACTTTCGCGATCGGTCATCGCGAAAGCTCGCTGCCCTTGTCGTACCTCGGCGAAGACTTGCAGCCGGTCGGTTTCTCAATCGAGTTGTGCAAGCATGTCGTGGACGCCGTGAAGGCGAAACTGGGCACGCCCGGGCTCACGATCAAATACAGTCCGGTGACCTCGGCAAACCGCATCCCGCTCGTCGCCAACGGCACCGTCGACATCGAATGCGGCTCGACCGCCAACATGACCGCTCGGCAGAAACAGGTTGGATTTTCCTACACGGTTTTCGTCCCGCAGTTCAGATGGATTGCGCGCGCAAAGGGCGACATCAACACGGCGGACGACCTGCGGGGCAAGACCGTCGTCGTCACAGCCGGCACCAACACCGCGCTGTTCGTCAACAAGATGAACAATGACGACAAGCTCGGCATGACGGTCGTGCAGGGTAAGGACCATGCCGAATCATTCCTGCTGGTCGAGACCGGCCGCGCCAGCGCGTGGATGGAGGACGACGTCCTGATCGCGGGTTTTCGAGCGAATGCGAAAGTGCCTGCCGACTTCAAGTTGCTCGACAAGTCCTATCCGTCGGACCCCTATGCGCTAATGATTCGCAAGGACGATCCGCAGTTCAAGGCGTTGGTGGATGATACGCTCGCCAAGCTGATGCGCTCCGGAGAGTTCGAGAAGCTTTATGTTCAGTGGTTTGAGAATCCGATCCCGCCCAAGGGCATCAACATCCAGCTGCCCATGTCGGACGCCCTCAAGCGCGCGATCAAGGAGCCGAACGATCGGCCGAATTCTTGATCAATGCATTAAAGGAGCCAGCGCCCAGTTCAGATGTTGGTAGATTTGCCAAAGCCGTCCGAACGCCCGTCGTTCGCCTTCGCTGAACCGACGCGACGGTGGGTTGGCCCAGTCGGGCTCACCATCGCTGTTGGCATTGCCTATTTCCAGGCGGCGCAGCTGAGTCTTGCCCTGCTTACCAAACCTGATGACGTCGCCGTGTTCTGGCCGGCCGCTGGTGTCGCGGCCGGTATCCTGATCGCTCTTGGGCCCAGCGCACGATTGCCGGTGGCGGCCGGGACGATAGTCGCGAGCTTCCCGGCCAATTTCTTTGCGTACGGGACCATTTGGGGTCCCATTGTCCTCGCCCTGAGCAACGCCGGCGAAGTCGTGCTCGTGGCCGGGTTGATCGAGCGCTACTTCGGCTCGGCCTTCGGCCTAGGCAGGCTGCGTCATGTGCTGGGACTGCTTGTGGCGGCGATTGTCGGGTCCGCCGTCGGGGCGATCGGCGGGACGGTGGGCTTCGAGTTGGTCCGCAGTTCGCCGGCGCCGGTCCTGACCACCCTCACCACTTGGTATCACTGGTTCACTTCCAACACACTTGCCATCGTCACGTTTGCGCCGCTGTTGATCGGGTTCGTCTCCATGGTGCGCAATCCGTCGCCACGTAGCGAGGTCATCGAAGGTGTTACGGCGCTTGCGGCGCTAACCTTTTTGACCGGAATTATTATTTCGCTGCCCCACGAGCCTTGGAAGACCGTGGTGCCGGCCGCGCTGCTGTTTCCAATGTTGTTGTGGCTTGCCGCCCGGTGTCGACCGTTCTTCACGGCGGCTGGTGCGTCCATCGTTTCCCTCACAATCGTTTGGACGACAACCTTCGGCATCGGTCATTTTGGAGACGCTGGTTCTCCGATCGGCGATCGTATCCTGGAAGCCCAGACGGTCATTCTGGTTGTGACGCTCGGTGCATTCGTTCTTGCGGCGCTGTTTTCCGAGCGGCGGGAGAGCGAAGCGCGCCTCGCTCGCTCAAACATGATGCTGCGACGCGAACGAGATAATAAATTAATGAACTTAGACGCCATGGCGTCTTCGATTGCTCACGAGATCAGGCAACCCCTGGCAGCCATCGTGGCGAACGGCGGCGCGGCATTGCGATTTCTGGAACATGCGCCGCCCAATATTGAAGAAACGCGGTCCGCACTGAACGCCATCGTTAATGATGGTCATCGCGCCAGCGAAGTATTCGACAACATTCGTGCCTTGTTCAAGAGCCCCGATAAAGAACAACAGGCGATCGATGTGAACGAGATTGCTCTTGAAGTATTAAATATGCTGCGTGGAGAGTTGAAAGAACATGGCATCACAACGCGCACCGAGTTGATGTCCGAGGTGCCGCTTGTCATGGGCCATAGGGGTCAATTGCAGGAGGTCGTTCTTAATTTGGTCCGCAACGCGATCGAGGCAATGGACGCTATCAAAGATAGAGGCAAGATGCTGCGAGTGGGAACTGAGCGTCATGGTGAGGATGCAATAGCGGTCTCAATCGAGGACTCAGGACCCGGAATCGATCCTGAAAAAATAGGCGGGATATTTGACACTTTCGTTACCACGAAGTCGCATGGAATGGGGTTGGGATTAGCCATTTGCCGGATGATTATTGAACGTCATAAAGGCCGACTTTCGGCGTCGTCCGACAACAAAAGGGGCGCGCTGTTTCAATTCATTCTGCCAATCAAATCGCCGTCGGACACGAATGGCGTGTCCACGTCACGTCCGTTTGTCACTGTTCTGCAATGAGCTTTGACGATGAGCAACTAGCTCAATGCCATGTCCGGCCTGAATCCACGCATCGATCCCTCCCAGAAGTGGTCGGATTTTTTTAAATCCTGCGCGTTTAAGGTGCTTAGCGGCGGTGGCGGCCGATTCTTCGTTCGGACATGCGCAGTAGACAATAATCTCTGCCTCACGTGGGTAATTCATTATAAGGGGATCGATGTCCCTCGGGTGCGCCGAGACCGCACCCGGAATGATGCCATCGACTTCACGAATCTCTTTCGGCCTGACGTCAAGAATGAGAAGAGTCTGGCCGTCGTTGATTAATTTGCGGAGCTCGGCGACGGTAATGCGATCCATGCGCAGCTGACGAATAAATAATCGTCGCTGCAACCATTTTACGAATACGTACAAACCAATAGCAGCAAGGACGGCGACGACGCCAAATGTTCCGTAATTCGCGAGCGTGTTGAGGAGGCTTGTAATTGCATTTTGGAATATCATGCCCAATGCAACGAAAGCGCTCACGAAAACCATTGCTCCGATAAGGTCAAGCAATAGAAAGGTAAGCACAGACATCTCGGTGACGCCGGCCATTGCCACCGATATAAGCGAAAGCCCCGGAATAAATTTTGCCACAACAAGCGACCACGGACCGACCCTAGCGAATATCTCCTGAGTTCGCCGGACGCAGAAATCCGGCGAAAAGGAAACCCTGCAAAGGAGCCCTAGGAAGCGTCGCCCGAATTTCAGACCACACCAATACTGAAAGAGATCTGCAATTGCGATACCGCCAATACCCGCAATGATGATTCCAATGATCTGAAGATTGCTTTGGGCTAGGGCTGCGGCTGCCAGTAGAATGGGAATGATGGGGAGAGGCAGTCCACTTTGAGCCAAAAGAGCATTGAGAAAAACGACCAGTAGGCCTTGTTGCTCGACGAGGGTGATGACGTGTTGCATCGGGTTGTCGCGATTTGGCCGATCATCAACCTGGCTATAACACGACGACATTTCCGCAGATGTCTACTGCCGCGATGTCCGCTTTGGGTCAAAAGCGGACATGTGCGGTGCACTAGCCCATGTCCGCTTTACCCCCGAAAGCGACATCAAATGCGACATAACGGAATGTCCGCGTGCGGCGCACTAAGCCATGTCTGCTTTGGGCCAAAAGCGGACATTCGGTAATTGTTCAGTTCTTCACAAGCTTCCTCACGGCCATTTTCCCCTTCCCAGTAAAGCCGGCGAAGATGTTACCTTGGTCATCGCGTGCTGTTGTGGCTATTCAACCGATAAACGGATGAGACTAAGCGGGCCTGAACCTCCGCTCCGTAGGATTGGCGCTGAATAAGGTCTATCAGTTATGGGCGGTTCCGATCTCGCACTATCAATTGCGCTTGGAGTCGTGTTAGCCGCCGCAACTGGCTTTCGGGTATTTTTGCCGATGCTCATCGTGAGCGGAGCGGCCTATACAGGTCATTTATCACTGGACAATAGTTTTGCATGGCTTGGGACTTCCTTTGCGCTGACAATGCTCGGCGTAGCGGCGCTCGTAGAGGTGTTGGCCTATTACGTTCCGGGGGTCGACAATCTGCTCGACGCCTTGGCAACTCCTGCTGCGTTTGTCGCAGGAACAGTCGTGTCAGCGGCGGTCATGACCGACCTGCCGCCGATGGTGAAATGGATGGCGGCCGTCATTGCGGGAGGCGGCACTGCCAGCCTTACGCAAGGCATCACCACAATACTAAGGGCGAAATCGTCGGTTTTGACGGGCGGGTTCGGCAACCCGGTCATCTCGACCGGGGAACTCGGTGGTTCGGTTCTGTTGTCACTGCTGGCTCTGGCGGCGCCATTCGCGGCGCTCGCCGTGGTCATCTTGCTAATGTGGTTCGCGGTTCGCCTGATCCGGCGACAACGTCAGGGAACGCAGCG
>Ga0306920_100010950_pt1 | contig 12195 bp, 11 predicted proteins | sample flu12Cox44000170_FD_204666 | JGI IMG/M metagenome (GOLD analysis project Ga0306920, IMG submission 204666) | Lab enrichment of tropical soil microbial communities from Luquillo Experimental Forest, Puerto Rico - flux4day.12C.oxic.44.000.170 (v2)... | ecosystem: Environmental > Terrestrial >...
GCGAGCACTGCCTCGGCGATCAAGGTGCCGGCATCGGCGCCGATGATATGAACGCCGAGCACCCGGTCGGGCGCGTTCTCAGCGAGGACTTTGACAAAGCCCTCGGTATAGCCGTTGGTGCGGGCGCGCGGGTTGGCGGTGAACGGGAATTTCCCGATCCGGTAAGAACTTCCGGCCGCCTTCAGCTCCTCCTCGGTTCTGCCGACCGATGCGACCTCGGGCCAAGTGTAGACCACCGCCGGGACCGCATCGTAATCGACCGTCGCCTGTCGCCCGGCGAGGCGTTCGGCAAGTGCCACGCCTTCATCCATGGCCTTGTGCGCGAGCATCGGCCCGCGGACCGCATCACCGATGGCGTAGATGCCGGAGATGTTCGTGGCAGACCCGTCATTGACGGCGATACGGCCGTCGTCGTCGCGCGCAACACCAAGCGTTTCGAGGCCGAGCCCTTCGGTATGAGGCCGCCGGCCGACCGCGATGAGAGCGACATCGGCCGTGAGCATTTGCCGGTCGGCGCCGCCGAGCTCGACGGTCACCCCGGTTGCGCCTTGCCGCACCGCGGTGACGTTGGTGCCGAGCTTGAACTCGATCCCCGATCGCGTGAGCACCCGCTGCAATGCCGCGCCGAGCTCGCGGTCCATGCTCGGGATGATGCGATCCAGGGCTTCCACGACGATAACCTTGGCCCCCAGCCGCTGCCACACCGAACCGAGCTCGAGCCCAATATAGCCGCCGCCGATAACGATGAGCCGGCCCGGCACGCGGTCGAGCGCCAAGGCCCCGGTCGACGAGACGATGCGCTTTTCGTCGATCTCGATGCCGGGCAATGGCGAGGTTTCCGAGCCGGTGGCGATGATGATCGAACCGGCCTCGATCTCTTGCGAAATACGGTTCGCACCGGTGACGACGACCCGTCCCGGGGCGGCGATGCGACCCTTGCCCTTAAGCCAATCGATCTTGTTTTTGCGGAACAGGAACTCGACCCCGCGGGTCAAGGTCGTCACGACCTTGTCCTTGCGTCCCATCATCGCCGCGAGATCGAGCTCGGGCGCGCTGACCTTCACCCCGTGCTCCGCGAGGTCGTGCTCCACCTCGGCGAATTTATGCGAGGACTGCAGCAATGCCTTTGACGGGATGCAGCCGATATTCAGGCAAGTGCCGCCGAGCGTGCCGCGGCTCTCGACGCAGGCGGTCCTGAGCCCAAGCTGGGCAGCGCGGATCGCTGCGACGTAGCCGCCGGGACCCGATCCGATGATGACGACGTCGTAGCGATCCGGCATGGCTCAAGTGCCCGCAGTGGAAAGGGAACTCAGCGCCGCAGCACCTCGCGCATTGTCGTGCCGATCGCCGCAGGCGATTCGGCAATCACCGCCCCGGCGCTCTTTAGTGCCTCGATCTTGTCGCCGGCCCCGCCCTTGCCGCCGGCGATGATGGCACCCGCATGACCCATCCGCCGGCCCGGCGGGGCCGTGACGCCGGCAATGAAACCAACGATCGGCTTCTTCCTCCGCTCCGCCTTCAGGAAATCGGCGCCGTCCTCCTCCGCACTGCCGCCAATTTCCCCGATCATGATGATCGCCTCCGTCTCGTCGTCGGCGAGAAACATCCCGAGGACCTCGACAAAGTTCGTACCGTTGACCGGGTCGCCGCCGATCCCGACACAGCTTGATTGGCCGAGGCTGACCGCGGTGGTCTGGGCCACCGCCTCATAGGTCAACGTGCCGGAGCGCGAGACGATGCCGATCCTGCCGCGCCGATGGATGTGTCCCGGCATGATGCCGATCTTGCACTCGTCAGGCGTGATGACACCCGGGCAATTCGGCCCGATCAAGCGGGATCGGCCACCCGCAAGACACCGCTTGACGCGCACCATATCGAGTATCGGGATACCCTCGGTGATGCAGATGATCAGCGGGATCTCGGCATGGGCGGCCTCAAGGATCGCATCGGCGGCGAAGGGCGGGGGCACATAGATGACACTCGCGTCGCAGCCGGTCGCGGCACGGGCCTCGTGAACGGTGTTGAAGACCGGCAAGTCGAGATGCCGGGTGCCGCCTTTGCCCGGTGTGACACCGCCGACCATCTGGGTGCCGTAGGCGATCGCCTGCTCGGAGTGGAAAGTGCCTTGGGCGCCGGTGATGCCCTGGCATATCACCTTGGTCGAAGCGTCGACGAGGATCGACATCAGCCGGCCTCCTTGACCGCCGCAACGACTTTCTCGGCAGCATCGACAAGATTGTCGCCGGTGACGATCGGCAACCCCGATTGCCGAAGAATCCGTTTGCCGAGATCGACATTGGTGCCTTCGAGGCGGACGACGAGCGGCACGTGCAAATTGACCTCGCGCGCCGCGCCGACGACGCCTTCGGCAATGACGTCGCAGCGCATGATCCCGCCAAAGATGTTGACCAGGATCCCCTCGACATTGGGGTCGCTCAGGATCAGCTTGAACGCTGTTGCCACCCGCTCGCGCGTGGCGCCTCCGCCGACATCGAGAAAATTCGCCGGAGCGGCGCCGTGCAACTTGATGATGTCCATCGTTGCCATCGCCAGACCGGCACCATTGACCATGCAGCCGATATTGCCGTCGAGTTTGAGATAGTGGAGCCCGTGCTTGGCGGCTTCGAGCTCGGTGGGATCCTCCTCATCCGCGTCCCGAAACGCGGCAATCTCGGGGTGGCGGTAGAGCGCGTTGTCATCGAACGCGATCTTGGCGTCGAGGGCTACGAGATCGCCGGACTTGGTGACGACCAGCGGGTTGATCTCGGCGACCGAGGCATCGAGTTCGCAGAACGCGCGGTAGAGGCCGGTCACGAATTTGACGGCTGTACCGATCTGGGCGCCTTCGAGCCCAACCCCGAAGGCGAAGTTGCGCGCGTGGAACGGCTCGATGCCGCTCGCCGGGTCGATCGCCTCGGTCAGGATCTTTTCCGGATTGTGCGCCGCCACCTCCTCGATCTCGACCCCGCCCTCGGTCGAGCCGATCAGGGTCACCCGCTGGGTCGTGCGGTCGATCAACATGCCGAGATAGAGCTCGCGGGCGATGTCGCAGCCCTCCTCGACATAGACCCGCTTGACCTCGCGGCCCTCGGGTCCGGTCTGATGGGTCACGAGCTTGCTGCCCAGCATCGCGCGGGCCGCGGCAGCGACTTCGTCTTCCGAGCGAGCGAGCTTGACCCCGCCGGCCTTGCCGCGGCCGCCGGCGTGGATCTGCGCCTTGACCACCCACACCGCCCCGCCGAGCCGCCGCGTCACCTCGACCGCCTCGGCGGCCGAATAGGCAACCCCGCCGCGCGGCATCGCGACGCCGAATTTCGCCAGCAGCTCTTTTGCTTGGTATTCGTGGATGTTCATCGCAACCCCGGTTCAGAGCAGGCCCAGACGGACCGGCGGTACTCTATGGGTTCACCGATCGCAGTCGTCATTCCCGCGCAGGCGGGAATCCCGTGCTGCAAGGGCTCTAGCGGCCGCTCTGGACCCCCGCTTTCGCGGGGGTGACGATTAGGCCGTGGTATTTCGGGAGACACTGCAGATCAGCCCAGGATCTTCATGCCCTTGACGACCTCGATCAGCTCGTGGACCGCGGCGGCCGATTTGTCGAATGCCGCCTTCTCCTCGCGGTCGAGCTCGATTTCGACAATGCGCTCGACGCCACCGGCGCCGATCACCACCGGCACGCCGACATAGAGGCCGCGCACCCCGTACTGGCCCTCGAGCAAGGCGGCGCACGGCAACACCCGCTTCTTGTCGCGCAGATAGGCCTCGACCATCGCGATCGCCGAGCTGGCCGGCGCATAGAACGCCGACCCGCTCTTCAACAGGCCGACGATCTCGGCACCGCCGTCACGGGTGCGCTGGACAATCTTTTCGAGGCGTTCCTTGGTCGTCCATCCCATCCTGACGAGATCGGGCAACGGGATGCCTGCGACCGTCGAGTAGCGCAAGAGCGGCACCATCGTGTCGCCGTGGCCACCCAGTACAAAGGCGCTGACGTCCTCGACCGAGACCTTGAGCTCCTCGGCGAGGAAATAGCGGAAGCGTGCGCTGTCGAGCACTCCGGCCATGCCGACGACCCGCGTTGCCGGCAGCCCGCAGGCCTCGCGCATGACCCACACCATGACGTCGAGCGGGTTGGTTATCGTAATGACAAAGGCTTTCGGGCAATGCTGCTTGATTGCCGCACCGACGGTGGCGACGATCTTGGCGTTGGTGCCGATCAAATCGTCGCGGCTCATCCCCGGCTTGCGCGGGATGCCGGCGGTGACGACGACGACATCGGCACCGGCGATCGCGGCATAGTCGTTGGTGCCGGCGATGACCGCGTCGTAGCCCTCGATCGTCGAGCCCTGAACGATGTCGAGCGCCTTGCCTTGCGGCATGCCGTCGACGACATCAAACAGCACGATATCGCCGAGCTCCTTGAGCCCGGCCAGGAGCGCGATCGTGCCGCCGACCTGCCCGCCCCCGACCAGCGCGATCTTGTTGCGTGCCATGCCAATGCCTCGTTCTTGGAGGGCGCCGCTCCCGGGCCCGGAACCGCGCGCGTCTTAACCCGAATCGCGGGGGCGCGGCAAGGCGGCGAGGCAGCCGCTAGCGCAGCGCAAGGTCCGTCGGATCTTGACGTCGTCTTCCCAGAGATCCTCGGTGTCGGACGAAGGCGGTCCGTATTTGTGTGTGAAGTAGTCGAGCACGCCGGCGCGGAAGCCGTAAAAATGATCGTAGCCGCTCTGCAATGGGCCGAAATCGGGCAATGTGCCCAAATGCCACTTGCCGATCAGCGCCGACCGGTAGCGGCCTTCTTCAGCAGCGAGGGAAGTGTCGGGTGGTCCGGCGGCAGGCCGAGCTTGCGCGGCGTATGGATGCTCAGCGGTTCTTCGAGACCGACCGCCAACCGGTATTGGTAGCGTCCGGTGATAAGCGCCACGCGCGAGGCGGTGCACACCGCGGAATTGGCATAGGCCTGCGTGAAGCGCACGCCGTCGGCGGTTGGCGAAGGTTGAGACCCCACCGGCACCCGCCCGTACCCACTTCGCCGCACCGCGCCGGTACGCGCTTATGTCGCGGTTGGGCCGAACGTGATCGAGCCGAGGTCCGGCGACATTCCCTGCTCTGAAAAGGGCGATGGGAGTTACCGGTATCCTCCCATGGCCTTACCGGCCCACGGCTTTACCGGCGCGGACGGTTGGCGATGTAATCCTCGCTCTGCATCTCGATCAGGCGCGACACGGTGCGCTGGAATTCGAAGGTGCCGTCGCCGGCGGTGTAAATCTCGTCCGGCGGCACCGCGGCCGAGGCGATCAGCAGCGTGCGCGCCTCGTAGAGCGTGTCGATCAGGATGTTGAAGCGCCGCGCGGCATAGCGCTGGGCGGCGCCGAGCCGCGGTATCCCTTCGACAATGACCGCCGAGAAATGCTCGGCGATGGCGAGATAATCGGCGGCGGCGAGCGGCTGCTCGCATAGCCCGGCAAAGGCGAACCAGGCGACCCGGCGGGCCGCGCGCGGCACGACGAGCGATCGCCCTTTGACCGGAAGTGCCAGGGGCTCCCCGCGCGCATTGTTGGTGAGGTCAGCAAAGGCGCCCTCGAGTGCCGCGTGAGCGGCGGGACCGAGCGGGTGGTGGTAGACCCGCTTGCCGGCCAGGCGCGCCAGCCGCCAGTCGCGACCGCTGTCGAGCTCGAGCACCTGGAGCTTCTGCTTGAGGAGTGCCACGAACGGCAGAAACAGCTCGCGTTGCAGGCCGTGCTCGTAAAGCCGGTCGGGCGGCAGGTTCGACGTCGCCACGACGACGACCCCGGTCGCGAAAAGCGCGGTAAACAGGCGCCCGAGGATCATCGCATCGGCGATGTCGTCGACCTGGAACTCATCGAAGCACAAGAGCGCCGCCTCGGCGGCGATGTCGGCGGCGACTTCGAGGATCGGCGCTTCGGTTTTGGCCCGCCGCATGCGCTCGATCCGATCGTGCACTTCCAGCATAAAGGCATGGAAATGAACCCGCCGCTTGCGCAGGTCCGGCGCCGCGGCGAAGAACAGATCCATCAGCATCGATTTGCCGCGCCCGACCGGACCGTGCAGGTAAAGCCCCATCGGCGCGTGCGCCCGGCCGTTTTCGCCGCGGCCGAAACGCGCCAGCCAGCCCCCCAGCCCAGTCTTCGGGCGGTACTCCAGAAGCACGCGGTAGAGGCTCTGCAACTGTTCGACCGCCGATTGCTGTGCCGGGTCGGGCTGCAGCAGGCCTTGCTTCAACAGCTCACGATAGACCGCGATCGGCTCTCGCGTCGGGGCGGCCGTACCGGGATCGGGGATCATCAACGGGCAGGGTATTGCGGGGCAAAAGGTGCGGAGCTACTTCAGCCGGTATCGTCGGCAATCTTACGGCAAAGAGTGAACGATGAACGAAGACCGCTTCAACATGGACATCCGCAAGTTCCTCAAGGTCGTCGGTGTGACCTCGCAGCGCGAGATCGAGACCGCGGTGCGCGATGCGCTCGCCAAAGGACGGCTCAAGGAAGGCGCCTTGCTCAAGCCGAAGGTCACCCTGTCGATCCCTGAGCTCGGGGTCGAGCACGTTGTCGATGGCGAAATCGGGATGACTTAGCTATCGGCCTATCCGAGGCTCCACCGCTTTCCGCCCCTCACCCTCCCGCTACGCGGGTCCCGCCCTCTCCCCGCACGCGGGGAGAGGGTTGGGATGAGGGGCATGCGCCGCTCAGCGTCCTTTGCGAATCCTCTGCGACCTTTGTGCTAAAGGGCTAAGCTATTTCGCGGCGGTCACCATGATCTCGACCAGCACCTCCGGGCGCGCCAGATCGGCCCTGACGCAGGCGCGGGCGGGCGGGTTCTCGGGATCGACCCAGGCGTTCCACACCGAGTTCATATCGGCGAAGAGCGCCATGTCCTTGATCCACAGATTGGCCGACAGCAGGTTCGATTTATTGCTTCCGGCCTGGGCCAGATAGCCGTCGATCTTGTCGAGGATCTGCTTGGTCTGCCCCTTGATGTCCTGGGTCGTGTCGCCGGCCGTCAGCCCGGCGAGATAGACCGTATTGTCGCGTACGACACAGCGGCTCATGCGCGGGCCGGGGGGCTGGGTCAGATCGAAACGGCTGATGGCCATAGGCGGTCTCCCTGGAATCGAGGAACGGTCGAGTGTGCCGCCGCAGCGGGCGGAAGGGAAGGGTTCAGCCGGCGTCGGCCGGCGGCTCGGCGTAGTTGACGATGCGTTTGCCGAAGGTGTGGATGCCGTAGGTGACGAGCGGCTCCTCGCCGACCGTGCGGAACGCATGCACGCAGCCGGCCGGGAAGGTAATCGAGACACCGGGTTCGAGGCTGACGATCCTGTCCTCACCGTCGAGCCAGGCCTCGCCGCGGCCCGACAGCACGGTCAGCACCTCGGCATAGGGGTGCGAATGGAGCCGTGTCTGATAACCGGGCAGCGAGGTCTGGATGCCGGTGCGGATCGGCAGCCCCTCACCGGTGTCGTCGCCGATGATCGGCTGGTAGGTGGCGCCGCCCGGGAAATCGACGGTCGGCCGTTCGACATGGCGAATGACGGTCAGCGCATCGGGCATCGGTTCCTCCCTGGCGGTGGCGGCGAGCCTATCACGCAACCCGGCCTCCGGCAGCCGACAAATCGATCATTCCTCGGACATGCCGGCCTTGCGCAGCCCGGCGAAATAGGTGGCTTCGTTCAGGGCACGGATCTTGGGAACTCCGAAGGTCTGTATGTGCGCCATCGTCGAGTAACCTTTCCCGCCAGCCAGCCTTCTGGCCTCTGCAAGCTCGGCATTGGCGCGCCCGGTCTCGCCGTTGAGGGCATAAGCCGAAGCCAGCGCAGCGCGAGTAAAGGAGAAGCCCGGCTCATCCCGGGCCGCTCGTTCGAGGGCCAGGATTGCTTGGTCGGTGCGCGATTGCAGCAAATGCACGAGCCCAATTCGCCAATACTTAGCCCCGATGTGGGGATCGCGGGGATCGAGTCGGATCGCTTGCTCGTCAAGAGGAATCACCTGATCAATCGACCCGGTAAACAGTTTGCAATCGCCCAAGGCGTGCAACGTATCTGAGTCGTTGGGGAAAATCGCCAGCACCTTTTCGAACTCGGGAGTGGCCTCCGGCCATCGGTGCTGCGCGCGCAGCAGCTGGCCTTTGACAAAATGCGCACGCGCATAGCGGGGTGATCTCGCCAAAACTTGGTCGATCAGCCCCTCTGCATAAGCGATGTCGGCGGCGGGCGAGTCGGTCATCCGGTCGAGCACGCGGCTCGCCAGCGAGGCAGCGACCCAGGTCTGTGCCTGATAGGACTGGGGGTCGAGCGCCAAGGCGTGCTCGAACAGGTCGATAGCCTCTGCATATACCTCAGGCGAGTTTGGTTTTAGCCTGGCGGCTCGCCCGCGGAGAATATAACCGAGCGCGTCGGGTGTTCGGTTTGCCCGGGCGGCCTCCGCCGCGACGATCTGCCAGACGAGCGTATTCGCGAGCTGGCTTGCGATCTCACTTTGCAGGGCGAACAGATCATCCGCGGCGCGGTCGAGCTGCGCGGCCCATAGTTGCGTGTCCCTCTCCGTGTCGATCAGCAGTATCGACGCGGAGCCGGGCGCCCGAGCGCTGAACGCTGCCCTCGAGCGCATAGCGCACGGCGAGCTCGCGACCGATCCGCCTGGTCTCGACGAGCTTGTTCCCGTAGGCGAACGCGCTATACGGTGACGACACGCGTATGTCCGAGTGCAGCGACAGCTCGGTCGTCAGGTCCTCGGTCAGACCGTTCGCCAATTCCGACCCGTCTCGGTCGTCGCCGAGGTTGGTGAACGGCAGTACGACGACAGACATCCGCGGCGCCGGGTGGGCTATCTCGAACCGGCGCGAGGGCCAATTGGCAGCCATGAGAACGGCGGCAAGGAGGCCTATCGCGCCCGCGACCAGGCCCAAACCGGCGCAACAGAGCCATTTGCGTTGCGGCGGTGCGATGGCGCATGGCCGGCTGCCGGACTGGCTCAATGCCGAGAAGGTGTCTCCGGCGCCGTTGCCGGATGGTCGACGGGGTGGTGGCAAGCCGGAGGACACGACATGTGTCACCGGGCCCACAAAACGGTAGCCGCGGCCGGGAACGGTTTGGATGCAGCTGCTCTCCTCCCGGCCCGCGTCGAGGACCCTGCGGAGCGCCGCGATCTGCACGTTGAGATTGCTGTCTTCGACCGCGGTGTCCGGCCAAATCCTGGAAAAGATCTCAGTCCGCGAGACGAGTTCTCCCGGCCGCTCGATCAGCAACCCGAGAATATCGAGCGCGCGCGACCCTATCGGCAGGGGCGCGAAGGCACCGGATTCGTCCTTTCGGAACAGGGTGCCCCTTCCTCGGTCGAGCCGGAACCCCTCGAATTGAGCGGTGTCGTTGAAAGAGGATGCGTCCATGCAATGGCCTCCCTGGTATCGAGCGATTTTCCCGAGATTTTAGCTCGATTCATTTTTTTTAATGCCGGCTTCGTAGCGATTTCCTCCGGGAGGCAGCCACCTGACGTCTCACTCGATCCAAAACGAAGGAGGGGCGAAGATGAAAGGCTGGACTTCAAAAGGAATGCTGGCGGCGGCGATCGTCGTGCCGACGCTGGGGGTCGCCAGGGCGGACGATTTTGGCTGCTCTAACGCGACGCTGAAGGGCATCTACGCGTTTGGCGTTACTGCGTATACCCCGGCAGGTCTTCCGAATGGTCCGCCACAGGTTGTTGCCGGGATCAGGGTGTATGACGGCAACGGGCATTTCAAACAGCGTGATTACATCGGCGACAGCGTCCCGGCCCAATTTTCGACGCCGGGTCAAGAAACCGGCACCTATCAGGTGAATTCCGACTGCACTGGCAGCGATGAACTCGACTTGAACGTCCCCAATAGTCCCCCTGGGACCGGCATTATAAAGGTTCTGTTTGTGATCAGCGATGGCGGCCGCCATGTCCACGAAGTCGTCTCGGAATTCATTCCGCCGTTCGCCCCGGGACGCGTGCCAACGCAAACCAGCGCCGACGCGTGGAAGGTCGCGTCAGAGCAGGACGACTGACCCGGCGCTTTGACTCCTGAGCGGTTGTTCGTCATTCCCGCGAACAAGCGGGAATCCAGGGAAACAAGGTTCGATTAGCTCCTGGACCCCCGCCTTCGCGGGGGTGACGATATCGGCGTGTCAGGCGAAGAGGCGCTCCTTGTCGAGCCCGTCATAGAGATGTGCGACGAATTCGCCATAGCCGTTCCATTTCAAGGTCGGGCGGCGGCCGTCGATGCCAAGCACCCGCTCGGTCGCCTGGCTCCAGCGCGGGTGCGGCACCTCGGGGTTGACATTCGCCCAGAAGCCATATTCGTCGCCCTGCACGGTCTCCCAGAACGACACCGGGCGTTTGTCGGTGAACGAGAAGCGCACGATCGACTTGACCGATTTGAACCCGTATTTCCAAGGCAATACTAAGCGCAACGGGGCGCCGTCCTGCTTGGGCACCGGTTTGCCGTACATCCCGGTCGCGAGAAAGGCGAGGTCGTTGCCGGCCTCGGCGATCGTCACACCCTCGATGTAGGGCCAGGGGTACCACACCTCCTTCTGGCCGGGCGCGATCTTGGGATCGAGAAATGTTTCCATCCGCACATATTTTGCCGAGCCCAACGGCTTTGCGAAATCGACAAAGGTGGCCATCGGAAAGCCGCTCCACGGCACCGCCATCGACCACGCCTCGACACAGCGGTGACGGTAGAGCCGCTCCTCGAGCGGAAACTTTTTCAGCAGGTCGTCGAGATCGACCGTCATTTCCTTGTCGACCATGCCGTCGATCTTGATTGTCCACGGACGGACCTTCAGCGCCTGGGCCTCGTCGGCGATCGTTTTTTGCGAACCGAACTCGTAAAAGTTGTTGTAGTAGGTCGCCAATTTCTCGTCGGTCAGCGGCCGGTCGAGCGTGTAGCGCGGGTTGCGTTTGCCTGGATAGAGCTCGGCCGAGGGGTCTTCCGCCGCCATCGCCAGAGACGAGAGCAGCCCGGGGCCGATGATAGATCCGGCGGCGACGCCCTTGAGCAATTCGCGCCGTTTGAGGAATACCGCTTCCGGGGTCGCTTCGCTCTCGCGCAGCTCCCATCCCCTGTTGCGCTGGATCGCCATCGCCGCACCTCGATCACATTGCGATATCGAGCCGACCGATAATGAGTCGCGCTATACCAACTGCTTATTCGTCATTTCCCGCGAAAGCGGGAATCCAGACGAACCAGGTTCAAACCCTAGCCCTGGACCCCCGCTTTCGCGGGGGTGACGGGTACCGCACTAGGTAGTGCACGTATCATTGCCGGTCCAATGCTGAGGTTGGGACGGCAGCCTCCGGCGCCAAGTCACGCTTGCGCGAGTGGGGCGGTGATGGGCCTATTGCGCGGCCTCCGCGGTGCGCATCGCCAGTACCTTTTCCATCGGCCGCCCCGTCATCTCCTGCATGTGGTCGAAGCGATGGGCAAAGCTGCCGATCCCCAGGGTCAGCGAGCGCAGCTCGACGATCAGGTCGTGCAATTCGCTTTGCGGCATATGGGCGCTGACGACGTCCCAGCCGGGCCAGTCGGGTTTGGCGTCATAGCCGAGGATCTGGCCGCGCCGGCCGGAGACCAGCCGCTGCACCCGCGCGGTAAAGGCATTCGGCACCGAGATTTCGACCAGGTCGATCGGCTCGAGCAGGATCGGCTCGCATTTTGGCAATGCTTCCTGGATCGCCTGCCGCCCAGCGGTATGGAACGCCTGGTCCGAGCTGTCGACGCTATGGAACTGACCGGTGATCAGGGTGACCGCGACATCGACGACCGGAAAACCGAGGGGTCCGCGCCGTAACGCCTCGACCACCCCCTCCTCGACCGCCGGAATGTAATTGCGCGGGATCGCCCCACCGACGACGCTGTCGGTAAACGTAAAACCGGAGCCGCGCGGCAAGGATTTGACCTCAAGGGTAACATCGGCAAACTGCCCGTGCCCGCCGCTCTGCCGCTTGAAGCGGGAGTGCTGCTGGGCGCCATGCCGGATCGATTCCTTGTAGGGAGTGCCCGCCGGCTTGCCGCTGACCGCGAGGTTGTTGCGGTTGCGCAGCCGGTCCAGCGCAATCTGCAGGTGGATGTCGCCCTGCCCCCACAGCACCATTTCCTGCGTATCGGCATTCTGCTCGAGCTCGATCGTCGGATCCTCTTCGATCAGCCGGCCGA
>Ga0306920_100010951_pt1 | contig 12194 bp, 8 predicted proteins | sample flu12Cox44000170_FD_204666 | JGI IMG/M metagenome (GOLD analysis project Ga0306920, IMG submission 204666) | Lab enrichment of tropical soil microbial communities from Luquillo Experimental Forest, Puerto Rico - flux4day.12C.oxic.44.000.170 (v2)... | ecosystem: Environmental > Terrestrial >...
TCGCCGATGTACTTCACCAGGTCCGCATAGGCAAGTTTCTTGGCTTCGATCATCGCGTGCAGAGCTTTCGCCGAGCCAAAGCCGTAATCCTTTTGACCCAGGGGAAACGTCTCCATGAGATTCAGCATTTCGAGAGCAGCAATTCCCTGCCCGTTCGGTGGCAATTCGTACACGATCCAGTCACGGTAGGTGGTGGAAATCGGGTCCACCCATTCGCTCGAGAACTCGGCGAGGTCCTGCGGCGTCATCACCCCATTGTGGCGCCTGATCTCGTCCAGAATGCCGTGAGAGATCTCGCCTTTGTAGTAGGCGTCGCGTCCGTGCGCCGCAATCTGCTGAAGAGACCACGCCAGATCCGGGTTGCGGAAGACTTCGCCCGCTTTGGGAGAGCGATCCTGCGGCAGATAAAGCTTGGCGGCGGAATCCTCGCCGCGGAGATAGTCAACTCCGTGCGCCCAGTACATGGCGACCCATTCCGTGACCGGAAACCCGTTCTGCGCAGTTTGGATTGCGGCGGCGAGATCTTCGCTAAGTTTCGTGCGGCCGAATTTGTTTGCGAGCTTCTGCCAACCATCCACCACACCCGGCACCGTGATACTGTTCACTCCGGATTGCGGCATCTGGCGAAGCCCGAGCTTGTGGAGCGCGTCGATGGTGAGCCCCTTTGGAGCCCAACCACTCGCGTTCAGCCCATACAGCTTTCCGGCCTTCGCATCGTAAACAATTGCGAACAGGTCCCCGCCGATCCCATTCATCATCGGAGAGACCACACCCATCATCGCGTTCGTGGTAATCGCGGCATCAACCGCGTTCCCGCCCTTCTCGAGAATCTGCGCTCCGGCCTGCGCTGCCAGCGGCGATTCCGCAGCGACAATTCCGTTGCGCGAGATAACCAAGGACCGTGTTTGCGATCGCTCCTGACTCATGGCAAGTGCCGTTGTGAACAGCGACATAAGAAATGCGGAAGCCCAGCAGCTAGTGAAACGGCTTGGCACGCGGCGTTTCCCCCTGGCCGGTCAAAATCTTTCAGGCACTTCAGTTTGCGCTGAAGCTCGAGCACTTTAACTCGGGAACGGTGCTCCTGCAACTGTCGAAGGGGGATTCTCGGTCGATGCGACTCCACCTCCCTTCAACCATTGGTCGGACCGCGATGTTTCGCTAGAATGCTGGCGTGCCCGACCACGCTCCGCTACAACCCAGCATCAGCCTGGAAGACCAGCTCCGCGGCCGAATCGACGCCCTGCTGGCGGCGCGCAACGCCGATCCGTTTGCCGTCCTTGGTCCGCAGCCGGTCGAGTCGCCGGAGGGCCCGCGCTGGCTGGTGCACTTTTTCCAGCCGCGCGCTCTCGACGCAGAACTTGTCGTTCGCGACCACCCCGAGCCGATTCCGATGGAGAAAATTCGGCCCGAAGGTTTCTTCGAAGCTCTCCTTCCTGGCACTCGGCAGCTGGCTCCGGAACCTTCGAGCTATCGCATTCGCTTGCACACGGAATACGGCGAAACACAAGAACAGTACGACGCCTACGCATTTCCGTTTCTGCTGACCGAATTTGACATCTACCTGATGGGCGAAGGCCGCCACTATGACGCCTACGAAAAACTAGGCGCGCATCGCAAGGCTGTCGATGGCATCACCGGCGTGCACTATGCGGTCTGGGCACCCAGCGCGCGGCGCGTCAGCGTTGTGGGCGATTTTAACCGTTGGGACGGTCGGACGAACCCGATGCGTTACCGCGGCGCGTCCGGAATCTGGGAGTTGTTCGTTCCGGAACTGGGTGAAGGGACGATTTACAAATTTGAGATTGTCGGACCGAATGGCACGATTCTTCCCCTAAAAGCGGATCCATACGCCTTTGCTTCAGAGCTACGGCCGAACACCGGATCGGTGGTCGCTCGCCTGGACAACCACACCTGGAACGACGCCGAATGGATGACGGAACGCGCCAAGAAGAATTGGCTCGAAGAACCCATCAGCGTCTACGAGGTTCATCTCGGGTCCTGGAGACGTGTGCCGGAGGAAGGCAACCGCTGGCTTTCCTACCGCGAGCTTGCCGATCAGCTGATTCCTTACGTCAAAGGGCTTGGCTACACCCACATCGAGCTTCTCCCCGTCATGGAGCACCCCTACGACGGATCGTGGGGTTATCAAACGCTCGGATATTTCGCGGCCACTAGCCGGTTTGGTTGGCCGACCCACTTCATGGAATTTGTGGACCGCTGCCACCAGGCCCGCCTCGGCGTTTTCCTCGACTGGACCCCGGCGCATTTTCCAAGGGACGCGCATGGCCTGGCCTCTACGAGCACGCCGACCCGAGGCAGGGTTCTCATCCCGACTGGGGCACCCTGGTCTACAACTATGGCCGCAATGAAGTGCAGAACTACCTGATTTCCAATGCCCTTTTCTGGCTCGACAAGTACCACATCGACGGCCTGCGTGTCGATGCCGTTGCTTCGATGCTTTATCTCGATTATTCGCGCAAGCAGGGCGAGTGGGTTCCCAACAAATACGGTGGACGCGAGAATCTCGAAGCGATCGACTTCTTCAAGCGCCTCAACGAAGTGACGCACCTGCGCTTCCCCGGCGTGCTCACCATTGCCGAGGAATCAACGGCCTGGCCCAGCGTCTCTCGGCCAATCTACCTTGGCGGACTGGGATTCAGCCTGAAATGGAACATGGGCTGGATGAACGATACCCTTCATTACTTTTCGAAGAACCCGGTCCACCGGAGGTACGAGCACAACAAGCTGACGTTTTCGCTGCTGTATGCGTTTACTGAAAACTTCATGCTGCCTTTTTCGCATGATGAAGTCGTGCACGGAAAAAACTCCCTGCTCCACAAAATGCCCGGCGACATGTGGCAGCAGTTCGCGAACTTGCGATTGCTCTTGGCCTACCAATACGCGCACCCGGGCAAGAAGTTGCTCTTCATGGGGCAGGAGTTCGCGCAGCGCAGTGAGTGGACGGAAGCGCACAGCCTCGAATGGCACCTGCTGCAATACCAACCCCACCGGGGTGTGCAGCAACTCGTCAAGGACTTGAATTGGCTGCTCGGTTCGGAACCTGCTCTTCACCAGGTGGATTTCGAGTGGCAGGGCTTCGAATGGCTCGACGCAAACGACTCCGACAATAGTGTGTACTCCTTCATTCGGCGCGGGAAGAGTCCGGACGATCTCCTCATCGTGGTTCTGAACGCGACGCCGGTAGTGCGCTACGGCTACAGAATTGGCGTGCCCCGCCCCGGCCACTACGAGGAAGTGCTCAACACCGATTCGAAAACATACGGTGCCTCCAACGTCGGCAATCTCGGCGGCATGAACGCGGGAGAACATGCCTGGATGGGAAGGCGCTATTCGCTGTCGCTTACGCTGCCCCCGCTGGCCGCCGTGTTTCTCAAGTGGCGGCAAGCGTAGACCAGCGGCACTCAAGCCTTTCTACTTCAAGTAGATATCGGCGATGTCTTTGACGATCGTTTCAGGCTTGGAATTGTCGGAGCCAAGGTTGGTCATCACGATGATCGTGAGGCGGTCGTCGAGATACCGATCAATGCTCATGGTGAAACCCTGCCACGCGCCGTTGTGGGCCACCACCTTATGACCATTTCGGAACCCCAAGCCCCAGCCAAAGCCATAGGGGTAGGTTTTGCCATCGTTCAGCCTTGCTGCCGACCACATCTGGTCGAAGCTCGACTGCTTGACCAGTTTTGTGGTGTACAGTGCCGCATCCCATTTCGCTAGATCCAACACGTTGGTATACAAAGCGCCGTCGGCGGTTGTGTTCAACGTGGGTGAAACCCACTCCTGATTTTTCAGTTGTCCTTTTACCAGTCTATAGCCGCCGCTTCGGTGGGGAACGATGTCGGCCTCGCTGATGATCTGCGTTGATGTCATCCCCAACGGCTTAAAAATGCGCTCCTGAAGAAAATCGCCATAAAACTCCCCAGTTACCCGGCGGATGATAATTCCGAGCAGCACATAGCCTGTGTTGCTATAGCTCCATTTTTCTCCCGGAGCAAAGGCCATCGGCATCTTTGCGAAGGCCTGAATTAATTGCTCTTCCGTATAGTCATTGCGAAGATCGACTACACCTTTCTTCATGGCTTCTTCACTGCCGTAGTCGGGGATCCCCGAGATATGCGTCAGGAGCTCGCGGACCGTGACGTCCTTCCATGCGGCCGGCGATTCGCGAATATATTTCGTGATTTTGTCGTCCAGCCCAAGCTTTCCTTCTTCGAAAAGCATCATGATAGCCATGGCGGTGAACTGCTTGCCAACCGAGCCAGTCTGGAGAACAGTTTCGGGCGTCATGGAAATGTCGAGCTCGACGTTGGCCAGGCCGTAGCCAGTCGCCTTAATGATCTTGCCGTCGCGGCAAACGGCGAGGCTAACCCCGGGTATTTTCTGCGCCTTTAGTTGCGCTTCGACGGCGGAATCCACGGTGGCGGAGAGCGCACCGTCACCACTGCTTTGTGCCTGTGCGGAAGCCACCCATACCGTCAATCCCAATACCATCACCACGACGAAGGATCGCGCCCTGTTCAATGCGGACTCCTCCTTTCCGAAGCCCGTTAGGATACTACGAGTAGGCCGTCGTTTGGTTGGCCATGCGTTTTGCTCGTACAACTTCAGCGCTTGCGGTAGACTCTTATAGACATAGCCCAATCGGAATCGAGTGAGGTCAGCTGTGCATTTGGCAACAAAACGAGTGGCTCGCTACTCCGCGATTGCTTTCGCCGTGCTGGTTTGCCTATGGCTGAGCGCCCCGGCGTTTGCTCAGGATCCCGGTCCCCTGACCAGTCCCCCGGCTTCCCGCACACAGCCGCCTCCTGCGCGCCAGACCTCTCCCCCGGCGGCGCACCCAGAGCCGCCACAGACCTATCACACCTCGCCGCCCCCTCAGGGCATCCATTCACCGGGCGACAACCCCGTCACCACCGACCCGCCCTCAATACCCGTCGATGACATCATCAAACGCTTTTCCGAGCGCGAGAGCGAATTCAAACGCGAGCGCGACAATTACACCTACACTCAAGCGTTTTCCATCCAGACGATCGACGAAGACAACCGTCCCGACGGCGAATACCGCATGACCAGCGATATTGTCTTTACGCCCGACGGCAAGCGCTTTGAAAAAGTAACCTACGCGCCCCCGAATACCCTCCAGCGCATTATGTTGAGCGAGCAGGACCTCGACGACGTCCGGAACGTTCAGCCCTTCGTGCTGAATTCCGCCGAGCTACCCAAATACACCGTCAAGTACGTCGGACGCCAGCAGGTCGACGAACTCTCCACCTATGTCTTCGATGTCGGCCCGAAGACAATCGAAAAAAACCAGCGCTATTTTCAGGGCCGCGTGTGGGTCGACGACAAGGACTTGCAAATCGTCATGACCGACGGCAAAGCGGTGCCCGACATCATCACCAAGAACAACGAAAACGTTTTTCCTCGATTCCGCACCTACCGCCAAAATATCGAGAAAGGCTACTGGTTTCCGGTGTACACGAGGGCCGACGACTACCTCCATTTCCGGTCCGGAGACGTGCATATCCGTATGACCATCCGGTATTCGAATTACAAGCGGTATGGAAGCACGGTGAAAATGGGGCAAGCCAAGGAAGTGAAAGATCAATGAAGGACGGCCCGAAACCTCAGCGCTTCTGCGTGCTTTAGCCCAGGGGATTGTATCTCGAAAGTCTTTAGACGGTTGCGATTTCAGCCGTTGTTCAAGAGCCCGCCCGGAATAAAACTGTACCTTTTGACAGTTGAGCTTTAGGTGAAACGAAGGCAACGTCAGTGCCATAGCCCGATCGCAACAGGGCAAACTATCGCTGTCTGTAACCAGAGTGAGGTGCGGGGTTTGATGGGTGTAGTGGGGAAGCCAAGGGACCGTTTCGCAAGCCGCAATCGTTCCTCGCGGCTGCCTTCACGTGGACTCTTCCTCTTTGGTTTTGTCGCTTTAGCAGCAAGCCTCGGTGGCGCGCCTCGTGCTGCGGCGAATTGCGAAGCCGTGCCCGCCGGAAAATCCTTCTGGATTCGGCTCCTGGATCCCGTAGCCTCATACAGCTCGAAGCCTGGGACGACCGTCCGTGCCGTGCTTATCCAATCACCGGAATGCAACTTGATGCCGGTATTCCCCGCCGGGCTGGAAGTTGAAGGCGAGGTTGTGGCCGTCAGGAAAGTCGGGCTGGGATTCAAACACGACACGGCGCGCCTCGAGCTGATTTTCGATCACATCGTCACGGGGAGCGGCGGGGTGCTCCCGATGGCGGCGCAGGTCGTCGAGATCGATAACGCGCGCGAGACCGTCTCGAAAGGTGTGATTCACGGGATACGCGCGACCGATACCCCGCAGGGACGCATCACCAGCCGCCTGATTCACATGCCTACGTTCGATCCCTACTCTGACATGGGGCTAATCGTTTATCGGGCCTTCACCGTTCTACCGGAACCCGAAATTTACCTGCCGCCCGGCACTGACCTGCGCTTGCGCTTGAATACCCCGCTCTACGTAGGCGATCAGCCCGAGCTTCCGCACGTTTCCTTTCAGATGGACGAATATGAGCGCGGCGATGTTGAGATGCTGCTCGACAACGTATCCTTCCGCACAACGACCGGTTACGGCAAGGATGCGGACCTCGTCAATCTCCTGTTTGTCGGCTCCGAGGACCAGATTCAAAGAGCGTTCGGAGCGGCAGGTTGGGAGCCGGGCGATCGAAATTCCAAGAGTGCCTTCTTTCACGAGTTCGGCGCTTTTCTGACTTACAGCAATTACCCAACCATGCCGGTTTCACGGCAGTTTCTGAATGGCCGGGTGCAGGATCTGACTTGGCAAAAGAGCTTCGATAGCTATGGGAAGCGCGAGCATCTCCGCCTCTGGGAGCAGTCAAGAATGGTTCTCGGACAAGAAGCATGGCTCGGAGCCTACACGCGCGAGACCAGCGCCGCCCTTTCACTCAAGTACCACAAGTTCATTCACCACATCGACGCCAATCTAGATGAAGGTGTGAACATGCTTGTGCGCGACCTCAGTCTTTCAGGATGCGTCGAGTCTGTCCGGCAACTGGCGCGGCCTGAGGTTCCACAACTGCTTGTCAACTCGACGGGTGATGAAATGCACACCGACGGAATTTTGACCGTCGTCCAGTTGAAAAACTGCGAGCGTCCCGACATCCGCTACACGCGATCCAACCCTCTGATTCCAATCCGTCCGCGATCGCGCGTGGCTAGGTACATCCGCACGCAAGTGCTCGTTTACGAGAGCGACGTCGTCCGCGGCAACATCATCTATGGTGCTTTTGATCTCTTCCGGATGGGCATCCGTTCGTGGCGTCACCGTCACGATCCAAACGGTGGAGAGGATGACGACGGTCTGCCACTTTCGCCGGTATCCCCCGAAACTCTCTTTCCACAAAACCAGCCCGGCGAAATTCCCCTGACCCGCTAGCCCTCAGCAACACAGCGTACACAGTCGCCACCGGAAATCGCGCAACGACCTCGCCAGCAAACGCCAGCGCTGAATGCGGTGACGTCGGCCCCCTCTTATCGCCACCGGGACTTTTGTCTCAGGAATCGGCAGGTGCTCACGGAGAGCCTGGACGCAGGTTTGGCGGCGTGCCTTGAATGGGCCTGACAGATTTCGAGGAGTCCCCCGACCCGCCTTTCCGCACCGCCACCGCCTGGTCTCGCTCAGAATCTGGCGGGCCTCCCCCGTTTGTGCTAATTTGCGCGTTTCCACAGACTGCGATGAAGCAAGAAGCCCCCTTCGGCATAACTGCTCCACTCGATGCGCTCACGGTTGGCGCGATCGGCATCTTCGCCTACATGCTGGGCAACCTCCTGCACGAAGGTTTAGGCCATGGCGGCGCTTGTCTTCTGGTTCGTGGCAAGCCTTTGGTGATCTCTTCGGTTCACTTTGAATGCAGTTCAGACACCCGCCTTGTGTTTGCAGGCGGCACGCTGATTAACCTGATTGCCGGGGCGGTATTCTTTGCGCTCGAACGACTCACGGGGTCCGGCTATCCGCGTTTGAAGTACTTCTTTTGGATCGCGATGACGGTGAATCTTTACACCGGCACCGGATATTTCCTGTTTTCCGGCATCGGTGGCATTGGTGATTGGGCCGGGTTCATTGAGGGACTCGGCCCGCAGTGGGTATGGCGAATCGCCTTGACACTTTTCGGCGGCGTTACCTACGCCCTCGCCGCGCGCACTAGCCTTCTCGAATTGCGTCCGTTCGTTGGCAGCGAGCGCGAGCTGCGCTACCGGCGTGCCGTGCGCCTGACATCGATTCCCTATTCTGCAGGCGGAATCTTGATGTGCATCGCCGGTGCGCTGAATCCTAAAGGGTTGATCCTGATTCTTATTTCAGCCGCTGCATCGACGTTCGGCGGCACCTCGGGACTTTTGTGGGCCACAAACTGGTTCAAGCACGGGACGCTGATTCCTTACGGCCCGACAGCTGAACCTCTGCCCATTCGCAGAAGCTGGCTGCTGGCCGTAGCGGCTGGCGTGGCCGCGATTGCTTTCATCGCCATCCTGGGCCCAAGCATCCGTTTGTCGCACTGACACGCATGTCCGCGTTGGCAGCGGTCATCGCCGCCCTCGTTAAAACGCATCTTCCTCGTCTTCATCGCGCCAGTGCCGATGACAGGTCGGCGGGCGGACGAACTATCGAACCTGATAACTCTTGCCCTTCCTCGAGCTGCTTTGACATACGTTTCTGGCGTGGCGGGCCCGCCACCGGACAAGCGTTGCTCTACGATCTGCTGGTCTACGGCGTGTTCGCGGCCCATTCGCCGCCGACGTGGACGGCCTTTATCTTCGATTGGCACATCGCAGGAGCCGGCGCATTGATAATGACCCGACAAGGAACGTCGAATCAGCTTGGAACTTTTCCACCGCCTCGCTCGTACTATCAGCCAAGGAGCTTCCTATGAACCAATCGCCCAGGAGTCTTTTGGGGTTTGTGTCCGCAACAGCCTTGGTTGCCTGCAGCTTGCTTCCAACGCTCGCTTTTCCACAAGCTTCCTCGAATTCCGAGCAATGGATCCACGTTCGCGTGGAGAGCCGCGAAGACAAGACCGAGACGGTGCGCGTGAACGTGCCTGTCGAGATGGCTATCAAGGTGCTGCCGGCAATTAAGAACAAAAACCTCTGTGACGGCAGAGTACGCATTGATTCGCGGCGCCTCGACGGCGTCGATCTGCCGACGATGCTAGACGCCGTGAGGACCGCGAAAGATGGCGAGTATGTGACCGTGCAAAGCAAGAACGACGACGTGCGCGTCGCCAAGAGCACCGGCTTTCTCTACATCCACGTCACCGAGAAAAAGCCCGTTGACCAAGCCGCAAAGGCAATCGGGGATAAGGATTCTTCGACCAAAAGCACTACGACCAAAGAGTCCAGGGTTGAGGTGAAGGTCCCCATGAAAGTGGTCGACGCCCTGCTTTCCGCCGGGAAAGACGAACTGGATGTAGTCGCGGCGCTGCGCGCGCTTTCGGCCAAAGGCGACGTGGAACTCGTCAGCGTAAAGGATGACGACTCCACGGTTCGGGTCTGGATCGACTCGAAGAACGTGGCTAATTGAGCCTTATAGGAGCAGAGGTCATGATTTTTCTCGCCAAGGCCGCTCTTGGATTAGGCGCCACGATGGCCGTTGCGGGCGCCTACGTTTTGCAAGAAGGCTTGATTCGGGTGGACGTGGACCAAAACCGCGCTGACGGATTGCACGTCCACTTCTGGCTGCCGGCAACTGCCGTTTCAGCAGGATTACGACTCGCACCACGACACTATCTGGAGGACGCCGCGACGAAGGTCAGGCCGTTTCTGCCGGCACTGCGCGAGATTTCCAAGGAACTCGAGAAATATCCGAATGCAGAATTCGTGGAGGTGCGGGACTCATCGGACCATGTCCGCGTCGTGATGCGGAACGGTAAGCTCGAGATCGACGCGGTTGGTGATGGCCAGATGGTCCACGTGAGAGTTCCGGCCGAAAGCATTCGCGACGTGGCCGATCGCTTGGAGGACGCCGCTCCCGGAATCTGAAGAGACGCTTCTACAGGCGCACGACTAGTGTGCCGCAAGTGTTCCATCACCTTTAGAATGTTACATCAGCAAGCTAGCGGCTAAGCCTTCGACGCTTCCTTGCCGGGAGGAAAATACACTTCCTCCTGAATCGCCTTCTTGTCCCAGCCGGTGCGAAGAAGAATTCCTCGGCCATTCTCAACCATGTTGGGATGTCCACAAAGGTACGCCGTTGTGTCCTCGGGCGTCAGTCCCCAAACATCCAGGTATTTCCTGATCAGGTCGTCCGTTCGCCCCTTCTCGCCTTTCCATTCCGGATCTTCCCAGGGGCGGCTGACCGTCGGCACATACTTCAGCCACGGCACCTCGGCTGCGACGTTCTCCAATTCATCGCGGTAGCCGAACTCCGCCGACCGGCTCGCGCCCTGGACACAAAAGAGCCGGTGCTCGCCGGGCATTGGAGTGCCGCCCTTTTTCCAGTCTGCATACACTGTGCGAATGTGACTGGTGTACGGCGCGACCCCCGTGACCGTGGCTAGCAGGAAATGATTCTTTCGCCCGCTGCGAAGGTCGAGCGTGAATCGCCCCTTCGCAAACCGGCGCAACAACAGCGGCGCGCCTTTGTCCATGGCGTAGAGCAGCGGAGTCAACTCGCCACTGGGAACGCGCTCGACGAAAAATTCCAGGTTCTTCTCATAGGGTGACGAGCAAATCGAGTAAGCGCGCTCAACACGCTTGCTGTCGACTTCGACGCCCAGAGTGGCGTATTGCCCGGCGAGGAACGAGAAGTCTCCGCCGGTGCCCACGTGAAGGACAAACAGATCATCGGCCACCGCGCGACGATCGAGAATCGTTGCTGCCAGGAATTTGTCTGGATTCGTCAAGGTTGCGCTCTCCGCCGTTGGATGCATCGTTCGGAAAAACGATTCAGGCGGGGGCTGGGGGTTGCCCGCCCAAAATTCCTGTTTCGTACCGGAGCTGGCGATTGGGAACGCCGACTCACTGATATCAGTTTACCGGTGGGTTCACAATGCCCCGTCCGGTGAAATTCGCGGGAATATCAAAGAAACACTACTCGTAGGCGAGTGCTTCGACCGGATCGTAGCTCGAAGCGCGCAGCGCCGGAATTGCGGCGCCGGCGGCCGCTCCCACCAACGCGAGGCCGATCGAGCCAATCACCCATCCCGGCGTCAGCAGGATCGCAACCGACGGGTTCGTCTCCTTCAAGATCGCTTCCGTCAAAAACGTGATACCGATGCCGACAACGCTGCCGAAAATTGTCAAAACCGCGGTTTCTCCCAGGAGCATCTTCACGACGTCGAGCCGCGAAAACCCCAGCGCCTTCAAGATTCCGATTTCACGGGTCCGTTCCATCACTAGCGTGTGCATGTTCAGAAGCACGACCAGAAAGCTGATCACAATCCCAAGGCCGACCATCGTCCGAATGAACGGCTTCAATTCCGGGAGATTCGAAGAGCTCATCAACGTCACATATTCCGACATCGAACGGATCCGGTTCTGTGGATTTAGCTTCAGAATCTCCTCCCGCGTGCCTTCGGTATCGCCCTTGCTGCGCACGAAAAACATCGAGACGCGCTTGTCGGCTCCGACCATGTCCTGGCCCGTCTTCAGCGGAATGAAAAATCTCGCGCCCTTGCCGTGCGCAACGATCCCGCACACGCGGAATTGATGATTCACCAGTGTGACGGTATCGCCTACCTTCAGGTGGCGAGTTTGCGCGATAACGTCGTCGGCAATGGCATCGTCGGGTACCCGGAACGCGTGTCCCGAGCGGAAAATGAATCCCTGGCTTAGAGCGTTGAAGCGCTTGTAGTCGATGCCGTAGATGATCATCAAGGTTTTTGGGTCACTGATGATCAGCGTCGGCGCCACCTCATCGACGCCGGTAAGGCTTCCAATCTGCTCGCCAAGCGATTCCGGCATCACCGCGCTCGAGAAGGCAAAGAAAATAGACGAGTTGGGCGGTTGCACCAGCAGATCGGCGCCGACGCCCTCGACTCGTTTGCCCCACTCCCACAAAACCCCGGACGTAAGTCCAACAATCATCAGGATCAGCACGACTTGAATCGCAATCGCGAGAATGGTCAACGAGCAACGCAACGGCCGCGCGGCCAGGTTGCCCCAGAACATCTGCACAAGCGAAAAAGGTCCTT
>Ga0306920_100010953_pt1 | contig 12194 bp, 11 predicted proteins | sample flu12Cox44000170_FD_204666 | JGI IMG/M metagenome (GOLD analysis project Ga0306920, IMG submission 204666) | Lab enrichment of tropical soil microbial communities from Luquillo Experimental Forest, Puerto Rico - flux4day.12C.oxic.44.000.170 (v2)... | ecosystem: Environmental > Terrestrial >...
CCCTTAGTAATCAAAAGTCTTCCTCCATCTTTCCCCACTACAATCGACAATCTTCGTCTCTCAAAATCGAAGGGGATCTCGTCAAGTTTTTGGTATTCGTGTATGTCCGGGTGATCGTGCTCAAGGATGGCCGCGTCAAGAGGATTGATGTTTGTTCTCTTCTTTAAGATCGCCGTATCGAGAGGGTTTTTGATTCCACTCTCGTAAAAGCTATTGAGATAGGCTAGGTAAAACACCCGTTCGAGCGGATTTCCAAAAGGATCAACGTGTTGATCAAGCACCATCTCGCCTGTGGTCAGCGTGCCGGTCTTATCGCTACAGAGGACATCCATGCTCCCGAAGTTTTGAATTGCCGAGAGATTTTTCACGATGACCTTCTCCCGGGCCATGCGCAGTGCGCCTTGTCCTAGTGTGACCGTCATTATCATCGGGAGGAATTCCGGAGTGAGACCGACAGCAAGCGCAAGGGCGAATAGAAGGGACTCGAATGCATCATGTCGAAGTGCGGCGTTCACGAGGAAAACGAACAAGACAAGAAAGACAACGGTTTTCATGATTAAGAAACCGAACTGCCGTGTCCCTCGCTCGAACTCAGTTTCTGGAGGCCGTGCGACAAGTCGAGCCGCAATATCGCCGAACGCTGTTGATCCACCGGTGGCAACCACTAGCGCGGTCGCAGTTCCACTGACTACAGAAGTACCGAGATAGACAACATTGCTCGTCTCGGCAGAGGATTGAGTCCCGCCAACCACTGCTTTCTCAACCGGCAGAGACTCGCCGGTCAGCGCGGCTTCCTGGACATGCAGGTCTTTGGCTTGAATAAGGCGTGCATCTGCGGGCACGAGATCGCCAGCGCTCAAGCGGATGACGTCACCGGGAACGAGATCGCTTCGAGGTATTTCGATCCAAGATCGGTTCCGGCACGCAGTCGCCGTCAGCACGATTCCGGCGCGAAGCCGCTCGACGGCTCGATGCGAGCGGTATGTCTGAACGACGTTTAGCGCGACGCTGAGCAGCACCATACCTGCGATAATGGATGCATTGATAAGCTCTCCAACGACCGCAGAAACAGCACTGGCAATCAGCAGAATGATAACCAAGGGATTGGCGAAAAAGCGTATGAACTGGAGGAACCCGCCGATGCGTCGCTCCTTCGCTGGCTCGTTAGGACCGAATTCAGCCAACCGCCGTTCAGCTTCCTCGTTGGTCAAGCCGGCTTCAGAGGTCTTAAATCGTGCGTGTAGAACCTCGATCGGTTCCTGCTCGATTTTCATATTAGCCAGATATCGCAAATGCTTCACCGCCAGGCAAATCATGGCGAATACTGTATCAACGCCGAGAAACATAAAAGATACTGTCCGAGGAGGCAGCCAAAAATTTTTCTATTTAATTCGATTTCGTTCGCAGACCCGGGAAAACCAGATTCTTTTGCTCAAATGAAAAACCATATATGTTGTTTGCGCGCGCAACGCGCTTTAAGGAGGTGGCACGGGCGTTGCGTTACATGTTGGCCAAAGAAGTGACCGTTTTGAATTTTTGGTGGGAGGATCAGGCGATGGAGGTAGTATATAAATCCCGCCACATTCATATCGCTCTCGACTTAAACCTAGAAACGGACTGCTGGGTTGCTAGCGCCGATGTATCTTGGGAGCGGGGAGGCACCCAATTACATCAACTGCTTGAGGGCCCTGTTGGCTATTTCAAGATTATCGACGAGGCTGAAATCTATGCAGTAGAAATGGCCAAGACGTGGATCGATGCGGAATCCGGCGAGGATCTGACTACCTAAGCACTCTAGCGAGAAGTGGAAATCCGAAGGAGAAAGCCATGTACAAGCACATTTTAATCCCCACCGACGGCTCCGAGCTTTCGGCAAAGGCCATTAAGGAAGGGGTGGCGTTGGCAAAGGCGATCCACGCAGAGGTGACGGCGATCACTGTCTCTGAAACGTTTCATACTTTCTCGGTTAATCCCCTGGTCGTTACTGACACGCCGGAGCAGTACCAGAAAGACTCCGATGCCAGAGCCGAAAAGTACCTTAGCGTAGCGGACAATGCTGCCAAGGCCGCCGGCGTCCCCTACGAGGGCATACATGTGATACATGATCATCCCTATGAAGCAATCATTGCCGCTGCGAAAGAGAGAGGTTGCGACCTGATTGTCATGGCTTCGCACGGTCGTAAAGGCATGTCCGCAGTAGTCCTGGGTAGCGAGACAGTAAAGGTTCTGACCCACAGTAACATTCCGACTCTGGTGTGCCGCTGACAGATTTCACATCACCGCTGGTCGAATGCGTACAAACAACGATGATCCAGATGAGCGGGAAGGCGCCTAATGTGGACGATTATCACCGAGCCCGTAAGTTAGGCGCTTATATCTTTGGATTGGTTAGTTGGTCTGGCATTTTTTCTCCTTGAGATTGGCTGTCGAGACTCTTGGTACAAGCTCCATATACGCAACCGGCCGCTCTGAAACCCGCTCCATTGCGATGCACTGGCGCGTATGTACGGGCAGAGGGTTGGGTCTCTCCGGCCCATTTGGCCTTCCGTTCAACGTTGCTCAGGTCTCGAATCACGCGGATTGGGTTCGCGTCTCTTGTTTCTCCCAGGTCACGCGGACAAACTTATTATTGTGCGACCATTTATAATCGAGCTTGCCACCGCGTGCTTTGCGCACCGCGCGACCCAATCTCTGCGCGAGCTTTTCAGTGGTCGTTTGAATCTTCCAGCCATGGTTCCCTTGTTCAATCCCCATGATCCGCCCTAGCGGATTTTTTTCGCGAGCGGCGCGCTCCTCGTTTTGTAGGATGCGTAAGATTTCCTTTTTTTCGAGATCAGGGAAACTTACCAGGTCAAGTTCGCCGGATGCACGCTGGTCCTTGACCTTTCGACATGCAGGGCAATAGCACAAACGTGTGCGCACGGAAAAGTCAAAACCGTTGGGTTTTCTCAGAGTCCAACGACGCCGATGATAAAAAGCGCCACACCCGCCGCACTGAATCATCTCTTTTGGTGCGCGTTTCAGCAGATAACTATCTCGATCGGTATCAATTTTCTTCTTATAGCTAGTGTCGTATTTCTTAGCTGTAGTTGCCATCCAAGGATCCTCACTTGAGACTTTAATCGTTTCTGGCCGTTAAATTATGAAGCCACTCACCCAGCGGTCCGCGGCTGATTTTTCTGACAATTGTTTCCAATTCGCCTTTGTCCAGCCAAATACCACCGCATTGTGGGCAGCGATGGAGGGCGATGCCGTGAAACGTGAAACTCTCCAATTTGCTCGGGCACTTTAGACAGGGGAGGGCTTCAACTTCGGCGACTTTGCGCAGCTGCGCTCGCAATTTTTCCAACAGCTCGCGATCCCGTTCGGCAAAAAAAATATCTTCTTTAGCTCTTTCGACCAGACGCATGGTTTCGCCAAACCGGTCCTTTTGATTTTCCATATGCTAACCTCAAAGGTATCCTTACCGGTTACAAAACGCAGCTTTGATGCCACTGGAATGTTGTTCGCCGCGATGTTTTCATCAACTCGATCGGCCTTCTAGTGCACGGTTAATAATCGCTGCACCGAACATTTCGCAAAACCGCTAAGAATGGGTACGCACTTTCGCACCACTGAGAAATGTGCTGGTTACTGCCGAACCATTCGCCTCCATTTCGGAGACGCCTTATTGCGTAAGGTTTACACATGCCTGTGCAAATCCATTGAAGGCGCGCGAGCGCGCGCTCAGCACCAAAATAATTGACGTCGTGACTACTACTCCCTCTTAGCGCCCGACGGTGATTTGCAGGGAAGTAAAGATTCTTCTGGTTGGGTTAGTGACGACGACCGATGTTTTGCGTTACTGGGCGAATTAGGTTAGAACGCGTCCCTTCAGTTTTGGGAAAGAGCGAGCAGGGTAAACAAGATAATTACTGAGGAGGTCGTATGGGCGGTTTTCTTCGGCGCGAAAGAGCGTTTGAGCCGGGAGCGAGTAAAGGAAGTATTCCGTAACAAGGAGTACTCGTATCTCGAAGAAAAAGTTACGTTGCTGCAAGTCACGGATAATTCACTGTTGCTAAAATATCTTTTTTAATCCAATACAAAAAACGTATGATCTCGATCGAAGAAAAAGAACCGATCGTCGTCGCCTTCAAAGATTTTAAAGTCGAGGACTGGGGTGAGCGGAGTAGATAAGGTTGCGGATATCGAGTGAACCAGTTTCAATCTCCGACGCAAAAAACATGGCGTTGATGTCTTCGAAGTTTTGCATGCGATCCTTCCTTTTCATGCTTCTCATGAGCGGTCTATCGCCAGCTCACGTGTTTAAGTTGTTTTGATATCAATTATGTTGCGCTGGTTATGCGAGTAATTCTAAAAATCCTTCCCGCTTCCATGGCGTGGTAAAAACCAGCGGTCAAGCCCAATCCAGCCGGCGTTGCGCCACGCGTCGCGAGCAGCATGCCGTTGGTCGACGCTGAACGCCACCGAAGAACGCAGCAACTCCGACAAACCCTTCGAGGAAGTCCCGCGGCCTATCTGAATAGATCTCTCACGATTGCGAGAGCTCGCTCGCATTTCTCGCAAACTTGACAAGACACGTCGCATAGCGAGGCAGTTTTCTTCGGCATGGAAATAGCTAATTATTCCGCTCGCCACGCAAAGGAGAGAGACAGTGAACACAAGAATCGCAATAAACGGCTTTGGCCGAATCGGGAGACTCGTGCTGCGCACACTTTTGCAGCAGCACCGTAAAGAGCTGACTGTCATCGCCGTAAACGACATGGCTGACTTAAGGACTAATACCCACCTGTTTCGATATGATTCCACCTATGGAATTTTTCCTGGGAAGATCGAACTCGGCGAAGGCACGATGCAAGTCGACGGACAGAGTATCGCCGTACTCAACCAAAGAGAACCGGGACGGATGCCGTGGAGACAGCTCGGGGTCGATCTCGTCATCGAATCGACCGGCGTATTCACCGACGCTGCACAAGTGCGTGCGCATCTAGACGCTGGGGCTCGCAAGGCTATCATTACGGCTCCCGCGACCCATGAGGACCTTACTGTGGTGCTCGGCGTTAACGACTCGGCCTATGACCCCCGGAAGCATCACATTATTTCCAACGCTTCGTGCACCACTAACTGTTTGGCGCCAGTTGCGAAAGTACTGCAGAACAATTTCGGCATTGAGCGTGGCCTCATGACAACCACGCATGCCTATACGAATGATCAACGCATTCTCGATCTCATGCACAAAGACCTCCGCCGGGCGCGAGCGGCGGCAATGAACATCGTTCCTACTAGCACCGGCGCTGCGAAAGCGATCGGCTTGGTCATGCCCGAACTTAAAGGAAAATTACATGGCCTCTCGCTTCGCGTGCCGACTTCGACTGTCTCGGTCGTCGATCTAGTTGTGGACTTGAAAACGTCAGCGAGCGTCGATGATATAAACGGCGCATTCAAAACGGCCGCCGAAGCACAGATGAAAGGGATTCTGGAATACTGCGGCGAGCCCTTGGTCTCGAGCGATTTTCGTGGTAACCCAGCGTCGTCAATTGTTGACGGCTTATCTACCGTCGTACTCGACGGCAAGATGGCTAAGGTGCTGGCGTGGTACGACAACGAATGGGGCTATAGCTGCCGGGTCGGAGATCTTGCGACTCTCATCGCCGAACAGGGCTTTTAGGAGGATAACGCGATGATTGCTAGAGACATTATGACTAAAGACATCATTACGGTTGCTCCCACGATGACAGTCAAACTGCTCGCCAAAACCCTGATCAAGAACCAGGTTAGCGGTGCGCCCGTCGCCGGAAAGAATGGCAAAATTATTGGCATCGTTTCCGAGGCGGATATCGTTGCCAAAAGAGGCAAGGACGTTAAGTCGATCATGAGTAAGAAGGTGATAAGTGTCCCGGATGATACCACTGTCGAAGAGATTGCCCAGCTCATGACGACACACAATATCAAGCGCGTACCGGTTATGCAGAATGCGAAGATCATTGGCATCGTTAGCCGGGCCGACGTTGTAAGTGCCATAGCGCGCGGCGAGCATGTGGCGTTCCATACCCCAGTTTACGATTTGTGACCACGCCAACGGTTCGCTATTTAGTTTCTGTGGCGAATGCCGCGACGGAACCTCCATAATCTGCTGTAGGTCTAATCGACAGTGCCGGCAATCTGCGTGCGCCGAGCGTGGCCTTCTTGGTCCCAGTGAGCCGTGGGTCAACGTCACAAATTAGATCGACCTCGTCTTCCGCAGCTTTGGCGACGAGCTTACTATACGGGTGCCGCTCGACCGTCTCCATAATTTTCACCCTGATAACCACATCGGCAAAATCTTCGCTAATGAAGTCGTGCAGTAGGGTTCTTTTTGCCGTGGCAGGCGCGTTTGGTGGAATTTGCAGATCAATCCTTATCCTGGCATTTTGTACCGCGCCTCACTCAACGACAACTAGACGAAATGTTACCGGGTCGTTGGCATAGACAGTGCACCGGCTATGTCTCGATGAAGCTCAACAATACGTTAACGGCTGTCAAAATCAGGGCGGGCGATTAGCCACTTTCGTGAGGATTTCCATGATCAAGCAGGTCCGAAAGGAATCCGCTGGAACAAATCCCGTTGATGTATCCACCTCTGTGCTTGCCACGTTTCTTACCAAGCTGGCAAAGCATTTGGCTCTCATTGGCTGCTTCATGATCATTGGTATATCGACGGGCAGGATGGCCGCGAGCTCTTTCGCACTCTTTCTGACAATTGTAAGCGCTGCCGTCATCCATTCCGTCGCGCGTACTCTTGAACATAGACTACTCTCGTCGTGCCATCGCCGGTTGGAGCCATGATTGCCGAACGACTCGATGCGACAAAAATTATATTTGGACTCCGAGGAAGCTTTTCCACTGCGATCGATCACCTTTGCGCTCGTTCTTCGCTTGGCAATTTAAGCGACCAATTTCGTTCCCAAAATAGGACTCAAATTAACCGCCACTACAGCTATATCGGTGCGGGCGTGGCTGTGCCGCACCTACGCATTGAAAACCTTGCCGCACCTGAGCTGGTTCTTGGCCTTTCTCCACAAGGGCTCTCTTTCAACGACGTCAAAGTTAAAGTCATCCTTCTCCTGGTCACGCCCGCAGAGCAGCCTGCGCAACACTTACAAATGTTGCAGCGCGTCTCGTCATTACTGCCTGCAATCACAGAGGAACTACTGCAACAGCGAGAGCCACGCCGGGTGCTGCAAACCATTGCACGTGCGGAGCAAATGTCGGCGCTCCCCACCTACCTCAACCTAACCCAGGAGCAAATCGCCTTCGAGCTTGAGACCGACCTCGCCGATGGCCTGACGTCGGCGGAAGCACACAGCCGCCTGGCTCACTACGGGCGCAATGTCTTGCAGCGCGTCCGTCGCGAACCCTGGCATGTCAAGTTGTTTCGTAATTTGTTCAGCTTTTTCGCGGTGCTGCTTTGGATTGCCGCTGTGCTTTGTTTTGTGCCCGGCGTGGATCTGCCGCAACTGGGAGTCGCTATCTTGACGGTGATCCTCATCAACGGTCTTTTTGCTTTCATGCAAGAGTACAAGTCGGATCGGGCCTTGGAAATGTTGCAGCAGCTGATCGCGCAAAAATGCCGCGTGATCCGAGACGGGAAAATCTCCGAAATTGACGCGGCGGAGCTAGTGCCTGGAGACCTTATCACCCTGGAACAAGGCGATTTGGTGCCCGCCGATGGACGCTTGATCGAAGCTTTTGAGGTGGAAGTCGACAACTCCTCTTTGACCGGCGAATCTTCGCCTGCGCGCCGCTACAAATCCGATCAGCCGGTTTTGATCTCAGGAAAATTCCTGTGGATCGAGCTGCCGAATGTGGTTTTCGCCGGCACTTCGCTGCTGCGTGGTCACGCCCGGGCGGTGGTTTTCGGCACGGGCATGAATACCGAAATCGGCAAGATCGCCAATCTCACGCAAGACATTCGCACCGAGCCGAGCCCGCTGCAGAAGCAATTGCGCGGTACTGTGTACGCGATTACTGCTCTCGCCAGCGGTCTGGGGTTGCTGTTTTTGTTTTTGGGCTGGCTCGTCGGCGGGTTGACCTTCCTCGAAGCTTTCGTGTTTTTCATCGGCCTTTTCGTTGCGAACGTGCCCGAGGGGCTGCTACCTACCGTCACGCTTTCACTGGCGATGGCTGTGCAGCGCATGGCCAAACGCCACGCCTTGGTAAAAAGCCTCCCGTCGGTAGAAACGCTTGGCTGCACCACCGTGATCTGTTGTGACAAGACCGGGACACTCACGCAAAACCTCATGATGGCCACCGAGATAGCCGTCGATGGCGAGGTCATCCAAGTCTCCGGCCTCGGCTACTCCCCGCAGGGCGAATTTTCCCATGGGGGCCAACTGCTCTCGCTCGATTCCATTTCGCGATGGACCACGCTACGTCGCTTGCTCGACTGTGGCTTCATTTGTAACAACGCCAAGCTCGAAGAGCGCGACACAGAGTATCATGTGATTGGCGACCCAACCGAAGGCGCTTTGATCTGTCTCGCGGAAAGAGCCGGTATTCGCGGCACCCACCAGCGCCTGCATCTCAACCCTTTCGAATCGATCCGCAAGAGAATGAGCGTCGTCGTGAAGCCCTATCGCGAACGCGAACCGACGATCTATGTAAAAGGTGCACCGCTGGAGACGCTCCAACAATGCGATCGCATCCACGATGGCCTTGAGGTGCGGCCGCTGACTGAAGCAGAGCGCAAGAAAATTCTCCGAACGAACGATGATATGGCCAAGCGCGGTTTACGCGTCCTCGGCTTTGCGTATCGTGACAGCGCGGAATTGGACGGCGCACCTTATACGAGCACGGATATCGAAACACGGTTGGTTTTTCTCGGTCTCGTGGCACTCTCCGACCCGGTGCGCCCCGAAGTCCCGTCTGCCATTCACGCCTGCCACAGCGCCGGGATCCGCGTGATTGTGGTCACCGGCGATTACGCCCTGACTGCCCGGAGCATTGGCCAGCAGATCGGTCTTGGACAGAGTGGAGCACTGCCATCATTGACCGGCGCCGAAATTTCCGAAATGGACGATCAATCTTTGCGTGACGTTTTGGCCCAAGGCGAAACGATTTTTGCCCGTGTCGCGCCGGAGCATAAGCTGCGCATCGTCTCCACTCTGAAACAGATGGGCGAGATTGTCGCGGTGACGGGCGATGGGGTCAACGACGCGCCGGCGCTCAAAAAGGCCGATATCGGTATTGCCATGGGTCTGCGCGGCAACGATGTCGCCAAAGAAGCGTCACGCATGATTTTGGCCGACGATAATTTCAGCTCGATTGTGGCTGCCATCGAAGAAGGTCGCGCGGTCTTTGATAATATGCGCCGTTTCATGGCTTACATCTTCAATCACAACCCGCTGGAGATGTATCCCTACATCGCATGGTTACTGTTTCCGAGTGTGCCCTTAGCGATCACCGTGATGGGCGTGCTGGCAGTCGACGTCGGAACCGATCTCGTACCGGCCATGGGCCTAGGTGTCGAGCCTCCCGAGCAGGAAATTATGGAACGTCCGCCGCGAAAACGTCACACCAAACTCCTCTCCATCGGCTTCATCCTGCAAAACTATTTTATTCAGGGCACATTGGTGACGCTGAGTTGTTATGCAACCTATCTTTATTTCGGATGGACGATGGGTTACTGGCGGCCGGGGTCGGGGCTTATGAGCATGCCCGCCACACCAAAGGGATTAAAATTCAATGAAGCTTCGCTCATCTATTTGCAAAGTCTGACCGCATATTTTTTTCCTGCGGTGACGACTCAACTGGCCAACGTTCATTGCCAACGTTCTTGGAAAAGCTCGCTATTTTCGAGAGACTTCTTAAACGCTGAGCGCCGCCATAACGCGCTTGCTGCCATCGCTACGTGGCGCCTGCCGAAGTACACAACGCGTATCCGCATCGAATATCAAGTCAGGGAGATCACCAGATTTAGCGTATTTCGTAGCTTCAGCTGGTTAAAATCATTGGAGCGCATCGAGCGTCCAGTGATCGTGCCATTCACCGCGTGGCTCGCGCATTTCCTCGAACGGCACTACATTATTTTTAATTTCATCTCCAATCCACTTATCGATCTCGGTATCTTGTTCGAGCTCCTGCTTTGCTATCTCTTTTTCTATACGCCGCTCGCGCAAATCTATTACTTCGCGCCGGTGCCCTGGCATGTGTATCTGTTTGCGTTTCATGGCACCCTACTGCTGTTTGCGTTCGAGGAAATCAAGAAATACTACAGGCGTAAGGGCCACCAGCTCAAAATGCTCGGGTAATAAGCGCGGACCTTCAAGATGCCGTACTAACATCCGTATCTAATCCATTAGAAATAACACACCGATCAAAGTTCCAAGATTTTGGAATTGCCGGCCGAAAAATACGGGAGGAATGACTATGTATTCACGGATGTTGATCCCATTGGATGGATCCAAAGTGGCCGAGCAAGTCTTACCCTATGCTCGCTACTTGGCTAAAGCCTTGGCTCTCCCCGTCGAGCTCTTTCAGGCGGTGGACGCCGAAGCTCTCGAGACGTTGGCCAATCCGGTACAAGGACGTTATGTAGACACGTTACTCAACGAGAGGCGGGCGAGCAGCCAAGAGTATCTGGAGATCGTAGCGAAATCATTCGAACACGTTCCGGCGAGTTCCGTTGTGGAAATCGGCAAGCCGGAGGACCTGATTCTCGACAGGGCGACAGCCGATCCGCAGACACTGGTCGTGATGGCAACCCACGGACGTTCTGGTATTCAACGCTGGATGCAGCGTAGCGGACAAAGTGCTGCATGGCGTGGCCAACGATCTCTTCTTGGTTCGCGCCACCGAGCAAGGTAAGAGCGACGGCGCAGCTCCGCTCACTAAAGTGATTGTGCCTCTCGACGGCTCGCCATTGGCGGAGAAGGTATTGCCGCAGGTGGTCGAGCTCGGAACAAAAATGTCCCTCGATATCATCTTAACGCGCGCTTATGCTTTGCCTCCGGCAATCTCGCCGGACGAATATGCGGGATACGGCCAAGAGTTGTTTGATCAGCTCGAGGCCGAAGTTAAAGATTATCTGGAGAAAAAGAGCAAAGAGCTGTCAAAACAGGGGTTGCGCAATATTTCTTATGTGGTTGACCTCGGTTATGGCGCCGAGGAGATCATCGCGCTGGCACGTAAAACCAGCAACAATTTCATCGCCATGTGCACCCATGGTCGATCGGGCGTCAAACGTTGGGTTTTAGGAAGCGTAACGGACAGAGTGGTGCGCCACTCTGGCGACCCTGTGCTGATCATCCGCGCCGCTTAACCTGTTGGCCTCTGCACCGTTAAAGCACGAGCAAACCAGTCATCACTGGCCTTCTGGACGCCGAGCGTACCGGAACGGCACAACTTCACTGCAGGGCTTCCACGCTCAGCATGATCACTTCGATTTCTTCGGTGATTTCTTCTTGACGCAGGAGATTACGCCGTCGCGAAAGCTCGGTGGACGTCTGCTCCAGGCGCCGGACGGCGGCGTCCATATGCTTCGTGCGGCGTTCATTCTCCGCCATCAGCGACGTGTAGAGCAACTCATGAAGTGCGGCGAACAGATATTGTTCGGCCAATCCAGCCAGAAGCGCTTGCGGCTGTAGATAAAGGAAAGGCGCATGAGTGTAGGATATGCCTGGATGCGCACTGGGCTGAAGCGGTTGTAACACCGTGACCGTGACGTCGTCCTCCTCGGGTTGGTGGTGCAGCACCTTTAGTCGGAGCGGCATCTCAAGTGCACCCGATGCGGGTTCTTCTCCCAAAGTTCGCATCAGCTTTAGGAGCACCGCGTCGACTTCCTCCACAACGCTCGGTCCTTCGATCGCGGCACACAGCCGCGCGTCGCTGCCCAGTTTAGCCGCCAGTTTTGCGCCCACGACAATAAGCGGCTTTTCGTGAGCCGCCGCATCGACGCTTTCAAAGGCTCGCATCAGGGACTCGTTGAAGTCGCCGCAAAACCCACGTTCGCTTCCGACGAGCAGGTAAAGCTCGCGAAAGGTCCGACCGGAGTCAAGCAAGGCGCCATGAAATTGCAGCAAATCGGCGATCGCGGTTTCGATGGTTTCGCTGACCTTGTGCTGACTCTCGAGAAAACGGGCAAGTTTATGAACTTCCATTAGCGAGAGATTTTTCATTGCGTTCATAATCACTTTGATTTCGCCGAAGCTCCGGAG
>Ga0306920_100010954_pt1 | contig 12193 bp, 12 predicted proteins | sample flu12Cox44000170_FD_204666 | JGI IMG/M metagenome (GOLD analysis project Ga0306920, IMG submission 204666) | Lab enrichment of tropical soil microbial communities from Luquillo Experimental Forest, Puerto Rico - flux4day.12C.oxic.44.000.170 (v2)... | ecosystem: Environmental > Terrestrial >...
CCTCGTTGTAGACCTGAGAACTCATCCCTTCTGTAAAGGTTGTCACAGAGGCTACGGGTCAAACCCTTGACCGCACGGAGTGGCGGGTGGACCTCGCAGATCCAGGGTACGGTCCTTCTCGGTGGCTCCAAGTTCGAGATTGACTCCTCCAATTGACGCCCGCAAGCGGTCCGACTGGCTGCGATAACTAACATTCTGGTGGCCGGTCATGTGGGTAGGCCGCCACACATCCTTATAACATCCAATAACACCCAAGAAGTGGTGGTCACTGTGTCAAATGTCGGTCCTTCATCGCTGGGAACCCGAACCTCAAATTTTCTTACTACATTGAGTTCGGAGAGACGGAACGCTCGTGCTCCCACTACACTGGCACGCTGTACGACACCTACGACACTGACAGTGCTTTGAGGCCGATGGGGCCAGTGTTATACTCGAATCGCTTTCTCGAGTTCGAAATTGGGGTAAGTGAAGGTGTTTATAGCAAGTTCCCCGAAAGGTGGTCGAAGTCATGTCCTGGGAAATAGTACTTTTCCGGGCAGTCTTCGTTCTTGTCCTCGTCGGTCTTTCATTCCACTTGCGTCCGTTTCACTGGTCTGGAATCAGCTCGGCGTTATTAGGGGCGGGACTGGGGATTGCCATTGTAAGTTTCGAGATTCGTCTGGAGAGGGCCAGCCTAAGACGCCTGATTGGCGCGGCCGCAGGGTCCATTTTGGGCATTCTGGGCGCAGTGATGATCAGTCGCCTGCTCGAGGTGAGTTCGATCGACAAGGCAGCGGTTTCGTTCTTTCAGTTGGTACTACTTCTGCTAATGACCTACGTCGGCCTGATTCTCGGGGCCAACAAGGGCGACTTGCTGAATCTAAATGCCCTGGGTGGGCTGTTCGCGGGTGAGCGGCAGGCGAAGCGCCCTTACAAGATTCTTGACACCAGCGTCATCATCGACGGTCGGATTTCCGACATTTGTGAAACTGGCTTTGTAGAAGGCATCCTGATCGTACCGCAGTTCGTGCTTCGGGAGCTGCAAATGGTAGCGGACTCTTCCGACTCACTGAAGCGCAACCGCGGCCGGCGCGGGCTCGACATCCTGCAGCGCATGCAAAAGATGAGCTCCGTCCAGGTGCAGATCGTGGAGGAAGACTTTCCCCAGATTCGCGCCGTCGACATGAAACTGATCGAGCTGGCAAAGCTCTACGAGGCCAAGATCGTGACCAATGACTTCAACCTGAACAAGGTTGCCCAGCTTCAAGGTGTGGCGGTATTGAACGTCAACGAATTGGCCAACGCACTCAAACCCATCGTCCTGCCTGGTGAAACAATGCGGGTCTTCATCCTGAAGGAAGGCAAGGAGTACAACCAGGGCGTCGCTTACCTGGATGACGGCACCATGGTGGTGGTGGACAATGCGCGCAAGATGATCTCCAAAACCATCGACATCGCCGTTACCAGCGTCTTGCAAACCACCGCCGGGCGAATGATCTTCGGCAAGTACGATGATCGCCAGCGGATGCCTGAGGCGGTGCACCAATAAAACCGGGGTCAGGATTCAGGATTCAGGGCTCAGGGATCACAGCGCAAGGAGCAGACCCGCCGTCCCTGGCCCCGAATGCTGGCTCCCGAATCCTCTTCATATGAGCGTTCTCGGCATTATTCCGGCTGCGGGGACGGGTGTGCGGATGGGCAGCGGAACTCCCAAGCAGTTCCTGGCGCTAGAAGGTGTGCCGATCTTTATTCATACATTACGGAAGTTTTCCGCCTCGGACATGGTTGACGAAATTTATGTGGCAGTGCGTCCTGAGGATATCGAGAGGGCGCGCCATGACCTGGAACGCGAACGCTTCACCAAACCCGTCCGTCTGGTTAACGGCGGCCCCAGCCGTCAGGAAACCGTGGCGCGCGCCTTGGCGTACGCGCCGGCGGGAACCGAGCTGGTGGTAGTCCACGACGCTGTCAGGCCTTTCGTCGAACTGGAAATGATTCGTCGCGTTGCGGAGGCCGCTCGCGCGGAAGGCGGCGCCATTCTTGGCATCCTTAGCGTCGATACTGTGAAGCAGGTGGAGCGGCAGACTATTGTGGGAACCATTCCGCGCGAGCGGATCGCCCTTGCCCAAACACCCCAGGCATTCCGTTACTCCATTCTCCGCGAAGCTCTTGACCGCGCCGCCGCTGACGGGTTCAGCGGCAGCGACGAGGCGAGCTTGGTCGAGCGCTTGGGATACACTGTGACTGTGCTAATGGGCTCGGACCGCAATATCAAGATCACGAAACCTTCGGACCTGCCTCTTGCCCGGCTGTATATCGCTCAGGAAAGGGAACAGAGCCGATCGGAACTCTGAGTTCGAATTCTGAATGGCTACAACGGGAAGGGGATGGTCAAACGTAAGCCTGCGAGAAGACAGAACCTCCGGACGTTTCAACCTGTATCCGCTTTCGATGGTGCGTGCTGTCGCGCCGGCGTAGGGAACGACGTCCACCGGCTCGTGCCGGGGCGCGAGCTGATTCTAGGCGGGGTGCGAATCCCTTTTGAGAAAGGGCCTGTGGGCCATTCGGACGGTGATGCCCTGGCCCACGCTATTTGCGACGCCTTGTTGGGTGCCCTCGCGCTGGGCGACATCGGCCAGCACTTCCCCGACAATTCACCCCAGTGGCATAAGGCTTCGAGCCTTGGCTTCGTGCGCCGCGTGCGTGAGTGCATCGAACACGCCGGCTACCGGATTGTGAATATCGATTCTACGGTCGGACTCGAGCGCCCCAAGCTGCGCCCCCACGTGGCTGCTATGAGGAGGAAACTCGCTCGAGCACTCGGTGTGATGCCGGAGCAAGTGAGCGTGAAGGCGAAGAGTGGCGAAGGACTGGACGCCGTCGGGCGAGGCCAGGCGGTCCGTGCAGACGCCGTCGCGCTTATCGTACGCCACCGCGGGCCCGGGGCGTAGTGCCATAGACCTTGATTGCGCCCCCATTCGACAACGGCTAACATGTCTCCTCTATGAGAACGCAACTGTGGCTCTTGCTATTGATTGTGCTCGGTGGCGCCGGCGCCCTGGGGGCAGAATACCTCCTGGTTAAGTGGTATCCCCGCCACCAGCAGAAAGTGGCCGACGAAGTGCTGATGTTGTTACCTTATCGCAACGATAACCTCGGTGTCCAGGTGCAGGTGGCGGCGGGTATCTACGGCAAGGTCGAAGGGTTTCCGGGTGGAGTTAAGATCTACCGTCCCAAGCTCTGGAGCGTGGGGCCTTCACTCACTATAACCTCGCAGCCCAATCCGGACAACGCGGCGGAGTTCTCTCCACAAATCCTGGCCAAGTGGGAGTCTCAAGGCGCCATCGATGAGATCCCCCGATACCACTTCGAGCGCACCAAGATTAACGGTCGCGACGCGGTGCTGATTTCCCAGTTTAGAGATCGAACCATGCTACTGACGGCGCATGTCATCTCGCCCGAACGCGTCGTGGAAGCGGACTGCACTCCTGGTCTTGCTGACGAGGATCTTTACATGCAGGCTTGCCAGCGGAGCGTGGAGACCACGAGAGTAGGTGGCCCCGAGCCACCTCCGCCCGTGCAGCCAGAGCTTATCGACATCAAACCCCTTAAAAGAGCGACTCAGTGACGCCATTGCCTCGTCACCTCGCGGCTCAAGAGTCTCGTAATGCAACACCGTCTGGCTGGGAGCCGGTCGAAGGCAGTCTTGCCACGCCCCGCGGCTTCCGCGCTGCCTCGGCGGCTTCAGGCATCAAGCGGGCAAAAGGCGCCCTTGACTTGGCCCTGATTTTCTCGGAGGTTCCCCAGACCTCTGCCGCCGGGGTATTCACCACCAATCTCGCTGCGGCTGCGCCCGTGCACCTCTCCCGCAGGAATCTTCAAGAGAGCCGGGGCCAGGCGCGCGCCGTTGTCGTAAACTCCGGCAACGCCAATGCCTGTACTGGAGCCGGAGGCATTCGCGTCGCTGAACGGACGGTGGCCGCTGCCGCAACACTGTTCGACGTGCCGCCGGAGCAAATCCTGGTTGCATCCACCGGCGTCATCGGTGTGCCCCTCGAACCCGAGCTCACTCTTAGTCAGCTTCCCACCTTGAAGGAGAATCTCTCCGTGGAAAACGCCGCGTCGGTGGCGCGAGCCATCATGACCACGGACACAACACCCAAGTCTTATGCGCTGCGGAGCAGAATCGGCGGCGAGACCGTGCACTTGGCCGGTGTGGCCAAGGGCTCGGGCATGATCCACCCCCGCCTCGCTACCCTGCTCTGTTTCATCACCACCGACGCACTGGTGGGCGCCCGGATGCTTCATCATGTGCTACGCGCCGCGGTCGAGGTCTCTTTCAACCGTGTTTCCGTAGATGGAGACACATCCACGAACGATTCGGTGATCGCCATGGCTAACGGAGCTTCCGGTGTTGCCGTGCGTCCAGGGAACCAGAGCCGAAAATGGTTCCTCGACGGGCTTACGCACCTCTGCCAAGCCTTGGCTCGGATGATCGCGCGGGATGGTGAAGGGGCCAAGAAACTGGTGACTATTGAGGTCAGCGGTGCCAGGTCTGATACTGATTCCGAACTTGTCGCGCGCGCAATTGCAAACTCGCCCCTGGTTAAGACCGCCATCGCCGGCAGCGATCCCAACTGGGGCCGGATCATCTGTGCGGCAGGCTACTCCGGTGCGAGGTTCAACCCCGAGAAAGTGGATATTCTGGTCAATGACTTATTCCTTTGCCGGAAGGGCGTGGACGCTCGTTTCGATGAAGCCGCCGCGAGAAGAGAACTGGGCCTGAAGGAACTCACCCTGAGGGTGAACTTGCACGCTGGCAGGGGCTCCTCGCGAGTCTGGACCTGCGACCTCACGCACGACTACATCACGATTAATGCCTCGTATCGTACGTGAAACTGACCTGAGCGCTAAGAGCTCGAGGCTCAGATTCTTCTCTTCACCTTCCCGAACACACGACGGAAGACTTCGTCCACGTGGCGGAGTTGGCGCTCGAGGGAAAAGGCACGCGCAATCTCGCGCGGCTGAAGGTAACGCCGGATGTCCGGGTCGCGTTCTGCCAGGGTACGGAAATTCTCCCCCGTCTGCCACACTTCCATAGCGTTGCGCTGCACCCACCTGTAGGCTTCTTCACGGGCGGCGCCCTTCTCCACCAGGTCGAGCAATAGTTGGCCGGAGAAAATCATGCCCTTTAGCAGATCGAGGTTCTCGCGCATGCGATCTGGGTAGACGACCATCGTCTCGACCAGCTTCGCAGTCTTGTCGAGCAGATAGTCGAGAAGGATGGTGGAGTCCGGCAAGATCACTCGTTCCACCGACGAATGCGAAATGTCGCGCTCGTGCCAGAGTGCCACGTTCTCTAACGCCGCCTGAGTGTTGGCTCTCACGACGCGCGCGAGACCGCAGATCTGTTCCGCCGTCACCGGATTCCTTTTGTGGGGCATGGCAGAAGAACCCTTCTGGCCGGAGGAAAAGTATTCCTCCACTTCTCTGACCTCGGTGCGCTGCAGACCCCGAATTTCCAGAGCGATCTTGTCGAGCGAACTGGCGATCACCGCCAGGGTGCAGAGGTAGAAGGCGTGCCGGTCGCGCTGGATCACTTGGGAGGAGATGGGCGCGGGACTTAGGCCCAGCCGGGCGCAAATCTTCTTTTCGAGCGCTGGGCTCAAGTGCGCGTGGGTGCCGACCGCCCCAGAGAGCTTACCCACGCGCATCTGTTCCGCAGCGTACCCCAGGCGCTCGGCGTTGCGCTTGTTCTCCGCGTACCAGTTCGCTAGTTTCCAGCCGAAGGTGATGGGCTCCGCGTGGATGCCGTGGGTGCGCCCCATCATGGGCGTGTCCTTGAACTCGAAGGCGCGTCGCTCCAGAACCTCCCCCAGGCGACCCAGGCCGGCAAGCAGCAATCGTGAGGCCTCACGGATCTGGAGAGCCTGCGCCGTGTCCACGACGTCGTTCGAAGTGAGACCGTAGTGAAGGTAACGGCCCTCAAGGCCGATGTTTTCCGCTACGTTGGTGGTGAAAGCGATTACGTCGTGCTTCACTTGCTTCTCGATTTCCAGAATACGTTCCAGCGAGAAGCGGCTTTTGCGGCGGATGGCGCGGGCGGCGCTCTTGGGGATCAGCCCGGTTTCCGCCTCCACCTCCGCCGTGGCGATCTCGACTTCCAGCCACATGCGAAACTTGTTTTCATCGCTCCAGATGCGGCCCATTTCCGGGCGGGTGTAACGGGCAATCATACGACTCGATGATTCTTGATCTATAACTGCTGGATTAAGCGATCCGTTAACGGCGGAGGGTCCGCAAGCTCTGTGCCGGTTAATCGGCGGAGCCCATCGATCAAAACTGAAATATCTGCGTCGGCGATTCCTGGCTCGCGAGGTGCAGTTCCCGAGGCCCGCCGTTACCGCGTTGACTGAGAGCTTCGATTGCGGTCATGCGGGCGATCTCCGGGTGGTTGTTGGTTTCACTCAAGTGTGCCAGAACCAGCACCTGCGCGGTGCCGTCGAACTCCTCGCTCAGGAACCGCGCGGTGGCGTTATTGGAAAGGTGCCCGTGACGGCTCATCACCCTCTGCTTCACAAACCAGGGATAGGGGCCCAATTTCAGCATGTCCAGATCGTGGTTCGATTCCCAAACCAGGCAATGGCAACCCCGCGCATGCTGTTTCACCAACTCGGGGATATAGCCGAGGTCGGTGACCACGCCGATCTTCACCCCTTGCGCCGCGAGGGTGAAAGCCACAGGCTCCACGGCATCGTGTGGAATCGAGAAAGGTGTAACCTCAATATCGCCGACTATGAACTTCTGGCCGGGAGAGAAAATCTCGAACGAAGTGATTCTGCGATCCCAGTGGATGGCGTTGTGGGTGCCGCCACTGATCCAGATGGGAAATTTCAAGTCGAGGGCCAGTTTTCTGATGCCATTGATATGGTCGAAGTGCTCGTGTGTAATCAGCAAGGCATCACAGAGCTCCAGGCGCTCGCCCACCGCACTTAGTCGTGTACCGGTTTCTCTCTTGCTGAGGCCCGCATCCACCAGTAGGTGCGTCCTCTCCGTGGCAACCCAAGTGGAGTTCCCTCGACTGCCACTGCCGAGGACGCAAATGCGGACGCTCAATGAACGATCTCCAGTCGTGGAACCGGCCCTACGGGCTTTCGGTTAATTATAAGTTACGCTTGCCAAAGGAGGGAAGGGAAACGAACTCCCTGCCGCATGCGAGGGGCCCCGGGCCCTCGGCGCCTCACGGCCTTGGTTGGGGCTAAACGGAACCCACCTTCAACAGAAAACGCCCATCAAAATTCATGTTGTAAAGAATAACTGCTACCCCGGTTATCTCCTCTCGATCAACGCTGCGGGTATCCACCCAATTTATTTCTCGTTTACCTGCCCCCTGCTAACATGGTCATGTCTTGTCTTGCGGGAAGCAGCCCCGCTGCGGAGGGACTGGTGCGGATATTGCTGGCCGAAGACCAATCCAACGCTGCCCAGGTTCTTGCGAAGGGCCTTCGCGAACAATCTTATGCTGTCGATATCGCGCTCGACGGAGAGGCAGCGCTTTACCAGGCCAGCATCAACGATTACGACCTCATCCTTCTGGACGTCATGCTGCCCCGGCCGAACGGAATCGAGGTCTGCCAAAACCTCAGAGCGGGAGGCTCGGCTGTGCCTATCCTGATGCTTACCGCGCGCGACGCTGTCCCCGACCGGGTGCTAGGACTCGACGCGGGCGCCGACGACTACCTCACTAAGCCCTTTGACTTTCATGAGCTGTTGGCCAGGATGCGGGCCCTGCTGCGGCGTGGTCCGGAATTGCGACCGGAAACGTTGCGGATCGCAGACCTTGTGATCAACACCCGCTCCCGCCGGGCCTCGAGATCGAACCGCGCCGTCGATCTTACTGCTAAGGAATATGCCTTGCTCGACTATCTCGCGCGCCATGTTGACGAGGTGGTGGGGCGGGCTGAGTTCTCCGAGCACGTTTGGGACGAAAGTTATGATCCCTTTTCCAACCTGATCGAGGTCTACATTCAGCGCCTGCGCCGCAAGATTGACGACGGCCGTACGCCAAAACTGCTTCGCACCGTACGCGGTGAGGGATACATGCTTTGCTCCGGAGCGCCCATCCCCGATGTCTAGCTCCTTGCGTGCGCGATTAACGCTGTGGTACCTGGGCGCTTTCAGCGCGGTGCTGATCCTGTTCAGCGCCGGAGTCTATTTCTTTGTCAACTGTACCCTCCGCGAACGGCTGGATACCAGGCTGCTTTCCACTCTTCAGATCGCGAGCTCCGCCATCGCCCACTATAGCGCCGGGAGCTTGCCGGGCACCGAGGCGTTGGAGAATCCGCGCGTTCCCGGCCAAGTGGTTGCGCTTCTCGACCTCGAGGGCCGCGTGCTCGCGAAGAGGCCGACGAACTCGGCGGTACCCCTGCGCCTTCCCTCCTTTCCCGTTCAGGGTTATGAATTGCCGCAATTTTACGAATTGGAGGAGTCCAAGCTGGACGCGGATGACAGTCGTCGTGGGGTGTACCAGCGGGTGGCGGACGCCTCACGAAATCCCTACGTGGTCGTTGTCGTCGAGTCCTCTGAATCACTCAGCGACCAACTGGACGCCTTGCAGGGCGGTTTGATGATCGCCATCGGGCTGGCTTTGTTGCTTTCCGGGTCCGGCGGTTGGTTATTGGCGGGCAAGAGCCTGGCTCCGGTCGCAGTGATGGCAGCAGCCACCGAGCGGATCACCTCCCAGAATCTGGAAGATCGCCTTCCCGTAAGGAATTCCCGCGACGAGTTAGGGCGCCTAGCCTCGACCTTCAACGGCCTCCTGTCCCGACTGAGCGCCGCATTTTCGCAACAGCGGCAGTTCATGGCTGACGCCTCGCATGAGCTGAGAACACCCCTCTCGGTCATCCGCACGGCGGCCCAAGTGACACTGCAGAAACCGCAGCGTCCGGAGGCTGAGTATCGTGATGCCGTGGCCGTAATCGAACAAGAGGCTGGGCGTTTGGCCCGCATCGTGGAGGACATGTTCGCGCTTACTCGCGCCGACATGAACCAGTTTCAACTCGACATCGGAGAACTCTATCTTGACGAAGTCGTCGCAGATTCGACGCGCGCCTTCGGCGTGTTGGCCGAGCGCAAGGGTGTTCACCTCAAATCGGAGGCGGGACCAGAAGCACCCTACCACGGTGACGAACGCCTGCTCCGGCAAATGATTTCCAACCTTCTCGACAACGCCATCAAGTTCACTCCGGAAGGCGGAATAGTCGGCGTGCGACTCCAACAGGCCGGCGCCAGCTACCAGATTGCAGTCACTGATACGGGTTGCGGCATTCCGGGTGAACTTCAGCCCCGTGTCTTTGAACGATTCTTTCGCGCCGACAAGGCGCGCGCGAGCACGAACGGGCCTGGGGGAGCGGGTCTGGGTCTTGCCATTGCCCGGTCAATTGTCGAGTTGCACCACGGTCGGCTCACTCTCCAACACTCCGGACCCGAGGGCACTACCTTCTGCGTTACGTTGCCTTTTCGTGAGCAAACGCAAACACTCTCCCGCCCTAATGGCCCGAAACAGTTTGAAAAAGGAAAACGTTCGAGGGGATCTGCCGCTCGATTTCTCTGAGGAGCTGGGCCGTGCCTTTGAGGACATCGCCTTCCGTCTGTCCAGGTTGCGGTTTGTAATCGATCCCTAGCGTCCCTATCAGTTTTCCGCCCGCATCATGAAGTGGCGCTGTAACATCGAAGCCGTCCGGCTCGTGTTCCACAAAAGGCTTCTCGGTTTTCAGCGCAGTGGCCTCATCTTCATCGCATTTTTCCCCGATGCCCTTCGACTCGGTCGCGGCAATCGTGATGCAACTCTCTTTGCCGGGAGGGGTTGCGGAGAGTTCCAGTCCGGTGATTTCCGGATGTTTTTGAGCGGTTATCTCGATCAGGCGCTGCGCTTGTATCTTTTGCGATTGTGCGTTCAGCGGGAGTCTTGTCAGTACTCCGCAGATCAGGATCCCCTGAACAACGCTGCAAAATTCCCACTTGTTCATCGTTTCCTCCTATTGAGCGAATCGGCGATCGGATCCTGCACCAACTGCTGCAAACTACGCAATCGCAGAATTCGATCGCCTGTGCTACACGGCAATGCGCTGTCTTATTTTATAATCATCACTAGTGGAGTCGTATCGCCAGTGACGAGGTCAATAGTCTGCACGTTGCCGATTCCCGGGGCGTAGAATTTGTGTTCCAGGCCGCCCGGCTCCAGCCCCGAGATCTCTTCAGTCTCAAGGCAGTGATGGAAGGTTCCGGCAGGAACTGTTACGGTTTGTTTGAGGTCGAGCACTCGTGCGACATCTTCTGCCGTGTTCAGCAGGAATTCCTGGCGATGGAAATCGCCCACCTTGGGATGAGCCTCCACCAAGATGCCGGGCCTAGCGCCATTCACGCCGGCATGCCAGGGACCCGCCGAGCTGGTGACGCGTCCGTTGCCAAGCTCATCGGAGTCTTCACCAAAGTAGCAGACATTGCCGTCCTTGTCTTGAGCGTACCAATCGAGCGTGTCTTCGGTGAGTTCGCCGTCTGTGAAGACCAGGTCGTGGACTTCAACGCAGGTAAACCCGTCAATGATCTTCGTGTTGTGCGTCACCTCGACTGTGTTCCGCTGGAAACCTTGCGAAGTTGGACCCTCGTAGATGTAGGTCGTTCCCGGTTTCAGAGAGAAGTAAGGATTGTCAATCTTGGTGGAGAAGTTGGCCGGGTCGATCAGGGGATCGTAAGGTCCGCCCACCTTTTGACATATTTGGTTGCACGAAGAGAATTGATCCTGGCAGGAAGTTATGGCGGACTGGTATCCGATTTCGCCTTTTGAATGCATGCCTGTCGGCTCGGCGAGTCCGAAATGTTGGCGCACATTCCTACAACGTTCCAGTAGTCGCCCTGAGCCGCTTTTCTGCAGGAGTTCAAACCGTCCTGTGAGGTTAGATTGCAGACATTCGTATCTTCCCCGATTATGGGTGCGGCGCCCGCCAAAAGGGCAGCCAATAAAGCTAGTTTGAAGTGAGAATTCATCGTACTTGCCTCCTAGTCTCCGTTGCAGTTCTTCGTTTGCTCGACGCAAAGTCGCTAACGAGCCGGGTTTTGCCCCAGTGACCAGCCTTTAGCTGGTTCGTGCGGAATCCTACCAGTTGAAACATGAACAGAAAATGAACAGTCGTGACGTACAGCGCCCAGTTGAGCGAACCCCATGTGAGCAAGAGGGCATCGCGATATAATGAACCTCGATGCGCTATCATCACTTCTCAGGGAATTTTCGGGTGAGGAGGCACTTCGTTCGGCAGATGTTATGTCCCATATGGAATCCAGCATCGAACCCGCAGCCAGGCCCGAAACGTATCGGCTCTGCGACTCAGATTCAGGAGAGTAAGCCGGCAAGACAGGTCATTTTGGTCCTGACCTGATTGTTTCGGTAGAACGAACCTTATGCAAAAGATCTTGATTTATGACACGACCCTTCGCGACGGCTCGCAAGGCGAAAACATCTCGTTTTCTTTGGAAGACAAGCTCCACATCGTCAAGAAGCTTGACGATCTGGGATTGGACTACATCGAGGGCGGGTGGCCCGGCTCGAACAACAAAGATGTCGATTTCTTCCATCGCGCCCGGGACTTCAACCTGAAGCATGCCAAGCTCGCGGCGTTTGGCAGCACCCGCCATCCGCGCCGCAGTGTGGCCAACGACCAGAATCTTCAAGCGCTCATCGAAGCTGACACTCCGGTGGTGACAATTTTCGGGAAGACTTGGGATCTGCACGTGAGAGTGGCGTTGGGGATTTCGCTTGAAGAGAACCTCGATCTGATTCGTGAGTCAGTCGCCTTCCTGAAATCCAAGAGCAAGGAAGTGATTTACGACGCCGAGCATTTTTTTGACGGGTTCAAAGCCGACCCGGCCTACGCGCTGGCTACGCTCAAGGTCGCCGATGAGGCGGGAGCCGACACACTCGTGTTGTGCGACACCAATGGCGGCACGTTGACGGCTGACATTCGCGAACGTTTTCGGGTAGCTCGCGAACATGTCCAGAGGCCCTTGGGGATTCACACTCACAATGATTGCGAGATGGCGGTGGCCAACAGCATAGCTGCCGTGCAGCAGGGGGCGGTACATGTGCAAGGGACGATCAACGGTTATGGAGAGCGGTGCGGGAACGCCAACCTTTGTTCCGTGATCCCCAATCTCGAGC
>Ga0306920_100010955_pt1 | contig 12192 bp, 9 predicted proteins | sample flu12Cox44000170_FD_204666 | JGI IMG/M metagenome (GOLD analysis project Ga0306920, IMG submission 204666) | Lab enrichment of tropical soil microbial communities from Luquillo Experimental Forest, Puerto Rico - flux4day.12C.oxic.44.000.170 (v2)... | ecosystem: Environmental > Terrestrial >...
CGCGCTTGAAGTTTCTCTGCATGCATGGGGTCGTCGACTCCGCAGGTTAGCCGCGCGCTCGCGTACACGTGCGTAGCCATATTTCCTTCTGGCATTCCCACACCATGGGCATCCTGCACCGGTTGATTTCGGAGCTCAGTACCCAGCCTACAGATACCCCTGTCCAACGCTTCAAGTGCAACCTTACGGCCGCCCTCGCATGGCTCGGGGCCAGGATGATTCGCTAGATCTTTCCTGTACGACTCTTTCATTCGCTACTTCAGGCCGGTTTATCCCGGCGCTATCGGGAATTTCACCCCGAGCCGCTCACAGATTCCGGACATGACACTCTCGCGTCATCCGGCTCGTGCAGTCCATGAAAGGCCGGCGCCTTCCGTCCAAGCATGAGGGTTCCTCCCATTGCTGGTTGACCCAACTTGAACTGGACCGCCCACTCCCTTCGCTCCACTGCCATTACGGCAGCTTCACCACTACTACGAAGTGGTCCGTCCCTGATCGGGGCTTCGGTATTTTCTGCCTCGCGTTGTTCGCTTTAAGCATTTTCCCTTTGCATCCTCGATCAGGTTCCCAAGTTCCGTACGAAAGCCTGGATGAGAGTCACGCCCCCTATACACCGGACGCCGTCTGGCTAGTAAACAGGTTTCCGCCAGACTGATCCCGGTGTCCCTCGGAGACCCCGGTTTCGACGTCGTCTAAGTAGGTTTCGATGCTTGATCGGAGGTTCACTTGCGTTCGTCTCTCTCATCCATACATCACGTGGTCTATCCACGCTTTTAACCACAACGTTTACCACCGCGGCCATTGTGTCGCAGCAGCTTGTGGCAGTTTGAAGCCTCTCCCTGCAGAGCGGCTTCGAGGGACCTCCCCTCATCTCTCGTACAGCATGAAGCTCGCACTTCTTCTTGGCACAACCGAGGGGCCTACCCTCATCAGTCATGTAGTTGCGCACGCCAACAGCTTGAATCCGCTGTCATCGTGCTCGTGGCGCACATTCGTCGCATAACCGGTAAGTTGGCTCATACCACCTGCCGATGCGACAACAATCCAAATTGCGCCTTGCTCTTCGGCGGGATTTGCATACACCGTTGAAAGTCGTGCTATCGTTGCGCTTGGTCGACACGGAGCAGTCTTTGGGCCCGTGATTGGTGGCTCACGCCATGAGGGGGTGCAGTATGAAGCGTAAGTCGACCATCTGCGGCATTCCAAGTTCGCGGGGCTACGAGAGGACAAGGACGCACGCACGGTGATTAAAGAACATGGTGGCGAGGGTTGAGGATTGCTGAGACTCGCAAAACCTCCACGTTGCGCCTTACTAGTTCAAGTTGCCGTTTATCAGGACCTGTCCGTTTAATCTGATACTGCCGGGTTTGTGGTTGCGGTGGATAGAAACACGTCAACTGCCCTACTTGCCTTCGACGGACAACGCCAGCAGGACATTTCCCGGCATCCCTCCCCATATCACGTATCCCGAATTTACGAAAAGCATTCTGCCGCCGATGGCCGGACCCCCTCCATCGAGCGAGCCACCTCTTGCCTCGACACCGTTGACAGTTTTGTAAGGACCGACAGTATCGAAGTCCCACAAAATGGCTCCAGCTTTGGAATCGTACGCACGCAGATGTCCATCCACAGACCCTGAAAAGGCCACGCCCCGAATAGCGCTAACCGCCGCCGATTGCGCGGGACTACACCTCTTTCTTTCACTACACCCAGGCGGGGGCGTATACCAAAGGCGTTCACCCTTGTCTAGGCTGAGAGCAAACATGCCGCCCCCTTGCTTAGGATCCGCTTCCGTACCCAACGAGTTCGGTAATACGATTCGGCCGATATCGGACAGGGCTACATAAACATTCGATTGGTCAGCGGCGGAACCCCATTCAATGCCACCAAGGGTGCCACCTTTACCTATGCGTACCTGCCAAATGACTTCTCCACGCTGGTCGGGATCGATGGCGTGGACCACTCCTGACTTCTGACCCGCCACGAGCGCTCGCCTGCCGTCTGACAGCGTTACGAGAATTGGGGAAGCGCCAAAGTCGAAATCGGGTCCGCTGGACTCGGGGCAGTTGGTTTTGTCCCGCATGCGGCAAGCTGTATTCCACACGTCGGACGTTGTTATTTGCTTAGACCAAAGGATCTTTCCGGAATCTAGGTCCATCGCCAAGAATGCGTCGCTGTTCTCAGTGGAAGGATGGCTGTAATTGTCACCAGTGGTAACGTATAGGACGCTCTTCTTCACATCGATCGTCGGGGCGCTCCAGATGGCCGCGCCGGAAGGGCCCCATAATTGAACGCCATTCTTATTTTTCTTTGTCGGGCGTGCCTCTTCATTGATCGTATAGGTTTTCCATATTTGCTTCCCGGTCCCGCCGTCCAAGGCCACCACGCTGCCCCGGAAACGACAGCATTGGTAATCTGGCCTCATGGCGAATCCTTCTTCAGTTGAAGCGACTGGAACATAAAGTCGGCCAGCGTAAAACGCTGGCGAACCAGTAATGCGTGCAGCGGGATGATTTTCTACCCTTGTCTTCCAGAGTAGCTTTCCTGTGGCAGCCGCAACTGCGTAAACAACACCACTGGTATCACCAAAGAACGCTGCAAAGCTCGGCCCGGATTCGGTTTCTACGCGCCCGATGACCACCGCTGACCGTACCGATGCAGGTGCATCAAACCACCACTCGACACAACCACTGTCTGCGCTGAGCGAGTAGACCTTTCCGCCCTGACTTCCCACGAATACGCGTCCGCCCGCAATGGTGGGTTGTGCACTGGCGCTGGAGTCGCCCGGGAAACCAAAAGCCCACTTCAGCTTTAAGCGTGGAACCTCCGCCGCTGTGAGTCCCTCTGCTGACTCCTCCTGAAAACGAGTGTTCGCCAGACTCACTCCCCAGCCATTCCACATTGGCCAAGCCGCCAGATCGCTTAACGTACCCGGCGCATTAGCACACATGGCCTGAGACTTTGGAGCCGTCTCCAGCGCTTTGCCAAAAGATTTTCCTGCAACGAATTCAGCCAAAGCGTGGCGTTCCGGGACCGAGAGGCGGCTGGCCATCGCAGTCATGGGCCCGGACTCCATTGCCGCAAGAACCTGTTCCGGAGCCATGGCTTTTAGGGTTTCTCGATTGGGGACACGCTCCGCACCAGAGTCATGACATACCGCACACGTGCTCTTATAAAGACTCGCTCCGTCTTGTGCACTGAGGAAGGAAGGGCAGAACAAGAGTAAGCAGGAGCTTGCGAGACAGCGAGAAAATCCACGGCTGGGGGTGGCCATCGTAGTCCTCCGAATCAACAGCAACGTTATGTAAAAGAGCCCTGGTCAGACAGTGGCCGGAGTATACAGCAACAATCAGGTGGAAATTCCAGAAGAAAATTGGAACAACAAGTCCCGGGTAGTCGCGAAAGCGGTAAATTCCCCCGTGCCAAAATCAACTAGTCGATTGCCTCGTTAGTCGGGGACTAATTGACCGAAGAAGTGTCAAAGCCCTGTTCTAGGGCTATAATCACGCCAATTATGTCCCTAGCCCCAGGTCAAAAGCTCGGTCCATATGAGGTTGTCTCGCCTCTCGGCGCAGGCGGCATGGAACTATTCAAAAGCGTAGAATCCGCTACACTTTCGAAATCGCCGAGAAAGTTGTCTTGCGATCCGTTCGACGGAGGTTCATATGGTCAAAGCCACCGCGGGGTCCCCGACCGGTCGCTACGATGCCAATTACGGAAATTTCCAGACGGAATTGTATGCAGAGATTCGTCGTGAAGCCTTTGGTGAGGACATTGGACAAAACAGTTGGCTCACGTCAGACGAGCAGGACAAGTTCCTGCAGTGGCTCAATCTCAACACGGAAAAGATCTTGTTAGATGTTGCGTGTGGAGCTGGCGGGCCAGCGATGCGTATCGCGCTGGCCACGGGGTGTTCTGTCGTTGGCGTGGACGCTCACGATCAGGCGATTGCGACGGCTTATTCACTTGCTTCGCAGGGCGGCTTGTCTGAGCGAGCAGAGTTCCGGGCCGCAGATGCCACCGGGCCTTTGCCATTCTGCGACGCTAACTTCGACGCGATCACGTGTATTGACGCTATCAACCATCTCCCCGATCGACCGCGCGTGATTGCGGATTGGACAAGAGTATTGAAGCCGAGCGGGCGACTTCTGTTCACCGACCCGGTCACTGTGACCGGACCGCTGACGAACGCAGAAATCGAGGTACGCAGTTTGGGAGGTATCTACGTGTTCGTGCCGCATGGCTACGATGAACGCATCATTGCTCAGAGTGGGTTGCGTTTACTGGCGTGCGAAGACGTCACTGCGAACATGGCCAAGGTTGCCATAGCGAGACGCTCCGCCCGCGCATTGAGAAGCGCTGCTCTGCGCGAGATCGAAGGTGAATCGGAATATGAGAATCAGCAGGAGTTCCTTGCTGTTGCTGCTCGTGTCGCAAGCGAAGGTCGTCTTTCTCGCTTCCTCTATGTTTCCGAAAAAGTTTAGCTGGGTCTTCTAGCGCGACGAAAGGGGTCGGAGCGATTCACATGAACTCGGAAGCAGCCGCGACGGTGGCCAAGGCTGACGTGCAAGGCGTCGGCCAGCGGGCCAGACGGAGGGTCGCATACCGACTGCTTCCTTTTGTCTTTCTCCTCTACATCATCAATTACATTGACCGCGTCAACGTTTCGTTTGCCAATCTCAGAATGAGTGCCGACCTGGGATTCAGCGATCGCGTCTATGGCTTAGGCGTAGGTATGTTTTACATAACCTACGTTTTGTTCGAAATACCCGGAGCGATCATCGTCGAACGCTGGAGCGCGCGGAAATGGATTGCCCGAATCATGATTTCATGGGGAATCGTTACGATTCTGACCGGCTTTGTGCGCACTGCCTCGCAATTTTATGCCGCCCGCTTCTTGTTGGGAGTCGCTGAATCCAGCTTTTTCCCCGGCATGATCGTCTACCTTACGCACTGGTTTTGTGCGCGTGATCGCAGCCGGTCCATCGCTTGTTTATACACAGCCAATCCCGCCGCCGCTTTAATCGGCGCGCCCTTGGCCGGCTGGCTTCTCAGCGTACATTGGCAGTCGCTGGCCGGGTGGCGTTGGCTCTTTATCTTGGAAGGGCTCCCTGCAGTAGTCGTGGGGATCATCACCTACTTCTATATGACTGACCGGCCTGCGCAAGCGCACTGGCTTCCTGATGACGAGCGAGACTGGCTGGTCAACGAATTGCGAGCGGAGCTCGAAGCAAAAAAGAAGCTTCGCAATTACACAATCATGGAAGCCTTCCGCGACCGGCGAATTCTGACTCTGATGACCGCTTTCTTCCTTGCGCTCACTGGAGCTCTTGGAACCGTCTACTGGATTCCCACCTTCGTGAAGCGGCTCTTAGGAGCTCCTAACGAGACGGTGACGTTGCTGCTGCTCTTTCCAGCTCTGCTGGGCATTGCTGGGCTACTCATCAACGGTTGGCACTCCGATAGAACTCGTGAGCGGCACTGGCACGCGGCTATTCCTCTTCTGGGTTCGGGTTTGATGTTCGCGCTCGTGACTGCCCTCGCGTACCGTGCGCCGTTTGCTGTTGTCTTCTTGCTTCTAGGGAGCGGGTTCCTATTCGCCTACTATCCGGCTTTTTGGGCAATACCGACGACCATGCTTGGCGAGACAGCCGCAGCCGCCACCTTCGCACTGCTGAATTCCATCGGACAACTCGGAGGGCTCGCTGGAAACTACACCATTGGTTTTCTCAATGATCGAACGCACTCGCTTCTGGCCAGCTTCGGGCTTATCTCGCTCGTCTATGTCGTCGCCGGAGGTCTGATTCTCAGCCTGAAAACCCGCGCGGCACTTGGTGCAACGCAGAGCGAGGCGTGAGATCACCTGGACACTGACATTCCGAGAATTGCTCGGATTCTCTGACGCTGGGTGATTTCGCGTGGGGTGCGACCCGGCCTTTCAAGCCATTTCATAAAATCCGTGATCTTGACCTGATGTTCGACGCGCACATCCGCGACGGAGACCTTCACAAAGCCGAACCGTTCCTCGATACCTTCCACCCATTCGTTCTTACGCAATGCCGACAGGCCCTGCGCAACTGCCTCGAATAGCGAACTCGCTGTGACTTCTGCAGTGTGCGCGGTGCCATCGAGATCCTGAATGGTCACGCGGCACGAACGAACTGACATAAAATGCAGGTTATCATGTTCGCTTTATCTTCGCCATCGTTTCAACTGGGGCTCGCTTAAGCTAGTGGGAAGTTCCACTAATTCCAGTTCAAAGCATGATGCCGGGACATAGATTTGCATTTGCGAACTACAGGGGAATATTCTTTGTCTGGACGCGGGCACGTGCATCGGGAGGAACAATCACATAATCAGTGAACCTTAATATCTCTTCACTTGGATTGGTGACCCTGTACACCGTCAGCGGGTCGTTTGCTGCTCTCGTGTTAGTTCTGTTGTCTGTCTCAGCCACGACGCCCTTTTATTCCAGTATCATCACTGCTGCTGAAAAGTCACCGATCATATCTCTCCTCGCCACGCTTCCCTTTGTAATACTGCTCGGCATTCTGGCGGATACAGGAAGAGTGCTTTTATCAACTCTATTCAGGAGAAAGACTTACCACTTCGACTTGCCCAACTCCCTAAAGTCACTTGCATCGTCCGCTATAGCGCAGACGTTACACATCAACACCGATCAGGTTGAGTGGAAGAACGACTCTCAATTTGTTTGTGCCCGACAGATTGTCTTGCCTTCTTTTGACCAGTACAAGATTCATGAAAGGTGGTTACACGATCTATTTCTGAATAGCATTTTCATCTCGGGATACGCACTACTCGTCATTACAACGCGATTGATAGCTTCTTCCGTCCGTAGCGTCGATTGGCTCATCACTGTGATTTGCCTCGCGGGGCTTATTTTCGCATTGCGACTTGACTCCCTCAAAAAAGCCTACACAGCTAAAGAAGTTTGTCTGTTAATCCATCAACAAGGGCTGCAAAGCGTTCCAAAAGGTCCGACCGTTGCAGGGGAAGATGACAAGGAGGAGTAGAAGTAGAGCAAAAACAAGTCCTAATCTCTCCGCCATCCATATAGCTTCCTGTGAATCTGCAAATGCAAAGCAAAGGTTTCCCCCCGCTGGAAGCGCCGCGGCCGTCTCATCGCCAGCCGTCCTTATTCTCCGCATGACATCCACCGATCTTGCACGAACGCTCAATTCCCTACCGGTGTGCTCAGCTACATTCAAAGCGCCAATGGAGTGTCTCGCGGTCTCGACGCTCCCGTCTGGCCCGGAATGGCTCTACGACGTCAAGTTCGATGGATACCGTGCCATCGCCGTGAAATCGGGAGGCAGACTGGACCTGTTTTCCAGACGGCGAAATTCCTTCAATAGCCAGTATTCGCTGGTCTTCGAAGCTCTCGCTGATCTTCCTGACAACACGGTCATTGACGGCGAAGTTGTGGCATTGGACGAATCGGGGCGTCCCGACTTCAATCTCCTCCAACACTACCGGGCAGAAGCCTCACGCATCCATTACTTCGTTTTCGACCTTCTCATTTACGGCAATCGCGATCTCACGGGCCTGCCGCTTATCGAACGCCATCAAGTGATGAAATCTGTTCTCGAGCTTGAGTCTCCCAGAATCCGGATTACGGATTATTTCGAAACATCTGCCGCTGACATGCTCAACGCAATTCGCGCCCAAGGGTTGGAAGGTGTTGTTGCCAAGAGGAAGGACAGCCGATACGAGATTGGCAAGCGCAGCGGGTCCTGGGCCAAGTATCGGTTGAACAGTGGACAAGAACTTGTGATCGGAGGATACATTCCGGGCGCACACGGGGTGGATGCCATCGTTGTCGGGTATTATCGGGGAGACGATCTGATTTATGTCGCGCGAGTTCGGAACGGCTTTGTGCCAGCTTCCAGACGCCAGGTATTCGCTAGACTCAAGCCCTTAGTCACCCCAAAATGTCCGTTCGTCAATCTTCCAGAGAGACATAAGGGACGTTGGGGTGAAGGGTTAACCGCGGCTGACATGGACAAATGAGTTTGGGTCAGACCCGAGATTGTGGTCCGGATCGAATTCCTGGAATGGACCCCTTCGGACCATCTGCGCCATGCAAAGTTCGCGGGCATACGAGAGGACAAGGACGCACGCACGGTGATTATAAAGAACATTGTGGTGAGGGTTGAGGATTGCTGACCGTCGCAAACCTCCACTTTGTGCCTGCTAGTTCGGCAGTTAGCTTCAAAGACTCAGTCTTGTCTTTCTGCTCACTGCCCCGACTTGGGGAACTGCCTTTTTGCGTTAAAGGCGACAATCGGCACGTTCGTGCCATTGAACGTCTGCGATTTGAAGATTCCACGAACGTCTCGCCCGTTATCGACAATCACAAAGGCCAGGACCGACGTGCTAAGAAGGTTTCCCGACTGGTTGTAGACGCTGACGTTTTGAGATCTCCTGTTCCGCACCAGTGCCGAAACGCTACTGGAAGTCGCTGGTGATCCCAGCCATCTCGGCGTAGAGATTGGCTTCTTCAGCGTCCTGCATACCTGGAGTCAAAAGCTCACCGCGAACCCTCACTCATGATGCCTGGCATTACCATCTCCTTCCTTTTCAGCGAACAGAGCAGTCTGATTTTTCGGGCAACCCCCTTGTAGAACAAGCCTGCCTGTCCGAAGGAGGCGTTTGACGATGCTCTGAACTGGCTCGGCATTCAAATCCGCGCGGCGGATTTCCCACGGAGCACGCGGAGCCACTTGTTCACGCTTCAGCAGGCCTGCCTCTACCAGTCGTTCGATCGTCCGATGACTCACACCACAGATGCGAGCGGCTTCGCTCAAGCTGACTTTGTCGGGATCGGGCAGTGCTCGTTTCTGACCGGGAATCGAATAGTTGCGCCGCACAGTGGCTACACGGTTTTGATTCCACCGTTTTTCCTTTCCCGTGGAATATCCGAGTCGATTCAATACGGAAGCAATCTGGTCATCGCCATGGCGAACCGCCATCCGACGAATGATCTCTAAGGCCTCCATCGGTGTGGCGATCTCGGTCACCGGGCGAGGACGCTCCATAACGAGCTGAGTATGTGCACCCCCCTTCCAGTGAATTGTGAACTCAAGCGTCTTTTTCTCGGCATCCATGCGCACGATGATCTCCTCCATAGCCGTGCGAAAGATCATCTTCTTGAGTGTCGGCGGGCAGCGATCGCTTTGCCAGATTTCAGCAAAGTCCTCACCCATCTGACGGATTCTGGCTTCCTCTTCCACGGACAATGAGTGTCGTTTCTCATTGAGGCTGGCGAGTCGTTCTTTGACCGTTCCAATTTCCTCCAGCTTTTCGTTCCATCGGCGTTCCAGTTCCGCGGCCGCCAAGCGGTTCCTGGCATCCACCGCATCGTATTGTTCAAACGCCTTCTTTGCCTCGTACTCCAGTTGCTCGAGTTTACTGGACAGGGCGGCGCGCTGTGCAGCATCTCCTGCACTTAGTTCCTCAATTGCTCGCAGACTGGCCTCCACCCCAAAATGGGAAATCGCCTTTAACAGCTCTTGACTCAGTCGGCGATCCACCAAAGCACCACCAAAGCCGATGCAATATTGTCCGCCATCGTCGAAGTCGCCCCTGCAGAGATATCGCGCGTTGGTTCCACGGCCGCCCCAATAGCGCACGTGAAGCTTCCGACCACAGTGCCCACAGCGAAGTAGCCCCACGAGCAGGCCCTGCCCGGCACGGATCGCGGCCATGGATTCGTCGGCCTGCCAGTTCACTGAGTTGCGATGGATCATGCGTCGATTCTCTTCGTAGGTCGCCCAGTCAATATAACCGACGTGATGAGCAGGGATGAACACTCGACACTCTTCGGCTCGACGTGTCGCACCCTGGCGCTTCTCGAGTTTACCTTCGACCAACAACGTACCGACCGGACGACGCCCCCAAACATACGCGCCAGCATAGAAGGGATTGCATAGAATGTCGCGGATCAGGCCCTGCGTGGGAATCTTCCAGACCAACCGCGTCCCCTGGATGGGGTTGACAGGTAGCTCAACGTCGTGATCACGAAACCACTGAAAAGTCTGACGAACGCTCCACCGTTCACGAAACTTGGTAAAGACCTGGTGAATGGCTTCGCAAACTCGTTGATCAGGATGAAAAACGACCTTGCCCAAAGCATCGAGGGCATATCCGACTGGAAGCCTCTTGAACAATTCACCCCGGCGCGCTTTGGATTCTTGGCCGGCCTGCATTCGTTGCCGAAGAATCTTCAGCTCGACGACACTGAGCGTTCCTTTGATGCCAAGAACCAGTTGGTCGTCGAGATAATTCAAGTCATAGACCTGTTGCTCGTCTCCGATGAGCGTCCCAAAGATCTGGCACACTTCGATCAGTCGGCACCAGTCCTTGTCCGTGCGGGAAAGCCGCGAAGCCTCTCGGCTAGCGACGATTCCCACACCTCCTAATGCTACCGAGCTGAGGACGCGCTCGAATCCCTCTCGGCGAGCGGAAGCGATTGCCGCGCTGGATCCAAGATCGCAAACGACGACTTCCACCTCTTTCCAGCCCAGGGTACGCATCCGATCAGCCAAGTCATACTGAAGCCGCTGACTCTCCTTGTTCTGTCGCACCTGCTTGTCGCTGGATTGCCGCAGGTAGACGATGGCTTTGCGAGCCAGGTGCTCCGGCTTGATTTTGGGACTGTAGAGAAGCTCTGTCATCGACTCTTCCTCCTTCCGTTTGAAAGACCACCACCAGAATGCGGGCCATGAGATCGATCAGTTCGGTTCGTGTCACGGCGTCGATCGGCACCGCGACCTCCTCTTTTACGATCGCCAGGTCCAGAAGTTGTAGTTGTCGCACGCTGACCTCCCTTGCATGTGTCAACAACCGCTGGCAGAAGGTTAGCGTGAACGCGGTCCTCAATCCCCCTTGGCGTAGATACCAATGACGCGAGACTCAGAAGAGCTTCTTTACTCAAGTAAGGTTGCTCGGCGATTTTTATCTGGGCGGAATCCGGCAACAGCATCCACACCGGAATCTTCAGACGCCGCCCCGTTGAATCGATGACAGAAACCGCACCATCTCCCCGCTTCGGCCTGCGCAGAATCCGAAGGGTAGAACTATAGAGCGGATGAAAACGGTAGAAGACTTGGACGTGCGTGGTTTCTGCGCTCAGGGTACTGTGGGCGTGGGTGCGCTCATCCGCATGTCCATTGTGTCGTGCCCGCCGGCGGCCTCTCGCACGATCACACCCGTTGGGTTCGTTCCCGCGACAACTACTTCCTTCCCAAACAAGTGCTGGCAGAAGTCTTTCGCGGCAAGTTCGTCGACGCGCTCAAAGAGGCTTTTCAAAATGGCCAACTGCACTTCCACGGAGACCTGAAGCTATTGGCACAACCCAAGATCTTCGCCGCTTGGCTGCGGCCACTCCATCGACAGGATTGGGTGGTGTACTTGAAACGTCCCTTCGGGGGCCCCGAATACGTGGTGCACTATTTGGGCCGCTACACTCATCGCGTGGCCATCTCCAACCACCGCCTGGTTTCCTTTGCTGATGGTCAAGTCACTTTTCGTTGGCGCGATTCCGCTCACGGTAACAAACAAGAACTCCTACCCCTATCCGTCAACGAATTCCTGACACGTTTCTTACTGCATATCCTTCCCAAAGGTTTTGTGCGCATCCGTAACTTCGGCTTCCTGGCCAACCGCAAACGCGCCAAGCTCCTGCCACTCTGTTTGCAATTGCTCGGCGCAACACCACCACCGCAAGCCGAACAGCATGCTTCCGGCACCAAGGACCCCCAGTCTTGGTGCTGTCCCAAGTGCGGTGGACCAATGAGAGTCATCCAACGGTTCACCGCTGCCGAACTCCAGCTTCGTTCTCCACCGACGGTCACCGCTGCCGCATGAAGCACTCTCTCCAACGCGAAAACTCTGCGCGCTTCGTCACGCTAACTATCTCCCTGTCTCGCTGCCAGCCAAATCTCTTCGTGCGCCCTCTTCCACCACAGTCTTGGCGCTACTCTTTCGTCCCAGCCAATCCTCTGCACCTGCCGTGTCGTGGGTTGCGCTCCACAGCACCGCCTCGGCACACCTCACACTCACCCCTTTCCTCAATTGAATTTGCATAGGGCCCGCGTCCACCGCACCCACGGGCGGCCACGTCCAAACGGCTTTACCGGACGCGCGCAGAACTCCGGCCTCTCGTTCACT
>Ga0306920_100010956_pt1 | contig 12191 bp, 7 predicted proteins | sample flu12Cox44000170_FD_204666 | JGI IMG/M metagenome (GOLD analysis project Ga0306920, IMG submission 204666) | Lab enrichment of tropical soil microbial communities from Luquillo Experimental Forest, Puerto Rico - flux4day.12C.oxic.44.000.170 (v2)... | ecosystem: Environmental > Terrestrial >...
AAAGGTTGAAGGTGCTCTGCTGCGCACCGCGATCGCCTTCGCCAACGCGACGTTGATCGAGCAGGCCTTGACCGGGGTCAACCGCACGGCGACGCTCAATCGCGGCTTCAACGCGGCGCCGGCCGACGTCTATCGCTGTGCCGACGGCTGGATCGTCGCAACGGTGATCGGCCCGGCGATGTTCCGGCGCTGGTGCCGGATGATCGGCGAGGACCAGTGGCTTGCCGATCCGCGTTTTCGCGACGACCAGTCACGCGCCGACAACGGCGAGATCATCTCGGCGCGGATGAGTGAATGGTGCGCCGAGCGCAGCTGCGCCGAGGCGCTGCCAGCACTCGAAGAGGCCAATATCGTGGCCGGCCAGGTCTATTCACCACAGCAGGCGCTCGACGACCCGCATATCCGCGCCGCCCGCCTGCTCGAAGAGGTCACCTACCCCGGGCGCAGCAGCACGCTGCCGCTCGCGCCCACTCCGATCGAGCTCTCCGAAACTCCGGGCACCTATCGCCGGCCGGCGCCGCTGCTCGGCGAGCACACCGAGAAAATCCTCCGGAGCCTCGGTTACGACGCCGCCGAGATCGCCGTGTTGCGACGGGAGGGCGTCGTTTGAGTGTTCCTGACGATGAGCGTGGCAACCCTCGTTGGCCATCTCCTAGGCCGGCGACACAGTGCAGGAACCAGGGATGAGACCCGCGCGAGTGGATTACGATGTGGTCGCTCACCTCTATGACACGACGCCACATCGGACAAAGCCGATCGATCCCGATCTCCTGAGCTTCATCGGGCAGCGCGCAACCACCGCTGACATTACTGTCTTGGATGTCGGATGCGGGACCGGGAACCAATTGATCGCGAACCGTCCTATCCTGACCGACGCCCGGATGGTCGGACTGGATCGCTCGTCGGGAATGCTGTATCAGGCAAGACTCAAAGGACCCGACATAGCTTGGGTACAAGCTGACGGTTCAGTACTCCCGTTTCAGACTGACAGTTTTGATTTCATAACCTGCCAATTTGCATTGCATCATATACAAAACAAGGCCGCGATGCTCCGAGAGACCTTTCGCGTTCTGCGACACAGAGGACGGTTCGTGGTCCGCAATGTTTGCCCGCAGGACTGCCCCGATTGGCTGTTTTATGATTATTTCCCCGAGTCGCTCGTAATTGACCTAGAGGATTTCTGGCCTCCTGAAAGCATAACAGCGGAAATGGACAAGGCCGGGTTCGTCGCCGTGGCCGTGGAGCGCGAACACCTACGTTTTGAGCAGGACTTGCGAGCTTGGTTCGACGAGGTGCGCCGGCGCGCCACTTGTTCCCAACTGCTCGCGATTTCCGACCCCGCCTATGAGGCAGGTTTGCGTCGGCTGACAGAGGAACTCGCTGCCGAACGCGGGCCGCTATTGCGGAAAAACCATATTTGCCTCGTGACCATCCGCGGCGGCAAGCCGCTGAGCGGAGAGCGAGTCATTTGAGGCTCCCATGCCGCATCAATGGTCAGTGCGGGCCAGGCGTAAAAGCGCCCGCACCAGGCTCTTCGGCAGGGCCGCACATTCTCGGATCGCGGCACCGATCTCCCATTGGATCGAGGGTGGCGGCACCCCGGCCCAACCCGCGACGCGCAGGCCAGCAAGACGAAACAGCAGTGCTGCTCGCGGCAAATGGGCACGGTCACTGACCAGCAGTACGGAGCGTCTCCCTTGTGAGCGCAGCAACCGCGCAGCCCCCCACGCATTCTCGACTGTGTCACGAGATCCAGGCTCGACCAAGAGCGCCGGGTCAGGCACGCCGCGAGCAAGCGCCATCCGGCGCATGATTTCGGCTTCCGGCACCCGACCGGTGCCACCGCCCGAGAGTAGCAGCAGCGGTGCGGCACCCTTTCGAAACAGGTCGATCCCGCGGTCGAGCCGCCGGGTCAATCCGGCCGAACCGCGGCAGCCGAGCACGACGATGGCGTCGGCCGCCTCTCGCAAAGCGGTCAGGTGTCGCCGGTAATGGCGTCAGCACCCTTGATCCTGGCGGCGAGTGCCGCAGCGAGGAAACGATCGATATCACCGTCGAGCACCGCGCCGGTGTTCGAGGTTTCGATGCCGGTACGCAAATCCTTGACCATCTGATAGGGCTGCAGCACGTAGGATCGGATCTGGTGGCCCCAGCCGATGTCGGTCTTGGTCGCGTTCATCGCTTCGGTCATCGCCTCGCGCCGCTGCAGCTCGGCTTCGTAGAGTCTGGCGCGCAACATCGCAAAAGCATGCGCGCGGTTCTGGTGCTGCGAGCGCTCGCTTTGGCATTGCACGACGACCCCGCTCGGCATGTGGGTGATGCGAACCGCACTGTCCGTCTTGTTGACGTGCTGCCCACCGGCACCCGAGGAGCGATAAGTGTCGATGCGCAAATCCTTATCGTTGATGTCGACCTCGATCTTGTCGTCGACCACCGGATAGACCCAGACCGAGGCAAAGCTCGTGTGGCGACGTGCGTTCGAATCGAACGGCGAGATGCGGACCAGCCGATGCACGCCGCTTTCGGTCTTGAGCCAGCCGTAGGCATCGGGGCCGCGGACCGCGACAGTGGCTGATTTGAGTCCAGCTTCCTCGCCGCCGCTCTCTTCGAGCCACTCGACCTTGTAGCCATGGGCTTCCGCCCAGCGCACATACATTCGCAGCAGCATCTCGGCCCAGTCCTGCGCCTCGGTGCCGCCAGCACCGGCATGGACTTCGAGATAGCAGTCGTTGCCATCGGCCTCGCCCGAGAGCAGGCTTTCGAGTTCGCGTCTTGCCGCCTCCTCGTGCAACCTTTGGAGCACTGCCTCGGCCTCGGCCACGATGCCCGCCTCGCCTTCGTTTTCGCCCAGCTCGATCAGCTCGCACGCTTCCTCAACTTCACGTTCGATCCGCCGATAACCGTCGATCGCTTGGTCGAGCCGGGTGCGCTCGCGCAGCAGCTTTTGTGCACTCGCCGGATCGTCCCACAGGCGCGGGTTCTCGGCTTGAGCGTTCAGCTCGGCGAGGCGCCTGGTCGCCCTCTCCCAGTCAAAGATGCCTCCTCAGCAGCGCCAGCGACCTTCTAATGTCGTCGGCGACCGCCTGGATCTCGGCGCGCATCGCTCACTCCGTGGGTTCGTCTCGCTTTGCTAATATAAGCCGCCCGTCCCGCTCGCCGGTGCTCCGCGCTGCGGGAGCGGTAACGACATGTGCGCCGGCAACGACGTCTGCGCCGGCAACGACGTCTGCGCCGGCAACGACGTCTGCGCCGGCAGCGCCGTGCCCTCGGCGTCGCCAGTCGCCGCGACCGGCATCTCCTCTTCGTCACTCGGTTCGCTCCGCGAGCCGAGATTACGGTTGTGGCCGGGTTCGGTGCCGGGTTTGTAGGCCTCGTAGATCGCCGGTTCGTTGCCGCCGACCGGAAGGCCGGTTGCCGCGCTGACGCGATAGAGCCGCATCCCCGGCGGAGTGCGGAAGGCCGTCGCCGGCGCATCCTTCAACGCGGCGATCATGAAGTCGCGGAAAACGGGCGCTGCGATGTGCCCGCCGGTCTCGTCGTCGCCGAGGCTGTCGGGATCGTCATAGCCGATATAGACGCCGGCGGCGAGGTCGGGGGTGAAGCCGACAAACCACGCATCCCGCCAATCATTGGTGGTCCCCGTCTTGCCGGCGATCGGCTTGCCGACGGCTTTCACCACCGTCCCGGTACCCCGCTCTACGACGCCCTGCAGCATCGTCACGATCTGAAAGGCCGAGCCGGGATCGGCGACCTGTTCACGCGTGTCCGGAATGACCGGTACCGGCTGCTTCTGCCACTCGATGTTGTTGCAGTCATCGCACCGGCGATTATCGGCGCGAAAGATCGTCGCGCCGTTGCGGTCCTGGACACGGTCTATAAAAGTCGGAGTGATACGTTTGCCGCCATTGTCCAGCATCGCATAGGCGGCAGTGTGCCGCAGCAAGGTCGTCTCACCGGCTCCCAGCGCCATCGAGTACTCGCGCGGCATGTGATCCATGATGCCGAAGCGCTCGACGGTTTGGGCAATCGCTTCCATCCCGACGATCGAGGCAACCCGGGCCGTCACCGCATTGAGAGATTGCTCGAGCGCGACGCGCAGGGGTGTCGGGCCACGGAATCCGGCCTCATGGTTAACTCTGGCGTAATTGGTCGGTGACCACATCGGCAACCCGGGTCCTTGCGGCAGCGATATTGGCGCATCGTCGACCAAGGTCGACGGGGTAAAGCCGTGATCCAACGCCGTCAGATAGACAAATGGCTTGATCGACGATCCGGGCTGCCGCTTTGCCTGGGTTGCCCGGTCGAACTGGCTGATCTCGAAACTGAAGCCGCCGGTGATTGCGAGCACGCGGCCGGTGTGCGGGTCCATCGCAACAAGGGCGCCGGAGACTTCCGGGACCTGGCACAGCGTAAAGGCGGCCGACGCTTTGGCGCTTGCTGCTTCGCTCTTTGGCGCGGACACCGGGATCGGCTGGACCATCACCACATCCCCAGGCTTGACGACATCGGCAGCGCGGCGCGGGTATGGCCCGAAGCTGCCGGAGCCGTGCCATGGCCGCGCCCAGCGCATCTCCGAAAACGGGATATAGCCGGCCGCGCCATTGCCGAAGCCTATCGCCGCGTCAGTGTCGCTGCGCGTCACCACCGCGAGCTGCCAACCAGCATCTCGTGCGACCCCGGGCACCGGCACCTTTGCAAGACGCGTCGCCCAATCGCCCGCAGGGTCGATACGAGCGATCGCTCCGCGCCACCCGCTATGGCTGTGATCGTAGGCGATCAGCCCGTTGCGCAAGGCTTGGTCGGATGCGGCCTGCAGCCGCTCGTCGAGGCTGGTGCGCACCGACAGGCCCGCCCCGTAGAGCACCTTGTCGCCGTAGCGGGCGAGCAGCTCGCGTCTAACCTCCTCGACGAAGTAGGGTGCCTTGGCCAGCCCGGCTTCCTGCCGGTGATGCAGCTCGAGCGGCTGCGCTTCGGCTTCGGCTGCGGCCGCTTGGGTCACCAGGCCATCCTCGACCATGCGGTCGATGACCCAATCCCGGCGGGATTGAGCCAGCTCAGGGACGCGCTTTGGGTTGTAGCGATTGGGCGCCTTCGGGAGCCCGCCAAGGAACGCGGCTTCGCCGAGCGTCAAATCGTCAAGAGATTTGTCGAAATAAGTGAGCGCCGCGGCGGCGACCCCGTAAGCACCGGCGCCGAGATAAATCTCGTTGAGGTAGAGCTCGAGAATGCGATCTTTCGGTAGCGCCGCCTCGATACGGGTCGCGAGCAGGACTTCCTTGATCTTGCGCTCGATCGAAATCTCGCTGGTCAGCAGCATGTTCTTGGCGACCTGTTGCGTGATCGTCGAGGCGCCGACCGGTCGCCGGTTCGCCCGCAGCCTGCCGACATCAGTGATCGCGGCACGGAGCATCGAGAGCGGATCGATCCCGTAATGACTGTAGAAATTCTTGTCCTCAGCGGAAAGAAAGGCGTTGATCACCCGCTTGGGAATGGCCTGGATCGGCACAAAAACGCGCCGCTCGGTCGCGTATTCGGCCAGCAGCCGGCCGTCTGCGGCATGCACGCGGGTCGCAATTGGCGGCTGATAATGCGCAAGTTGCTGATAATCCGGCAGCTCGCGGCCGAAATACCAGATCGTGACGCCAACAAAGCCACAACCGGCAATCGCCAAGACGACCGTGCAGACGAACAAAAACCGGATGAGCTTGACCATTGGTGGCTGGTCCGCCGTCGCCTTCTCTTGCTCCGGAACGCCAGACCGAATGTCTCAGTCAAGCCTCGCGTGGCGGGCATTCTTATGCGCCAATCGTGCGGTCATTCCAAGCGTTGCAAGTGTGGACCTGGTCGTCGCTTCGCCATATACACGCAAATATAGTAAAGTGACATCAATGCTCGCCATTCAAGGGTTTCGCCCTGCGCGGGCGCCGCGCGGGAAGAAGCCATTGTCGCGGGCCGTCTTTCTCTATAAATTGTGGATGCGAAAAACCGCCGTCCGTCGACTGAGCGTCGCGCCCAATTGGGCATTGTCACGCAAGCGCGAAATGACCGGCAGCATGTCTGCCGCCGCGCGGGGTTGCAGCTCAGGCGACGCGGATTGTAGGAACCCGAAGCCGATCGTGGCCCCCAGACGAGATCCGCCATGGCTAAAGTCCATTCGTTGCTCGGTGGGATAATTTCCGGTGCCGCCGGCTTCTCCGCACATGGGATCGCGCCGCAGGCCGATTTTCGCTCGGCCGCAGTTGCGCGCTCCGGAGTTATGCCCGAATGGCCAAGCGCATGCTTATTGATGCCACTCACCCGGAAGAGACGCGGGTGGTGGTGCTCAACGGCAACCGCCTCGAAGAGTTCGATTTCGAGACCTCCACCAAACAGCAGGTAAAAGGCAACATCTATCTCGCAAAAGTCACTCGCGTCGAGCCATCGCTGCAGGCCGCGTTCGTCGATTACGGCGGCAATCGCCACGGCTTCCTCGCCTTTAGCGAGATCCACCCCGACTATTACCGCATCCCGGTAGGCGACCGGGGGACGCTCGACGACGATTCGGCCGGCGACCAGGTCGAACTGCGCGACACCGTTACAGAGGAAGCCGGCATGTCGCTGGCGGCGGCGCTGCCCGAACCCGTCGCAGTCGACGCGTTGCCGGAAAGCGGCGAGGGCGAAACCGGCGAGATCGAGTCATCCGAGCCGCCGCGGTCGGATCCGGCGGCGCCGAGCTTTTCATCCGAGACTAGGGAGCACGGCCATGGAGCGATCCTGACCGGGCTGCCGTGGGACGATCTTGCGCCGATCCGCGACACGCCGGCGCCGCAGCCGGCTGCCACGATGTCTCAACCGGCTGCGCAGCTGGCAGTCTGGGTCGAAAGCGTTCCAGTTGGTCTCGACGAGCCGCCTTCAGCAGCACCTTGGGACCACCTTGCTGCCAGCTACGAGACCTCCGGAAAAATTACCGCGGAGACCGGCACCGAGGTCTCTGCAGCGGCCGGGTTGCCCGCAGACAGCGACCGCGAGGGCGGAGAAAGCGAGACCATCGAGACGATCGACGGAGACGAACTCGAAGAGGACGAACGGCAGCGTTCGCGCACCATTCGCCACTACAAGATACAGGAGGTGATCAAACGACGCCAGATCATGCTCGTCCAGGTTTCCAAGGAGGAGCGCGGCACCAAGGGCGCCGCACTTACCACCTACTTGTCGCTGGCCGGGCGATATTGCGTGCTGATGCCGAACACGGCCCGCGGAGGCGGGGTATCGCGCAAGATTACCAGCTTAACCGACCGCCGCCGGTTGAAGGATGTCCTCGAGGAGCTCGATATTCCCGAGGGGATGGGGGTGATCGTACGCACTGCCGGTGCCGAGCGTTCGAAGGCAGAGATCAAGCGCGACTATGAATATTTGCTGCGTTTATGGAACGAGATCCGCGATTTGACCCTCCGGTCCACGGCACCGGCCCGAATCTACGAAGAGGGGAACCTGATCAAGCGGTCGATCCGGGACCTCTATACGCGTGACATCGACGAAGTCTTGGTGGAGGGAGAGGAAGGCTACCGCACGGCAAAGGCGTTCATGAAGATGCTGATGCCGAGCCATGCCCGGCGGGTCCAGCCCTATCGCGATGTAGAGATCGGGCTGCTGCACCGCTTCCAAGTCGAAAGCCAGATCGACGCGATCCATTCGCCGATCGTCCAGCTCCGCTCGGGCGGCTACGTGGTGATCAATCAGGCCGAGGCACTGGTCGCGATCGACGTCAACTCGGGGAGGTCGACGCGCGACCGCAATATCGAAGAGACAGCAGTTCGGACCAATCTCGAGGCGGCAGAAGAAATCGCCCGCCAGCTCCGCCTGCGCGATCTTGCGGGGCTCATCGTCATCGACTTTATCGACATGGAGGAGAACCGCAATCAGGTAGCGGTCGAACGGCGGCTAAAGGAGGCGCTGAAGAACGATCGTGCCCGGATCCAGGTCGGCCGGATCAGCCCTTTCGGCCTTCTCGAGATGTCGCGCCAGCGGTTGCGTCCATCGCTGGTCGAGACCTCGACGCAGCCGTGTCCGCATTGCGGCGGCACCGGCTTCATCAGATCGACCGAATCGACGGCGCTCTACGTGCTGCGCTCGATCGAGGAAGAGGGCATGCGCCGGCGCTCGGCAGAGATTTGCGTCTACGTGCCGACTGCGGTGGCGCTCTATATCCTCAACCAGAAGCGCGATTCGCTGGTGCAGCTCGAGACGCGCTACAATCTGAGAGTGATGGTGGCGCGCGACGACGCGCTGATCCCGCCAGCCTTCCGGCTCGAACGGCTGCGTGCTTACGGCCCACCCGAGGCGGCGGTGTCGTCGACACCCCCGCTGACCCAGGCGCCCCATATCGAAGAGGAAGGGGAGGAGGACGAGAACGAACGAGAAGTAGAGACCGCAGAAGCCGACCGTCGGGAGCAACCGGACGAAGAGGAGCGCGGTCGCAGCCGCCGCCGGCGCCGGCGGCGGAAACGCCGCGACGAGGAGCCGGTTTCTGCCTCTGCTGGACGATCAAAGGTGGTCGAGGAGGCTGCAGAGGTGACGGCAGAACTCGCCCCGGTAGACGATCGAGCGGGTGGCGAAGGCAGTGCCGATGAAGAGAATGAAGCAGAGGGACGCCGGCGCCGCCGCGGCCGCCGCGGCGGGAGGCGGCGCGGGCGACGCGAGAGCGATTTCGAGCCCCTCTTCGAGGAACCGCGTCCGGCATCCGAGATTGTCCAGATTTGGCCTGCTTCCGATATCGGCGAACTCGGGCAAGCACCGATGGCAGGCCCTGCGCGCGCAGCCGGGGGGATAGGCGGTGCGGAGATTGGGACGCGCGAGAGCGGCGCACCGGTGCTCGACCCGGTTGCAAACCCAGAGGAGAAACGTGGAGAGGGCGATTTGGCAGCGTCGCATCATGCGATCGACGAGGGGCACGGCTCCGACGAGCAGCACCCATCCTCCACGAGCGAGACAGAGCGAACTCCGGAAGCGGCATTTTCCACTGACGCCGGGCGGGCGGAGCCGGAGCATCCGGTCGTGACGGGGAGCGAAAAATCGTCGACCCCGCGACGGGGTTGGTGGCAACGATTGATCCAGCCGTAGCGCGAATCGACAAGACGGCGAGGTGGTGCCAACAAGCTTGCCCCGTCCTCGCCGCATTTCTATTCTGGGGTGGTTCGTCTTTGCCGCTACGCTGGCGAAGACTAAGGCAGGAAGGCCGACACCGATTGGTTAGTGAAGGCTCGCTTGTGACCGCGCGGTTTTTCAGGTTGGCCGCAGTCGTTCTGGCGGCACATCTCGGGTTTGGCCAGGTTGCCGCAGCAGGCCAGAGCTTTATTCGGGATACCGAGATCGAAGCCGACATTCAGACGATGATGACCCCGATTTGGAAGGCGGCAGGGCTGAACCCGAATGCACTGCACGTCTATCTCGTCGAGGACAAGCAGATCAATTCCTTCGTCGCGGGAGGACAGAACGAGTTCATCAACACTGGTTTGCTGATGCGTGCCCAAACTCCGAACCAGCTGATCGGAGTACTCGCACACGAGACGGGCCATATCGCCGGCGGGCATTTGACACGCTTTCAGGACGCAGTACGCAACGCCAGCATCGAAGGGATCATCGCGATGGTGCTCGGCGCCGCGGCGACCGTGGCGGCGAAGGGCAGTGGCGGCGCCGCGGCGATGTTGCCCGCAGAGGGCGTGGCGGAACGCGCCTTCATGCAATATTCGATCACCCAGGAAGCCGCGGCTGATCATGCGGCCATGACCTATCTCGATGCGACCGGGCAGTCCGCGCGGGGTCTGCTTCAGTTCTTCCAGATTTTGCAGGGGGAGGAAATGCTCTCCGGCATCCGGGAGGACCCCTATCTGCGCACGCATCCGCTGACCGCTGAGCGCATCGACTACGTCCGCAACCATGTCGAGCATTCGCGTTTCTCCAACGTTCCCGATACCCAGACCAATATCGACTTGCTGAAGCGGATAAAGGTCAAGCTCGATGCCTTTCTCTCGCCTCCCTCCTCGACGCTCAGGGCCTATCCCGAGACGGATCAGTCGGTGCTCGCGCGCTACGCACGCGCGATCGCCTATTACCGAATCCCGCAGCTGGACAAGGCGCTCCCGACCATCGACGGATTGATAAAAGACTTCCCGCAAGATCCATATTTTCGCGAGCTCAAAGGACAGATGCTGTTCGAGAATGGGCGTATTGCGGACGCGGTCCAGCCCTACGAAGATGCCGTTCGCCTCGCTCCGAATGCGGCATTGCTGCGCATATCGCTCGCCCAAGTCTATGTGGAGTCGAATGATCCGAAACAAAACAAGCGCGCGATTGCCTATCTGAAAGATGCTTTGCGCAGCGAGGGGGACAAGGAAACCCAAGGCTGGCATTTGCTGGCGACAGCCTACGGGCGCGACAATCAGATCGGTATGGCCGCTTTAGCGCTGGCCGAGGAAGGGCTCGCCTCCGGAAAGAAAAAGGACGCCCAACAGCAGGCCCTCCGCGCCAAGGCGCTGTTGCCGAAGAACTCAGCCGCTTATAACCGTGCCGAGAATATCCGTGTCGAGGCGGAGCATATCGAAGACTCGGCAAGCGGAGTGGCGAACTCGCGCTGATCGCTGTCGGCCTATCCAACGCATATAAACGCATATAGGAGTACTATCGCCATGCAACTCCGCGCGCCGTACATGGCACCGGTGCTGGTTTGCGCACTTCTCGCCGTCGCGCTTCCCTGCTCGATCACAGCCGCTGAAATTACGCCCGAACAGCGCCAGGCGATCGAAGGGATCATTCACGACTACCTGATGCAGAACCCTGATGTCTTGATCGAGGCGCTGCGGGCGGCCGAGGACAAGGCCAGCCGCGATGCCGACGCCAAGGCGGCCCTGGTGCTGAAGGATCGGCGGGGCGAGGTGTTTGATGATCCGGCGACCCCGGTAGGGGGCAATCCCCAGGGCGATGTCACCATTGTCGAGTTTTTCGATTACCGCTGTCCTTATTGCAAACAGGTGCTACCCTCGCTTCAGGCTCTGCTCGATCAGGACCGTAACCTACGATTTATCTATAAGGAAATGCCCGTTCTCGGCGCCCCGTCTGTGACTGCGGCCCATGCTGCACTCGCCGCCCGGCTGCAGGGCAAATACGAAGCCTTTCACGCCGCGATGATGGCAACCAAGGGTCAGATTACGGACGAGGTGGTTTATCAGGTCGCGGGTTCGGTCGGGCTTGATGTCGACCGGCTCAAGCAGGACATGGCGGCGCCGGAGATCGACCGGGCATTGAAGGCCAATCTGGCTCTCGCCAACGCCCTCGATATTCGCGGCACGCCCGGGTTCATAATCGGCGACCACATAGTTCCCGGTGCGATGGACCTCGGCGCCCTGAAGGATCTCATCGCGGAGGCACGAAAGGGATAGCCGCGGTCGACGCCGAGGCTCGTCGCCGCCGAATTGCGCTTTTGGGGCCGTCGAACGCAACGCTCGGCGCCTCACTCGACGTATCGAGGAGGACCTTGATCGACGTGCCGGCCGATGTGGTCTATGCTAGCCGAACTTCGCCGATTGGCAGGGTCGGAAAAGGCTAAGTAGTTGTTTTCCAGGTCGGCACTACGGCAGGGTGTCTGGCGGGCTCGGCAAGGCGGTGATTTGAGGCTTTGGCTGATCGGGCAGGACGAATTTGAGTTTGTGGAGCAGAAGCGCCAGTTCGGGCTCCGGCGTGGGGTAGCGGGTCAAGAGCAACTCGCGGCCGTCGGTGGTCGGGACGTGCAGATCGATCATCTGCACGGCGGCGAACTTTCGACGGCGCTGCGCGGCGTCAGGCCGGGAGCCAGCGCATGCAGCCGCCGGTCGAGCGTGACGGGGAGGCAATAGGCGAGAAAGGCGATAAAGATGTGCGTCTCGATGCGCGTCTGGTGCTGGTGAAAGACCGGCCGAATGGCGAGGTCGCCTTTGAGGTTTCGGAACGCCGCCTCGATACTGACGAGCTGGAGATATAAGCCCCACAGCCGCGCCGGATCGTCGTCGGTGAGATTGGTGCGCAAGAGATAGCGCCCTTCGCGCCGCCGGGCCCGGCGCAGCTTGTCGCGATCGAGGCGGTAGCTGAAGGCGGCGTTGTCCTTGGCCACCTCGACGGCGAGAAGGCGCCACGCCGTCCGCGCTTGCTTGCGGGCGGCGCCGGCCGCATCAGCAACTCCT
>Ga0306920_100010958_pt1 | contig 12190 bp, 10 predicted proteins | sample flu12Cox44000170_FD_204666 | JGI IMG/M metagenome (GOLD analysis project Ga0306920, IMG submission 204666) | Lab enrichment of tropical soil microbial communities from Luquillo Experimental Forest, Puerto Rico - flux4day.12C.oxic.44.000.170 (v2)... | ecosystem: Environmental > Terrestrial >...
CCGCATCAACGGCATGTAGTTCTCCCAGCAGATCACCGCGCCCAGCTTGCCGAGCGGCGTGTCGAACACGGGCATCGTCGATCCGTCGCCGTAGCCCCAGACGATGCGCTCCATTGCCGTCGGCATCAGCTTCCGATGCTTGCCGAGCAACGTGCCGTCCGGCGCGAAGAACAGCGCCGTGCAGTACAGGGTGCCGATCGCGCGCTCGATGACGCCGATGACGAGGTAGACGGCGTTCTTCTTGGAGGTCCTGGCGAGCGACTCCGTGGCCGGGCCGGGCACGTCGATCGCGCTGTCGAAGTAGCGGCGGAACGTATCGCGCCCCTCCGACGAACGCATCCCGACTCGCGCGCCGAAGTCGAGCCCTTTGGGGTACGCCGAGACGAAGGCTTCAGGAAACACGACGAGCGCGGCGCCGGTCTTCGCGGCGTCGGCGGTCAGCGCGTCGATCTTGCGAAGAGTGGCCGCGGCGTCGAAGACCACGGGAGCGTTCTGCACGACGGCGGCGGTGAACGAAGTCATGTTGAACGCGAGTCTACCAAGATTCAGCGGGCCGGAAATTCGAACAGGCCAGGTGTGACGAGCACGCGGCCGTTGCTGCCGAAGAACAGGCTGCTCGGCGACATGATTCCGGCCGCGCGGAACTGCACCGTGCGGACCTTGTCGCCGTCGCGATCGAACACGTACGTGTACGGAACGGTGAACGTGACCCAGAGGCGGCCCTCGCGATCCACGGCTGCCGTGCGAATGGTCGGCGTCACGAACGGCAGCTCGCCTTCGTCGGTTTTGCGCGTGGGCCATTTCGACGGCAGCGCCGCGACGAGCGCATCGATCTCGCGTCCCTGGATGTGCCGCTCGAACACGAGCTGTCCTGCGGCGTCATATTTCCGGAACACCGGTTCTCCGGTCTGGAACACGAAGTAGAAGCCGCCTGTCGGATCGACGAGCGGAATCCCGCTGTTCAGCGCGAGGTGCAGCTCCGTGTCTTCTTCATGGCTGGTGGGCCTCAGCCGGCCGAATGTCCGGTGCACGCCGCCGTTCAACTCGTACTCGCTGACGAGCGCGCCAGTCTCGGGTTGCGACATCAGGATCGAGGTCCCGGTGTACTGCAACGATCCGATGCCGCTCAAGACCGCGCTGTCGATGACGACGCGCGGCTTCAGCCGGCCGGGCAGCATGAAGCCGCCAATGCGGAAACCAGCCGGCGTGAAAATCTGGATGCGCTCACGGTTGTTCGGCGCGTCTGCGACGATGAACGTCCCGTTGGGCTCGACGGCGAACGCCGTGGGATCGATGATCTTTCCCGACTCGCCGCCGATTGTCACGATCGTCCATGCGCTCGACATCTGCGCGTCCAGCCCGTAGACCGTATGCGCACGTCGATCGAAGACGAAGTACTGCCCCGAGGACGACTGCTGGAACCCGACCGGCTCGCGAAACTGTCCCGCGAGGTGCGCCGGCACCGCGGCCGACGATCGAAGAATCTCCGGCGAAAGCGCCTCGATTGAGATGGCGAAACAGAAGAAACCGCAAAGACCGCAGAGAGCGCGGAGAGTCATCTTTTGAAAAACAAACTCTCCGGTCTTAGCGGTTTCCGCGGTTTCTTCTGGGTGCCGACTGGGGGTTTCAAAAATCTTTGCGCTCTTTGCGGTCTCCGCGGTTTCTTCTTTGCTAGTACCGGGCGGTTTCGCGGATCGCTTTCAGGATGTCGGATGACTGCGGGAGGATGGCTTCCTCGAGTTCAGGGCTGTAGGCCACCGGCACGTTCTTCGCCCCGACGCGCTTGACGGGTGCGTCGAGGTGCTCGAACAGCTCCCCGGCGATCCTTGCGGCGATCTCGGCGCCGAATCCGCACATCACCTGGTCTTCGTGCGCCACCACCACGCGATTCGTCCGTCTGACGTGCGCGGCGATGGCGTTCCAGTCGTAGGGAACGATGGTCCGCAGATCCAGTACGGCGACGCTGAAGTGATCCTTCTCGGCCTGCTGCGCCGCCAGCAGCGATCGCTGCACCAGCGCGCCCCACGTGATGACCAGCACGTGATCGCCTTCGCGGCGCAGGCTCGCCTTCCCGAAGGGGATCATGAAGTCTTTGCCTTGGTACTCGCCCTTGTTGTACGTCTGACGGTAGAGATGCTTGTGCTCGAGGAAGAGGACCGGGTCGTCGCAGCGGATCGCCGTCCGGAGCAGGCCGGCCGCGTCTATCGCCGTCGAGGGATACGCGATGCGAATGCCCGGGCAGTGCGCGAAGATGCTCTCGCCCGACTGGCTGTGGTACGGCCCGCCTCCACGGAGGTACCCGCCAATCGGCACGCGCATCACGACCGGCGCCGACCAGCTGTTGCCCGAGCGGTACCGCATCATCGACAGCTCGTCGCGGATCTGCATCATCGCCGGCCAGATGTAATCGAAGAACTGAATCTCGACCACCGGCTTCAGCTTGCGCGCCGCCATCCCAGTCGCGCGTCCGACGATGCCGGCCTCGGCGAGCGGCGCGTTGAACACGCGATCGTCGCCGTAGAGCCGCTGCAGACCGTGGGTCAGCTTGAACACGCCGCCCTTGCCGGACACGACCGGCAGCGCATCGCGCTTGCTCGCGTCGGCGACGTCTTCACCGAAGACGACGATCCGCGGATTTCGCGCCATCTCCTCCTTCAGGGTGCGATTGATGGCGGACACCATCGTGTCGGGCTTGCCTTCAGGGTGCGCCGGCGTTTCGAACGCTGACGAGGTCGGATCGACGTCCGGCGAATAGAGCCACATCTCGGCGCTGTTCTTCGGCGGTTTGGGTGCGGCAAGCGCCTGCAGTGCGGCCTCGTTGACCTCGCGCTCGACATCTGCGGCGAGCCCCGCGAGCTCGTCCGCGGTCGCGAGTCCGTTCGTTTTCAGGAACTCGCTGAACCGCGCGATCGGATCGCGCTTCGCCTCCGCCTCCCGCTCGGCCGGCGGCTTGTACAGCTTTTCGTCGTCGGACAACGAGTGCGAATACGGACGGATGCAGCGCGCGTGGACGAACGCCGGGCCGTTGCGATCGCGCACGTAGCCGGTCGCCTTGCGCATCGCCCGGAGGCTGCCGAAGAAATCCGTACCGTCGATCGAGTCGACATGCAGACCCGGGAACGAGCGAACGAGCCGCGAGATATCGCCGCCCGCCGTCTGCACTTCGACCGGGACCGAGATCGCGTAGCCGTTGTCCTCGACCAGAAAGAGCACCGGCAGCTGCTTGATGCAGGTTGCGTTGAGGGCTTCCCAGAACTCGCCTTCGCTCGTGGCGCCTTCTCCGAGCGAGACGTACGTGATTTCGTCGGCCTTGAATCGTGCGTCGCGATCGGGAATCTGCGTCACGCGGCTGTAGATCACGCCGGCTTCGGCGGCGCCCACCGCCTGCAGCACCTGCGTGCCCGTGGGACTCGAGCCCGATACGATGTTCAGCTTCGGGTGGCCCCAGTGCGACGGCATTTGCCGTCCGCCCGACGCCGGATCGTCCTTCGCACCAACCGCCGCGAGCAGCATTTCGAGCGGTGTGACGCCCAGCTGCAGGCAGAGCGCGCGATCCCGGTAGTACGGATAGAACCAGTCGTACCCCGCGCGAAGCGTGAGCCCCGCTGCGGCCAGCACCGCTTCATGACCGGCGCCGCTGATCTGAAAAAAGATCTGACTCTGGTTTTTGAGCTGAATCTCTTTGTCGTCAAGCTTGCGCGACAAGAGCATGCAGCGATGGACGGCGAGCAGTTGATCGCGCGACAAACCTTCGACGGATTGCGCGTCACGCTCGTTCAAAACGGCTTTCATCCGGGCGGAATTATATCATCCGGGCCTGTTGGTATATGCTCGACTTTCATGAGCAGCCAGACGGTTCGTCTGCACCGGTGGGACGAGATCGCCCTCGAAAAAGTCACCGAAATGCTGTCGCGCAAGCTGGTGACCGGCGAGCGCGAGATGCTTGCGCAGATCTACCTGAAGCGCGGCTGCATCGTGCCGAAGCATTCGCACGAGAGCGAACAAATCACTTACGTGCTGCAAGGCGCGCTGAAGTTCCTGATCGGCGGCGAGGAGATCACGGTGCGCGAAGGCGAGGTGCTGCACATCCCGTCGTGGGTGGAGCACCAGGCGGAAGCGCTCGACGACACATTCGAGCTCGACATCTTCAGCCCGATTCGGCAGGACTGGCTCGATCACACCGACGACTACTTCCACCGGTAACACGGGAAGAGCAGCGCCACTTGGGTTTTCGAGGGAGGTCGTGATGTCCGCTGGCCGAGCAGCGATGGCGGCGGTGTGTGCGGCGACTGCCGGCGCGGTGTGGCTCTCCGCTCAGAGTTCTGCACCCGCCACGGCGCGGATCCGCGGATTTTCCGCCGCGGCGAGCGCGGCGGAGACCGCTCGCGAGACCACGTTGAGGGCGATGCCGTCGGCGAAGGCCGCCGAGGCCGACTTCGACGTGATGACCGCCGAGCCGCATCACACCGGATCGCCCTACGAGATCAAGCTCGCCGACTACGTCAGCGATCAGTTCAAGCAGATCGGCATCGAATCGACGAAGTACGAGTACAGCGTGCTCCTGCCATGGCCCAAGCAACGCCGTATCGACATCGTGGCGCCCGATCAGGTGCGGCTCGAAGTCGAGGAGGAAAAGATTCGCGGCGATCAGTGGGCCGACAAGCCCGGCATCCTTCCCGCGTACAACGCCTACTCGCCGTCCGGTGACGTGACGGGCGAGATCGTCTACGTGAACTTCGGCATCCCCGCCGACTACGAGACGCTCGACAAGCTCGGCATCAGCGTGAAAGGACGCATCGTCCTCGCGCGATACGGCGGCAGCTGGCGCGGGATCAAACCGAAGGTCGCCGCCGAGCACGGCGCGATCGCCTGCATCATCTACTCGGATCCGCACGAAGACGGCTACTTCCAGGGCGAGGTCTATCCTGACGGGCCGTATCGCGGGTGGGGGATGATTCAGCGCGGCAGCGTGATGGACATGCCGCGCTATCCGGGCGATCCGTCCACGCCGGATCGCCCGTCGAAGGCGGGCGTTGAGCGGATCCCGATGGACAAAATCGAGACATTCGCGCCGATTCCGGTGCAGCCGATGTCGTATCGAGATGGCGTCGAGCTGCTGAAACGGTTGAAAGGACCGGTGGCGCCGCCCGAGTGGCGCGGTGCGCTGCCGATCACCTATCACATCGGTCCCGGCCCGGCGAAGGTTCACATGAACCTGCAGATGGACTACGGCCAGCGACGCCTGATCGATGTCGTCGGCAGGATTCCGGGTTCGGTCGCCCCCGACGAATGGGTGATCGTCGGATCGCATCGAGACGCGTGGACATTCGGCGCGTCGGACTCGGTCAGCGGTCACGTGTCGATGATGGCCGTCGCGCGCGCGATGAGCGCGATGATGAAGACCGGATGGAAGCCGCGGCGCAGCGTCCTCTTCATCAGCTGGGACGGCGAGGAGCAAGGGCTGCTCGGCTCGACCGAGTTCGTCGAAGACTTGACCGCCGAGTTGAAGGCGAAGGCGGCCGTCTATGTGAACCGCGACGCCGGCGCCGGCGGGTTGAACTTCTCCAGCAGCGCCGTTCACTCGCTCACGCCGTTCGTCCACGAGCTGGCGCAGTCGATCCAGCCGCAGGGCGCCGCGAAGAATCTGTACGATGGTTGGCTCGAGCGAGCGCGCGAGCAGGCGCCCGCGCGAGATGGACGTCCGATGCTGAAGTCGCCGCCGGTGGGCGCGCTCGGATCGGGCTCCGACTACACGGCGTTCCTCGATCACGTCGGCATCGCATCGATGGACATGGGGCTGAGCGGGCCCGGTGGGGACGGCAGCTATCACTCGACGTACGACAACCCGACCTGGTTCAAGAAGTACATCGACCCGCAGTTCACCTACAGCGTGCTCGCGGCCCAGGTGACGGGTGTCGCTCTGCTGCGCCTGGCTGACGCCGAAGTGCTGCCGTTCGATTACGAGGCGTACGGCACACAGATTCTCGAATACGTCGGCGAGATCGAGCAGCAGGCCTCAAAAGCATCGGCGGAGGGCGCCAGGAAGGTTGATTTCGCCGGACTTCGATCGGCCGCGGACGCATTTGCCAAGGCAGGCGCCGGGGCGCGCAGCCGGGCAGAATCGCTGCTCGGCTCCGCTTCGACGGCGCCGCAGGATCTGGCCACGATGAATCATCGCCTCATCATGGCCGAGCGGGACCTCATCGAGCCTGCCGGCTTGCCGGATCGGCCGTGGTACCGCCACGTCATCTACGCGCCCGGCCTGTACACCGGCTACGGCGTGAAGACGATCCCGGGCGTGCGCGAAGCCGTCGACGCCGGCAACTACACGCGCGCAGCCGAGCAGGCGGCGATCGTGATTCGGGCGCTGCAGCGCGCGACGCGGACGCTCGAAGGCAGCTAGCCCGGGTCTCGACATGGCCATCGATCGACAGGGCACCGCGCTCACCATCGTCCGCATCTGCATCGGCACCTTCTTCGTCTTCGAAGGGATCGGGAAGATCCGCTGGTTCGCCGACCCGTCGCAGCTCGCGAGCCAGCTCGCCACCTGGGCACAGGCGCTCCCGTCCGCATCATGGAGCCACGCGTATCTGGTGCGGGTCGCGATCCCCTACGTGTCCATCTTCGCGCGGCTCGTTCCGCTCGGAGAAATCACGTCAGGCGCCGCGCTGGTTGCCGGATGCTGGACACCGCTGTTCGCCTTTGTCGCCTTCTTCATGGCGCTCAACTTCCAGTTCGCCAGCGGCGCGCTGTTCAAATATAGCTTCCTGACGAGTGGGTACGGCCTGCCGGTGCTCGGGTCTACGCTCGCGCTTGTTGTGGGAGGGGTGCGGCTGCCGTGGAGCATTGGCGTTTCAGCACCGCCGCGTGCCATGAAAGCAAGAAGGAATTGACGAGCGCAAGGATCACGGTGATGTCAATGACGGTGATGCCGCGAGGCAACGCGTACCCGATGCCGTCCCCAAATCCGTAGAACACGTTCAGGTTCAACGCCACCACCGCGCTGACGCCGACGCAGATTGGGGCAAAAGCGCGGCGTCCCGCCGACGCGAGCACGAGCAGAGGCACCGCGGCGAACAGGTGATTTTCGTGAACCTGTGCCGAAAGCGTCGCGTACGCGTGGACGATGAAGGCGCCGACGCCGGCAATCAGCCACAAATCGATTGCAAATTGCTGATTGTTGATTGCAAATTTGGAGGTCGTCCAGAGCGCCCACGCGGCCGCCGCGACCGTCAGCACGATGCCGATTGATCGCGGATCCGGGTAGCCGATATCGATGACTCGCTGGATGCCGAGAATACGCGCCGGCGCAGTGAAGGCGGCCCAGGCTCCCATGTCTTGGATCGAATACCGCACGCGCAACAGATAGCCGATCACCCACCAGAGATTCGCCGCGTTCGCCGACAGCATGTCGTGCTGCGCCAGCCGACCGAGCGCCTGCAGCATGTTGTGCCACCCGCCGGCTGCGATGACGGGAGCCACGATCACGACGGCGGCCGCGAGCGCTCCGCCTGCGGCCGACACGAGGTGCCCGACGCGTGTGTCCCTCGTGCCGTTCGTCCAGAGCGCGAGCGCCACGGCCGGCGCGATGAACACCCCCTGCGCTTTGGTGAGGATTGACGCAGCGATCAGCGCGCCGGCGACAGCGGGCCAGCCTTCGATCGCCGCGGCGATGGCGGCCATCGCCGGGAGCACATAGGGCGTGTCCAGATAGCCGAGGATGCTGGCGTCGAGCAAGGCCGCCGGGTTCAGCCAGTACGCCGCCGCCGCAAGCCGTGCCGCGGCGACCCCGGCGTTCTTGCGAACCAGGCCGAACAAGAGGACGACGAGTCCCACGTCAGCCGCGAGTGCGGGCATCTTGACGAATGCATTCAGCGGTGTGGCGTTGGGGAAGCGGTGATGCGACCACAGCCAATAGGCATTTCCCGCAACGCCGAGCTCGAGCAGTGCGAGCGGCGGATAGTCGACCGTGGCGGTGGCGCCCGCGTAGGTCAGCTCGCGCCGTTCGAGCGGCCTGCCGCCAACGCCGTACATGTCGCCCACGCCGTGCCTCGCGGCGTTATAGCTCCAGACTTTCCAGATGGTGAGATCGCCGGTTCCGGGCCCGGGCAGCGCGACGGCGCGGATTAGCGCCCCGGCGATGATGAGCGCGGCAAATTGAGAACGTGACACGCGTGTGCGCCGCGTTCAGTGCACGCGGCGATCGTAATCATTGGCGCGGCCGCCCGAGTACACGTCGAACTTCTTGCGGACGCGGTTGATCTTCCACTTGAAGTAGCGGTACTTCAGCTCGGAAATCGGGTGCATCCGCGCGCCTTTCAGGAGCAGGTACCCGACGACGAGGCCGCCCAGGTGCGTGGCGTTTGCGGTCCCGCCCGCCTCGGTGAGCGAGGTGAGCAGCGCGATGCCGGCGAGGATCGCGACGCACACTTTTGCCGGCACCCAGAAGACGATCATCAGGATGGGCCGGTCCGGAAAGTACAACGCGTAAGCGAGGAGGAGTCCGTAGATCGCACCCGAGGCGCCGATAATCACGGAGTGCTGCACCAGCTGCGCGAAGCCGAACGGGAGCAGCGAGAACACAACCGTGAGCGCCGCGGCACCGATGCCGGTCAAGAAATAGAACTTCAGGAAATAGCGCGTGCCCCAGATCCGTTCCAGCTCCGTCCCGAACATCCAGAGCGCCAGCATGTTGAACAGGATGTGAAACAGCCCGCCGTGCAGAAACATGTAGGTCGCGAGTTGCCACAGCCAGAACTGATGCAGCACGAGCGCGGGCACGAGACCCAGGTACTCCTGCAGCGATGGTACGAACGACGTGACGACGAACATCGCGACGTTTGCGCCGATGAGCACCTTCAGCGACGTCGAGAGCGGACCGGGACCGAAGGAGAATGATGAGCCGTAGTACGAGGCAGGACGTCGCATGTTCAGGTTCCCGAGAATCGTATCACTGGCGAGCAACAACCGTACCCCGCACGCACGACATCGCGCCTGGCCACGACGTCGCGCCGTGTCATCAGAAAAGCAACGGTCATGAAATCGCGGCCGGTGTTCATAATCGGCAATAAAAAAAGGCCCTCGCCGGGGTTAGCGGCGAGGGCCTAAAGGAGGATGGATGAGAGGCTCTGTTTGCCGTCTCGAGATGTTAGACGGACGCGCTTCGAAGAAAGTTTAAGGACCAGCCAGCCTCCGCCGTACGAGCTCGTTGACCGCCTTGCCGTCGACTGTCTGGCCGGCAAGTCGAGCCATCACAGCCTTCATGACTCGGCCCATGTCCTTGGGTGACGCGGCTCCCGTCTCCTGAATGGCATCGGCGACGGCTTGCTCGACGACAGCCGGCTCAGCCGCTGCGGGAAGGTAAGTTTCGAGAACGAGTATCTCGGCGCGTTCTTTATCGGCGAGTTCGAGACGTCCGCCCTGCGTGAACTGCTCGATGGAATCCTTGCGCTGTTTGACAAGCGATGAAACGACCTGAAGGGATTCCGCTTCGTCGAGCATATGGCCGCGTTCGATTTCCCGATTCATCAACGCGGCCTTGAGCATCCGGAGTGTGCTCAGACGCACGGCATCGTGCTTCCTCATCGCATCCGCGATGCCGGCGCTGACCTGCTCGACGAGGGCCAACGGCTACTGGCCGCCAGGCCCACCAGGCCGGCGGACAGGCTGGCCGGGTACGGGTACTTGTCCTGGTACTTGTCCCGGCATCTGGGGCGGCGGCGCCACCATCCCGGGCACGGCCACTCCACCGTACGGCGCCACCGGCGTCGGCGACGACGTGGGCATGTTGGGCACTTGTCCGGACCCGTTAACGGCCGGCACGGTGGGCACGTTGGGCACCTGGCCGGGTTGAGCCGGCACAGGCTGCGGACTACCGACCTGCGGTTGCGGGAACGTGTTGAATACAGGGCCGCGGACCGGCACCGGCACGTTGGGCGCCGGACGTTCTTCGTCGTCGTCCGCCTGGGCCGGCGTGAACTGCGGCGTCGGCGCCTGGAACACCGGCGCTGGCGACGACGGCGTCGGGGTCGGCGGCCGGGCGGCCGCGAGCGTCGGCATCAGGATGATGCGATCGAACCGCGAAAGGTTTGCTGCCTCGACCGGCCGCGGCGCGGCGATGTAGCCGCTCAGCGAACGCAGCACGACGTCGAGCGCCTGCGCCTCGGGTACGTTGGTCAGTTCGAGCGTCACCGGCCCGCCCGGCACGCGCTCGATGTTCACGATTTTCGTATCGCCGACGCGCGCCCACTCGGTCAGGATCTGACGGACAGTCGCGTCTTTCGCAACAAGCGAGACGCGCCCGTTCTGCATCGTGAGCTGCACTTCGGCCGACGCGGTCGTGACCGCAAACAGCCATGCGACGACGCCGATGGTTGCTGTCTTCATGGTGAGATTGCAGTATACGCCCAGGCTATTTCTTGCGGAAATAATCGATAACCTGCGTCAGGATTTCGTCAAGCTGGAGTGTCGCCGTGTACCCGATGAGTCCTTCGACCCGGGTGAGGTCAGGGACGCGTCGCGGCATATCCTCGAACCCCGACTCGTACGCGTCGTCGTACGGCACCAGCTTGATCGGAGAATCCGAACCGCTGAGTTCACGAACCCGTTCGGCGAGCGCCAGAATCGTGATTTCCTGCCTGTTTCCGATGTTGATGACTTGTCCAACGGCCTTCGGCTCCGCGACCAGCTTCAGCAGGGCCTGAACGACGTCGGTCACATGGGTGAATGCGCGCTGCTGCGTGCCGTCGCCGAAGACCGTGATCGGTTCACCCGCGAGCGCCTGACGGACGAAGTTCGGGATGACCATCCCGTACTGTCCCGACTGCCTCGGACCGACGGTGTTGAAGAAGCGCACGATGATCACGGGGAGCTTGCGCTCCTTCCAGTAGGCGAGCGCGAGGAACTCGTCGATCGCTTTGCTGCACGCGTACGCCCAGCGGTGCTTCGGCGTCGGCCCCATCACCAGATCCGAATCCTCACGGAACGGCACATCGTCGCTCTTGCCGTACACCTCGGATGTCGACGCGATGACGACGAGCTTCTTCTTCTTGTTCGCGTGCTTCAGCACGACTTCCGTGCCGTGCACGTTGGTCTCGATGGTGTAGACCGGCTGTTCGACGATCAGTTTCACGCCGACGGCCGCGGCGAAATGAAACACGACGTCGCTGCGATCGATCAGTTCCGCGAGCAGCGGCTCGTTGGTGACCGTGTCGACGAAGTACTCGAACCCGGGGCGTCCCTTGAGATGGGCGATGTTGTCGATCGAGCCGGTCGACAGATTGTCGAGAATGAGCACATCGTGCCCGTTGTCGAGCAGCGCTTCGGAGAGATGGGACCCGATGAATCCGGCCCCGCCAGTTATCAACGCTCGCACTCGGCTGTCCTTTCCGTCAGGAAACCACGGCCCGCGGCCTGAAGGCGTGAACGGCCGCGGCAATCTCGTCAACTTCATCGTCGCGCAAGGCGGGGTGAAGGGGTAACGAGAGTATCGCGCGGCACGTGCGTGCCGCAACCGGACAGTCGTCCGGCCGCTGGCCCGCCAATGCCGGCTGCCGCGGGATCGCAACAGGGTAATGAATCAGCGTTTCGACGCCGCTCGCCGCGAGATGCGCCTGCAGCGCGTCTCGATCGCCCGATCTTACGACGAACAAATGATAGACGTGGCCGCTGTCGCGCTGCGGCAACAGATTGACGGGCGCGCCTGCGAGGCGGTCGCGATAGCGCGCGGCCAGCTCGCGCCGGCGTTCGGTCCAGCGTTGCAGACGCGGCAATCTCGCCCGCAAGACCGCCGCCTGCATGTCGTCCAGGCGGGAGTTGATGCCCGGCTCTTCGTGGTGATAACGGTCGATCTGTCCGCCGTTGCGCATCCGCCTCACGCGGTCGGCGAGCGCGCGGTCGTTGGTCACCACGGCGCCGCCGTCGCCGAGCGCGCCGAGATTTTTGGTTGGGTAAAAGCTGAACGCGCCGGCGAGGCCGATCGTGCCGACAGGCCGGCCCTGACACGTGGCCAGATGCGCCTGGCAGCAATCCTCGACGATGGCGAGGCCATGGCGCGCGGCGACCCGCTCGATCGCTGTCATGTCGGCCGCCTGGCCGTAAAGATGCACCGGCAGGATCGCGCGCGTGCGAGAACCTACACGCTCCTCGATTCGCGCGGGATCGAGTGTCGCGCGCTCGGCATCGATGTCGG
>Ga0306920_100010960_pt1 | contig 12189 bp, 8 predicted proteins | sample flu12Cox44000170_FD_204666 | JGI IMG/M metagenome (GOLD analysis project Ga0306920, IMG submission 204666) | Lab enrichment of tropical soil microbial communities from Luquillo Experimental Forest, Puerto Rico - flux4day.12C.oxic.44.000.170 (v2)... | ecosystem: Environmental > Terrestrial >...
GTCCCCTCGATTTCGCTGCGGCCTGGCATCTAGCGAGAACGGGATAAGCCGCGGTCGGGTCATGGCAAACACGCGGAAGTTGCTCCGCAAAGGTAAGACCAAAGTCCTATTGACCCTCATAATGCGCATGGCTAAAACCCCCGCTTGATGCGCATTACTTCGCATTGGCCGGATTTTTTCGGCCACCACAAAAGGAAAAGAACTATGAATTGTAAACTTGTTATCAAATATGCTGTCACATTGTGCGCAGCGTTCATCGCCGTAGCTGCGCAGGCTGCAGACAAACCCAACATCATCGTCATCGTCTCCGATGACTTCGGGTACGGTGATTCCGGCGTCTATGGCGGCGGCCCGGGTCGCGGCATGCCGACGCCGGCCCTGGATCGCATGGCGGACGAAGGGCTCACCTTTTTCTCCTTCTATGCGCAACCAAGCTGCACGCCGGGACGTGCGGCAATGATCACGGGGCGCTTTCCGAATCGCAGTGGCATGACTACCGTGGCTTTCCAAGGGCAGGGTGGCGGCTTGCCAAAAGCGGAGTGGACGCTCGCTTCAGTGCTTAAAACCGGCGGTTATAAAACCTATTTCACCGGCAAATGGCATTTGGGCGAGGCGGATTACGCTCTGCCGAACGCCCACGGTTTCGATGTGATGAAGTATTGCTTCCTCTATCATTTGAATGCCTATACGGATGCGGACCCGAATTGGTATCCAAACATGCCCGATTCTCTGCGCGAAGTGTTCAAAAAGGCGACCAAGGGCGCGCTAAGCGGTAACGCCGGCGAGCAAGCCCATGAGGACTTCAAGGTGAACGCCGAATATGTCGATACACCGGACAAAGGCGTCGTCGGGATTCCTTACCTGGACGCCTACGTTGAGAAAGCGGCGTTGGAGTTCCTAGATGATGCGGCCAAGACCCCGGACAAGCCGTTCTTCATGGACATCAACTTCATGAAGGTGCACCAGCCGAACTTGCCGCATCCCGATTTCATCCATAAATCACCGTCAAAAAGCAAATATGCAGATTCAGTCGTGGAGGCCGACACGCGTATCGGCCACGTCTTCGACAAGATTCGCTCACTCGGCCTGGACAAAGGTAACACCCTTGTCTTCTGGACAACGGACAATGGCGCGTGGCAGGATGTTTATCCGGACTGCGGCTACACGCCGTTCCGGGGCACCAAAGGAACAGACCGCGAAGGTGGCAACCGCGTCCCGGCCCTCGCCTGGATGCCGGGCAAGATCAAGGCTGGGTCAAAGAATCATGACATTGTCGGCGGTTTGGATTTCATGGCGACCTTCGCTGCACTCGCCGGTGTGAAACTGCCGGAGAAAGATCTCGAAGGTCAGCCAATGATCTTCGACAGCTACGACATGGCGCCTCTCCTGTTCGGAAATGGCAAATGGGAGCGCGAAACCTGGGACTACTTCACCGAGGACGAATTGCTGCCCGGAGCGATACGTTGGCACAATTACAAGTTTATGTTCAATCTGCGTGGCGATGATGGCGCGCAAACGGGCGGTCTGGCAGTGGACACCAATCTTGGTTGGAAAGGCGCGGAGAAATACATCGCCACATGTCCCCAGATCTTTGACCTGTGGGCAGATCCACAAGAGCGCTATGACATCTTCATGAATAACTTCACTGAGACGACCTGGCTGGGGCCGCTGATGCAACAGGAATTGAGCAAAATTATGAAAACCTTCGTTCAGTATCCTCCGCGCAAATTGCAAAGCCTGGGCTGGACCGGGCCGGTCACCATCTCCAATTATCAGAGATACCAGTGGCTCAGGGATCAACTCAAGAAGGAAGGTGTGCACATAACGCTGCCGACAGGTAACTAATTCAGGCGACAAAAGTTCGATTCCGTGCTGCCGTTCGTCGCTTGGATTTCCTAATTTCAACCAAGCGGCGGGCGGTGGCCCAGAAAGGGCTCGCACAAGCACCACCTAAACACAGGCTGAAAGGCAAGGAAACATGTATCATGAACTTCTGATCAAACTGTCTGCGCTACACCAGAATGCGAAAGAGCTAATAAGAGTAGCCCGCCTGACTGAGTCCTTCCTTTTCGAGGAGCATGTGTTTGCCAACGTGGTCAGTCTGAAACGGCGTCAAATCGTTTTGCTTCTCACCGTCTTCACAGTGGGAGCTCTGTTAGTTGTTCCCGGTGTTCGTGCGGCGGAAGCTTCGAACACGGTTGCAAGCAAGAGCTCAAGCAATGAGCCTTTCGCTTCCTATGAAGCCTTCGGGCTTAACTTACCTTTGCAGGCAACTGAGAGTTTCAGTTTCGGCGCGGTCACCGAATCCTCTGCTGGGGAACCATCCGCGAGCGAACTGAACCGGCAGCTCACCAATCCGGTCAGCAGCCTCTGGTCCATAGCGAATCAGTTCAACAACTTCGAGCTGAACAATGGCCACTGGAGCAACAACTGGAATTTTCAACCGGTGCTGCCGCTAAGTTTGACCAAGGACTGGAATCTGATTACGAGGCCGGTGATGCCTTTCTACGACATTGTCCCCCATCCAACGGTTTCCGGCGAGTGGGAGCGAGACGCCGGGCTCGGTGATCTGGCTCTGGTGGAACTGCTCTCGCCAGCGCACTCGGGCAACTGGATTCTCGGAGCCGGCCCGACGGCCATCTTCCCGACGGCTACTTCACGATTTACCGGCCAGCGCAAGTGGCAGCTCGGGCCTACCGTAGTAGTGGGCTACCTCACCAAGGAGTACTTTATCGGGGTATTTCCCCAGCAATGGTGGTCAATCGGCGGCGTGCACAGCAGGCCCGACACGAACCAGATGAACCTGCAACCTATCGCGACACTCTTCTTCGCCGACGGCTGGAGCCTCGGATACTCGGGTAACATTCTGGCCAACTGGAATGCTCCGTCTGAGGACGTCTGGACGGTCCCCATCGGGCTCGGCTTGGCCAAGGTGGTGAAGCTTGGACGTCTTCCCGTTAAGATTCAGCTCGCGGTGCAGTACATGCCGGTGCACCCCCGGATCGACGGACAGGAGTGGAACGTGCAAGTCTCGATTACTCCTGTCATTCCAAAGCTTATCAAGGGGGTTCTGTTTCAGTGACGCGAACCCAACTGAAAGAATGCGGAATCGTCAATTGAAATTTCGTACCAAACCGAAAAGAAAAGAAACCATGAACCATAAGTTCAACAATGTTATGAGCACAAAGACAAAGAACCTCGGTTTGTACCTGATGCTACCCTTGTTGTTTCTGGGCGCAATCAGCTCAACGCGAGCAGGGTCGGCCAGTCATTACGAGCCCAGTTTCTACAATATTCACGATTTCTTCATGGGTCCGCCAGGGTGGTATTTTGTGCCTTACAATTGGTTCTACACGTCGGATCAGTTAAACGACCGAAACGGAAACGCGATCAATTCAATCACCATCAAGCCGGGACCTGGCCCAGGTGTGACGCTCAATGTGAGTCCGAGTCTGGACCTCTATGCTTTCAGTCCAGTTCTGACCTGGGTTGCGCCCTGGAAGCTCGATGGGATAAAATTCGGTGCCTACATTGGTCCCAGCTTTGCGAATTCCAACATTGACGTTGCAATTTCGACTTTGCAGGGCCGTGGCGTAAACCCGACCACCTCTTCGTTCGGTGCGGGCGATATGTACGTGCAGCCGATTTGGCTGCAGTATACCCTGAAGCATTGGGATTTCTCGCTAGCCTATGGCTTTTACGCACCGGTAGGTCGTTATAACACTTCAACTATTACCTTCCCTAGGCTCGGGCGGTCGATTACAACCACCTCACCAGATAACATCGGGGAAGGCTTCTGGACACAACAGATACAAGGGGCAATGGCATGGTATCCATGGGCCGATCAGCGGATGTCGGTCGTGGCTGCGTTGACCTATGAGATTAATTCCTCAAAGGAAGGCATTGATGTCACTCCGGGCCAGCACCTCTCGCTAAATTGGGGAATCAGCCAGTACCTGCCGCTTAGTAAGGACAAAAAGCTCCTGCTCCAGGTGGGACCGGCCGGGTATGATGATTGGCAAATAACGGACGACTCCGGCAGCGCCGCCACAAACCCAACTGTGCACCAGCAAGTCCATGGCGCTGGCGGTGAAGTCGGTCTTGTTTACGTGCCGTGGAACTCGAAGCTGGCATTCCACGCGTTCGATGAGTTTTCTGCCACGGCTCGACTTCAAGGTCAGGCGTACGGCATCACTGCTTACATTAATTTCTAGTTGACCGACAAGCAGTTTAGTTCGTGTGAAAGGCAAGTGGCAGCTTGGCAGCGTCGTTCTAGTGCTTCCGCGCTATTAGAAGTGCCAGTGACGAGGCGAGTCAGCGTACCCTAACGAGAAAAGACAGAGTCAATGAAGGCGCATATGAAGTCGTTACGATTATCTAGATTTCGCCGGTTTACCACTGTGCAGCTTCTTATTGTTCTCGCTCTTTTCTTTATCTCTGCGCCTTTTGTCGAGGAGATCGAAGGTGTAATTCTATCGATTTTGTTCTCCTTGGTTCTGCTCGCTGCCGTCCTTGCGGTCTCCGAACGGAAACGCGTTCTGGTCATCGCGCTCGCGCTAGCCATTCCGGCGATCGCCGGCAGATGGATAAATCATTTCCGGCCGCACGTAATTCACCCTGCGGTCTTTCTCGTCTGCGGTCTTGTTCTGATTGCTTTTGTAGTCTCGCAACTACTGCTCTTCATTCTGCGCGCACCTTCGGTCACTCTCGAAGTGCTGTGTGCGAGCATTTCGGCTTACCTCTTGCTCGGTTTGACGTGGACGATGGCCTACCAGCTGGTCGATCTGTTGACCCCGGGAGGAGCCTTCTCCTTTAACACAAACACAGGGACACACTCCATGAACGCGTTCAACGGCTTTTACTTTAGCTTTATCACATTGAGCACAGTGGGCTACGGTGACATTACTCCGGTCTCCAGAATTGCGCGCATGCTTGCGGCGATGGAAGCGATAACCGGGCTACTCTTTGTGGCGGTCCTAATCGCGCGATTGGTCGCCATTTATTCTAGTCCGAAGTCTGAATGATCCTGAGCATAGCTTCCAAATTTTGGAGTCACACATTTGTGCGTTCAATCGTTAGGCAATCCCCAACGGCGCATAGCGCTGTCGCTACTGCGCGCGTGCCGCGCCTTTAGTGCAATTTGTCTTCGTTTAGTTTTTGCGTGTCCGGCCCTTTGGGAACGGCGGCTCGCTGCGAAGGGGTAGCTTTACCTTCTGCGTTCAAGGGAAAATGCATGCGGTAAAGAGCACCGAACATGGCTACCGAGTTATCGCTCCACAATCCGCCATGACCCCAAATGATGTCCTTCGGCACTCGTACTATCCAACACGGCACATGAGCATTACCACTGTAAACAAATTGCCATCGCTGCCAGTCCTCGTTGCCAGTGGAAGGACGCGTCTCATCCGGATTGTAATCCGGGCCGCGACAGAACTGCTTTTCGTGACCGTTGTTCTTTTCGCTCGTCAGAAAGATTCGGTCGCGCACGTTTTGACGTACATTGGCCTCAAAGGCCCGGTTCTCATAGGTGTTTAAACCCGATGGTGGAGCCGCTTCTCCTATCGGAACAACATGAAAATTGACGAGATATTTATCGTTGCCGGGCGTGTGGCTTTGTAACTCCCCCTCTGATATTTTTTGACCGTTGCTTCCAGGCACTGGAACTCTGTCCCAGTGATAATGAAGATTTATGGTGTTGGCGACGCTCTGACCAATTGGAAAAAATGTTCCAGTCGCCTGGTCGTTCTCCGATTGTAAAATGACGAAAAACGGACGGTTTTCCTTTACCGTAGCGCCCTCTTCCGCTCCGGGTGTCCTGCCAACGTAAGCGCCTCGGGTTGGATCGTACTTATAAAGATAATCTAACTCGGATAACAACTGCCGAGTGCCGATGGCGTTGTCTGCCGGATTAAACGCCACCGCCATGTCCCATGGGCTCGCGTTACGCGCCCCGGTACTGCTGGCATCGAGGATGGAATGAGAAATAGTGCTACTCAAAACCAAACCACCAAAAGAGTGGCCCATGAGGATGCAATGGTGAACCTGCTTGCTTGGGGCTCGCGCGGTTAGCGCCAGTTCATTAATGGTAGCCAGGCAACTGTTTTGCGCCGCGATTTCATTGCCTGTCGATTTCCGATTCCAAAATGTCAGCAAATTCAACCCAGGCGCTGTAAGATCCTTCCCGCGCCACGCTACATAGACGCCGATGACATTGATTTTCCCCTGGGTCACCTCGGGAAGACGCGAGACCATGTCAATGAAGTGTTCGAACCGGCAAACATCACCTGAATTGGCATTGTTCATCCAACCGTGGATATAAACGAAAAGAAGAGGACGCTGCGCCTGGCGAATGACGTTAAGCGCAGCCGCGCGCTGCGATGTGTCTAAGGCGGAGCCTTGATCACCGAATTCGATAAAAGCGAATTTGTAGCGTCCATCGCTGGGGCCACGCAAAGAATTGAGCGGTTGACTTGGTGTGTTCGCGTGAAAAGGCCCGTACTCGGCGCAGGATCCCAAGAGAGTCACCGCTGCCGCGGCAACCAACCCACGGTACCAAATCGAATTGGTATCTCGCATTTGATCGAGGAACGACTCAACGTTCTAGCGAGACAGTTAGAGCAAAACAATATTTAAATTCGGCGCATTGTACCACAACGCACCGAATGGCAGCGCATCGGAAATCAAATCGACGCCGCGATGATCCTTTTGTGGGCGAATTTCGTAAAGGTGCATTCCGAGAGCAGTATTAACCAGCCTGGACGTGCAAACTCTTTGGTAATGGTGCCAGTGCGATAGTGAGCTTTGCGGCCATCTTCTGGCGGTGTTCATCAAGCAGGTGACCGTAAACTTTCCCGATAAGAATTCCTCCATCTTTATGCCCGAGCCAGGATGCGATCGTCAAAAAATCAATGCCGGCCATCACTGAAAAAGAGCAGAACAAATGTCGCAAATCGTGAAATCCGAGATGCGGAAGGTCTGCTTTATCGCGGACCAGTTTTAATGACTCCCGAAATGTTTTCGCATGAATGTCCTTCTCGCCGCGTTGAGGCGAGGGGAATAACCAATCTGAATCTGGTGCACGCCGACCGTACATTTCGCGCAGCAGTGCCTCGAGCTGCGGATTGAAATAGACAATCCGCGAGCTGTGGCTTTTAGAGGCGCCTCCGCTACCGACCGTCATCGCTGTTGCGGAAAAGTTTTCAGAGGCTCCGATGAAAATGCGGCGCCGTTCTAAATCGACATGTGGCCAGCGCAATCGGAGTGCTTCTTGTTCCCGCGCTCCGCTGAACCCCAGTAATCGTAGGAAATCATGAAGTTGCTGGCCGTTCTTGGTGAGCGGTTCACCATCGTGTTTTTTCGCAAAGCAACATTCAAGGAGGTTCTGAAACTGCTCTGGCGTAAGAAGCGGTCGCCGTGGCGGGGGAGGGACTCTGACGCGCGGGAACCGTGGCAGCTCGCGGATGTGATCCGAATCGATGGCGGCCTTCAATACGTTGCGGAGGGCGATCAGATCGAGAGCAACGGTGCGAGGCGCAGCAGGTCCATAAAATTTCCCGCGCAGCCGACATCCGTTCAATCGCTTCTCGGCGAAATCCTTGATCGTCGGTGTGCTAACTTGATCGAGCCGCACTTGGCCGAAATGCGCGTTCCACATTTCAACCGCTGCTGCTTCCTTGTCTTGAGTTCGTTTCCGTTTATGCCGCGTAGAAGCCATTTGCAAATACTGCGCGGCGAAAGCCGCGAACGTGGGCCGGCGTCCTCTTTGAGGTAAAGCGTTTTGTTTTCGCTTTTCTCGTAATGAAATCAGCGCATCTTTTGCTTCCGCTAACGAGCGAATTGGTTCCTTTTTTTCATCGATCAGCGGCAAACGCCGCGCCGACTTTTTGCCGTTCCCGAGATCAATCCAAAGCTGCGCGTAATAGCGCCCGTTGCGGGTGCATAGGCCGGGCACTCTGCGATTGCGAGAATCGCGGGCGGGAATAAACTGCGGCCGATGATTGGGAGTGTTTCTTTGCATTTCGTTGCCTTTCAATACGTGACTCTTGTACAAATTCTAGCACAATCCAAAAGCAGCGACAATGTGAATTTACATTCTACAGTCGTAAAAGCCGATGTGGCGGAATGGTAGACGCAACGGACTTAAAATCCGTTGGGCCGTAACGGCCCGTGCCGGTTCGAGTCCGGCCATCGGCACTCTGAAGGCGCGTTTTAGCTAGGGAAACTCGTTAGGATAAGTGAATTGGTGGAAAGCGCACAGTCGCGCACCAAAACGCAGAAAAACACGGTCTATTCGTCAACTACCCCGCAACGGATTTACAACGGATTCCCCTTTTTGGAGAATTTCCAGCGCGCAGCACAAATGGATTTACACCGCGCGATCGAATCATTCGCGGTGTGTATCTTCGAGCTGTAGTAATTGGGTAGGACGACGGTCGCGGCCAGCGGCTTCGGCGAGAGTTTCGTTCCAGGTATGCTCAGTGATATGGGCGTGGGGGATATGTTGAAAGTGATCGAAAGCGATACGCGGTGCAGCATCGCGGCCCAGGGCGAGAGCTTTGTCCACTAGCACGCCGACGATTTGGACAAGCTGTTGCGTGGAAAGGTTGCCTTCATCGAGGTGAGCTTGAATTTGTTCTGCAGCGGAGAAGGCGAGGCGCAAGGCTGCGGCAGCAAATAAGTCTTTACGGTGTTGGATTTCGTTGTAGTTGGCGCTGCGAATTGCCATGATGACGTTTCTACAGGCACGGGTTTGACGGGCGATCTCCATGACAGTTTCACCTGCGCCGAGCAGGGCGATTATTTGAGCTTTACGTTTGGGCGCGATCTTGGAGCCGGTATAATTGCCCCGTTGTGATACAGGTTGGCCGTTATCCGCCCCGCTCATTTTTCAAGTGAACGCATACGCTGCCGGCCAGACATCGCGGCGACGGAAAGCGTTTCATTGTCCGTGCGGATGAAAAGCTGACCGCACTTTTGGAGCTGGAATCGGCGATGGTCGCAACTTAGTCTAGATAAATGCAACCCCCTTCGGAGCAGATTTCAACCTGCCCGAATTGCGGCGGTGTGCTGGAGAAAACATCCGCAGGCGAACTCGGCTGCATGTCGTGTTTACTGCGCGCTGGAATCGGCAGCGAACAAGAAACGGTGCACGATTCAACACCGGGCGCTCTTGAGGGCGGCGTGCGCTTTGGCATTTATGAAATTGATCGGCGCGAGAACGGAAGCCTTTACGAGCTAGGTCGCGGAGGGATGGGCGTCACATACCGCGCCACCGACACATCGCTCCAGCGCAAAGTGGCCTTAAAAATTATCAAAACCGACATTGCCGAACGAAGCGCGGACGCGCGCGAACGCTTTATGCGCGAAGCGCGCGCGGCTGCAGCGCTGCGACACGAACACATCGCGACCGTCTATCAGTTCGGAATGCGCCTTGAAACCGGACAATATTTTTATGCGATGGAATTGATCGAGGGCGAGACGCTCGAACACTGCGTTCGTCGCAGAGGGCCGCTCGATGCGCGCACCACTATCCAGATTGCACAGCAAATCACCTCGGCTCTGGCTGCCGCGGAAAAGCACGGACTAGTTCATCGCGATTTAAAGCCTGCAAACCTGATGCTCGTAGCCGCGGACGAGATTGAGGTGAAAGGAAACGATCAAGCTCCGTCTAAGCGAAGTAGACTGCGCGCGCTCCGTAAAAGCGGGATTTCCGTGGTGAAAATAATCGATTTCGGGTTGGCAAAAGCTTTGCACACGGCAACGGATCCGAAGTCGCTGACCCATGGCAGATTTGTGGGTACGCCGGCATTCGCCAGCCCGGAACAATTTGAACATTCGATGCTCGACGTGCGCTCCGACATCTACTCCCTGGGTGAAACGATCTGGTTCGCGCTCACCGGAAAAACGCCATTTGCCGGCCGTAGCGTGGAGGAGATTCACCGCGCGCAGCAATCAAATGTGCTTCCCATCGAACAACTCAAAGCAGCACATGTCCCTTCGCGCCTCAAGTCGCTGCTTGGATCGATGCTCGCATTCGAGCCGGCCTCGCGCCCCGGCACCGGCGAGTTAGCAGCGCGTCTGCAACGTTGCTCTCCGGAGGCACGCAGCGTGCGACGCACGCGTGGCGCTCTCGCAGCCGCGTTCCTCGTCGTTCTCGCTATATCTGCACTCTTCGTCTTTCAGCCATCCCGGATCCAAAATGCGGGTTTGAGTCCTGCGCCGGACAAAAGCGTTGCAGTGCTTCCGTTTGAAAACCTGAGCCGCGATCCAGATAACGCTTATTTCGCTGAGGGCATCCAAGAGGAGATTCTGACACGGCTGGCTAACATCGCAGATCTAAAAGTAATCTCGCGCACTTCCACGCTGCAATATCAGAGCCGACCTGCCAATCTCCGCGCAATCGCGAAGCAGCTTGGCGTAGCGAACATTCTTGAGGGTAGCGTGCAAAAAGCGGCTGATCAGGTGCGGGTCAATGTGCAGTTGATTAACGCTCAAACCGATTCGCATCAGTGGGCAGAGACCTACGACCGGAAGTTGACTGACATCTTCGGCGTTGAGAGCGAGATCGCCAAAGGAATCGCAGAATCGTTGCAAGCCAAGCTAACCGGTCGCGAGGAACAAGCCTTGGCAGTTAAACCAACAAACAATCCCGAGGCTTATGATGCCTACCTGCGCGGTCTGGCTTATGCACTAAAGCCCGGCAACTCACCCGCCAACTCTCTTGGCGCGCAGAAATATCTTAAAGAAGCAGTGCGCTTGGATTCGAAGTTCGCCGTTGCTTGGGCGCTGCTATCATACGTTGATGCGGTCGGCTACATCACGACGGCTCTTCAACCAACGGTCGCCCTTTGTGAAGAAGTTCGCCAGGCGGCCGAAATCGCCTTCACTCTTCAGCCCAATCTCGGCGAGGCGCTGATTGCCAAGGGCTACTATTACTATGGCTGCTTAAAGGATTACGACACCGCGGCGCTCTACTTTGAGCAAGCACGTCAGTTCCTGCCGAATAGCAGCCGGATTCCTGAATCGCTGGCTTACGTCACGCGCAGGCGAGGACAGTGGGAGCGCAGCGAGTCGTATTTCATCGAAGCCGAGCGGCTCGACCCACGCAACGTGAACCTGTTCACGCAGCACGCGCTTTCCTATGTCGACCTTCGCCGTTTCCCTGAAGCCATGAAAAAGCTTGATCAGGTGCTCGACATTACACCGGATGACGTCGATACGCTCGTGCAAAAGGCGTCTATCGTACAAGCGGAGGACGATCTGCAGCAGGCCGCAGCGCTCCTCGCTCCGCTGCATCCGCCGGCAGACGACCCTGCCGCTTTGGAAATACAAGCTTACCAGGCGATCCTGGAGCGCCACTCTGCACAAATCATCCCTCCGCTAAAGGAAATACTAGCCAAGCCCGATCCAGCGCTGGGTTATAACAATGGGGAACTTCGCTTTTGGCTGGGCTGGGCGCAAGAAGTCGGCGGCGATCATGCTGCCGCCCAGGACACTTGGCGGCAGGCGCGCACCGAACTGCAGCCTTTCCTCAAAGAACAGCCGGGAAATTATCTCCTCATCGGAGATCTCGCGCTGACCAATGCGGGCCTTGGTGACAAAGCCGCTGCGTTCAAACTGATCGAGCGGGCGATGGACGCGATTCCTACCGAGAAAGATGCGGAAGATGGTCCTGGTGTGATCGAGTTTCTCGCGCGTGTTGCGGCGCAACTAGGAGAGCCCGACCGCGCCGTCGCCACTTTAAACAACCTTTTGTCGGTTCCGTATGAGGGCGCACTGGCTGGCCGCGTGCCGCTCACACCCGCGCTTCTTCGGCTTGATCCCATGTTCGATCCGCTGCGCAAGGATCCCCGCTTCCAAAAACTCTGCCAGGAAAAGCAGCCGTGATAGAACCGTCGCGATGATGCGGGCTGGCACATTCGCTTTTGTTGCGATCGCCCTTGTTTGCAGCACAGCGGCGGCAGCGCCGCTAGTCACCTTTGAATCGCCTTGCGAATGTCTCGACAATCACGGCAAACATCGCTGGTCTGAAAAGAATGATCCAGCCCTACCACCTACGAACGCGAATGCAATTCAAGCTGTTACTCCTTCAGAGATATTCAACTGGCAAGGTCCAACCGAGTATTTGGTGCCAAGCTCAGAACGGATTTGGTCCGAACAAAAATGGTATGCTCTTACAGGCCGCGTGGT
>Ga0306920_100010962_pt1 | contig 12188 bp, 11 predicted proteins | sample flu12Cox44000170_FD_204666 | JGI IMG/M metagenome (GOLD analysis project Ga0306920, IMG submission 204666) | Lab enrichment of tropical soil microbial communities from Luquillo Experimental Forest, Puerto Rico - flux4day.12C.oxic.44.000.170 (v2)... | ecosystem: Environmental > Terrestrial >...
GTTCCGTTGGGACCCGGCGTCGGCCGCCCCATCGTCCTCAACGCACACAACGTCGAGACGATGCTGGCGCGTTCGTTCCAACGGATCGAGCGCAACCCGGTGATGCGGGCGCGTTGGGCGTGGGAAGCGGTGAAGACGAAGCGCCACGAGTCGGCCGTGGTCGCCGCGGTCGACGCCGTGTGCGCCACCAGCGACGGTGACGCCAGGACGCTCGAGGAGCTCGGGGCCCGTCGCGTCGTCGTCGTGCCCAACGGCGTCAGTGTGGCGGAGGTGGCCTTCTGTCCGCCGCCCAGGTCCCATGAGGTCGCCTACGTCGGCCACTTCGGCTACCGGCCGAACGTGGCGGCGGCGATCGAGCTGGTCGAAGGCGTCCTGCCCCGCGTTCGTCGGCGCGTACCCGACGCCACCGCGGTGCTCATCGGCAAGGACCCTCCCTCCGCGCTGCTCCGCCTCCGCGGACCGGCGGTGGAGGTCACCGGCGAGCTGGGTGACGCGCTGGCGCGGCTCCGCCGGGCCGGGGTGACGATCATTCCGCTCCGGGCGGGCAGCGGCACGCGGCTCAAGGTCCTGGAAGCGATGGCGGCCGGGGTCCCTGTCGTGTCGACCGAGTTCGGCGTGACGGGTCTCGCGGTGCGTCCGGGGCGTGAGGTCCTGCTGGGATCGAGCACGGAGGAGCTCGCGGCGGCGGCTGCGTCCGTCCTCGTCGACCCGGCTCGCGCCGAGACGATGGCAAGGGCGGCGCGGCAGCTGGTCGTCGACTGCTACGACTGGTCGGTGCTCGCCCGGCCCCTCGTGTCGCTCCACGCCGAGCTGGCGGTCGCTCGATGACGGTCACCGTGGTGATCCCCGCTCGCGGTCGACCGGACCTCCTGCTCCGGGCACTCGCCGCCCTCGACGCCCAGGCCGAGGAGGTCGGCGTCGATTTGCCCGTGGTGATCGTCGACGACGCGTCGCCCGAGGCGTTGGCCCCCTCGGTCGACGCCGTCCGCCATCGCCACCTCCGCCTCGACCTGGTGCGCCAAATACGCAACCGCGGGCCGGGGGCCGCCCGGAACCAGGGCCTTGCCCACGTCACGACGTCGTGGGTCGCGTTCCTCGACTCGGACATGGTTCCCGGGCACGGGTGGCTGCGCCGGGTCATGTGCGTCTCGCAGGAGCCCGATGCCCCGGACGGTGTCGAGGGGCGGGTGGAGGTGCCCCTCGGGCGGACACCGACGCCGTTCACGCATGCGACCGAATTCACGGTCGCCGGCAGCTACCACGGGGCCGGCAACATCGCTTACCGGACCGACGCCCTGCGCCAGCGCGGGGGGTTCGACGAGCGCTTTTTCGACGCCCGTCGCGGCCTGCACTTCCGGGAGGACACCGAGCTCTACTTTCGGGTCCGGGACGCCGGGGGAATGCTGCGCCACGACGAAAGCCTGGTCGCCGTGCATCCACCCCTCGAGTCCTCCTGGCTGGTGCCGATCCGCCTCGCTCGCCGCTACTACTTCGACCCGTTGCTGGCGAGGGAGCATCCCCGCGCGTTCCGGGAGCTCGCCGGCACGCGCCGGGTCGGCCCCGTGTCGTTGCGGCGGGCCCGCCACGAGGCCGCACGGTGCTTCGCCATCGGGGGCGCGCTGATCATCGCGGGAGCCGCGCTCCGTCGCCGGCCGATCTGGGCTGCGGGTGCGGTCCTCGCCGGCGCGTCGTGGACGGCGAACGTGGCCGCGCTCTGCTGGGGGCGACGGGTGCGACTGATCGACGTCCCCGCCATCGCCGGCGTCTCGCTCGCGACGCCGCTCGTCTACCTCTGGAACCACGAACGGGGGGTGCGCCACTTCGGCTACCGCCCCCGCTACTAGACCGAGCGCCTCTTGGAGTGGCGGGGCACGACCCGTAGACGGTGCGGCGCCGGATCGGGCTCGTGTGGTCGGGCGGTGTCGTCGGCGAGGGACGCATACTGGTACGAGCCGGTGGAGACCGTCTTGCTGCCGTTGAACACGAGGCCGAGAACCGGGGCATCGACCGCCAGCAGGGCCTGGAGTGACCGTCGGAAATGACGGCGCTTGTCACGCCGCGCGTCGACGACGAGCAGGACTCCGTCGGCGAACCGCGACACCACCAGCGGGTCCACCACCGCCAGGGGAGGGGTGTCGACGAGCACCAGCCCATAGCCGAGGGACAGTTCGTTGAGGAGGTCCCCGATGTTGTGCCCGGCGAGCGCCTCGGCCGGATCGGCAAGTGGCCTTCCGGCTGCGATCACGCTGAGCGCGCCGTGCCGATCCGTCGCTGACGCCGGCAACTTGATCTCCTGCGGCACGAGTGGCTCGGTGGGCGGCCCGTCGGCGGTCAGAGCATCCCCCAGGCCTGGTTCGCGATCGATGCGGAACCGCTCGTGGACCGCCGGGTGGCGGAGATCGGCGTCGAGGACGGCGACGGTGCCGCCCCCGGCGGCGACGGCCCACGCCAGGTTGGTGGTGACAAACGTCTTGCCCACGCCGGGGCTGGCCCCGGTCACCACGACCACCGGGTGCTCGACGTCGCGCAAGGCGAAGCGCACACCGGTCCGCAGCACGCGGAACGCCTCGTCGGCCGCGGCGCCCTGCCCGCGTTTGCGCGGGAGCTCGGCCAGCACGGGAAGCCCCAGCACCACCCCCGCCTCCTCGGCCGACTGGAAGTGATCGCCAGAGACAATCCGGACAATGACGACGGCGACGCAGGCAATGAGCGCGGCCAGGAAGCCGAGGGCCGCGTCCCGTTTGGGTCGGGGGCTCGCCGGGCTCGTGGGCGGCACGGCCGGTTGGATGACCCGCACCGTGTCGACGGGCGCCGCACTCAGTTCGGTGAGCTTGGTCTGGAGGCTCTGCAGCTTGAAGTTGAGGATGGTCGTGTTCTCATCGACCGGCGGGTTGGAGCCGAGCTGGGCCTGGATCTGAGCGATCTGCTGCTCGATGGGGGCGACGCTGGCGGTGCGCTGGGCGTCGCCGTACTGGTTGACATAGTCGACGAACGCCTTCGAGTAAGCGTTGGCATACGTCGCGGCGTCTGACGGGCTCGCCCCTTTGCCGGTCACGGTGATCTGCTGGAGGAACGCATCCACCGACACGGCCACGTGGTGTTGCACCGCCTTGACCGTGGTGCCGGGCGGGAGGGCCGCGGCCGTCGCCGCCGCCACGTCCCGGGTCCGGGCCAACTGGTCCTCGATGTTGGTCAGCTGCTGGAGCTGCGCAGGATCGACGTACGCCCCCGAGCTCTGGGCTCCGGAGACCACGAGGACCTCGGAGCCGGCCGCGTAACGGTCCGGGCGGCGAGCGCTGGCAACGTACGTTGCGAGCGTGGCGGCGACCACGATGGCCGCGATCCACCAGCGGTAACCCCAGAGGAGCCGAATGGGTGATTCGCTCGTCGGCTCGGTCATCGCCGGTCTCGACGCCGTCACGAGCCAGCACGCCGGGCGTTGAGCACCATTCTATAGTACGTCGGTTTGGAGACCGCCCTGGTTCACGAGTGGCTCACCAACATGGCCGGATCGGAAAGGGTTGTGGCGGCTTTTCGGCGCATCTGGCCGGGCGCGCCGACCTACACGTCGATGCGGTGGGCCCCGGCGTTCCCGGATTGGGACGGCGTCCGAACTTCGTTCCTCCAGCCTCTGGCCACCGGTCCGCGTGCCCATGTTCGCGCCCTGCCGTTGATGCCGGCCGCCTTCCGGACACTCCGGCCCGACGGCGACCTGGTCGTGCTGAGCTTTCACACGTTCTCGGTCTGGGCTCGGATCGCGCCCGACGTACCGAGGATCTTGTACTGCCATACTCCGCCGCGCTTTCTCTGGTCGACGGCGCAACTGCGGGACGAGCGGATACCCGGCGGCATGGCGGCCCTGAGCGCCGCCGGGGTGCTGCTGAGACCAGCGGATCGGCGGCTGGCCCGCCGATCCACCCGCCTGATCGCCAACTCGTACCCCGTCGCCGAGCGGATCAAGGTCGCCTACGGCGTCGACGCCGCCGTGGTGCACCCGCCCGTCGAAGTCGACCGATTCGCCTCTGCGCTGGGGACGCCGGTGGGCGACTACTTCCTCGTGCTGTCCCGGCTGGTCGCGTACAAGCGCATCGATCTGGCGGTGGCGGCGTTCAACGAGCTCCGGTGGCCGCTCGTGGTGGTCGGAACGGGCCGGGCCGAGGCCGTCCTCCGCGCCGGGGCCCCGTCGTGGGTCACCTTCGCCGGCCACGTCGACGACGAGCGGTTGCCGGCGCTGCTGGCGGGCGCTCGTGCGCTGATCGTGCCGGGGGAGGAGGACTTCGGCATCGTGATCACCGAGGCGATGGCCGCCGGCACGCCCGTGATCGCGCTCAAACAGGGCGGGGCCATCGACTCGGTCGACGACGGCGCGAGCGGGATCCTGTTCGCGGAGCCGACCGTGTCGTCTCTCGTCCGGGCCGTGCGAGCCGCGGACGACATCGCCTGGGACCGGAGGGCGATCTCCGATGGCACGCGGCGCTTCGGCGAGGCCAGGTTCCGGTCTGGCATCCTCGAGGTCGTCGACGAGGTGCTGCGGTGACCGTCGCCGCCCGCCCTAGCCTGGGACGCGTGGGGTCGACCGGGTGCTGAGCGGCAGCGCACCCCCGCTCCGTGAACGCGAGGCGGTGCGGATCGGTCTGGGAGCGGCAGCCGTCGTCGCCATGGCCGCCGCGATCACGTTGCTGCCCGTCGGAGCCCCCGTGGTCATCGCCGCCGGCGTGCTGGCGGTCGCGGCCGGCGTGTGGCTGCTCAACCGTCCCGCGCAGAGCCTGGCGCTGATGATCGTCGCGGTCGTCGTCTGCGAGAGCGACACCCAGGGCTTCCTCCCCGTGACGCACTGGCTGTACGTCAGGTTTCCCGTGGTGCGCCTGGCGCCGGCCGACCTGTTGGTCCTGCTCGCCTTCGCCTCGGCTGTCCTCGGCCGGATCCGCGCCCGTCGTCCGCTCAGCGCCCCGGGGGTGTTCTCGGCCCCGCTGGCCCTCGTGGCGGTGGCCACCGTCTGGGGCGTCATCATGGGCAAGACGGGACCGGCGTCGGGCGTCGACCTGCTCAACGAGGCCCGCCCGCTGGTCGTGCTGTTGATCGTCCCGCTGGCGGTGGTCAATGTGGTCGACGACCGGGCCACCCTGCGCCGGATGGTGGCTCTGCTGGCCGGCTTGGCCGTCTTCAAAGGAGCCGAGGGGATGGTCGGGTGGCTGTTGGGGGCCGGGCGGCCCCTCGCCGGGTCGCACATCACCTTCTACGAACCCACGGCCAACTTCGTCCTGCTGGCGTTGTCGCTCTCGATCTTTGCTGCGTTCCTGCTCGAAGGTCGCGTGACCTGGTGGGCCGCGGGGGCCGGCGCGCTCATGGTGGTGACGCTGGCGCTGTCGTTCCGGCGGAGCTTCTGGATCGCCGCGCTGGTGGGCGTCGTCTTCGTCGTCGCCATGACGTCGGGGCGGCGCCGCCGCCCCTTCGTGCTGCTCGCCATTGCGATCGTCGGACTGTCGCTGGTGGTGGGAGTGCGGGCCGGGGGCGGCAGCGAGTCGTCCGCGCTCACGGCGCGGCTGCAGTCGCTGGCGCCGTCGAGCCTGTCGGCCAACGCCGAGGACGCCTACCGGTTGGACGAGCAGCGCAACGTCGAGGCGGAGATCCGACAGCACCCGGTCACCGGCCTCGGGCTCGGGGTGCCGTGGACCCCCCGCTTTCCGCTCACCGAGTCGTACGCCGGCGCCACGGCGTACACCCACGTCGTCTTCTTCTGGTGGTGGATGAAGCTCGGCCTCCCGGGACTCGTGGCTCTCCTCTCGTTGCTGGGCGTCGGCATCGTGACCGCCTTTCGGATCGGGACGCGCGATCCCGATCCGTGGGGAAGGGCGATCGGCGTCGGACTCGGAAGTGCGCTGGTCGGGATGCTGGCGGCCGAGACGACGGGTTCGTTCACCGGCGTCGACCTGCGGTACACCGTCATGCTGGGCGTGGTGATCGGCCTGCTGGCGGTCGCCGATCGATTGTCGGCGCTTCCGGCCATCAATGCTCCTGAGGGCGGAGCCGCCGGCCTGCGCACCCGGGCCCGCGGTCGCTGGGCCAGGTTCGTGCCGGAGTGGTGAGGACCCGCCGGGCGACCGGCCGTCAGTGGCCGGTGATCAGGGCGACGAGGCTCGGCCAGGCCGGCTTGAAGCTCCCGTCAGACCGCCGCAACCCGTAGTTGCCCTCGGCGTCACCCGGCGTGCCGGTCGACTCGTCCCAGGAGTAGATGAAGACCCTCTGGACGAACGCCCCCCACTCGCCGATGCCGAGCGACACCGCCTGGGTCACGTACCGGGCCTGCTGGGCTTCGGTCACGCCCTCGGGGGTGCCGGGCGCGGTCGTCCACCCGATCTCGGTGATCCACAGTGGCGTCTGGACGCCGTGGCGCGCCTCGGTCTGCCGGACGAGCGCGACCTCGCCGCTGTAGGTCCACTGCGGGTCGCCCGAGGTGTCCATGGGCGACTTCGACGGGGGGTCGGGGTACGGATGGATGGCGAAGGCGGAAACGACGCTCGCGAGGCCGGGGTCGGCCGACAACAGGCTGTCCAGCCAGCCGACGATGGCACCGTCCTGGCGCACCTCGAGCAGGTCGCCGTCGGCGAGCACCGGAATGGACGGCTGTGCGGCGCGTGCGCCCGCGGCCGCCGCCCGCACCAGCGCGGCGTAGGCCGCCGGGTCCGGGGCCGGCTTCCAGTTCCACCAGCCGAACGCCTCGTTCCAGATCTCGACGGCACCGAGCGGTCGCGGCCTGAGCCCCGGGTTGGTGGCCCAGAACGCCCCGCCCACGCCGTAGCGGGCCACGACCGCGTGCGCGTAGTTGGCGTAGGCGGCGTCGGACGACGGCGGGTAGTGCGTGTCGCCGCCGCCCGTCGGGTCCGAGGAGGCCCACGGGGCGGAGTAGTCGAGGATGGCGAGCACGTTGACACCCGCGGCGCTCGCCGCCCGCATCAGGTTGTCCGACTTGGTCCAGTCCCATCCCGTGGGGGACGGCTGGAGCTGGTCCCACGGAAAGTCCTCGCGGACCCACGTCACGCCGCCCGCCACCAACGGGGCGAGCGCCGTTTGGGCGTCGGACTCCGAGAGCCAGATGAGGTGGCTCGACACGCCCACCCGACCGGCGTAGGGAGAGGTGCTCGCGGCAGCGGCCGAGGCGGACGACGCCGGCCCGGGCACCACGGCGCCCACGATCGACGCGCGCACCCGATCGGCGTAGGGCGAGAGGGCCGCCGCGGCAACCGAGGTCGCCGATGCCGGTCCGCACACCACGGCGCCCATGATCGCCGCGGTCGCGAGCGCAGCGGTCAGAGGGCCGCGGGGACCGGTCGGCCGGCAGCGTCGCCGGCCGAAGTTGCGGACGGACATAGCTGTTTCTCGGGCCGCGTCGGCGCCGCCTTGACCGGAATCGGGGCGCCACTCGGCACCGCTGCGCGACGGCGCGGGGCTTCGGGCGAGCCCGTCCGACCGGCATGATGGCGGCCATGCGCCTGCCCCACCACTGGAAGCTGCGGCCAGACGCCGACGGGCCCGGCCCGTGCGTGGTGTTCGACCTCGACGGCGTGCTGTCCGACGCCGTCGGCCGCCAGCACTTCATCGAGGGTCCCGGGTGGCGGGACTGGGACGCGTTCTTCGAGGCATGCGGCGGGGACCCGCTGCTGGAGGAGACCGCCGCGCTCCTGCACCTGCTCGACCCGGCGCTCGGCATCGTGCTGCTCACGGCCCGGCCGCTGCGGGTCCAGGTCGAGACCCTGTCGTGGCTGACCCGGTACCGGCTGCGGTGGGACCTGCTGATCATGCGGCCCTACGGGGACTACAGCCGGGCCGCCGAGTTCAAGCAGGACAGCGTCTGGGAGCTGCGCCAGCTCGGCTGGGACATCCGGCTGGCCTTCGAGGACGACCCCCGCAACCTGGCCATGTTCCGGGCCGAGGGGATCCCGTCGGTCTACATCCACTCCGGCTATTACGACTGAGTCTGAAAACCTGCTGAAACCGCTCGAGCAGGGGGAACGGGGGGTGTACCACCTAGGTTGAGGTCCTTGGAGGCACCAACATGCGCCATAACAACACCATCAAGACGTTCACCCTCCTCGCCGCCCTCGGCGGCCTGCTGGTCGTCGTCGGGGCCCTCCTCGGCGGCAGCAGCGGCGCCGTCATCGGCCTGGTGATCGGGCTGATCTTCTGCGGTGGCTCGTACTGGTTCAGCGACACCATCGCCATCAAGGCCGCCCGGGCCCAGCCCGTGACCGAGGCCGAGATGCCCGAGTACTACCGCATCGTCCGCGAGCTCACGACCTACGCCGGCATGCCCATGCCGAAGCTGTACGTGACCCCCGACCGCCAGCCCAACGCCTTCGCCACCGGCCGCAGCCCCAACCACGCGGCCGTGGCCGTGACCGCCGGCATCCTCGAGGTCCTGTCGTGGGACGAGCTGCGCGGCGTGCTCGCCCACGAGCTGAGCCACGTCGGCAACCGCGACATCCTCATCGGCTCGGTGGCCGCCGCCATCGCCATGGGCATCACGTTCATCAGCCGCATCTTCCTGTGGGGCGCCCTGCTCGGCGGAGGCGACCGCCGCAACAACAACCCCCTGGCCGCCATCGGCACGCTGGTGTCGCTGATCCTGGCCCCGCTGGCCGCCTTCCTGATCCAGATGGCCATCACCCGCAGCCGCGAGTACGAGGCCGACCGCTCCGGCGCCCGGCTCATCGGCGACGGCGAGCCCCTCGCCCGGGCCCTGGCCAAGATCGAGGCGTCGGCCGCCCGCATCCCGATGAACGTGACCCCGGCCGAGGCGTCGCTGTTCATCATCAACCCACTGACCGGCCGCGACGTCCAGTTCAAGAACCTGTTCCAGACCCACCCGCCGACCGCCGACCGCATCGCCCGCCTGCGCAGCGGGGAGTGGCGCCGCTAGACGGCGGCCGGCTTCAGGTCCGCCGCGAGACGGCGGCCGGCTTCAGGTCCGCCGCTAGACGGCGGCCGGCTTCGGCGGCCTCCAGAAGGCGGCCAGCAGGCCGACGGCGGCGACCACGCCGAGCCCGAACGAGAGCAGGAACCCGCCCCACCCGTGGACGTCGGTCCACCCGATGGCCGAGTCGAGCGACCACTCGCCGGGGCCGAGGATCCCGATCACCGAGCACACGGCGATGATCGTGCCCGCGTACTCCCAGCCCTCCTTGAGGACGAAGAACCCGTTCCTCCGGTGGACGACGATCAAGGCGACGGTCAGGATCCCGACCCCGCCGGCGGCGGACAGCGGGGTGAGGAACCCGGCCGCCAGCCCCACCCCGGCGACCACCTCGACGACGGCCGTCACCCAGGCGTGGACGATGCCGGGGCGGATCCCGAGCGAGTCGAACCACCGCCCCGCGCCGGGCAGGCGCCCGCCGCCGAAGAAGTGGTTGTAGCCGTGCATGAACAGCACCCCGCCCATGGCGAAGCGGAGGATGAGCATCCCGGCGTCGAGGTCGTGCACGCCGGCATCCTGCCATGCAGGGGCGGGCCGGCGGACTTTTGTGGGCCGGGAAGGATTCGAACCTCCGTAGCTCTCGCGACTGGTTTACAGCCAGTTCCCTTTGGCCTCTCGGGCACCGACCCAGGGGATGGTCACGATAGCGTCTCGCCCATGCCGACCTTCGACGTGGTTTCCGAGGTGGACATGCAGGAGGTCCGCAACGCCGTCGACCAGGCGACCCGCGAGGTGGGCACCCGCTTCGACTTCAAGAACACCGACTCGACCATCGAGCTGGCCGGCCACGAGCTGCACCTGCACTCCTCGTCGGAGGACCGGATGAAGGCCCTCGTCCAGGTGATCGAGGAGAAGTTCGTGCGCCGTCAGGTGTCGCTCAAGGCCCTCGAGCACGGCAAGGTCGAGCCCGCAGCCAAGGGCACCGTCCGCCAGACGCTGACCGTGCGTGCCGGCATCGACGCCGATCACGCCCGCCGGCTCAACAAGTTCCTGAAGGACAGCGGGATCAAGGGGATCTCCTCCCAGACCCAGGGCGAGCAGCTGCGGGTCTCGGGCAAGAAGAAGGACGACCTGCAGGCGGCCATCGCCGCCCTCAAGGGTGAGGACTTCGGGATCGCCCTGCAGTTCACCAACTTCCGCGACTGACGACACTGTGGGGAACGTGGCCGTCGCGACGGCCGGGTTCCCCTACAACAGACGCTGCATCAGGGCGACGTCGAGCCACCGCCCGAACTTGCGGCCGACCTCGCGCTCGACGCCGATCAGCTCGAACCCGCAGGCGCGGTGGAGCGCCCGGGAGGCGTCCTGCGCCCCCGAGATCCGGGCCATCACCGCGTGGAACCCGCTGGTCTCGGCCAGCGCCACGATCTCGGCCAGCAGCAGCCGGCCCACCCCGAGGCCCCGGTGGGCGACGTCGACGTACACCGAGTCCTCGACCGTGGTGGAGTACCCCGGCCGGGTCCGGTAGGGCGAGAGCGAGGCGAAGCCGACCACCTGGCCGCCGGCGTCGACGGCGACCACGCAGGCGTAGGCGCCGGCGTGCTCGCGCATCCAGTCGTCCTGGGCCTCGGCCGTGCGCGGCACCAGGTCGAAGGTGGCCGTCGACTCGGCCACCTCGCGGTTGTAGATGCGGCGGATGGCCTCGGCGTCGTCGGGCAGCGCCAGTCGGACCGAGTAGGGGGCCACGGGCGCCGGTTCTAGCCGGGACGGCGTCGTCCCTGCTCAAGCCGGGGGTTCCGGCCGCCGACCAAGAGGTGTGAGGTACCAGCGACTCATCCTCGAGGCCGGGGACAACGCGGTGACGGTGCGGTTCCACCCGCGGCTGACCGTCATCGCCGGGGTCGGCCGCCAGGAGCGGGACCTGCTGGTCACCGAGCTGCTCGGCTCACTGGCCGGCGGCCGCCCCGGCGCCCACCTGGAGCTGGTCGACGACGGCGGGCGGCGCCTGGCCCTCATCCGCCCGGCCAACGGCGGCGCCGACCGGGTCCTCGAGGTCGACACCGGCGACGACGTCAGCCACGAGTTCCTGGGCGGGGGTCCCACCCCCGACCTTCTCTCCCGGCTCGGCCTGACCACCACGTCGGCCCGCCGGCTGTGCCGGCTCACCGCCGCCGAGCTGGCCGTGGAGAGCCAGGGCGACACCCTGGTCACGGCCATGGCCGCCCTCGACCAGCCCCGCCTGTGGTCGGCGGCCGACCGGCTGGTCAACGCCGAGGGCGCCCTCAACCGGGAGAGCCAGGCCGCCGGCGCCGACGCCGAGGACGGCCCGCTGATCGAGGAGATCGAGCGCCGCCACGCTGAGTTCGAGAAGGCCCAGCGCCAGAACGAGAGCATGCGCCACAACGGCATCTTCATCGGGGGCGCCTGCGCGCCGGCCGCCGCCGTGTGCCAGTTCCTGCTGCACAACACCACCGGCGCGCTCGCCTTCGTGGCGGTCGCCGTGGTCACGACGCTGGTGTCGATCCTGTTCCGCCGGCGGATGGAGAAGGCCCGCAACGCCGAGGCCGACGCCCTCGCCCGGGCCGGCAAGGAGTCCTACATCGGCTTCCAGCTGCAGCGGGTGGACCGTATGCTCGACGGCCAGAAGGGCCTCAACCGGGTGGCGGCCGCCTCCGAGGAGCACCGCCTGGCCCTCGCCGCCTGGCAGGGCATCGCCGGCGACATCAGCGTGGAGTGGGCGCTGCACAACCGGACCGACATCGAGAACCTCAGCCTGCGGCTGCACGGGCGGACCTCGGCGGCCCACCCCGACATCGACCCGGCCGAGCTGGCCCACTGGCTGGCGGCCCGGTTCACCGCCCTGCGGCGGGTGGGGCCGGCGGCCGAGAGCCTGCCGCTGATCCTCGACGACCCCCTGCTGGGGGTGGACGCCGGGGTCAAGCAGTGGATCCTGGAGCTGATCGGCCGCTCGGCCGGCTCGCCCCAGGTCGTCTACCTGACGGCCGACGCCGACGTGGCCGCCTGGGCCCGGTTGGAGGCGATGGGCGGGAACCTGTCGGTGCTCGAGCCCGCGCCCGACGCCGAGGGCAGCCCGGTGGAGCAACTGGCCCGCCGATAAGGTGCTGCAGCCGGCGGCCGACGCCGGTGGAGGACCGGCCCGCCGATAAGGTGCTGGAGCCGGTGGAGCAACTGGCCCGCGGGTAACGGGCAGCGGCGGCTACCATCGTCCGGTCACCTTTGGTGTCGGCGCGCCCTCTTAGCTCAGTCGGCAGAGCAC
>Ga0306920_100010963_pt1 | contig 12187 bp, 12 predicted proteins | sample flu12Cox44000170_FD_204666 | JGI IMG/M metagenome (GOLD analysis project Ga0306920, IMG submission 204666) | Lab enrichment of tropical soil microbial communities from Luquillo Experimental Forest, Puerto Rico - flux4day.12C.oxic.44.000.170 (v2)... | ecosystem: Environmental > Terrestrial >...
AGCGGCGGGCGCTGGCCGATTACGCCTCGCGACTCGCTCCGACGGGCTCCTCGAGCGAATAATGAGTCATGGTGACCCCCGACGAGCCGGCACGACTCCTGCGAAACTGGCGTGACGAGCTGGACAGTGCCGCCTTGTACGCCGCACTCGCGCGGATCGAGCGCGATCCGCAGCAGCAGGGTGTCTATCAGGAGCTGGAAAGCGCCGAGCGGCGGCATGCGGCGTTCTGGGAAGAGCGCCTGCGCGCCACCGGGCAGACCATTCCGCCATTTCGCGCCGCCCTCCGCACCCGGATCCTCATTCAGCTGGCGCGCCGGCTGGGCATCGGCTTCGTCGTCCCGAGTGTCATCGTGCGCGAGATGAAGGACCGGGACGCTTACGCTGATCAGCAGGACGCGCACGCGGCTGGTCTCGCTTACGATGAGCAGCGCCATGCCGCGGCCCTGCGCCGCAGGAGCGATGTCGGGGTCGGCAACAACCTGCGTGCGGCGGTGCTGGGTGCGAACGACGGGCTGTCGTCCAATTTTTGCCTCATGATGGGTGTCGTGGGCGGCGGCGCCTCGGCGACGACCATCCTGCTCACCGGGGTCGCGGGCCTGGTGAGCGGCTCGTGCTCCATGGCGCTCGGGGAATGGCTCTCCGTCACCAATTCCCACGAGCTTGCCGTGAGTCAGGCCGACAGGGCGATGGGGACGGCAGCACCCGAGGAGACCCTGCCCGGCGGATCATCGGCCGGCGATGCCGCGAGCGCCGCGTTTTTTTCCTTCGTGTTGTTCGCCCTCGGGGCGCTCGTGCCCCTGCTGCCGTTCGCACTGCTGCCGGCGGCGCTCAGAATCGTGGGCACCATTGCGGCTTCGATCGCAGCCCTGTTCGTGCTGGGGCTCGCGACTTCGCTGTTCAACGCCCGCTCGCCGCTCTTTTCCGGGCTGCGGCAGGTGATGATCGGCAGCGCGGCGGCCGCCTTTACCTACGGGATAGGTCAGGCCTTCGACGCGCTCGCGCGCTGGGCCCGTTGAGGTCGTGTGATCGCGCGGTGTCACCCGAACTGCGCTCGCGGATACGCACAACCAACCACGGTGTGTGCACAAGCACTTATGGTCCGTAGCGGGGCTGCCCCGTATAACTCCCTCCACCATGTGCACTCGACGAGGATCTCATCAGGGTGCAGCGCCCGGTCCGCGCCTTCGCGCCATGAATGGGTGCGCGGCACTGGCGATCGGCATCCTCGCCGTCACTCTATCCGCTGCCGTGTACGCGCTATCCACGGCGCAGGAGGAGCTCGCCGAGGTCAAGCGCAGTACACCGGACCTCGATCACGGCGCGGAGCTGTTCGATACCTGCGCCGCCTGTCACGGGCCGGATGGCGGCGGCACCTCGGACGGACAGGTGCCGCGCATCGGCTCTCAACACCTGTCGGTGCTCTGGAAGCAGCTCACCGACTATAGACACGATCGACGCTGGGACCTCCGCATGGAGCACTTCGCGGACCGGCATCACCTGAGCGATGCCCAGGCCATCGCCGATGTCGGGACGTACATCCATCAGCTCGAGCCGCGCGCGCCGCCGGAAGAGGGGAGTGGCAAGCTGCTCGGCCAGGGTGAGAGCCTGTACTCGCAACTCTGCCGCAGCTGTCACGGTGCGGCGGCGCAGGGCGATGAGGTGCGTGTGATACCCAAGGTCGCCGGCCAGCACTATGAGTACCTGCGACGGCAGATCCATGACGCTGTGGATGGACGGCGGCCGAACTTCTCATCCGCCCACATCCGGCTGCTCGCGCGCCTCGATCATGACGAGATCGAGACGCTGGCCGACTATCTGTCACGCCTGCCGGGCAACGCACGGCAGCCGCGCACGGGCGCGGGCGGCGCAACCCCCTGACTCTCAACCGAGCGTTCGACAGCGTCTCAGTCCGCGGGTAGCCGCATGACGAAGCACGCACCGCTCGGGGCGTTGGCCCGGTAGGTCAGCGTGCCGCCATGCGCCTCGGCAATCGTGCGGCTCATTGCCAGGCCGAGGCCGGTACCGTGTTCCTTGGTGGTGAAGAACGGCTCGAACAGCCGCGCCGCGAGGGCGGCAGGGATGCCCGGGCCGTTGTCGCAGACATCGATCTCGATGTGCCGCTCAGGGATCAGCCGCGTGCGTACGCGCACCTGTCTGGGAGTAGCGTCGCTGCCCATCAGGGCGTGCACCGCGTTCCATAACAGGTTGAGCAGCGCCTGCTGGACCTGCCCGCCGTCGATGTTGAGCGGCGGGAGATCGGCGCCCAGATCGAGCTCGTAGTGCACCTCGTAACGGGCCCCTTCGCTGCGCGCGAGCTCCGCGAGCTCACTCACCATCGCGTTGACGCTCACGGCTTCGCGCTGCATGTCGGGACCACGCGCCAGGCGGCGCAACCGGCGGATGATCTCCGCGGCGCGCGCTGCCTGGCTGCCGATCTCCTGGAGCGCCGAGCGCACCTCGCCGATGTCGGGAGCGCTGGTACCGAGCAGCCGCTGGCAAGCCCACGCGTAATTGGTGATGGCCGCGAGCGGCTGGTTCACCTCGTGGGCAATCCCCGAGGCGATCTCGCCGACCAGCGCCAGCCGCGACACCGGTATCAGCCGCTCCCGCAGCTCCTGTTGCTTCGCGAGCGCCTCGCGCTCGGGCGTGAGGTCACGGATGAAGCCGAGAAACTGCGGCCTGTCCCGCTGCGGCAGGACGCCGACCGAGAGAAAGATGGGAAAGCCGGTACCGCCTTTGCGCTGCGCCATCACCTCGCGGCCGCGTCCGATGATGTGCGGCAGGCCGGTCGCGAGATAGCGCGCGATGTGCCGGTCGTGGTGAGCCCGGTCGGCGTCACACATGAGAATGCCGACATTGCGGCCGATGACTTCGGTGGCGGTGTAACCGAACAGCCGCTCGGCACTCCGGTTGAACGCCTGGATCACGCCCCGATGGTCGATGAGAACGACCCCATCCACCGCGGCATCGAGGATCGCCTGCAGAGCTCGTTCCCGTACGGTTGCTTTCTCAGGCACCCGGCACCCGGTTGCGCAAAAAGCCGACTGGCAGTTTGCCCGAAGCGGCGACCCGCCTCCGTACGTAGATTCCGCAGGGGAGTGAGCCGGCGGGCAGTCAACATCAGCGGACGCCCGGGGCGCGCGGGCGTCCACGCCGCTCGTGCCGGGGCGGCCACGATCGCACCTCCGCCAGGTGAGCAAGTGCGCGCAGGTTGCCCGAGACCTGCGCCAGCAGATCATCGAATGAGATGACGCCGACGAGTTCCCCGCTCGCGCCGATCACCGGTGCGCGCCGCACGCGCCGATTGCGCAGACAGTGGATCGCTTCCCCGACCGACAGGTCCTCATTCAACATCAGCGGATCGCCCGACATGATGTCACCGACGCGCAGCTGCCCGAGATCGGCGCCGCGGTCGAGCTGCGCGCAGACGATGTCGCGGTCGGTCAGCATGCCGACGGCGACCTGCCTGTCGGCGCGCGCCGCCGCGACGACCACGGCACCGACCTGTTCCTCGCACATCAGCCGAGCCGCATCGCTCGCTGGCGCCGAGGCACCGACGGTGACCGGTTTGCGATCGCACAGGTCGCCAACTTTCATCCCCACCTCCGGCGTACGCGCGGCCTGCTGACCTCCTCAGAAATTGGCAGCACCGGCCAACGTTTCCGGCGCGCGCCCCGCGCGACGCCTGGGCTCAGGCGCAGCGATGTCTGCCAGCTCCCTGAGCTCCTCGGCGATCGCGGGCAACAGATCATCGAGAGTGACGATGCCGACCAGCGCGCCCCCGTCATCGATCACCGGCGCGCGTCGCACCCCGCGTGTTGCGAGCATCGCGATCGCTTCAGTGAGCTCCACGTCCGCGCCGATGCAAAGCGGGTAGCGCGTCATCACATCCCGTACCGCGAGGCAGTGCAGGTCCGCAGACTGATTCACCTGGCCACGAATGATGTCGCGATCCGTGAGGATGCCGAGGGGACACTGCCGCCTGTCTCCCGCGGCAACCACGACCAGCGCGCCGACCCCATGCGCGCGCATTTCACGCGCAGCTGCCGCCAGGGCCTGATCGGGGTAGGCGACGAACACCGGGCCGCTGCAGATCTCCGCGATCCTCATGATCCTCTCCGTGCCGCCGGCTGGCACTGCTCCGGGTCGCTATTGTGGAGCGGTCAGCGACCGGACGAGTGCGCAGTAATACGGACGACCTCGCGAGTCCTTCTGCCTAGCATGTGCGGACACGGCCACGTGCATTGGCAGTCACAAAGACGTGCTAGCATGCCTCGCGCGGTGCCAGGATCGAGCGCATGTTCTGCTGCAGGAGGGCGCTACATGGGGATTCGCGCACGTCGGCTCGCCGCAGCCACGCTCATCGCGGGCTGCACCGCCGTGATCACGGCTTCCGCGGGCAATCTCAGTTTCCTCGCGAACTCACCGGTCGCCTACTTCAATTCGGAAGACATGGCGCTCATGCGCGAGAACGCGAACAAGGTGCTCGATTCACCGGACGCGAACTCGCAGCAGTCGTGGTCGAATCCGACGACCCGCGCCTCGGGAATGGCACAGGGGCGTGGACAGTTCACGGCGGCCAATGGCACGCCCTGCAGGCGCCTGCGCATCGTGAACAGGGCTCGGGGCCTCGAGAGCGATTCGACGTTCACGGTCTGCAAGAGTGCAGATGGCGACTGGATTTTCAATGCCGACGCAGCGCCCGCGCGGTGAGCGAGCATCAGGGAGCGCCGTGATGCTGCATCGCAGCATACGTCTGGCCGCGGTGCGCGGCACGCGCAACGGCGGCGATTCGCCAACAACGCACTGCAGGCCGCTGCTGCGGGTCCTTGCGCAAACTGGCGGGTTTTTGCTCAGAAATTAACGACCTAGTGATTGTTCTCCTATAGGGATATACAGTAACGCTTTGTAGCGGCCAAAACGGCGGCCGCAAAACAACAGAAAACCGGATTGGGTGTCGGGGCAGACCTCCTGTGGTTCGCGGGAGGTGAGCGCACGTGCGTCTGCGCACCAGGTCGGGAAGGGGCAGGGGCTGGATAGATGAGTCTGGTGACCACGTTGTGGTCCATGCAAGCGGCGGCGGCACTGACGCTGGCGGTGCTGTACGCGCTCGTATGGAGCACTGATCGCCGCAACCTCGCAAACCTCATGGTGTGCGTCGTTGCGGTCGCCGTGGCCGTAACCGCACGCGACGAAGTTGGCATGATGCACGCGGCGACGGTCACGGAGTACGCTGTGTGGGCGAGCCGGCTCTACCTGCCGTTGTTCTTCGCTTTCGTCGGCCAACTCCTTTTCGTGCGTCTGTTTCTCGGCACTGGCCGATCCTGGCTGCTGTGGACCATCGTCGGTGCGCGCGTGGTGATGCTCGTCGGTAATTTCCTGACCCAACCGAACTTGGCGTGGCGCGAGATCGTGGCTCTTCGCCACGTGACCTTTCTCGGTGAGCAGGTCTCGCTCGCGGGCCCCGTGGTGCTGCGCTCGTGGCACGCTCTGTCGCTCGCGAGCAATGTGCTCTTCATCGCCTTCATTGCGGACGCGGCGCTGCAGGCGTGGCGGCAGGGAGGCGCCGAGGGGCGGCGCAAAGCCCTGGTGGTCCTGGCCGGCGTCGGGCTCCCCCTTGCTGTGACCCTCCTCTACGCTCAGTCGGTATTGCTCGGGGTATTGCCGTTACCACTGCTCGTCACACCGGCTTTCCTGATCACCATCCTCGTCATGGCCGTCGAATTGAGTCGCGAGTTCCTTCTCAACCGACAGACGCGGCAGGAGCTCGAGGACCTGCGTTCCGAGCTCGCGCGCGCCGGGCGCGTGACCGCGCTCGGACAGCTCGCTTCCGCGCTGGCGCACGAGCTCAGTCAACCGCTCAGCGCGATACTGCGCAACGCCGAGGCAGCCGAGCTGCATCTGAACGGCGCTAACCCGGACCTCGATGAGCTGCGGGAGATCGTCGCCGACATCCGCAAGGACGACCGGCGGGCCGGGGACGTGATCGACCAGATGCGCGCCCTGATCAAACGGCGCACCCTGCAGATGCATCCGCTCGCGCTCAACGAGGTGGTGGAAGATGTGATCTCGCTGGTGCACTCCGATGCGCTGGCGCGGCACGTGGCTCTCGATTACGTCATGACACCGGGACTGCCGCTCGTGTCCGGCGACCGGGTGCACCTTTCCCAGGTACTCCTCAACCTCATCATCAATGGCATGGATGCGATGCAGACCTGCCCGGCGAGCAGCAAACGGATGGTCATCGAAGCGCGGCCGCGCGAGGAGGGGAGGGTCGAGGTCGCGGTTACCGACTCCGGCCCGGGCCTGCCGCCCGGCGCCATCGACAAGGTGTTTGATCCCTTCTACACCACCAAGTCGGGGGGTCTCGGCATGGGGTTGCCGATCTCACGCACCATCATCGAGGCGCACGGCGGGCGGCTGTGGGCCGAGCGCGCGCCGGAGGGAAGTGGGCTGACGTTCCGCTTCACCCTGGCGCAGGCGCAGGGCGCGGTGTCATGAGCGCTGCCGGGATCGTATACGTCGTCGATGACGACCCCTCGTTCCGCCGGGCCGTGACGCGCATGTTGACCGCCGCGGGGCTGAGTGTGCAGAGCTACTCGTCCGGCCCGGAATTGCTCGCGCACCTTTCCGCTGACGCCGCGGCGGAAGAATCGGGCTGTGTGCTCGCGGACCTGTGCATGCCGCGACTCGATGGTCTCCAGCTGCAGCAGGCGTGTACAGAGTTGGGCGTCGCACTGCCCTTTGTGTTTCTCACCGGGCACGGCGATGTGCCGAGCGCGGTGTCCGCCATGCGCCACGGCGCGGTCGATTTCCTCGACAAGTGCGCTCCGCAGCAGGCACTTCTCAGCTCCCTCGGGCAGGCTCTCGAGCGCGATGCGAACGCGCGTGTGGCGCGCCTGAAGCGCGAACAGCTCGCGCAGCGGTTTGCCGCCCTCACCGTGCGCGAGCGCGAGGTGCTCGAGCAGGTGGTGCAGGGCAGGATGAACAAACAGATCGCCGCGGCGCTCGGCATTCACGAGCGCACCGTCAAGTTGCATCGCAACGCGATCACCACCAAGCTCGGGGTGCGCTCGGTCGCCGAGCTCACCACGCTCACGCGCGAGATCGCGCCCTTCAAATAGCCACGACAGTCCTGCCCCTAGGGGCAGTAGGCGCGCTTTCGGCGCGCTGCTAGCGTGCCCGCCCACGGTCATGGGCACGAAGAGCGTGGCAATTATCGATGATGATGCCAGCGCCAACCGGGCGCTCGGGCGCCTGTTGCGCGGTGCGGGGTTTGAGCCGAAGGGGTTCGAGTCGGCCGAGAGCTTTCTCGCCGATCCGTCGCGACCCTCCTTTGGCTGCCTGCTGGTGGATATCCAGCTCACCGGCATGTCCGGCCTCGAGCTGCAGCGTCAGCTGCGGGCCGAGGGCAGCCGCCTGCCCGTAATCTTCATCACCGCTCACGATGATCCCGCAGCCCGCGCCGAGGCAGAGCGGCGGGGTTGTACCGCCTTTTTCCGCAAAACCGATCCCGGTGCCTTGATCGTCGATGCGTTGCGCCGTGCGCTCGTCGCGAACGGGCCATCGTCATGAGGCCCGCTACCGCGAGGTCCGGGGTCGGGCGCGGTTCGCGCTGTCAGGAATTCTTCGCCGGAGGGAACAGTATGAGAATCGTTGCACCGTCTGCGCCGCTGGTGGTGGCCGCCGTCTTCGCCCTGGGTGCCTCGCACGTGGTTCGGGCCGACCAGCCGACCCGCAACTTCGAAATCTACGGCTTCGCGATGGCGGACTGGATTCAGGACACCAAGCGTGTCGATCCCAACTGGCAGGACGCGTTCCGCCCCTCGAGGATCGCGGCCCCGGAGGGCGAGTTCGGCACCAACGGGCAATCGAGCCTCAGCGTGAAGCAGAGCCGCTTCGGCGTTAAGGGCACGATGCCGACCGGTGATTCCACCCCGCCTATCAACTTCAAGTTCGAGTTCGACATGTTCGGAGTCGGGGCGGATGCCGGCAAGACGACCATCCGGCTGCGGCACGCCTACGGCGAGTGGGGCCAGCTGCTCGCCGGACAGACGCACAGCCTGTTCATGGACATCGACGTCTTTCCGAACGTGATCGACTACTGGGGTCCCCCCGGCATGGTGTTCTTCCGCAACGTGCAGTTCCGCTGGACGCCGTACCGCACGGCGAACGATGCGCTCGCTTTCGCCATCGAGAAACCCAGCAACGATGTCGACTCCGGCAATATCCGGCTGGTTCAGGGATTCGAGAACTTCACGGTCAACCCGGATCAGACCTTGCCCGATTTCACCGGGCAGTTCCGCCACGATGACAACTGGGGCCACTACCAGATCGCCGGCATCCTGCGCAAGGTGGGCTTCCAGTACTCGATCTGTCCTCCGGGGTCCACCACGTGCGCACCCGTCGAGCCATTCCAGAAAGGCCATCAGACCGGCTGGGGAATTGACCTCAGCGCCGCCATCAACACGTTCGACAAAGACAAAGTGCTGCTCTCGGTCGTCCACGGCCAGGGCATCGCGAGCTACATGAACGATGGCGGCATGGACATCGCGCCGACCTCCATGGCCGAGGGCCCGCCCGCCGCCGAGCAAGTCGCCAGCGAAGCCGTGCCGCTGACTGGCGTCATGGTCTATTACGATCACTACTGGAACAGCATGTGGTCGAGCTCGATCGGCTACAGCTCCACTCAGGTCGCGAATACCAACCTGCAGAACACTACCGCTTTCCACAAGGGGCAATACGCCTCGGTCAACCTGCTCATGTACCCGGTCTCGAAAGTGATGGTCGGCGTCGAGCTGATGTACGGCAAGCTCACCAACAACGACGGTACCACGGGCGATGACGTGCGTTTCCAGTTCTCGGCCAAGTACGACTTCGGTGCCAAGCTCTGAGTAAGGAGTGCAGCTCATGAATGCCGCCATACAACGCATGCCGGGACTGCTGCTGGTACTCGCGGCGTGCGCTTTCCCGATCGCGCATGCCGCCCCACCCGCTACACCCGCCCAGTCGGCCAAGCCCGCGGCGACACGCACGGAGCACGACCTGCTGGGTGACAAGGCGGTGCCGGCGGATGCCTACTACGGGGTGCAGACCGCGAGGGCGCTGGAGAACTTCCGCATCTCCGGCATTTCGATGAACGCCTATCCCGAATTCATCCAGGCGTTCGCCATGGTGAAACTCGCCGCGGCGCGCGCCAACACCCGGCTCGGGGCAATGAAACCGGAGCGGCTTGCAGCGATCACCAAGGCGTATGACGCGATCATGGCCGGCAAGTATCGCGACCAGTTCCTGGTGGATTATTACCAGGGCGGTGCCGGCACCTCGGCCAACATGAACGTCAACGAGGTCATGGCCAACATCGGTCTCGAGCTCACCGGTCACAAGAAAGGGGAATACCAGTTCCTCGAGCCGCACGACGACCTCAACATGTCGCAGTCGACCAACGACTCCTATCCGACCGCGATCAAGGTGGCGTTCCTGCTGCGCAACGACAAGCTCATCGCCGAGCTGCAGCAGCTGGCGAACTCGTTCCATGCCAAGGGCAAACAGTATCTCGAGGTCGTGAAGATGGGCCGCACCGAGCTGCAGGACGCGGTTCCCATGACGGTCGGCCAGGAGTTTCACGCCTTTGGTTCCGCTATGGAAGGCGAGATCCAGCTGCTCCGGGATGCCGAGAAGTACCTGGTCGTCATCAACATGGGGGCGACGGCGATCGGCTCCGAGCTGAACACGCCCAAGGGCGGCTACCCGCAGGCGGTCGCGGCCGAGCTTGCCAAGTTGACCGGCAAGCCGATCGTGGCGGCGAGCGACCTGTTCGCCGCGACCTGGGACCAGCAGGCATACGTCGTGTACTCCTCGGCTCTGAAGAGCACCGCCATCACACTGTCGAAAATTTCGAGCGATCTCATCCTGCTGGCCTCCGGCCCGCGCGCCGGCTTGAACGAGATCGACCTGCCGGCGGTCCAGCCCGGATCTTCGATCATGCCGGGGAAAGTCAACCCGGTGATGCCCGAGCTCATGAACGTCATCGCGTTTCGCGTCCTCGGCAATGACGCCGGCATCGGCTACGCGGCCCACTCGGGTCAATTGCAGTTGAACGCCTACGAGCCGGTGGCTGCAATCTCGGTCATGGAATCGCAGCAACTGCTGCACAACGGCTCGCAAGCGCTGCGCACCAAGAGCGTGGACGGCATCGTCGCCGACGAGAAAGTGCTGGCGCACTACATGGAGACGACCGTAGGCATCGTCACCGCCCTCAACCCGGTGATCGGTTACGACAAAGCCACCGAGGTGGCGAATGAAGCCTACAAGACGGGCAAGGGCGCCATCGAGGTCGTGCGCGAGAAGAAGCTGCTGACGGAGGAGCAGATCAAGGAGCTCCTCGATCCGAAGAAGCTCACCAATCTCGATCCGAGCAAGTACCAGTAAGCGAAGAACACGATTCCTCCAGGAGATACCAACATGTTCGCATCACGCATCGGGGTGGCGCTGCTGACCGCGCTGACGCTGCTCCTGTCCGACGGCGCGCTGGCCCAGCAGGCCCAGCAGGCGCAGCCGCAGAAGAAGCGCAACATCGTCATCCTCGCCACCGGCGGCACGATCGCCGGCGCCGCGGCCTCGGGAACCCAGGCGGGGTACACCTCGGGAGCCGTGACCATCGATGCCATGCTCGCGGCGGTACCGGGCATCGACAAGCTGGCGAGCATCAAGGGCGAGCAGGTCTCGAACGTCGGCTCGCAGGACATGTCGTTCGACATCCTGTTGAAGCTCGCCAAGAGGATCAACGAGCTCACCGCCAAGGGCGATGTCGATGGCATCGTGATCACCCACGGCACGGACACCATGGAAGAGTCCGCCTATTTCCTCAACCTGACGGCGAAGACCGACAAGCCGGTCGTGCTGGTGGGCTCCATGCGGCCATCGACCGCGGTGAGCGCCGATGGCCCGCTCAACCTCTACAACGCCGTCGCGGTGGCCGCGGATTCCAAGGCCAGGGGGCGCGGCGTCCTGGTCGTGATGAACGATGAGATCCATGGCGCACACTCGCTCACCAAGACGAGCACCACCGCGGTGGAGACCTTCATGTCGCCCAAACGCGGGCTCATCGGCATCGTTCACTATGGCAAGACGGACTTCTACAACAACCCGCCGTGGAAGCACACCACGCAGAGCGAGTTCGACGTCACCAACGTGACGAAGCTCCCGCGCGTGGACATCATCTTTGCCTGCCTCGACATGTCGCCGGAGATCATCACCACGGACGTCGCTGGCGATGCGGTGAAGGGCCTCGTCATTGCCGGGGTCGGCAATGGCAACATGAACAAGGGGTCGGTGGACGCTGCCGCCGCGGCGGTGAAGAAGGGCGTAGTGGTGGTGCGCAGCAGCCGCGTTCCCACCGGTGTCGTGGGCCGCAACGTGGAGCTCGATGACGACAAGCTCGGCTTCATCGCCTCCGATGAGCTGAACCCGCAGAAGGCGCGCATCCTCCTGACGCTGGCGCTGCTGAAGCAACGAACTCCTGCGGACATTCAGAAGCTCTACTACACGTATTGAGTCTCCAGCTTGGAAGGGTGAGCGCAGCGGCGGGGATCTGAGCCAGTGCAAGGATCGGCAAGCAGCACCGAGCGGCGGAGGCGCGACCGATGGAGGACAGGCTCGAGCGCCCCGCGGTTGGCGATCGTCGCTGCAGCGTTGTGCATGGTACCACCTGCCGTCTTACAATCCGAAGCCGAGGCCCAGCAAGCAGCCATCACTCAGGCTGCCGCGACCGAACCGGCCATTGATGATGAGCGTGACGCCGCCGAAGCCGACGGCGTTGAGCCACGCCGTCAGCTCGTGGCATGGAATCACTACCAAGGGCCCTATTTCACGCTACGCGTCGGCGGCGGTTTTGGCTACGACTATTCGGCCTACGCGCAGGATGCGAACAGCAAGGAGCAGATGACGCTCAGCCCGGTAGCGGCCGTACGCGACTTCCGTGTGCTGCTCAAAGGAAAGTTCCCTGCCATACCCAGGCTGAGCTACACCCTTGGCTACATGTACGACGGCGCCAAGAAGGAGTGGTTCTTCCGCCAGACCGGTCTGATGGTCGATGTGCCTGAGCTGTCGGGTGACATCTTCATCGGGCGCACCAAGGAGGGCTTCTCTACAAACAAAATCATGGTCGGATATTTCACCTGGACCG
>Ga0306920_100010965_pt1 | contig 12187 bp, 10 predicted proteins | sample flu12Cox44000170_FD_204666 | JGI IMG/M metagenome (GOLD analysis project Ga0306920, IMG submission 204666) | Lab enrichment of tropical soil microbial communities from Luquillo Experimental Forest, Puerto Rico - flux4day.12C.oxic.44.000.170 (v2)... | ecosystem: Environmental > Terrestrial >...
CCCTGGCGTCACCGTCCACGCGCCGGTCACGTAGTCATAGACACCGATCTTGATATTGTGGTTATTTGCATCTGCACCACAGCCGGTGGGATCATACATGTACGCCACAGAGATCTTATCGGCGCTTGCCTCGGGGCCCGCCCAGGTCGCATAGTTGGGTGCGGCACAAGAACCGTCGGTCGCGATCATTTGGTAACCAAGGTTCTCGATATATTTCGGTGTTGATTGTGATGAGGACGAGGAGGCAAAGCCTGTGGCAAGTGCGAATAGGGTCAACACCCCAGCGACCACACTCCGAAACCTGCCAGTAACCATTTTCCCCCGAATCCCCGGGGAATGCCGTGCCGCCCACGAGGTCCGTCGTTCCGTATCCGCACTCGTCGCGACGTGCGTGGTTCGGACGTTCCGCGCTCCGAATTGGAAAGGCGGGTGCGATTTGCCTGCCAACGCTGGAAAAACCGGAAATTCACAGACTTAAGAGACCGATCGCGTGCTTGAAGTGCCTAGTGGGCTGGGCATCGTGGCACATATGTGCCGCATCGGCGCACTTACTCTACTATTACCTATTACCTATTATCAGATGCTGCCCGTACCGACGCAGTGATGGCCGACGGCGAGAGATTGAACGGTGACAGTGCCAAATGGCGCTGAGTCAAGTTTGAAGCGCGAGATGCCAGACCACGCGCCGTCAGTCAGCGTCATCATGCCCGTACGTCAGGAAGCGTCATCTATCTCGCGTAGCCTTGAAGCCGTGCTCGCGCAGGACTATCCAAAGGACCAGCTGGAGATCGTCGTCGCGGATGGACGCTCGACAGATGGCACGCGCGAAATCGTCCGCGCGCTTCAGCAGCGCCACGCGAATTTCGTGCTGGTCGACAATCCTGGCCTCATCGTTTCCACGGGGCTGAATGCGGCATTGTGCAGGGCGCGAGGCGAAATCATCGTTCGTGTTGATGGCCACACCGAGATTGCACCCGACTACGTCCGCCAGTGCGTAGCCGCACTGGGGCGCAGCGGGGCTGACAACGTTGGCGGTCGAATGCGCGCGACCGGGATCGGCGCCTTCGGTGAGGCGGTTGCCGTCGGAACGAGCAGTCTATTCGGAGTGGGCAACGCGCGATTTCACTACTCTGAGAATGAGGAGTGGGTTGACACCGTTTATATGGGCGCCTGGCGGCGGGAGGTGTTCACCCGCCTCGGGCTGTTCGACGAGGAGCTCGTGCGTGATCAGGATGATGAGTTCAATTACCGGTTAAGTGAACGGGGCGGACGTATCCTACTCAGTCCCGCGATTCGCTCTCGCTACACGGCACGGTCTACCCCGCCCAGCCTATGGCGACAATATTTCCAGTACGGGTACTGGAAAGTGCGAGTGATGCAAAAGCACCCGCGCCAGATGCGGATCCGCCAGTTCATTCCCGCGGCATTCGTGATCAGTTGTGTACTTGCTGTAGTCGCGAGTTTGGTTAGCCGTGCGGGCATCGCCCTGCTCGCCTTAGTCCTCGTGCCCTACATCATCGCCAACGTCGTAGCGTCGATCGTCGTGGCGCGTCGCCGTGGCTGGCAGTGTCTGTCCCGGTTGCCGATGGTGTTCGCGATCCTCCACTCGGCCTATGGCGCAGGCTTCGTGACTGGGTTCATCCGCTTTTCGACCCGGTGGCGAGATCGGCGGGGTCTCGCGCCGTATTCAAGTGACGGTGCGGCATGACTGCTGTAGCGCCGATGTGATTTCAGGACGAGGGTCCCGGCAACCGACAGCGTAGGCGCGACGCACGGTCTCGATCTATATCAACAGTTATATTGCGAAACTTCGAGGTGCTTCCTATTCTCTAGCCAAGATAGACATTTCTCCCTGCGCACACAATTGAACATGGAATGGCGGAGGCAGAGGGTTGTCGTAACCGGTGGCGCCGGTTTTCTCGGAAGCCATGTCGTTCACCATTTGCGTCAGCGCGGTTGTCGTGACGTGATTGTGCCGCGATCTAGGGACTACGACCTTCGAGATGCCAGCGCGATCTCTCGGCTCTACGCGGAAGCGAAAGCGACGCTTGTCATCCACCTGGCGGCGGTCGTGGGCGGGATTGGCGCGAATCGCGCCAATCCCGCGCGGTTCTTTTACGACAACGCGATCATGGGCATTCAACTGATAGAACATGCTCGGCTCGCCGGTGTGGAGAAATTCATCGCGGTTGGCACGATTTGTTCGTATCCGAAGTTTACGCCAGTCCCGTTTCGCGAAGAGGACCTGTGGAACGGCTACCCCGAGGAGACCAACGCGCCATACGGACTCGCGAAGAAGATGCTCCTCGTCCAGGCACAGGCATATCGGGCGCAGTATGGATTCAACGCGATCTATCCAATGCTGGTTAACCTCTACGGGCCAAATGACAACTTCGACCTCACATCGTCGCATGTCATCCCCGCCTTGATCCGAAAGTGTGTCGAGGCCAAGGAGCGCCACGATCCCGCGATCGCGCTATGGGGAGATGGATCACCGACGCGTGAATTCCTGTACGTCGAGGATGCCGCCGAAGCGCTTGTGTTGGCCGCCGAACACTATGATGGCGACGAACCGATTAATGTCGGCAGCGGTGAGGAAATCTCGATTGCGGAGCTGGCGCAGGTGATCGCCGATGAAGTCGGCTTTCAGGGACATGTGGAATGGGACACGACGAAGCCCAACGGGCAGCCTCGACGGTGTCTCGACGTGAGCCGCGCGCAGGCCCTGATAGGATTCAAAGCAGCCGTTGGCTTGCGTGAAGGAATCGCCCGCACGGTGAACTCGTTTCTGGCTGAGCGCGCCGGCGGAGGGCGATCGTGATCTCAGAGGGTAGGGAGGAATGGTGCCGAAGAAGGCGCTGATCACGGGCATAACTGGGCAGGACGGTTCGTATCTCGCCGAGTTACTGCTGGAGAAGGGTTACGAAGTCCACGGCATTATCCGGCGAGCATCCACATTCAACACGAGCAGGATCGATACGCTGTACCGCGATCCTCACGTCAATGATGTCCGACTGTTCCTGCACTATGGCGACATTGCGGATTCGACGAACCTCATCAAGCTAGTGTATCGGATCCAACCCGACGAGATTTATCATCTGGCCGCGCAGAGTCATGTGCGCGTGAGCTTCGACATCCCCGAATACACCGGTGACGTGACCGCTCTCGGGACCGTGCGGATCCTCGAGGCAATTCGCGAGACAGAGATCCCGGCACGCTTCTATCAGGCGAGCAGCTCCGAAATGTACGGCGACGTTGCCGAGGTTCCTCAGACGGAGACGACACCATTCCGGCCGCGCAGCCCATATGCAGCGGCAAAGCTCTATGCATACTGGCTGACGGTCAACTACCGTCAAGCGCACAATGTTTTTGCGTGTAACGGCATCCTCTTCAACCACGAGTCACCCCGCCGTGGCGAAACGTTCGTGACGCGAAAGATCACGCGCGCCGTGGCGGCAATTAAAATGGGCCGACAGGACTGTGTTCATCTCGGCAATCTCGAGGCGCGTCGTGATTGGGGTTACGCTCCGGACTATGTGCGCGCGATGTGGTTGATGCTCCAGCAGCCGGCACCCGATGACTACGTCATCGCAACCGGCGAAGCGCACTCGGTGCGTGAGCTCCTGGAGGCAGCCTTTTCACACGTCGGCCTGGAGTGGGAGCGCTATGTCAGGATCGACCCGCGCTACTATCGGCCGACCGAGGTCGATCTGCTGATCGGCGATGCGACGAAAGCGCGGAATGCTCTCGGTTGGTCACCCTCGGTACGCTTTAAGGAACTTGTGGCGCTCATGGTGGATGCGGACCTTGGATCGCGTCAGCCTTTGGACGAGACAGCGACGTAGTCGCTGAGATGCCCCAACACGATGCTTAGTACATGAGTTCATGATTTCGTTCCGGGTTTTCGCCGAGGGTGCGAAGCCTGATCCCACAGGATCGGTAGGCACCTGCGGTCCTTCTGAAACCCGGAACGAATTCATGATCCGATGTACTTAGGGCAATATGCCAACGATAAGCGTCATCATCCCAACCCACAACCGAAGCCGGGCTTTGCGTCGTACCATTGCGAGCGTTTTGCGCCAGACGATGCCGGACTTCGAGTTGATTGTCGTGGACGACGCATCTGTGGACGATACGCAACGTGTAGTCGAACACTTCGCGGCCGCCAACATTAAGTACATCTGTCATGCGAAGAACCAGGGAGCCGCAGCAGCGAGAAACACCGGGATTTCGAACTCCCACGGCAGATACATCGCCTTTTTGGACGACGATGACGAATGGCTGCCTGACAAGCTGCGTTTACAGTTCGCACGCCTAGAAGCCAGTCCGATGAATGTCGGCGCCATCTACACCGGCTGGCTTATTGTGCACGGGCTAACGGGGAATGTGCTATCTCAACAGATCCCATGGTTGAAAGGAGATGTGTTCGATTCCATATTCGTCCGAGGGTTCATCGCGCCAACATCGACTTTTTTGTGTCGGCGGTCCTGTTTTGAGAAGGTCGGTCTCTTTGACGAGAGTCTGCAATACTGTGAAGACCACGATATGTGGCTGAGAATCGCGAAGGAATTTGCGGTCGATTGTGTCGACGAGCCTCTAGTTCGATATACAGATCCGGACTCTGACCGACCGTCGCTTTCAACCAATTACGATCGTGTGATCAGAGGGCAGGAAGCATATTTTAGAAAGTACGCGCACGTCTTTGTCCGACATCCCGCTATTCATAGCGTCCGTCGTGTGGAGCTCGGCGTTCTTTACTGCTACAACGGCAACATGTCCAAGGGCCGAGCGTCGTTTCGGACGGCGATGCGTATCAATGCTCTCGAGCCGCGCACGTATTTCAACTTCGCCCTATCCCTCCTAGGGGCGAGGTTGTTTAAGACGTTGAAGTTGTCAAAGGAACGCTGCTTACTGTTTCTTAAGACGAGTGCCCGCACGCGTGATTGTCAGCTAACTAACTAGCTATGCCAACCACTGAGCATCTTCCGAAACCGCTTCAGGTGGGCGTCTCATCAATTTCGATCACCCCACCCGCTGGCGTCGCAATGCAAGGATACGATGTCCGATATTCCGAGGGGATAACGGAGCGGCTCTTTGTCAGCGCGCTCGCGGTCGGAGGCCACCGGGTCATCTGGATTCTTCTCAGTGTCGATTGTATCGGCGTCGATCGCCAGTTCACCGCTCGTGTACGACAAACGTTGGATCGTCGTCTCGGCAGTGAAGGCGTCGCGCTCATGGTGGCGTCCTCTCACACGCATTCAGGTCCGGCGACGCTACATCAGTTAGGAGCGGTGACTGCCGACGGCGCATACCTTGCGATTCTGGAGGAGCGCCTCGTCGCCGCCGCCATGGAGGCCGCCGGGAATATGCAACCCGCACGGTGGCGCTTCGGGATTGAGTCGCTGCCCGAAAACGTGAACCGAAGGGTTCGACTGGCTCGCCGGGTAGAGCTGGGCGTGAATCCGCGTGGCCCGGTCGATAGTCGACTTCGCGTTGTTCGAATCGACCGCGCGAGCGCTGCACCCGACGGACCGCCCCTGGCGCTCATCGTGCATTACGCGTGTCATGCCACCACGTCTGGCGGAGTGTCGAAGATCAGCGCCGATTGGCCCGGAGCGATGCGCACGACGCTCCAGCGAGTCTACGGTGAGACGGGCGATGCCCCTATCGTCTGCTTTCTCCAGGGCTGCACGGGCGATGTGACGCATCGTATGGGCCGCGACCGAGAGGCGTGGCCGGACCACTTCGGCGAGAGCACATCGCTCCAGAGCACGATTCTCGGGCGCCTCGCAGCCGCCGCCGGGCTCTCCGCCAGCGAACGCTCCGTCGAAGTAGCCGCCGAAGCCGTGCAGGCGGTTGTCGAGCCCGTCGAGTTGTCGTTTCGTGATTCTCCCGGAAGCGAAGAAACGGAGATTCAGGTCGTCCGAGTCGGCCCGGCCTTCGCGTCAAGACGCGCTCGCGGCGACGCGGCGTCCGTGTGGTTCATCGGGTTGCCGGGGGAGCCGTTCACCGCGTACAGCACGGAGCTCGGCCGGCGATGGTCGCGCCGGTTCGGTGTTCCGTCCGATCGCGTTCTCGTTTGCGGCTACACCAACGACTGTGTCGGATACCTCTGTACGCCGAAGGCGCTTCGCGAGGGCGGATACGAGGCCGCTGCCGCCCACCGTATGTACCACCGGCCCTCCCTGTTCTCGAGCGCCACGCAAGAGCGCGTGTTCGCCGCGGCTTCGAAGGCGGCACGCACGATTGTGGGTGATGATCGCGGAGACGATTCGCTTCTTGCCGCAGCGTACAATGCGCTCGATCGCTGGACTGCGCGGCGCTCGCGGGTTTACGGAGGCTCGAGATGATCACGATCGCTCAGCTGGGCTGCGGCTACTGGGGTCCGAATCTATTGCGAAACTTCTCGTCCCAGCCCGGATGTCACGTGAAGTGGGTCGCGGACCAGGACCGCAAACGCCGCGAGTACGTCGAGGCGAATTTTCCGAAGACGATGACGACTCCGGACTGGCGAGCGGCCGTCTCGGATCCCGACGTCGAGGCGGTTGTCGTCGCCACCCCGGCCTCCACGCACTATGACTTGGCGAAGGCGGCACTCGAAGCCGGGAAACACGTCTTCGTCGAAAAACCGCTGGCGATGCATGCCCGGGAAGCCGACGATCTGGCGGCGGTCGCGAACGCCAAGACGCGGATCTTGATGGTCGGGGACACGTTTCTCTACAACGCCGCCGTGCGCTACATCAGGCGCCTTCTCGCCGACGGCGAAGTAGGACGCATCTACTACATCTACAGCCAGCGACTGAATCTCGGCCAGGTCCGCAGCGATGTGAATGCGTGGTGGAATCTGGCGCCCCACGACGTGAGCATCCTCCTCTACTTGATGGATGGTCAGCTTCCGGTCTCGGTGTCGGCGCACGGCGTCGCGTATCTTCAGCCCGACGTCGAGGACGTCGTGTTCGCCACGCTGACGTGGGCGAATCAGGTGACCGCGCACATCCAGGTGAGCTGGCTGGACCCCGGCAAGACACGGAAGGTGACCCTGGTGGGTAGCCGCAAGATGGTCGTGTACGACGACGTGAGCGACGACAAGATCGCGGTGCTGGACAAGGGTATCGACCGTGTGCCGAGAGTCGGAGAACGAATGGACTACGATCACCTCACCAGCTATCAGCTTCTCCACCGCGCGGGCGACATCCTCCTGCCGCGGATCAACTTCGAGGAGCCCCTCAAGGTCGAGACAGGCCACTTCCTGGAATGCGTCCGCAGCGGCCAGACGCCGCTGACGGGCCCCCGGCACGGCCGCCGTGTCGTCTCGATTCTGGAGGCCGGCCAGCGGTCGCTGCGCGAGGGCGGACGACTCGTCACTTTTTGAACGGGGGCGGCATACACCAATGAATATTCCACTCGTCGACCTCTATGCTCAGTATCTGAGCATCAGACACGACATCGACTCCGCGATCGAGCGCGTCATCACGCGGAGCACGTTCATTGGCGGCGAGGATGTCCGGAACTTCGAGATCGAGTTTGCGCAATACTGCAGGCAGCGGGAGCACACATCGGGCGCCGCGGCGAACCTGTACTGCGCCAGCTGCGGGAACGGAACTGACGCGTTGTGCCTGGCATTGCAGGCGCTCGGCATCGGCATCGGGGACGAAGTGATCACGACCGCCCATACGTTCATTGCGACCGCGGAAGCGATTTCCTCGACCGGCGCCAAGCCCGTCTTCCTCGATATCGAGGAAGACACGTTCGTCATCGATCCGAAACAAATCGAAACCGCTATTACCCCGAACACGCGCGCCATCATTCCCGTGCATCTCTACGGCCAAGCCTGCGACATGGATGCCATTCTCGAGATCGCTCGCCGGCACGATCTGAAAGTGATCGAGGATGCCGCCCAGGCACACGGCGCGACGTGGCGCGGAAAGCGCGTGGGCTCCTTCGGACACGCCGCGTGCTTCAGCTTTTATCCCGGCAAGAACCTCGGCGCGTACGGCGATGCCGGGGCTGTCGTGAGTCAGGACGAAGATCTGATTCGCAGAATCCGGATGCGGGCCAATCACGGCCGACTCGACAAGTATGTCCACGAGATAGAAGGCGTCAGCAGCCGCCTCGATGGCTTGAACGCGGCGGTGTTGCGCGTGAAGCTGCGTCACCTCGATGCCTGGAACGCAGCGCGGCAGCAGCATGCGGCGCGCTACATGGCGGTCTTACGAGGCAGCGGCGTCGTGCTTCCCGCGGTGCGTCTCGGAGCGGAGCCCGTGTGGCACCTCTTTGTCATCAAAGTGCGCGACCGCGATCGAGTCCGCGTCAAACTTCAGCAGCAGGGCGTCAGCACAGGGGTCCACTATCCTCTTCCCCTGCATCGTCAGCCCGCGTACAAGCATCTGGCAATCCCGGACGGCGCGTTGCCGGTCACGAACCGGGTGGCGACGGAGATTCTGAGCCTGCCCATGTATCCCGAGCTCTCAGCTGATCAGATCGACGCCATCGGCAAAGTGGTGAGTGAGGCGCTAGAACCGTAGACTAATTTGGTCGAGGCGTTTACGCCATGCGCTTCTTGATCGTCGACACGGACTATCCTGCCTTCCTCCAGTGGCTCTATTCGAAGCACAAGGGCTTGCAACATCGATCCTTCGATGAACAATTGCAAGTCCGCGCCGCGAGCCTGTTCGGCCAAACGGATTTTCTGTCGGAGAATCTGCGAATACTCGGGCACGAGGCGCACAGCATTCACGCGAATAATGCGTTCATCCAGGCGGCCTGGGCGCGGGAGCATGGTGAGACGGATCGAGACTGGGAGTTCCGGCTACGACGCGGATTCGTCCCGTGGATATCGCGGAGAACTACCCAGCGTCGCCTGGATCGAATCCTGGCTGCGCAGGTCAGACACTACAAGCCCGACGTGCTCGTCAATGGGTCGATTCACTGGAGCCGCGAAGTGTTTCGCGAGATCCGGCCTTACGTGCGCCTGCTGGTCGGGTTACACGCGGCTCCGCTGCCGGTGGTGTGGGATCCAGACGTCTACGATCTGATGCTGTCCTGCGGCGACAACTTCGTCGAGCGTTTCCGAAGCCTCGGGCTTCGAAGTGAGCGTCTTCGGCTCGCCTTCGAGCCCTCGGTGCTCGAGCGGCTCAGCGAGACGGCACCCACGATACCGGTTTCATTTGTCGGCAACGTCTCGGCGTCTCATGCCTCGCGAGTCCGGTGGCTGGAGCACGTCTGCGGCCGCGTGTCCGTCCAGGTCTGGATCCCTTCGACTCAAGGACTGCCCGAAAAGTCGGCGATCACTCGCCGTCGCCATGAGGCCGCCTGGGGACTCGAGATGTACGAGGTCTTGCACCGGTCGTCGATTACCCTGAACCATCACATCGATGTGGCGGAGGCATATGCCGGAAATCTGAGACTGTTCGAGGCGACCGGCGTCGGCACGCTGCTCGTGACCGACTGGAAGAAAAATCTCCACGAGATGTTCGAGCCCGGCAAGGAGATCATCGCGTATCGCACGCCCGAAGAGTGCGTCGAGCTGGTCCGGTACTACCTGAATCACGAAGAAGAGAGACGCGCGGTCGCCGCGGCTGGACAGCGGCGTACGTTACGCGACCACACCTACCATCAGCGAATGCAGGAGTTGGTAGGCCTCGTCCAGAAACACCTCTAACGAGCGGCCGGTGACCAGGAATGCGAGGACCCCGAGCAGGTTCGTTTTGCCTCGAGCGTCCGGTCCGGCGAGGAGGTTCTCGACCTGCGCATTGAGCGCGCTGATCGTGCCATCCAGACGGAACACGAACACTGAGAACTCGCCATTCCAGGGGAACATAACGTTGAAGACGTCCTGGTTGTCGTAGAAGATTTTCTGCAGCGGGTCGTGCCGCGTGCTGAGGATGCGGTCACGCCACAATGACGATCGAATACCGTCGAGCTGGCGGTCGGAATATTCGAAGAAGCACAGATGGTGCCCGATCGCTACGACGTGCCACGTTTGAAGTCCGCGCGCCCAGGCGAACAACGTATCCTTGCCGAGCGTCGGCGTCTCGATGTAGCCGCGCTTTCCCACCCGCATGATCTCGCGACACGCCGCGAGCGGATCCTTGACGCACTCGAGCACGTGAGAGCAATACACGAAATCGAAGCTTTTGTCGCAGAAAGGGAGCTCGTGAACGTCGGATACGACGAACGGCGTATCCGTGGTGACGAGCCGTTCGCGGCGATTAGGTGAGTTGTCGACGAATCGATCGGTTAGAACAGTGGCGTAGGGAAACGGATAGCCGCCGCAGCCGATGTCCAACACGCGTTGACCCGGCTCGATGTCGAAGGCCACGTATCGCTGCTGATAGCTGAAGCGATCGCTCCTCCACTTCGACGATCGCCTGCGACGTATCCGGCCGCGTATACGATCCCAGGTCAACCTCATGCGTTGCCGTTCCGCATTAATGCCCTGTCTGCTGGCTCTCTAGGCGCCAACACTGAGGGACCAGGAACCCCCCATGCGTCGACGGCGGCAAGCGTCCCGTTCCGAAGAAGTCGCCAGCTTCGACGGTGAGGACCGCCGCTTGCGAGAGCCAGTCCGCGATCTCTCCGTTGACGCGACAAAAGAGCGTGACGTAGTACTGCCCGGGCGCGAGCGGAAAGCGCTCGATGCGGCAGCAAAGTCGCCCGCTGCTCGGAACGGCGCCAAACTCGACCCCGACCATTTCGTTGTTGAGGCTGAGCATGCACTGGCCGCTGGTGGCGAAGATGTCGAAGGCCATCGAGACGTTCTTCAGATTGGCGCCGTCGCTGGTGTAGCCGACCGAAAATTCGACGTCCTGGCCGCTCTGGATCACGCTCGCGGGTGAACCGTCGTCGTCGGCGACGTCCATGTCAGTGAATCGTAGCTTGCCATTGCCTCGACGGTCCCTTCGCAGGCGTATCGATGCGTTGTCGACCGTCGGCACGGATGAGAGATAGGCGTCGACGACTTCTCGGGTCGTTCCGCTTTGGACCAGGCGACCGCCGTCGAGACGGTAGGCGAGAGTGCACAGGCTTTCGATCGCGGCCATGTAGTGGCTGACGAACAGGATCGTCCGGCCGTGCTTCGCCACGTCGTCCATCTTGCCGAGACACTTCTTCTGGAAGGCGACGTCGCCGACCGCCAGCACCTCGTCAATCAAGAGAATCTCTGGCTCGAGGTGGGCGGCAACCGCGAACGCCAGGCGGACATACATGCCGCTCGAGTAGTGCTTGGCGGGGGTATCGATGAACCTCTCGACCTCGGCGAAGCTGACGATCTCGTCGAACTTGCGGGCGATCTCCGCTCGCTTCATGCCAAGGATCGCCCCGCTGAGGTAAATGTTCTCGCGCCCACTCAGCTCACCATGAAAACCCACGCCGACCTCCAGCAGGGAGCCGACACGGCCGTGGATTTCCGCCGATCCGCTCGTGGGATCGGTGATGCGGGAGAAGATCTTGAGTAGCGTGCTCTTTCCGGCGCCGTTGCGCCCGATGATGCCGACGACCTCGCCCTGTTCGATCTCCAGCGAGACGTCCTTGAGCGCCCAGAACTCAGCGGCCTCCACGGCCGCGCGGTGGTGGCGGCGAAACGGCCGGGTGAAGAGCGCGGTCAAGTCGTCGCGCAGCGTCTTGTACGGGAGTTGTCCCGCCGCGAGCGTGTATCGCTTCGAGAGCGTGTCGGCGCGGAGCACGACGTTCCCCATCAGTGACGCACTGGCGTGTCTCTCTTCGGAGCGTCGACCGTCTGGATCCGAAAGACGAAGCGATCGGTGAGCGTCCCGTATTGCGGATCGCGAGGGTTCGCGCCGAAGTCCCATTGCCACTTCTGGATCTCGTAGGCCGTCATTCTTTCGCCGGGATGCGTTTTCCTGTTGTAGGCGGACGCGAGGGCCGCCATCCACTTGTGGCAGATCTCGACGTCGTGCGGAGGCCCGAAGCAGAGGTCGAAGAGGCCTTCGTAGCGGCTGTTGAGCGACATCGCGCCGAGGGTGTCCTCGAGGTACGCCCGGGAGATCGGTCCCGACTCGCTCTCGCCCGCTATCTTGTAGTAGGTGACGATGGACTTGTTGACGCCGGAGAACATGTGCATGTCGGTCACGGGGTAGGATTCGATCCGATTCACCCAGCAATACAGCATGACGACGGCGACGGCGGAAATGACGAGAGCGGGTCGGAGCGCGCCTCGGGAGGAGCT
>Ga0306920_100010968_pt1 | contig 12186 bp, 13 predicted proteins | sample flu12Cox44000170_FD_204666 | JGI IMG/M metagenome (GOLD analysis project Ga0306920, IMG submission 204666) | Lab enrichment of tropical soil microbial communities from Luquillo Experimental Forest, Puerto Rico - flux4day.12C.oxic.44.000.170 (v2)... | ecosystem: Environmental > Terrestrial >...
GGCCGCCAGCCGGCTCAGCTCTCGCTCCAGGTACCAACGGATCGCCCCAGGCGACGCGAATTCACCCTCCAGCACCGGATTATGAGCCGACCAGGGCCGCTCCACGGTCAACTGCGGGTAGCGGCCAGCCCGGTCAGCCGCCTCCATGGCGTCGCACAGCCGCTGGATCTCCACTGCCTGCTGGCCAGCGGGCCCGGCCGAGAAGTCCACCGATACGGTCACCAGGCCATCATGGCACCGCGCGGGCGGCCTCCATCGGGGGCCTTGTCGACGCGAGCGCGCTGCTGGCCTCGGCTGCTGAGGCGGTGCCCGCCGCGATCACGGCCTCGAGGGCGAGCCGGTAGGCGGTGTCGCGGGCCTGGCTGGCGGCGACTTCGATGTCGGGCGCCACGCCGACGCCTTCCCAGTTGCTACCGCTTATCGGGTTGACGGACACGGCAACGGGGATGGTTGCCTCCAGGTGGGGGTGCACGGGGAAGCCCTCGCGGGCGTGGGCGCCGCCGCCGGTGTGCTCGCCAACCACGGTTGCCCGGCCGAGTTGCTGCAGGTCGTAGCTGAGTTGCTCGCCGCCGGAGAATGTCGTCGTGCTGGTCAGCACGTACACCGGCTTGGTCTTGCCAAATCGGCGGCCGGGCACATATGGCAGGGTCCACATCTGCCGGGGCGCGGCGTCCTGGCGTTCCCTGAGGCCGGTGAGCTGGACCGGGTCCTGGTTCCATAGGTAGCTGGCGGCGAAGACGGCCATGCCGGGCTCGCCGCCCACGCAGTGCCGCAGGTCGAGGATGAGCGCATCGGTTGTGGCGACCAGGCTCATTGCGGCGGTGACGATCTCCGCGCACATGGCCGCCGGGAACAGGATCGGCTGGAGGTCCAGGTACCCGACGTTGCCGGCGAGGCGCTGTGCGCAGGCAACGCCGCCGCAGGTCTGGTCGGCCCACCGGGCGAGGGACGCGATTTCCTCGGTGTCGTCGCCGGGCGCGCGCGCCGCGAGCGCCTCGTCGTGGTACCGCAGTCGCAGGTGCTTATCGCCGTTGACCGACTGCAGATCGGCGGTGACGGCCGCGGCTAGCTCACGCGCGTCGGGCCGATACCGGCCGGCCGCCAGCCCCTCGGCGAGCGCGCCGCACACCGCCACAGCGACATCCGGAAAGACGTAGTGGGTTTCGAGCAGGGCGCGGACCTTGCTGACGACATCAGCCGGGTCGGCTTCGTTCTGTGGCGTGCCTGTGGAGCGTGTCGCTGCGGTCTCTGCCATAGTGTTAAGAAAAACATACTCTTGACAGAAGAGTCAACTATTACCAACTCTTTTGTCATGACCGAGGACGACCACGATGTCACGGTGACCACACCAGAACAGTTCAAGGCGCTGGGGCATCCGATGCGCCACCAGCTGCTGTTCGCCCTGGGCCGGGGCGAGGCGACCATCAGCCAGCTGGCCGCGGCGCTGGGCAGCAACAAGGGCAACATCTCCCACCACCTGAAGGTCCTGGCCCGGGCGGGCCTGGTCCAGGCCGCGGGCACCCGGACGGTGCGCGGCGGGACCGAGCAGTACTACCGGCGCACCTTCGCCAGCCTGACCTACGACGATGCCGCCACCACCGAGGCAGCGTTCCGCGCGCTCGCGGCCGAGATCGCCGCTGCCCAACCCGACCCGTTCCTGGTGCTGCGCGGCCTGCGGCTGTCACCCGAGCACGCGCAGCAGCTCACCGCCAGGCTGCATGACCTCGCCGAGCATGCCGACGACGGAGGCGACCACCCGCGCTACGGCCTGCTGCTCGGCCTGTACCAGCCCGCACAGTCAGGGCCAGCCGACCAGCCGGCGGTGGAGGGCTCCCGCCTTCCCCGCCGGGCCTGACCCAGCGGCATGTCACCGCGCGCTACCCGCACACGCCGACAGAACGCCTCGATAACCGGCCCCTGGCAGCCGTCGCCACCGCCACCGCGGAGCGCCAGGCGACAGCCAGAATCCGGCGGCCACGATGACGGCCGTCCAGTCCGGTCCGTCGGCTCGCGGTGCGGAGGGAGGAGCCGTCAGGGACACTAGTGATCGTGGCGGGCCCGTGCCTGGGTCCGGCCAGCACCGGGATCGCGGTCTTCGGGGCGCCTTGCGAGGAGATGGGGCGGATCGTCGCGGGCCAAACCGGTGACCAGTGGCAGCCCCGTCCCTGTGCGGCGGCTGATAACGCTTTGGCGGGGTGCCCCGGTTGCGGCGAGACTGGCGTCATTCCCGATGAGCGGAGGTCCGGGTGACGACCGATGTCTGGCTGATGCCCGGGGCGCCGCGGCGCGCTCTCAGCGAACAGGCCCGCTGGCGGGTCATGTACGGGTACGTGCGGCCGCACCGGCTCGCGCTGCTGGCAGGCGCGGGCCTTAGCCTGCTTACCGCGGCCACCGGGCTGGCCCTTCCGCTGGTCGTCCGCGCCCTGATCGGCGACCTGGGCAGTCATCGTGCCGTGACCGCTGTGCTGCTGCTGATGACGGTCCTGGTGCTAGCGAACGCCGCGCTGGGCGCGCTGGGCAGCTATGTGCTGCGGCGCACCGCCGAGTCGGTGGTGCTGGCCGCGCGGCACCGGCTGGTGGACCGCCTGCTGGGGCTCACCATCGGCGGCCTGGACCGCGCGGAGCCTGGTGACTTGATGTCCCGCGTCACCTCGGACACGACGTTGCTTCGCGATGTCACCACCAACTCGGTCGTCGGTGTGGTCACCGGCAGCCTCACCCTCGTCGCGACGCTGGTCCTGATGGGCCTCATGGACGTGGTCCTGCTCGGGGTCACCATGGGCGTGTTCAGCCTGACGGCGGTGGTCATCGGCGTCGTGGTGCCCAGGATCGGCCGCGCCGCGCGCCAGGCGCAGAACTCGGTGGGCGTGATGGGCGCCGCGCTGGAGCGGATGCTGGGTGCCTTCCGCACCATCAAGGCCTCCGGCGCCGAGGGCCGCGAGGGCGAACGCATCCACGCCGCGGCCCGCGAGGCGTGGCGGGCCGACATCCGCGCCGCCAAATGGCAGGCGATCGCCGGAAACACGGCGGGCCTGTCGGTGCAGTGCGCGTTCCTGGCCATCCTGGCGGTCGGTGGCGCCCGGGTCACCTCCGGGGCGATCAGCGTGGGCACCCTCGTCGCGTTCCTGCTGTACATCTTCTACCTGATGATGCCCATCCAGCTGCTGGAGGAAGCCGCGAGCCAGTATCAGGTCGCGGCCGCCGCGGTCGCCAGAATTCAAGAGGCCGAACGGCTGCCGGTGGAACCCGCCAGCCCGCCCGCGAGCCTGCCTCGTCCTGGCCCAGCAGCCACCGCCCGGCCTGCTAGCCCTCCTAGCGCGGACCAGGCCGCCAGCGCGGTGCCTGTCCCGCCCGCTACTGTCACGTTCGAGCAGGTGCGGTTCCGTTACCGGCCAGAACTGCCCGAAGTCCACCACGGTGTCAGCTTCACCATCCCGCCGCGCGGGATGACGGCGTTCGTCGGCCCCTCGGGCGCCGGGAAGACCACCGTCTTCTCGCTCATCGAGCGCTTCTACGAGCCGGATTCCGGCCGGGTGCTGCTCGACGGTACCGAGGTGAGCGACTGGGCGATCTCCCAGCTGCGCGCCGCGATCGGCTACGTGGAGCAGGATGCCCCGGTGCTGTCCGGCTCGCTACGGGAGAACCTCCTGCTCGGCGCGCCGAACGCGACCGAAGCCGAGGTAGCCGAGGTGCTGCGGATCACCAGGCTCACCGACCTGGTGGCGCGCCTGCCCGACGGGCTGCAGACCCCCGTCGGGCACCGGGGTACGAGGCTGTCTGGGGGCGAGCGGCAGCGGGTGGCCATTGGGCGGGCGCTGCTGCGCCACCCGCGGCTGTTGCTGCTGGACGAGGCCACTTCCCAGCTCGACGCGCTCAACGAGGCGGCCCTGCGCGAGACCGTCGCCGAGACGGCGCTGATGACCACGGTGCTGGTCGTCGCGCACCGGCTCTCCACGGTGACCATGGCCGACCGCATCATCGTCATGGACGCGGGCCAGGTCAAGGCCATCGGAACCCACGCCGAACTCGTGGCCCGCGACCCGCTCTACGCGGAACTAGCCGCCACCCAGTTCCTCGCCAGCGTGGACGCCTGAGCTGGCGCGAATCCAGCGGGGCATCCGACTGCGCACGTGCCGCAGGCACGTCCGGTCTCAGGATTCATCGTCCAGGCGGCTCAATGCCACGAGCTCCAGGCCAAACTCCATGATGCGGGCCAGCACGCCGAACAGGCCTGCCTGGTCCAGCTCGCCACTCAGCCCCGTGTTTGCGCCGTCGGATTCGACGCGGAGATCTTCGAACACTTGGCGGGTGAGCTCACCCAGCGTGCCGGACACGATGATCCGGTAGCGGTGGTGTGCCATGTTGGTTCCTCTGGGGCTGATAGCAAGTGCGCGTGGACATATGCCTCCACGTCCGGCCTAGCTTCGGGTGAGACTGCCAGGCCGCCCAGGACGTTCCGGATTCCGTCCTTCACCTGGGCCTGCACCGGTCTTCTTCTGCCGCCGCGGGGTGCTCGCCGCGGCGGGCGCGATCCCGGCGGCGAGCGAATTCGCGGTCCTGTCGGCGGACCGCAGGGACCGGGCCGTCACAGATCCACGACCGGCCGGGCAAGCACGTGGCGTCACGGCGCTCGAAGCTGGGACGACTGGCTGGAGCCGAAACCGGTCGTGTGAGCGATCGGTGAGCGTGGCCGCACAGCCCCCCGCGCATCCCCATGCGGCCCCGCCTCGTACCAGTTCACCGGACGGTCACCGCATGGGATAGTGATTGCGAAGGAGCGAACCGGAGCGAACCGGAGCGCGCGAGCGACCCGGCGGTTTCCCCTGGTACGCGAGGACGCGTGCGTTGACCGATGTGACAAGCCAGACTTTGCGTCAGTGGCGGGAATCCCAGGGCTGGGACGTGCCGCGGATGGCACGCGAACTCCGCAAAGCCGCCAGGGACACCGGCGAGGACGTAGCCGCCCACCACGGCCTGGTGAAGATGATCCCCCAGTGGGAACGAGGCAACCGCGCCCCCCGGGAGCGATACCGGCTGCTGTACCTGAAGATCTTCCAGGACGCGATCGGCGGCTGGGCCCAGGGCATGGCGCTCGGCACGGATTTCGCGCTGCGGCTCGCTGAGGTCCGCTACCGCGCGGCCAGCCTGCTCGGCCCCGGCGAGATCAGGGCGCTGGAAGCCGCCGCCCTGGCCGGGCCGAAGAAAACCCTGACCCCAGCCGAGATCCGCGCCCTCGCCACCGAGGCGATAACCCACCTGCACAAGGTCGCCGCCAAGCTCACCGAACTCTCCGCCCTGCTCGGCGACGACCAGCCCGGCGAGGCCCAGCCATGACCGCACGGGATGACAAGATCAGGCAGGTAATGGCCGAACTGGACCGCCACATCGCAGAAGTCGAAGCCAACGTCGCAATCCTGAAAGGGCTCCTGGCCGACAACGAAGCCCCTACAGAAGAAGACCCCCTTTGACCCGAGGCTATGCCCGTAGGCAGCGCGTCGCCGCGCAACGCACACGCCCGCCGAAAGGTGTTATGGCGCTGGGCGGTGCTGGTACTGGGCTAGGTCCAGGCATGCCTGATGCACGGGGACGCCTGCTCTGTTGGCGGCGGCGCGGATGTAGGCGACCGTTGCGAACAGGGCGTACTGCCAGAAGTCGTCGGTCTGCCACCAGGCGACCTCGTCGAGCAGGTCCGGTTCAGTCCCGCCGCGCAGCGCGGCCGCTACGAGGACTGCGTACTGGAGTTTCTTGTTTTGCCGGCCGCGGAAGGTGCATTCCGCCAAGAACCGCTCTCGGATCCCCTCCAGGGTCAGCGGGTCAGCACGGCTGGCGCTGCACCAGTCGAGTGCGTCGGCGGCGAGGCTGAGTAGGACCTCGCCGGGGAAGGTGTTGTCGCGCGGGTGCAGCGGCGCAATCTCGCTGAGTAGCTCGAAGATATCTGCGTCCCGGGCCAGCCCGTCGAGCAGGAGCCGGCGGGCGGCGGCCGCATCCTCAGGGGTGGGCCGTTTCCTGGCAGCCATATCCTGACGGTAGGACAGAATCGGTGGCCGTCGCCGGACATTCGGCGCTGCCCTGACGATGCTGCCGAGTCAGATGCCACCAGACCCAGGCTGTGCGCAGCCCGGCCCAGTGATCAGCTATCCGCGGCGCTTGGGTCAAGATCTCCCCAGGGCGCGACGCCGCCCGGCCTGGCCGCCCCGGCCGCCCGGCCTGGCCGCCCCGGCCGCCCGGCCTGGCCGCCCCGGGTGACCCGGCTCAAGCTCCCGCCTAATACGCGGGCAACCCCGCGGACCCAATGACGCCCAGCCACGACCTCGGCGGGCGCGTCTACTTGCTACCAGATACGGACCCTACCGGTCGGCTCGAGCCACAACTCGTCGTCGGCGCCGACGCCAAACGCGCCGTAGAACTCGTCGAGGTTCCGCACGATCTGATTGCAGCGGAATTCGCCAGGAGAGTGCGGGTCGGTAGCGAGCCGCCGGATGACCTCCTCGTCCCGGGTCTTTTGCCGCCAGGCACGAGCCCACGACAGGAAGAAGCGCTGCGCACCGGTCAGACCGTCGATTACCGGTGCCTGGTCGCCGTGCAACGACAGCAGATAGGCCTTCCAGGCGATGCCGAGGCCGCCGAGGTCCCCGATATTCTCCCCGATCGTCAGCGCTCCGTTCACATGCTGGTCAGGAGTCTGCTTCGGCGCCAAGGCGCTGTACTGCTCGATCAGCGACCGGGTCCGGGCTTCGAACGCTTGCCGGTCCTGTGCGCTCCACCAGTCGGTGAGCCTGCCGTCACCGTCGTACTTGGACCCTTGGTCGTCGAAGCCATGGCCGATCTCATGACCGATGACCGCGCCGATCGCTCCATAGTTAGCCGCGTCGTCGCGCTGGGGATCGAAGAACGGATCCTGCAAGATCGCTGCAGGAAACACGATCTCGTTCATGCCGGGGCTGTAGTACGCGTTGACGGTCTGGGGGGTCATGAACCATTCATCGCGGTCGATCGGCTGACCGATCTTGCCCAGCTGGCGGCGGAATTCGAAAGCATGAGCGGCGCGCACATTGGCCATCAGATCCGTCGGGTCGATGCCCAGGCTGGAGTAGTCGCGCCATCTAACCGGGTAGCCGATCTTCGGCGCGAACTTCGCAAGCTTGTCCAGGGCTCGCCGGCGGGTGTCTGTCCCCATCCATTCGAGCTCCTGGATGCTCTGCCGGTACGCCTCGAGGAGGTTGTCCACCAAGACATCCATCCGCTGTTTCGCCCCGGGCGGGAAGTGCCGGCCGACGTAGGCTCGCCCGACAGCTTCCCCCATCGCGCCCTCGACCAGCGAGACGCCCCGCTTCCAGCGCTCACGCAGCCGGGGGGTGCCGCTCAGCTCCCGGCCGTAGAAGTCGAAATCCTCCTGGACGAACGCGTCGGATAGGTACCCGGCGGCGCCGTGGATGACCTGCCAGCACAGCCAGTCCCGCCAAGCCGGAACGTGTTCGTCGGTGAGCAGCGAGGCCAGCCCCGCGCTGAAGCTCGGCTGGCGGAGCACGATCTCGTCGAACGCGCCGACAGGCGGGTCCAGGGCCGCCAGCCACCCGCGCAGGTCCGGCCCCTCAGACAAGGCGTCGGTCCAAGTGAAGAGGTTGTAAGTCTTCTCGCTGTCGCGGCTCGCGACCTTGTCCCAGTGGTGCCCAGCCACTGCCGTCTCCAGGTCGAACACTCGTTTGGCTGCCCGGTCGGCGTCGGGCAACCCGGCCAACTTCAACATGCGCTGCACATGACCGGCAAACGCGTCGCGGACTCGAGCGAACTGCTCCTCGCGGTAGTAGCTCTCGTCCGGCAGCGAAATAGCAGCCTGGTCGAAAAACGCCACGTAACGCTGCGGGTTGCCAGGGTCGGTGCGGACAAACAGCCGGTAAAGGCCCCCGATTCCCAACCCCTCCAGCCGCCCAAGCGTCTGCAGCAGCTCCGGAATGGAACTGACGGCTCGAGCCGCCGCGAGGGATTGGCCGATGGGCTCCGAGCCGAGATGCTCGGCTCGCTCGGCGTCCATGAAACTGGCATACAGGTCGCCGAACCTGCGCTCCTCACTGCCTTCCGGTGCCGACGCGGCCTCTTCCACGATGTCGCGCACCGCCTTCTCAGCCTCTTCGGCCAGAATCTGGAACGAGCCGTCGCGAGCCCGGTCCGCAGGGATCTCGGTCTGCGCAAGCCACCGCCCATTGACGTGCCGGAACAGATCGTCTTGGGGGCGGATGCCGGGATCGAGCTCGTCAGTGGGGATACCGGATGCGAGGGTCATGCGCTCAGCGTAGGGCCAGCGGCGGCTAGGGCGCCGAGCCGAATATCCCCCCGCCGCTCCCATCTTCGGTGCACCCAATGGCCGTTCTGCACGATTCGCGGGATCGATAGCGGGAAAGTGCGCAGGCACCAGCCCGGACCCGGACGCCCGGCGACCTTGCTCCCCGCCGCGCACCCGCCGGCGCCCGGATGGCCGGGAACGTCCGGCCTAGACGGCGGTGATGTTCTCGCGGCCGCCGTAGGCGCACAGCCCGTACAGCGCGACCACGTCCATGGCGATGATGGTCAGCGACCAGAACGGGTAGGCGGGGATGAAGAACATCTGGTCGATGGCATTGAGCCCGATCACGGCGACGGCGAACCAGCGGAACGACTGGTTGGCTGCTAGCACTCCGGCCGCCGCGACGAGTTGCAGGGCGCCGAGGATGGCGGTGACCCAGCCCCAGGTGACCAGGTTGGCGAAGACGTAGTGCGCGTGGGCGACGAACACGTGGGAGTTAGCGATCGCGGCGATGCCCTGGATGATGTTGAAGCAGCCGGTCACGAACAGCAGAATGGACGCGAACAGGACCAGCCCGTAACCGTGACTTCCGGATTGGCTCCGGGCCTCTCCGGTGGCTGGCGTGGTTGACGGCGGCATCATCGTGGCCTCCGGTGCCAGAATCACGAAATCCTTTGGTTCCTTCAGCGTGCTCCAGCGGTCGCAGGGCTGCCTTCACCCCTCCGGGAGGATTCCGCCGCAGATCGCATCGCTTGTAGACCCCCACTCTCGATGCCATGTGGCGGCCCAGCGGCCTCGCTCGCGTTGAGCGGTCTCCGCCTTTGGGACTGTGCCGTCCAAGGCCGTACGGCGGTGTTGATGCTCGCGCTGCGCGTCCGCGCGCGGGGGATACGGGTGCTAGTTCCATTGCTGGTAGATGTCGCTCTGGTTGCACTTCCGCTGGAAGATGGGCGCGCGGTTGCCGCTGCTCGAGCCGTCGCCGTCCAGGCACGTAGTTCGGGTGCCTTGGCTGTGGATGCCTGCGTTAGCGTTGCCGTTGGTGTTGAGTTGTCCACTGCCTTGGAACCACCACTGCTGGTAGGGGTCGGTGGTGCGGCAATGCCACTGGAATATCTTGCCTCGGTCGTAAATTTCCGAACTATCGGCGTCCAGGCAGGTGCCGGTGCCGACGTTCTGCAGAATGGGCAGGTGGCCAACCGTGCCGACGACCTTCCACCGCTGATAATTGTCTGAGGCGTTGCAGGCCCACTGGAAGACCGTACCCCTGTTGTGCGGCTGGGTACTGTCCGCATCCAGGCAGGTGCCGTCGCCATGGTTTTCCAATTGGAAGCTGAATCCGTAGACAGCCTGCTTGGCGATGGAAATGTAGTTCGCCCAGACCCCGCTATTATAGGAGGGCCAGGCCGACCAGTTGTGGCCTTTTTTGGATATGTTGAACACCGCGGCAGTGTTGCATTGCACCTGGAAGGCGCACGAGTCGGAGACCTCGTTATGGTAATAGCTGTTAATCTGCCACAGCCCCCGGTCATAGGACGCGGTTCCGTTGGGGCAGGAAACCGGCGGGTAGTAGCCATAGGCCAGGGACGGATTGCACAGGTAGATGTTCCACTGGCATCCGGACTCCGCCAGCGCCACCGCGACGGCCACCACGATAACCGGATAGGAGCCGGCGTTCGTGCTGATGTAGCTGTGGTAGGAAAAGCCTGCCTTGGCTGCCACCGCGCCGCAGACCTGGGCGTTGGACAGGGCGATACTGCGAGGCGCTGGACGAACGCCCGGGCTCACCAACGCCGGGGCCGAAGCCGAGGGCGTCAGATGCTTCGAGGCAAAGGCCCCCGGCGTCGCGGCCATCACCGCACAAGCGAGCGTGAACAGCGCCGTCCGGCCGCCCAGTGCGCGGGTGGCTCGGTTAACTGTCATCCCCCGTGGGCCTCCCCTCCTCTGGCATATCGTTATTGAACCCGGCCTAGGACCGTTATGAACGGAGGCGCGCAGCGTTCGGATCCTGCGAATAAGGATTCACCGACTTGATTGGATCGGGACACGAACGTTTGCCGCCACGGCAACCATGCCGGCGACCGGCAGAACGCCGGGGCCGATCCCGGCCGTCACTGGCTGCCGATCCCCACTCCTATCCGAGGCCGTGGATCGGCGACTTCGGTGCGCCACGGTGAGCTCCGGCTGGCCGACGGGCCCGGCGAGTGCGGGCGCGCGGCCCGGGAGCAGCTGCGGCGCAACGCCGGGATGATCAAGGTGTGCGCCTCCGGCGGAGTGCTGCGAGATCGACGACCCTCGCCTTGCTGCTGGCATGGTTGCTGCGGCGGCAACGCAGGCACGCCTGGGCCCGGGGACATCGGCGATAGTCTTCTTCTCGGCCCGGTGGGGGCTACCTGGTCAACCTTGTGCAGGTGGTTCGGGCGGACCAGCCAGGTATGGTCGGCTAGCTGGCTTGCCGGACGAGCACATGCTGGCCAATCGGCCAGATGGCCCAGCCTTGCGCGGACAGAGCCGTCCGCAGCCGAACGGTGCAGTGCCGGCAGAGGTAGAGTTCGCCGTCCCGGGCCACGCGGTAGGCGGCCCGGACCGCGGGCCCGCACCGGTCACAGGTCTGGTTCATGCCGCCCCCCTCGCCGGAGTGCGGTACTGATCGCTGCTGGCTTGAATCTCATTGCTAGCTCTGCTGGCTCTGCTGGCTCTGTGGGCCGGGCCACCGGCGTCGGCGGGCCTCTGCAGCCAGGCGGGCATCTGGGCGGTGAGCTGGCAGATCCACCGCATGCGCGCCGCGGCGGCGTCGGGGTGGTCGCCGAACTCTTGGGCCATCTGGCTCAGACAGCCGTGGATACCGAACTGCCGCACGGTGGCCATGATCGCTTCTTCTGCCATGACAGCGGTCGGGGCGTCCGATCGCTGCAGCCCGGAGGCGAACAGCGCCACGCGGCGTGCGCCGGTCAGAGCCGGCCGGGCCGGGGTGCCCGGGTAGGCCGTGGCGGGGCCGGGGTGCCCGCCGGGCGCCATCACGAGCTCTCAGGCGCGGGCCTGGAGCGGTGGGCCCAGGCGGTCACGGCGGCCAGGATCCCGGGCTTGCGCTGCCCAGGCTCTTGCCGTCGGGCGCGGTCGGCCTGGCGGGCGGCGCGGGCCAGCGCGTCGCGCTGGGCTTGGCGGTGCAGTTCGGCCAGGTGGGCTCGTCCCAGAGCCTGAGCCGTGGTGTGCATCATCGTGGTCTCCTCGGGTGCGGAACTGACCTTGGTTCCGAGGATGCCGCTAAGGCCGGGCGGCGCGGATCGGGCGAATACCCAGGATCTGGGGCTGTAGGGCCCTAAATTTTCCCGATTTGGTGCTTAGGCAGCGCGGCCAGGTACTAAGCCGGGATTGCTGGCCGCAAATTGCATTCCCGCGCGCAGAGCCGGATCGTCCGCGCACGGCACTCGCCTCCAGAGACCTGCTAGCGGCCGATCCGAGTCGGGGAGCGGATCGGGTGCTGCCGGGTCAGCTGAAGAATGCGGCCACCGCCGGGGTGAAACTCCGGTCGCGCGTCACCGTGATGTGGCCGCGGCCCCTGATGAGATGCAGCTTGCTGCCAGCGATGAGCTGCGCGGTCTGTCCGAACAAGGCCGCGCTGTAGAACCGGTCGTCGCGGCCGGCGACGATGAGGGTCGGCGCGGTGATCGGCACCGGGCAGCTGGCCAGATCAAAGCCGTCCTCCGCCTCGATGGTGGTCGCCATGTCTGCCCACTGCCCGGGACCGCGCACCAGCCGGTGGGCGAGCAACCAGCCGGCCGCAGCGGCTACGGCCTTCCCCCGCCATGGCGGCACCAGCCCCGCGGCCGCGGTCGCCGCGGCGCGCCGATACGCGCCGCGCCGGATGGAGGCCGCGATCTGGGCCTGCAGTGCTTTGCCGACCGGGC
>Ga0306920_100010970_pt1 | contig 12185 bp, 10 predicted proteins | sample flu12Cox44000170_FD_204666 | JGI IMG/M metagenome (GOLD analysis project Ga0306920, IMG submission 204666) | Lab enrichment of tropical soil microbial communities from Luquillo Experimental Forest, Puerto Rico - flux4day.12C.oxic.44.000.170 (v2)... | ecosystem: Environmental > Terrestrial >...
CGCCCCGAGCTCAACATCTACGACGAGGACTGGCCCATCTGGACCTACCAGGTGCAGCAGCCGCCGGCGAAGTTCGTGCTCGATGAGGAGGGACGGCGTGGCAGCGCCATCAACTCCATGGTATCTGGCGGCTGCATCATCTCCGGAGCAGTGGTCCGGGAGTCACTGCTGTTCTCGGACGTGCGCGTCGAGGAGCGCAGCAGCATCTATCGCTCGGTCATCCTGCCGCACGCCGAGATCGGCCGCGGCTGCCTCATTCACGGGGCCATCGTCGATGAGGGCGGCGATATCCCCGACGGTACGGCCATCGGCGTCGATCGCGCCGCCGACGCGCGACGCTTCCAAGTGACCGACAAGGGCGTGGTGCTGGTCACGCCCGACATGCTGCGCCGCCTGCGCAGCGCCAGCCGATGACGGCAGCGCCGCGGTTGCCGGTGATCCTGCTGTGGCACATGCATCAGCCACAGTATCGTGACGCCCTCACCGGTCGCTATGCGTTGCCATGGACCTACCTGCACGCCATCAAGGACTACACCGATATGGCGGCGCACCTAGAGGGCAATCACGACGCGCGCTGTGTGGTGAACTTCACACCGCTGCTGATCGAGCAGCTCGAGGAGATCGCCGACGCCATCACCGCGCACCTCGCGAGCGGCAGCGCCCTGCCCGATCCGATCCTGGCGCTGCTCGGGCCCGAGAGCGTGCCGACCGACCCTGCGGCGCGGCTCGAGCTGCTGCACGCATGTCTGCGCGCGCAGCGCATGCAGATGATCGAGCGGTTCGGTCCCTATCTCGAGCTCGCGACCATCGCCGAAACGCTCGGCACGCCCGAGCGCGTGAGCTATGCCTCCGACCAGTTCGTTCACGACCTTGCCGTCTGGTATCACCTCGCCTGGGTCGGAGAGACCGTGCGGCGCACCGATCCGCTCATCGCGCATCTCACCGAGCGCGGCCGCGACTTCACGGTCGAGGAGCGACGGGCACTGCTCGAGCTGATCGGGAAGCTCGTCGGGCAGGTGATCCCGCGCTACCGGCGGCTCGCCGAGCGCGGCCAGTGCGAGCTGTCGGTGACGCCCTACGGGCATCCGATCATTCCACTGTTGCTGGACTTCCAATGCGCGCGCGATGCCGTGCCGGGCATGGCGCTGCCGAAGCATCCCGCGTATCCCGGCGGCGCCGCGCGCTCGCGCTGGCACATCGAGGAAGCCATCCGCGTGTTCACTCGCGCGTTCGGGTTCGCGCCCGTCGGCTGCTGGCCCGCCGAGGGCGCAATCAGCGCCGCGACGCTCGAGCTACTCGCCACGACCGGCGGCTTTCGCTGGGCGGCGAGCAGCGCGGGCGTACTGCGCAACAGCCTGGCCCTCACCGATGCCGCGGCGGCGCACGACCCGCAGGCCTACAACCGTCCCTACCGCCTCGGCGGGACGGGCATGAGCTGCTTTTTCCGCGACGATGCACTCTCGGATCTCATCGGCTTCACTTACGCCACCTGGCACGGTGATGACGCCGCGGCCAACCTGGTCAACGAGCTGCTGCAGCTCGCCCGCGACTACGAGCAAGGCGGCAATCACGCCGTGCTCATCGCGCTCGATGGCGAAAACGCCTGGGAGCATTACCCCTTCAACGGCTACTACTTTCTGCGGGCGTTGTACGCGCAGCTCGCCAACCATCCCCGTCTCGAGCTCACCACGCTCGCCGACTGCCTGGCGCGTGGCATCCAGCCGGCGCCGCTGCCACGGGTGTCCGCGGGCAGTTGGGTGCACGGGACCCTCGCGACCTGGATCGGTGACGCCGCGAAGAACCGTGCCTGGGACCTGCTGTGCGATGCCAAGGAGGCCTATGACCACGTCATGCGCGAAACGAATGATCACGCCCGGCGAGCCGCCGCTGGCCGGCAGCTCGCCCTCTGCGAGGGCTCGGACTGGTTCTGGTGGTTCGGCGACTACAACCCCGCCGATGCCGTGAGTCAGTTCGACCGCCTCTATCGCCGCCAGCTGCTGGCACTCTACCGACGACTCGACCTCACCCCTCCGGGTACCCTCGCGCTGCCGATCGCAACCGGCAGCGGCATGCCCGAGCACGGCGGGGTCATGCGTCGCGCCAACGCCTGATGGCAGGCCGCTGCGCGCGGAGCGAGCCGCCATGGTGAGCGCGAGACTCCCGGTATTCGACCAGCGACGTGCCGGGGTACTGTTGCCCATGTCCGCCCTCGATGCGGCGCTCGGGCGCGGCGGTCGGGCATTCATCGACTGGCTGGCCGCGGGGCAGTTCTCGGTCTGGCAGTTACTGCCCGTGGGACCTGTCGGTCCCGACCGCTCCCCCTACTGGGTGCGATCGGATTTCGCGGGCAACCCGGCCTTCCTCGATCCGACGGAGCTGCCCGACCCGAACGAGCCGATCGGTGCGGAGTTCCTCGCAGTCTCCGGCCCCTGGCTGCGCGACTATGCGCTGTTTGAGGCGCTCAGCGGGGAGCACGATGGCGCACCTTTCTGGCACTGGCCGGTGCCGTTGCGCGATCGTGATCCCGCGGCGCTCGAGGAGGCGCGCCGGCAGCTCGCACCCGAAGTCGCTCGCATCGAGCGCGAGCAGCACGCGTTCTACGTCCAGTGGAAGCGCTTGCGCGAACACGCACGGACTCGCGGAGTACGGCTGTTCGGCGATCTTCCCTTCTACGTCGGGCCCTCCTCGGTCGAGACCTGGACGCACCGCGGACTGTTCCGACTGACCCCGACCGGTGAGCCCGCAGCGGTTGGCGGTGTGCCGCCGGACTATTTCTCCGAGCTCGGACAGCTGTGGGGGAACCCGGTGTACGACTGGCCGGCGCTGCAGCACACCGACTTTGCCTGGTGGATCGCGCGCGTGCGCGCGCAGCTCGCACGGCTCGACCTGCTGCGCATCGATCACTTCCGCGCGCTCGCGGCGCACTGGGCTGTACCCGCCGGCGCCCCCGACGCACGCAGCGGTGCGTGGCTGAGCACTCCGGGCGAGCACCTGCTGCACCGGCTGCGCGAGGCCTTTCCCGACATGCCGCTGGTGGCCGAGGACCTCGGGGTGATCACCGAAGACGTGCTGCAGCTCAAGAACGGCTTCGGTCTCCCTGGGATGCGCGTGTTGCAGTTCGGCTTCGACGGCGCGCCGGATAACGTCCACGTCCCTTACCGGCACGTGCGCGAGTGCGTGGTCTACACCGGCACACACGACAACGACACGACCCTCGGCTGGTACGGCTCGCTCGATCCCGAGACGCGAGAGCGGGTGGACTTCTATCTGCGCGTGACGCCGGGATCGATGCCCAAGGTGCTGAACCGCGCGGCGCTCGGTTCGGTGGGTGAGCTGGCGATCATTCCGCTACAGGACCTGCTGGGCTTAGGTCCGGAGGCACGGATCAATACTCCTGGAACCAACCAGGACAACTGGCTGTGGCGGGTACCACCCGGGGCATTGTCGCTGGACCTCGCACGCCACTGCGCGCAGCTCAACCGGGTCTTCGGGCGCGCGTGAAGGTGGCGCGGCAGCCCTCCTGGACGGCCCTCGCCGGCAGCGCCATCCCGCGCACCGCCTCGGCGGGCCTCTTCGCGACACTCACCGCGCTGCTCGCGGCGTGCGTAACAGCTCAGAAATTCGAGCCCCCAACGGTGTCGATCGTCGGACTCCGGGTCGTGAGCGCTGAGGTCTGGGTGCAGCGTCTGAAGGTGCGCCTGCAGCTACACAACCCCAACGATCGTGACCTGCCGGTAACGGCACTCGAGTACACGATCGAGATCGCGGGGCAGAGTATTGCCAGCGGCTCATACGCGGAGAGCTTCGTCGTACCGGCGCACGGCGATGCCGAGTTCGATACCAACGTCACCGCGAACCTCGCGAGCGCGCTGTCGAGGCTTCTCACCCACGTGCCGAGCACGGTGGTGCCGTATCGGCTTGCCGGGAAGATCACTCTGGGAGAAGGCCTCGGTCGGATTCCGTTCGAGGAGCACGCCTCATTTACCCCGTGAGGCGCCGGTACAGCTCGACGTACTCCGCTCCCTGGTGTTGCCAGGAAAAATCGCAGCGCATGCCGTTGCGCACCATGCGCATCCAATGCTCAGGACGGGCATACAGATCGAGCGCGGTGTTGAGCGCCCACTCGAACGCGGGTGGTTCGAAGTCGCTAAAGACCACCCCTGTACCACGGCCGCTCGCTAAATCGTAGTGCTCGACCGAATCGGCGAGCCCTCCGGTCCGCCGCACGACCGGCACGGTGCCGTAGCGCAGGCTGTACATCTGGTTGAGGCCACAGGGCTCGTACCGCGAGGGCATGAGGAATATGTCGCTGGCCGCCTCGATCCAGTGCGCCAGCTCGTCGTCATAACCGCGATGGAAACTGACGCGACCGCCGAAGCGGCGCTCGAGATCGGCGAAGAACTGCTCGTACCGCGGCTCCCCGCTGCCGAGCACCGCGAAAGACCAGGGCCGTGCCCGCAGCGCCCGCGGCACTGCATCGAACATCAGGTCGATGCCCTTCTGGACGGCGAGCCGGCTGACGATCCCCGCGAGCGGGACTGTCGGCGCCGCGTCGAGCTTGTGGCGGGCGAGGAACTCGCGCTTGAGTTGCCCCTTCACCTCGAGAGTGTCGGCATCGTAGTGGAGAGGGAGATAGCGGTCGCGCCGCGGATCCCATTCGTCGTAATCGACGCCGTTGAGAATGCCCGACACGGCGCCCTGGGCCGCGCGCACGCGCAAGCTGTCCTGCAATCCCATGCCGTACTCGTCCGTGCAGATCTCGCGCGCGTGCGTCGGACTCACGGTGGTGATGGTGTCTGCATACAGGATGCCATGGCGCAGCGCGTTGATGCGTCCGGCGGCGAGATCGGGCTGATACAACAGCCGCTGCGCGGTGGGTGAAAGCGCGAGGTCTGCCACCTGCGCCGCGGAGAAGATGCCCTGATAACCGATGTTGTGAATGGTCAGCACGGTGCGCGAGCCTGCCAACAGCGGCTCCCGCGCGTACCGGGTGCGCAGATAGAGCGGCGCGAACGCCGTATGCCAGTCGTTGCAGTGGACGATCTGCGGCGCGAAGCCGAGAAGCTGACAGACGGCGAGGGCCGCCCGGGTCAGGACGAGGAAGCGCACGTGTTCATCGGGATCGGAGGTATAGAGCGCGCCGCGGGCGTAGAGCGGCGGACAGTCGATGAGATAGGCGAAAGCACCCTCGGGCAGCTCCGCGCGCAGTACCGAGAAGAGGTATATGCGCGTTCCCACCGTGAGCGGGATCTGCGTGAGCCCGGCGACCGGCCGGGCGGCGCACGCCACACGGTCGATGGAATCGTAGGCCGGAGTGAACAGTCGCACGTCATGACCCGCGGCGTGCAGGTAGCGGGTGAGGGCGCCGGCGACGTCGGCCAGCCCGCCGGTCTTGGAGAGCGGTTCGACCTCGGAGGCGAGCAGGCAGATCGCGAACTTCTCTGGCACGGGGCGGGGTTATTTTGCGCAGTGGTGGTGAGGTTATGATTCAGCCATGCGCCGGGTGTTGATCGGGCTCACGGTCGCGTTGCTGGTCGTTGTCTCGATCGGCGTAGGCGTGGCCGTTGCCCGCTGGCGACACCCGCACCTCTGGCCGTAGCCCTGGGCAAGTGTAACCCATGGCGGAGGCCCGACAGCCGGCCCGGCACCGCACCGCAAGAACCGGGTCGCGTCCGTCGCGGTCGTCATTATCATCGCACCCCATGCAACCTCCACACGTGACACGACCCGATGCTTTTCTGGACAGCCGCGATTTCGCCCGCGTGGCGCGCGCCATTCGTTACATCGACGAAAACTTCCGCGCCCAGCCGCGGCTCGCCACGATTGCCGCGGCGGCCCGTCTGTCGGAGTTCCATTTCAATCGCCTCTTCCGCCGCTGGGCGGGCGTCACCCCGCGACAGTACCTGGCGTTCGTCACGGCCGACGCTGCGCGCGGTGCGCTCGCCGGATCCGCCTCGGTGCTCGATGCGGCGTACACGCTCGGGCTGTCCGGTCCCGGCAGGCTTCACGATCTGCTGGTGACGCTCGATGCCCTGACGCCCGGGGAGGTGAAGGCGCGCGGCCGCGGCGTGCACATGAGCTATGGCTTCAGTGACACTCCTTTCGGTACGGCGCTGCTCGCGAACACCTCCCGGGGGCTGACTCACCTCGCCTTCGTCGAGCCCGGCGCCGAAGCGGCTGCGCTTGATGAGCTCAGCCACCTCTGGCCGAAGGCGCAGCGGCGCCGCGACGACGCCGCCGCAACGGACCTGACTCGACGAATCTGGGGTGATGCAGACGCCCCGGTCGGTGAGTCGAGGGGCGCTCCCCTCCGGCTCGCCGTTCGCGGCACCAACTTCCAGATCAGGGTCTGGCGAGCACTGCTCGAGCTCGGCTCCGTCGGCCCTACGACCTACGCCACGCTCGCGCGTGCGGCAGGCGTTGCAGACGGCGCCCGGTCGGTCGGCAATGCCGTCGGCGCCAATCCCGTCGCCTGGCTCATCCCGTGTCACAACGTGCTGCGCAAGGACGGCGCTCTGGGCGGTTACCGATGGGGGATCGACCGCAAGCGGGCGATGCTCGCCTGGAGCTCACTGCGCGGGCAGCCGGCACGCTGGGGAAGCCCGCGCGTCGCAGCGTCGGCCGCAGTCGCAGCGTCGGCCGCCGGACAGCCCACATAAAGCGCACTCGCCCGCCCCACTCCCACTCCGCGCACCTTTCCCGAACAAGTTCGGCACGCACCGGGCATTTTGCTGCGCCGGCGTCAAGGGCCGCGCATTGTCAAATGGGTGTCATATTCATTAACTTATTGATTAATAAGAAGTATTAGTGCTCCGGTGCGGACGGTGACCTCGCGGAGCTGGTAAACTAGCGTCGTTCCAGCGTCGTCGAAGAGATCCATGTCTGCCTCTCCCTACAAGCAACTCGAGCAGGAGTTCAAGCGCCTCCACGCCTTCCGGGGCGCGCTCGCCCTTCTGCGCTGGGACGCAGCGGTGATGATGCCCCGGGGAAGCGCCGATGTTCGCGGTGAGCAGCTTGCCGCGCTTGAGACCGAGCATCACGCGTTGCTGACCGCGCCACGCATCACGCGCCTGCTCGACCGGGCACAGGCGAACACCCAGGGCCTCGCCGACTGGCAGATCGCCAATCTCCGTGAGATGCGCCGGCAGCGCGATCACGCCATCGCCACGCCCGTGACGCTCGTTGCGCGGCTGACCAAGGCCGCCTCGCGTGCGGAAGCCCGCTGGCTCGAAGCGCGCGCGCACGGAAAGTTCGAGGCGTTCGCCCCCTATCTCGAGGAAGTCGTTCACCTGGTGCGCGACAAGGCGGCGCTGCTGGGCCAGGCGCTGAATCTCGCCCCCTACGACGCGCTGGTCGATGAGTTCAGCCCGGGACTCACGACGGCCGACATCGATGCCATGTTCAAGGCCCTCTCGCGGCGGCTTCCAGCGCTGATCCGGGAGGCGATCAACGCGCAGGAGGGGCGCCCGTTCCTGCCGCTCACCGGGAAGTTCCCCGCGGGCAAACAGCGGGCGATGGTGGTCGAGGTCATGAAGGCGGTCGGTTTCCCCTTCGATCGCGGACGTCTGGACGAGAGCGAGCATCCCTTTACCGAAGGAGTCCCCGGCGATATCCGTGTCACCACTCGCTTCGATCCCGATGACGTCTTCACCGGGCTCCTCGGGGCGCTGCACGAGACCGGGCACGCGATGTACGACCTCGGGCTGCCGCAAGAGTGGCGCGACCAGCCCGTGGGGCGCGATCGTGGCATGGCGCTCGAGGAGAGCCAGTCGCTGCTCATCGAGATGATGGTGTGCCGGAGCCGCCCCTTCGTCCGCTACGTACAGCCCCTGCTCGAGAAGCATTTCGGCGCCATCGGCCCCGAATGGGACGTCGAGAACGTATACAGCCATCTCACCCGCGTACAGCGTGGACTGATCCGTGTGGACGCGGACGAGCTCACCTATCCGCTACACATCATGCTGCGCTACGAGCTCGAGAAGCAGCTGCTCAGCGGTGAGCTGGCGGTGCGCGATCTCGCCGAAGCCTGGAACGCAGGCATGGAGCAGCGGCTCGGGATACGCCCGTCGAACGACATCGAAGGCGTCCTGCAGGACATACACTGGGCTGTCGGCTCCTTCGGCTACTTCCCCTCCTACGCGCTCGGGGCGGTTATCGGCGCGCAGCTCTACGAGAGCCTGCGCGCGGAGCTTCCCGGTCTCGACGAGCAGCTGGCCCGCGGCGAGTTCTCCGGTCTGTTCGGGTGGCTGCGGACGCACGTGCACGGGCTCGGCGCCAAGGTGCCGGTGCAGGAGCTGCTGAAAGACGCTACCGGCAAGCCGCTCTCGGCCACTTCATTCGTGCGCTACGTCGAGGCAAAGTATCTCGAGCAAGCCGAGAACATCGCCGCCGCCTGAAGAGCCTTGACCAAGCCCTCCCGTACCCTGACGCGCCTCGCCGCGCAGCTGCGCGGCGCGGTGGGCAAGTGCATCGCCGACTACCGCATGATCAGCGCGGGCGATCGGGTCATGGCGTGCCTGTCCGGGGGCAAGGACTCGTACACGCTGCTCGACCTGCTGCTCTCGCTCCAGCGCAGCGCGCCGGTCGATTTCGAGCTCCTCGCGGTGAACCTCGATCAGAAGCAGCCCGGCTTCCCCACACAGGTGCTGCCGGACTACCTGAGCGGCCTCGGCGTCCCCTTCAGGATCATCGAGCAGGATACCTATAGCGTCGTGAAGCGCGTAATCCCCGCGGGACGCACGCTGTGCGGGCTGTGCTCGCGGCTGCGCCGCGGCGCGCTCTATCGCTTCGCCGCTGAGAACGGCATCACCAAGATCGCACTCGGCCATCACCGCGACGACATCGTCGAGACGCTGTTCCTCAACCTGTTCTTCGGCGGTCGCCTGAAGGCGATGGCCCCGAAGCTGCTCTCCGATGACGGTCACCACATCGTCATCCGCCCCCTCGCGTACCTGGCCGAGCGCGACATCGCCCGTTACGCACGCGGCCGCGCCTTTCCGCTCATCCCGTGCCGCTTGTGCGGCTCGCAGGAGAACATGCAGCGGGTCGCCGTCAAGAACATGCTCGCCGCCTGGGAGCACGAGTACCCCGGTCGCACCGAGTCGATCGCCTCGGCGCTCCGCAACGTCGAGCTCGAGCACCTCGGAGACCCGCGACACTTCGACTTCGCGGGCCTCGACATGCGCCGCGCGGCTGCCATGAGCGAGCGGGACGAGGATGAGCTCAGCGACGCTCTCGGGACGATGGCGCCGCCTCTCGAGGCCGCCGTCGTCTCCTGAGCGGCGCGGGCCAATTCTGGGGAGCACGACACTTCGCACGCACCGGCGCCGGCGCTAGGCTGTAGCGGCCGTGGAGCCACACCCCGCCGCTCTCAGCGTCGACGTGCCGTTGCCCAACTCGTACTGGGTACTGCCCGGGCGGCTCCTGGCCGGTGAGTACCCGGGAGGCCTGACGCCGGAGCTGACGCGTGAGCGGCTGTCACGACTGCTCCAGGCGGGCATCGATTGCTTCCTCGACCTGACGCAGCCGCACGAAATCGCCCCCTACGATGCGTCGCTGCCGGCGAACGTCGATTACCTGCGATGCGCCATTCTCGACCACGGCACACCCAGGGACCCGGGCATGATGACGCAGATCATGCAGTGTCTCCGCGGCGCGCTGCGCGAGGGGCGCGTGGTCTACCTCCACTGCCGTGCGGGAATCGGCCGTACCGGTATGGTGGCCGGCTGCCTGCTCGCCGAGCAGGGTCTTTCGGGCGAGGAAGCGCTGGCGGAGATCAATCGTCTGTGGCGGCAGAGCGCGCGCTCGGGGCAGTGGCCGAGCGTGCCGGAGACCGCCGAGCAGATCGAGTACGTGCGGCGCTGGAAGCCGCTTCCGGCGCAGGAATCCGACCCACTCCTCGCACCCTCAACGCTCGCCGCGGCTCGCCCGCTGCGCGGGCGATTCCAGGGCGCGCTCTTCGGTCTCGCCACGGGAGATGCGGTCGCGGCGGCGACCCAATACCGCCGCCCGGGCCGCTTCACGCCGGTCGGCGACCTTCTGGGCGGCGGCCCGTTCGACCTGCCCCGCGGTGGGTGGAGCGACGATACCGCGATGGCGCTTTGTCTCGCCGAAAGCCTGATCGAGCGCCAGGGCTTTGATGCCAGAGACCAGGTGACGCGCTATCGCCGGTGGCAGCAGGAGGGATACCTTTCCGCAACCGGGCAGTGCGTCGGGATTACCGCGGGCACTGCCCGGGCGCTGGCGCTCGCTCAGTGGCGCCGGCAAGCGTTCTCCGGGCCGCACGACCCGGCAATCCTCGACCCGGAGGCCCTCTCACGGGTCGCGCCCGTCGCGATGTACTTCTTCGCGCAGGGCGCCACCGTCGCCGCCGAGCAGGCGGCCGACGCCGCGCGCACGACCTGCCAGGCGCCGCTGGTACTCGACTCCTGCCGCGCACTCGGTCGGGCACTGCATGCAGCGCTTTCCGGGCGGCCGAAAACGGCCATCCTGGCTGCCGGCCGCGCGTCGGACCCGTCGACCGTGAAGCCACCGGGCGCGGCACCACCCGACACAGCCCCCGCGGTGCTGGCCGCCGCGCTGGATGCCTTCGACCGCACTGCCAATTTCCGCGAGGCGGTTCTGGCCGCCGCGAATCTCGGCGGCAGTTCCGATGTGGTGGCGGCCGTGTGCGGCGCTCTGGCCGGAGCGCATTATTCTGCGGTCGCCATTCCCGCCCCGTGGCGCGACAGCCTGATGAAAAGGGACTGGCTCGAGAGCTATGCCGATCGGCTGCTGGCTCACGCGCTGCTCGGCCTGGGGGCGTAGCGCATTGCACGGGCACTTGGGTAAGCTCGCTTTTCGACCGTCTCCCCAGGGTATCCGCCAAGCACGTATGTCTCCGACACGCGCCAGCGGGCGCTCCACATCCGTCGTGCGCGCGCCGGGCCCGGCCGGCCGTCGCGCACTCCCGTGGGTCCGTTGCACGGACGAGCAGCTGCTGCGGATGCGCTTCTGCGAGCTGCGTCTGTCGATGCAGCGTTCGGCGCTCGCGCCGTACGTGCGGCGACTGTACGCGGATCTCGAGCGGCGCGGCCTGTCGCTGCGGCCGCATGTCTGGTTGTCGGAGGAGTGGTTCTCGCCCGATGGCGTGCCGGGCATCGCCGTGCCCTTCTACCTCGCCCATCCGCGACTCGAACGGCTCGAGCGACGCGTCATGGGGGAAGCGGAAGGCGGGAACTCACGTCTGCTGCTGCGCATTCTGCGTCACGAGGCGGGGCACGCGGTCGACAACGCTTACCGACTGCGACGGCGACGACGCTGGCGCGAAGTGTTCGGGCCGGCCTCCCGACCCTACCCGGCACGCTACCGGGCGCGCGCTGGCAGCCGCGCCTATGTGCATCATCTCGGCGAGTGGTACGCCCAGGCACATCCGACCGAGGATTTTGCTGAGACCTTCGCGGTGTGGCTCGCACCGAAGTCCGGCTGGCGCAAGAGCTACGCGGGCTGGCCGGCATTCCACAAGCTGCAGGCGGTCGATGAGCTCATCGCGAGCGTGCGCCGGCGGCGCGCGCCGGTGCGCAACCGCCTGCGCATCGAGCCCCTCGAGCACAACACCCGGACGCTCGCGCAGCACTATCGCCGCAAGCTCGCCCGTAACCGTCTCATCCGCCGTGGACTCGCCGATGAGCTGCTGCAGCGCGCCTTCACGCCGCAGCCCGCGCGGCGCGGCGCCGTGCGCGCCGCGACGCTCCTGCGCACGCACGCCCGCGCTCTCAGCGCGAGCGTCGCACGGGCGCTCGCGAGCGAGCGCTACAGCGTCGAGCAGGTGCTGCACATGCTCATCGAGCGTAGCGCCGCACTCCGCCTGTACGTGCGCGGCAACCGGCGCGATGCCCTGCGCTACTCGCGCTGGATGCTCGAGCGGCTCACGGCGGTGTACTCGCAGGGTGAGACGCCTCACTTGCCCTTATGAGGCGGCTGCGCACCCTCGTCGTGGTGCACGCGAGCCTGGTGCCGCCGGAGAGTCTCGAAGGCCACAACGAGAAGGAAATCGAGGAGTGGCGCACCGAGTACGACGTCACCAGCAGCCTGCGCAAGCTCGGCCATGAGGTGCGCTGCGTCGGCGTGCTCGACAGCCTCACGGAGCTGCGCAGTGCGATCGCCGAGTGGGAGCCGGACATCGTCTTCAACCTGCTGGAGGAGTT
>Ga0306920_100010972_pt1 | contig 12184 bp, 8 predicted proteins | sample flu12Cox44000170_FD_204666 | JGI IMG/M metagenome (GOLD analysis project Ga0306920, IMG submission 204666) | Lab enrichment of tropical soil microbial communities from Luquillo Experimental Forest, Puerto Rico - flux4day.12C.oxic.44.000.170 (v2)... | ecosystem: Environmental > Terrestrial >...
AACCTGATCCCGCCGTCCAAGCGGATGACCTCGGCGTTCATGTAGTCGTTCTCGACCAGGCTCAGGACCAGCCGGCCGAATTCATCCGCCTGGCCCATGCGCTTGGGGAACACGACCGGGCCGATCAGCCGGGCCTTGAACTCCTCGGCGCCGCCGTAGATCGGGGTATCGATGATGCCCGGGCAGATGGTGTTCACCCGCACGCCGATGGCGGCCAGGTCGCGGGCGGCGGGCACGGTCATCCCGATGATGCCGCCCTTGGACGCCGAGTACGCGACCTGGCCGGCCTGGCCCTCCAGGCCGGCGATCGAGGCGGTGTTGACGATGACGCCGCGCTGGCCGTCGCGGTCGGCGGGCTCGGTCCTGGCCATGGCGGCGGCCGCGATGCGCATCAGGTTGAAGGTACCGATCAGGTTGACGCTGATGACCCTCCGGTAGCTGGCCAGGTCGTGAGGGGTGCCGTCGCGGCCGACCGTCCGCGCGGCCCAGCCGATGCCCGCGCAGCTGACCGCGGTGCGCAGCGGGGCGCCCGTGGCGGCCGCGGCGTCCACCGCCGCCTGGACCGAGGCCTCATCGGACACGTCGGCGCGCGCGAACAGGCCGTTGATCTCGCTGGCCACCCGCTCGCCGTTCTGCTCGTTCAGGTCGGCGATGAGCACCGTGGCGCCCGCCGCGGCGAGCACCCGCGCGGTCGCCTCGCCCAGCCCGCTCGCGCCCCCGGACACGATCGCCGCCGTACCGTTCAAGTTCATGCCCGGAGCATACTGGGCTGGCCCGGGGACGACCCCCGGAGCCCCCCGGTGCGCTCCGCGCCCCGCTGCGGTGCCCCGCCGTAGTACCGCGCGGCCGGAAGGGCCGTGGGGCCCTTCGTGGGCCGCGTGATCGCGGGCATTGCCCCGCGTCATTCGCCGTAAGGCAGGTGTGTAACACCCAGGATCGTCCATATCGAGATATATCTTGTTAGTTCTCAGTGGGTGGACTAAGGTCGGAGGCATGGGGAAGATGCGCGGAAACCCGTGGGCGATCCTGGTCGTGGTGTCGCTGGGTTTCTTCATGACCCTGCTCGACCTCACGATCGTGAACATCGCGATCCCCAACATGATCGCCAAGCTGCACGCGTCCCTGGATGACGTGCTGTGGGTGCTCAACGCCTACGCGCTCGTGCTCGCCGTCCTGGTGATCACGGCGGGGCGGCTGGGCGACCTGATCGGGACGCGCACCATGTTCGTGGCCGGGATCGCCCTGTTCACCGCGGCGTCGGCCGCGTGCGGATTCGCGCCGGGGTCCGGCTGGCTCATCGCGTTCCGCTCGGTGCAAGGGCTGGGCGCGGCCATGCTGATGCCGCAGACGCTCGCGATCGTCACCATGACCTTCCCGCCGGAGCGGCGCGGCGCCGCGTTCGGCATCTGGGGAGCGGTAGCCGGCCTGGCCACCATCGCCGGGCCCACCCTCGGCGGGCTGCTCGTCACCGCGTTCGACTGGCGGTGGATCTTCTTCGTCAACCTGCCGATCGGGATCGCGGTGCTGGCGGTCACCTTCTTCATCATCCCGGACCTGCGCCCCGGCCGGAGGCACCAGCTGGACCTGCTCGGCGTGGCGCTGGCCAGCGCGGCCCTGCTGGCCATCTGCTACGGGCTGGTGGAAGGGGAGCGCTACAACTGGGGGACGATCACCGGGTTCATCACCATTCCGCTGGTCATCGCGGTCGGAGTCGTGCTGCTGTTCGTGTTCGTCCTGACCCAGCTGCTGCGGCAGAGCCACGAGCCGCTCATCCCGGTCGTCTTGTTCCGCAACAGGAACTTCACGCTGATGAACTGGGTGTCGTTCACGCTGTCCATCGGCATGCTCGGCATCTTCCTGCCGTTCACCATCTACCTGCAGTCGGCGCTCGGTTTCTCCGCGCTGAAGGCCGGCCTGACCATGGCGCCGTCCTCGCTCGTGATGATCGCCGCCGCGCCGTTCCTCGGCCGGCTAACGGACAAGATCGGCGGCAAGTACATCCTGGTCACCGGGCTCTCGCTGTTCGCCATCGGGATGGGCTGGGCGGTCCTGATCGCGACGCCCACCTCGACCTGGCAGGACTTCCTGGCGCCGCTGGTCGTGGCCGGCCTCGGCATGGGCGGCACGTTCGCCCCGCTGACCACGGTCGCCATGCGCCAGGTGGAGCCCCGGATGGCCGGCGCGGCCTCCGGCATGCTGAACACCGTCCGGCAGGTCGGCTCGGTGATCGGGACCGCCACGGTGGGCGCCCTGCTGGAGAACAGGCTGGTAGCCGAGCTGACCAGTCAGGCCGCCGCCCGTTCGGCGGGCCTGCCGGAGCCGGTGCGCGGGACGTTCATCAGCGGATTCCACCGGGCCGCTGCCAGCGGCGTGCTGACCGGCGGCCCGGCGAACTCCGGCCTGGCGGGGTCGCGGGCGGTGCCGCCGGCGCTCGCGGCGGAGCTGCACCGGCTGGCCGCCGACGTGTTCACCCACGGCTACGTGCTCGCGATGCGCTGGACCATGGTCCTGCCCATCTCCGTGGTGGTCCTGGCCGCGATCAGCTGCCTGGCGATCAAGCAGGACCGCGGCCCGGACCAGGCCACGGCGCCGGGCGTGGCCGCCGGTCAGATGGCGGGAACCATCAGCTCGCCCGGCTCGTCCGGCACCCCGGGGTCTTCGGGACAGAGCCCGGGCAGCGCGTCGTAGCTGGCGGGCTCGTAGGGAAACCTGTCCGCGAACGCCGGCTCGAGGTCGGTGAGCCAGGTCGCCGCCGGGTCGAACCTGGCGAAGAACGGCTTCCCCGCCAGGCGCGGGTCACGGGCCTGGATCATGCGCAGGACGAAGACCTTGAGCCCCGCCACCTCGGTCACCCCGTCCACGCAGACCTTTCCCGGCGTGGCCGACATCGACGGGCCGCGGACCGTGCGGCAGAGCCCGGAAACGCCCTGGTAGGCGTCGCGGAAGATCTCGTAGCCGCGAGCCAGCGGCACCGCGAAGTAGTCCTGCGGACCGGTGTCCCGCTCCACGAACATGTAGTACGGGACCATGCCCAGGCGGACCTGCGCCCGCCACATCGCGCGCCACGCCCCCGGGTCGTCGTTGATCGACCTGATCAGCGGCGCCTGCGTGCGGATCACCGCCCCGGTGCCGCGGATCCGGCGCGCCGCCCGGTCCAGCAGCGCCGGCTCCAGCTCGCGCGGATGCGAGAAGTGCGCCATCAGCGCGAGCGTCCGGCCCGCGGCGACCACGTCGCCGAACAGCCGCAACGTGGCGTCGGCGTCGGGGTCGGTGACAAACCGCTGCGGCCAGTACGCGAGCGACTTGGTGCCGATCCTGATCGATTCCAGGTGATCCAGCCGCGGGTCGAGCAGCGGCTCGATGTAGCGCCTCAGTACCGGCTCCGCCATGATCATCGGATCGCCGCCGGTGATCAGGACGCTGGTCACCTCGGGGTGCTCGCCGAGGTAGGCGACCAGGGTGCCGATATCGTCGGTCGCCATCTTCAGGTCCGGCTCGTCGACGAACTGGGCCCACCGGAAGCAGTAGGTGCAGTACGCGTGGCAGGTCTGGCCCTGGCGGGGGAAGAACAGCACGGTCTCTGAGTACTTGTGCTGCAGGCCGGGCAGCGGCCTGCCGTGCAGGCTCGGCGCGTTCAGCAGCAGTTGTCCGGCCGGGTGCGGATTGAGCCGCATGCGGATCTCGTGCGCGGCGGCGCGCAGGCTCGCCCCGGGGGCCGAGCCGCCGATCATGCCCGCCAGCCGCCGTACGTCCGCCGCGGGCAGCATGTCCGGCTGGGGGAAGACGAGCCGGTAGATCGGGTCGTCCGGGGCCGCCTCCCAGTCGATGAGGTTCTCGATCACATAGGAATTCGTCCGGAACGGGAGCACCGTCGCCACCGCCCGCACGGCCAGCCGTTCATCCGGCGACAGGCCGGCTCGCTGGGTGAGCATATCCAGGTGTCTCGCCGAGTAGGCATGAAATCCGCGGCCGGCCGGCCGGGCCGGCGGGATCACCTGCTGGATGTCTGTCACGCGCATTCTCCCTCGTCGTGCGCGCCGCGGCGGGAAGCGCCGATCAGCGCGCCAAAATAGCCCTGATGACACCCGCTCCCCAGCGGTTCCCCCCGGCCTGGCCGCGTTCCCCGTAGATGTTCGGCCAGAACTGCTTCTACGTTTATAAACGTCACGCCAGCCGCGCTGGTTCCCATTGCGATCTGCCTTTCTTCCGGCCAGGCAAATACCATGATTCGCAGCGGGCATTCGGCGGAATCCCAGGAATTTCTAACCGCCGGTCTTACAATTCGCTGCATTCCGCGCGCACGTCGCCGTATGACACTCGGTCCGCACCGGTTACCGTGCGTGCGCGGCGGTCCGGCCGCCCCGCTGTCCGGGGTGCCGTGCCGGGGGCGCCGGGGCGCGGTGGGCCATAATGGGGCGCACCACCCAGGCACCGACGGCGAAGGAAACGACGGATGAGGCACCCTGCCGGCCCGGACCCCGTTGGGTGACCCGCTGAGCACGGCAGCGGACAGTCCCGGGCAGCGGCCAGCCGAGGGCGGACCCGGCGTGGCCCGCTCCGACCGCGGATCGCCCGGCCCGGTGCTCGCCGTCGACGCCATGGGCGGCGATCACGCGCCCGACGAGATCGTGGCCGGCGCGCTCGCGGCCCGGCGCGAGCACGGCATCCGGATCCTGCTGACCGGACCCGCCGCCCGCCTGCGGCAATCGCTGACCCAGCTGGGCGCGGACCCCAGGGCCGAAGAGCTCGGCATCGTGCCGGCCGAGGATAACCTGGCCATGGACGAGGGAGCGCTGGCCAGCCTGCGCCGCCCGCGGTCCAGCGCGGCCGTGGCCTGCCAGCTGGTCCGGCGCGGCGACGCGGCCGCCGTCGTGTCGGCCGGCTCGACCGGCGGCCTGGTCGCGACCGCGAGGCTCCGGCTGCGGTCGCTGCCCGGGGTGCTGCGGCCCGGGCTCGCCGTGGTCCTGCCCACCCGGCCGGGCCGGACGGTGCTCATCGACGCCGGGGCCACCGCCGACCCGAAACCGGAGATGCTCGTCCAGTTCGGCCAGCTCGGCGTGGCCTACGCGCAGATCGCGCTCGGGGTCGCCGCGCCGAGGGTCGGGCTGCTCACCATCGGCACCGAACCCGGCAAGGGGAACAAGTTCACCCGGCGGGCGCACGAGCTGCTGGCCGCCGATCCGCCGCACGGCGCGCTCCCGCTGACGTTCGCGGGCAACGTGGAGGGCGGTGACCTGCTCGCTGGCGAGCTCGACGTGATCGTGACCGACGGCTTCACCGGAAACGTCGCGCTGAAAACGCTCGAGGGCTCGATCCGGTTCGCCTCGGCCGAGCTGCGGGCCGCGGTGACCAGCACCCGGGTGGCGCGGGTCGGCGCGTTCCTGCAGCGCCGCGGCCTGCGCGAACTCGCCGCCAGGCTGGACGCGGAGAGCTACGGGGGAGCCGTCCTGCTGGGCCTGGCCGGGACCGTGGTCATCGCTCACGGCGCCAGCACCGCCCGCGCCATCACCTCCGCCTGCCTGCTCGCGGCCGACCTGGCCCGCGGCGAGATCACCGAGAAGATCACGCAGCGCCTCGGCCCGGGCCGCAGCGCCGGTCGCGGCGGGCATTTCCTCCGTCGTTCCTTACCGCCGATACCCTTGCAGGATGGGCGATCCACAGCAGGTCCTCGCGCGGCGGGTGCACGACGCCATCGTCGCGGCGTTCGGCCCGGACTACGGCGACGCCGACCCGCTGGTCCGGCCGTCGTCCTTCGCCGACTTCCAGGCCAACGTGGCGCTCCCGCTCGGCAAGCGGCTCGGCCGCCCGCCGCGCGAGGTGGCGGCCGAGCTGGCCGGCCGGCTCGACGTGGCCGACATGTGCGCCGAGCCCGCGGTCAGCGGGCCGGGCTTCATCAACTTCACCCTGCGCGACGACTGGATCGCCTCCCAGGCTTCGCAGATGCTCGAAGACCCCCGGCTCGGGCTCGAGCCCGCGGCCGGGCGGCAGGTCGTGGTGGTGGACTACTCCTCCCCCAACATCGCCAAGGAGATGCACGTCGGGCACCTGCGTACGACGATCGTCGGGGACGCCATCGCGCGCGCCCTGGACTTCATCGGCCACCGGGTGATCAGGGACAATCACGTCGGCGACTGGGGTACCCAGTTCGGCATGCTGATCGAGTACCTGCTCGATGTCGGCCAGGACTCGCCGGAGGCGGCGCTACTGCGCACCGACCCGAACGCGTTCTACCAGGCGGCCCAGCGCAAGTTCGACAACGATCCGGAGTTCGCCGAGCGCGCCAGGAAGCGGGTCGTGGACCTGCAGGGCAGCGACCCGGGCACGCTGCGGCTATGGCGGGAGATCGTCGATATGTCCCTGGACTACCTGCACCGCATCTACGGCCGCCTCGGCGTGCTGCTCACCGACGCGGACATCAGGGGCGAGAGCTTCTACAACGACATGCTGGCCGAGACCGTGGCCATCCTGGAAGAAATGGGCATCGCGGTCTACAGCGACGGCGCGCTGTGCGCGTTCCCGCCGGGCTTCACCGGCCGCGAGGGCCGGCCGCTGCCGCTCATCATCCGCAAGAGCGACGGCGGCTACACCTACGCCACCACCGACCTGGCCACGATCCGGTACCGGGTCGACAAGCTGCACACCGATCGCGCCATCTACGTGGTCGGCTCGGACCAGGCGCTGCACTTCCAGATGGTCTTCGCGGTGGCCAGGCAGGCAGGCTGGATACCCGACGGCGCCGTCTTCGAGCACGCCCAGATCGGCCTGGTGCTCGGCACCGACGGCAACCGGCTGCGCACCCGGTCCGGCGACAACGTCCAGCTCAGCGACCTGCTCGAGGAAGCCGTCGACCGGGCCCGCGGCATCCTGGACGAGGTGGACGCGGCCGCCAGGTTCGATCCCGCCGAGCTGGGCGAGGTCGCCGAGGCGGTCGGCGTCGGCGCGGTGAAGTACGCCGACCTGTCCACCGCGCGGGAGAGCGCCTACGTGTTCGACTGGGACCGGATGATCTCGTTCCGCGGCAACACCGGCCCGTACCTGCAGTACGCGACCGCTCGGATCAGGTCGATCTTCCGCCGGGCCGGCGCGGGCGCCGACCAGGAAATCCGCGGATCACAGATCGCGGTCGTGGCCGGCCCGGAACGGGCGCTGGCGCTCAAGCTGCTCGGTTTCGGCGCCACCCTCACCGGTGTCGGCGAGACCGCCGAGCCGCACCGCCTGTGCGCCTACCTGTTCGACGTGGCCAGCCTGTTCACCACGTTCTACGAGGAATGCCCGGTGCTCAAGGCGGAGCCTGCCGGGCTGCGGGCCAGCAGGCTCGCGCTCTGCGCGCTCACGCTGGGTGTGCTGACCACCGGGCTGGGCCTGCTCGGAGTGCCCGTTCCCGAGCGCATGTAGGGCGTCACGGCGAGGACCGGGGGCGCGGGCCCTCCGGATAACGCCCGCGTCCGCGTCAGCACCTAACCGTGCGCTGAACTCCCGCCGAGGGCGCCCGGCCGGCGTGGCGGCCCGCGACGGCCAGCATGTGAACCCGCGAACGTACTGCTTACGTGAGACGGGAATCCGGGCACGGGGCCGGCCTGGCGGGGCACGCTCGGACCCATGGACACGAACGGGCCGTCCATCGGCTACCCAGAATCCCCCAGGCCCGCCCGGTCAGATCTGGACGCGCGAAGCGGGCGCGGCGTCCACCGAAGGAGGCATTCATGATGGCCCGCGATCGGCTTTACCCGAACAGCCGTCAGAAGCGGTTCAGGACCCGGGCCGGCATCGCGGCCGCGGTCCTGGCCGGCGGCGGCGCGATCGGCGTGGCGGCGGTCGCCGCCACGAGCCACCCCGCGGCGACCGCGGCGAAACCGGCCGCCTACACGTCGCAGGTCAGCAACGAGGGCACCATGCTCAGCGCGGCCATGACCGACTGGAGCCGGTCCAGGCAGAGCAGCTACGCCGCGCTGGCCCGGCTGACCTGGGCGCGCGGATTCAGCCAGACCACGCACCGGGGCCGGACGCTCGCCATCCAGCGCGGCATCGTCGTCCTGGCCACCCGCAGATTCCTCATCCTGCAGTCGGCCAACGGCTCGCTGCACCTGTGGCTGCTGTCGGGCGCGACCAGGTTCCAGAACGTCTCGACCACGGCGGCCGGCACCTCGGCGCTGACCGGCAGCCCCAGCGCGACCACGCAGGCGATGAACCTGGGCAACATGCTCCCGGCGACCACGCTGCTGGCCGGCAGCCCGACGACCGCCGCCACCATGCTGACGCCGACCACCGCCCCGCAGACGGTCACCGTGCAGGTGGCCAACACCGACCTCACCGTGACGGTCACGATCACCAGGAGCACCGCGACCGTGTCCCAGACCGCGACCACGCCGGCGAACACCGCGCCGGCGCCGAATCCGAGCCGGTTCACCCAGAACGCGTGGCAGGCCACCAGCTCGGTCGCTCGCGGTGACCTCGCGCTCGTCGTCGGAGCACGTTCGCACGGGACGCTGCGCGCCCAGCTGGTCCTGTTCAGCCCGCTGAGCGCCAGCGACGTCGCCGCGCGCACCGGCACCGGGTCCACCGCCGGCGCGCCGGTTCACTGGTGAGCCGGGCCGCGCCGCCCATCCCGGCCCGGCCTCCGGCGCGCCCGCCCCTCGCGCGCCCGCCCCTCGCGCGGGCGCGCCGGAGCGCCGGCGGCGCTCCGGCGCCGGCCGCAGCCCTCGCTGAGGGCGAACCGGGCCCGCTGCGCTCCGGCGACCTGGTGCTCGACGAGACACGCTGGACGGTCCACCGGGCAGGAACACCGGTCGGCCTGTCGCCCACGGAGTTCCGGCTGCTGGCGTGCCTGATGCGCCATCAGGGCACCGTCTTGTCCAGGACCGAGCTGCTGCGCAGCGTGTGGGGCCGGGGCGACACCGGCCAGTCGCAGGTCGTGGAGACGTACGTGAGCTACCTGCGGCGAAAGCTCGGCCGGCTCGGCCCGCCGGTCATCCACACCTGCCGCGGCCTCGGCTACGTCCTGCGCGGCCCGGGTGCCCCGCTCTGATCACGGCACCGCGCCGGTCAGACCCGCTCGATGATCATCGCGTTCGCCTGACCGCCGCCCTCGCACATCGTCTGCAAGCCGAACCGGCCCGAGGTCCGCCCGAGCTCATGGACGAGCTTGGTCATCAGGATCGCCCCGGTCGCGCCGAGCGGATGCCCGAGCGCGATGGCGCCCCCGTTGGGGTTGGTCCGCTCGAGCGCCGCCCCGGTGTCCTGCGACCACGCCAGCACGACCGGCGCGAACGCCTCGTTGACCTCGAACACGTCGATGTCGGTCACCGTCATTCCCGCCTTGGCGAGCACCTTCTCCGTCGCGGCGATCGGCCCGGTCAGCATGATCACCGGATCGGACCCGACCACGGCCATCGCGCGCACCCGGGCCAGCGGCTGCAGGCCGTACCGGTCCACCGCCGCCGCCGAGGCGACCAGCAGCGCGCCCGCCCCGTCGGAGATCTGCGAGGACACCGCGGCGGTGATCTCCCAGCCGTCGCGGAGCGGCGCCAGGCCCGCCATCTTCTCCAGCGAGGTGTCCCGGCGCGGGCCCTCGTCCTGGCCGACCCCGTCCAGCGGGACGATCTGCCGCTCGAACCTGCCCTCATCGATGGCACGGACGGCCCGCTGGTGGCTTTCCAGCGCGAATTCCTCCAGCTGGCTCCGCTTCAGGTCCCACTGCTCGCACATCATCTGGGCGCCACGGAACTGGGAGATCTCCTGAGCGCCGTAGCGTTCGCGCCAGCCGCGGCCCAGCGGAGACGGCAGGCCCGCCTGGACCGGCAAGGCCACGGAGGAGCCCATGGGGACCACGCTCATGCTCTCTACCCCGGCCGCGATCACGAGATCTTGCGCGCCGGACAGCACGGCCTGGGCGGCGAAGTGGACCGCCTGCTGGGACGACCCGCACTGCCGGTCGATGGTGACGCCGGGCACGCTCTCCGGCAGGCCGGCCGACAGCCAGGCGTTCCTGGCGATGTCCAGGCTCTGCGGGCCGATCTGCGAGACGCAGCCCATGATCACGTCGTCGACCGCGCTCGGGTCCACCCCGGTCCGATCCACCAGCGCCCGCAGGGCGTGCGCCCCGAGGTCGACCGGGTGAACCCCGGCCAGGGCCCCGTTACGCCTGCCGATCGGGGTACGAACCGCGCCTGCTATGAACGCTTCCGGCATCACTGCCTCCGGGTTTCCGGCCGCCCGCCCAGCCGTGCTCGGCTGGGCCAGGCCTCGCCTTCCGGTACGAATCCACTCTCACGCTACATCGCATCGTGCCGTGCGTCCCAACGTGTACCGCGCGGCGGCGGGCATACGTACCTCGTCACCGAACCGGATACCGTAGTCTCGGAGCGGATTCGCAGACCTCGAGGCTCTCAGGAGGCGGCCGTGACGACCGGGTTCATCCTGCTGCTGCTCATCGGCGCCGTCGTCGCGTTCGGCTGGACGCGCCTGCGCGGCAGGATGAAGATGAAGGTCTCCGGCAAGGACTGGGTGGGGCCGATCGTCATCGTCGTCGTCCTCGGGCTGATGCTATGGGCCTCGCACGGCGGCCACTGAGCGGGATAAGCGGGTAGACCCGGTCAGGACCTGGTGCCGCTGCGCGGCATCTCGAACCAGACCGCCTTGCCCTCCGCGGTGGGCCTGGATCCCCACCGGGTGGCCAGCTGTTCGACCAGGTAGAGGCCCCGTCCGCCTTCATCGGTCTCTCCGGCGGTCCGGATGCGGGGCAGCCGCAGGTCGGAGTCGAAGACCTCGACCCAGACTGCGTTCGCGCCCCGCCGCAGGCGCAGCGCGAACTCCCGGTCGGGCCCGCCGGCCTGGGCCGGGCCGGCATCTGGCGCCGCGGCATCCCAGCCGTCCGCGGACGGCCGCGCGGCGGCGCGCTGCACCGCCACGGCAGCGGCCAGGACCGGGGCAGGGCTGGCGGGCCTGAGCAGCGGGTCCAGGTCGAAATCGAGGTCGCGGCCCGGGCTCGGCGTGACCGAGGCATGCAGGACCGCGTTGGTGACCACCTCGGAGACCAGCAGGCACGCCAGTTCGGTCTGTTCGGCGTCCATGTCCCACGACCGGAAGGTCTGCGCGGCCAGCCGCCTCGCCTCGGACACCATGATCGGCTCGGCGGGGAACGTGCGCTCGATGGAGGCCAGCTCGGACGGCGAGGACCTGACCACCAAGATTGCCATGTCGTCGTCGATGTCCCCGGGTACCGCGAATTCGGCCGCCGTGGCCACCGCGTCGGCATCCCCGCTCGCCGCCGCCGCCCGGACCGCGTGCTGCAGCATCTCCACCGCTTCGGCCTCGGAGTAGTGCCCGGCACCGTCGGCGCGCGTCCGGCGGTCGGTCAGGCCGTCGGTATAGAACACCAGGATCGCCCCGGGCGGCACGTCGATCGTCTGTTCCTTGTAGGTGGGCAGCCCGCGGATCCCCTTGCCGCGCACGCCGAGCAGCACGCCCTTGTACAAGAACTCGAGCTGCACCACGTGCCCGCCGGCGATCATCAGCGGGGCGTCGTGCCCCGCGTTGGCGAAGGTCAGCTCTCGTGACCAGGGGTCGTAAATCATGTAGATGCAGCTGGCGGTGGGCGGGTCGCCCGCCAGCGGCACCCCGGCCTCATCGGCGGGAGCCAGCGACCGGCACCAGTCATCGAGCTTCCGCATGATGTCAGCCGGGGACTTCTCGTCCTGCGCGAACGCCCGGAGCGCCGCGCGCAGCTGGCCCATGATCGCCGCCGCCCGCGCCCCCCGGCCCTCCACGTCGCCGATGACGATGCCCACCCGCCCGGCGGCCAGCGGGATGATGTCATACCAGTCGCCGCCGACCTGGGTCTGGATCCCCTGGCCCTGCGTCTCCAGCGGCTTGGCCGGCACGTACCGGCACGCGACCTCGAGCCCGTCCAGGTCCGGCATCGCCTGCGGTAGCAGGCTCTTCTGGAAGGCTAGGGCGGTCTGGCGCTCGGTCTCGAACAGCATCGCGTTGTCGATCGCGATGGCCACCCGGCTGGCGATCGCGCCGATCAGGTCACGGTCCGGCGGGCCGTAGTGGCGGTCATCACGGTCGGTGAGCCTGGACAACGCCAGGCACATGACGCCGAGCAGCTCGCCCCGGGCATACAGCGGCGCGGCCACCACCGACGTGAGCCCGGCCTCACGGGCCGCCACCAGGCTCTCCAGGC
>Ga0306920_100010973_pt1 | contig 12183 bp, 7 predicted proteins | sample flu12Cox44000170_FD_204666 | JGI IMG/M metagenome (GOLD analysis project Ga0306920, IMG submission 204666) | Lab enrichment of tropical soil microbial communities from Luquillo Experimental Forest, Puerto Rico - flux4day.12C.oxic.44.000.170 (v2)... | ecosystem: Environmental > Terrestrial >...
GGCCGCGCACCTCATGGCAGCCAGTCGAACTCTTGTTCCATCCGCCGGAATGCATGGCCATGCTCGATGCGAATACGCGGCGAACCAGCATGATGACTTCTCCCAAAGCCAGCTCCGCCACCGACCGACTATTGCTGTGGGGATCATTGAAAACCCCGATGCCGAGGTCGCTGCATGCCTGCCGGTCGATCTGGTCGACTCCAATGCAGAAGGCGCCGATCGCCAGTAGATTTCGCGCATCCTGCAAGGCCGCCGGGGTGATCCGGGTCTTGGAGCGGATGCCCAGCACGGCAATGTCTTTGAGTCTTGGGAGTAAATCCGCTTCCTTCAGCGCGCCAGGAAGAGTCTCGACCTCGAAGCCGGCTTGCATGAAATTCAACTTGGCGACGCCACTGATGTTCTCGAGCAGAAGAGCTTTCAAGGGGCCTCCGAACCAATATCCATGATGACACAAGAGGCCGCAGAGCGGCCCTATGCCCTCATGGGCGCGGTGGACGGTTGTCCCTCACTCTTGGTCTCCCACTGCAGAATCTTGAGATCGAGCACGAAGATGGCATACATGACGGGGATCTGGAGCTTGGTCACAATCGTGGCGATCAACAGGCCACCGATTTGTGCGTAACAGAGCGGCTGCCACAGGGGACCCCCGTGCATGGCCAGGGGGAACAACGCCAGCACAGTCGCGAACACGGTGATGAGAACGGGTCGCAAGCGGATGATGCCAGCATCGATCACTGCATTCTCAAAGTCATCGCCCGCGATGTGGCGCTCCTCGATGAAGTCAAAGAGCACGATCGAGTGGCTGACGATCACTCCGACGAGGCTGGCGACGCCCAAGAACGCCATGAAGCCGAACGGCTCGCCCATCACCCAGAGCGCGACGAATGCCCCGATCATGCCGTAAGGCGCTGCCGCCAGGACAAGAATCGGCTTGATCGCATTGTTGAACTGGAAAAGCAGAGCTAGAAAAACGGCGAAGATTGAGACTGCCATCACCACCGCGAGATTGCGGAAGCCACTTTTGGTTTTGTCGAGTTCACCCCCAATGACCATTCTGTAGCCTGGAGGCAGGTTCTTTTGCAACTCTTGCAGTTTCGGCATGGCAAGTTGCAGAACCTCCGAGCTGAGATGACCCGCCTTCGGGAAGGTTCGCACGTTGATGGTTCGGAACTGCTCCAGCCGCACGATTCGTCCCGTTTGCAGGTTGTGTTGGAGCTGGGAAATCTGCACGAGTGGAACTTTGGAGTTGTCTTGTGAAGCATAGATGTAGAGGTTCTCTATATCCGATAACTGACCGCGTTCATCCATTCGCAAGCGAGCGACCACTGGAATCTGCTTCTGGCCCTCTTGTAAGGCTGTTACCGTAACGCCGCTCATTCCCGACGTCGAGGAATTCGCCACGTCCATGTTCGTTATCCCTGCCAGGTTCGCGCGGTCCGGATCAACACTGAGCTGAAGTTGCGGATTTTCGTCGCCCCACTCGTTGCGTGTGCGATCGGTTAGCGGCACGGACCGGAAAACATCTTCGACCTCACTCGCAATATGCTGAAGAGTGCGATTATCAGCAGCCTCAGCGTCCGCTGTGAAATCAGCTGTGCTCGAGACACGGACTTCAATCGGGTAGTCGAGGGGATTGGTGAGCAACTGCCGGACATCCATGCGGGCACCCGGGATCGAGGCGGTCAGCGCCGGCTGTAACTTGGCGACGAATTCGGGGGTAACTTCCTTATCCTTCAGCTCAATGATGACTTGTGCGTAGTTCAGTTGTGGCAGCTGTGGCGAAGCGGAAAACCAGAAACGCGGCCCACCGCCGCCCACGAAGCTGGTGACATAGCGCAGGATTGAACCGCGCGTGCCATCTTTGTCGGGATGCTCCCTGTCGTACTGTTGCGCCTGTTCCCGAACGATCTGCTCAACACGTTGCGCTACCTGATTGGTCGCTCCCAGATTTGCATTGTTCGGGAGCCAAACATCCACATAAGACCAGTACTGCACGTCTTCAGGAAAGAAAGCGGACTTCAGCTGTTTGAAGACGACCGCGCCAAGCACGAGGAATACCAGCGAGCCGGCGAAAAACTCCCAGCGGTGATCGATCGAGAATTTGGCGATCCTGGCGTAGTAGCCCATTAACCCGCTGGTTCGCAGTTCTTCGAGCGACCTCTCTTTCTCGGGGCGGAGCAGATAGTAGCCAAGGTAAGGAATGAACGTCATCGAGACCAGACGCGACGCAACCAGCGCGCAGGTCATGACGATCGGCAGGCTGAAAAGAAACTCGCCCGTGCTTCCTGTCAACAGAAGGAAGGGAACGTATGCAACGATGTTGGTAATGGTGGCGTAAAGAATGGCAGTTGCCATCTTTGTAGGTCCGAGCCACGCCGCGATGATGCTGGGATGGCCTTCGGCCAGCATGCGCTTGATCGAGTCCCCGGCCACCACGGGATCATCCACCAGCAGACCTAAGGCGATGATCAGCGTGGCCACGCTTACCTGCTGGATGTCGATGCCGAGCAGATACATCATCCCGAAAGTCATCGCCAGCGTGATGGGGATGGAGATGGCCATGAGGGCGGCGGAGCGCCACTCCCAAAAGCCAATCAGAGAGACTAGTACTACCAGGATGATGGCTTCGTAGAGGGCATCCATGAAGAGGCTGATGTTCTCCTTCACCTGGAGCGGCTGATCGGAGGTGCGCGCCAGGATCAGATCATCCGGAAGATAGGGGCGAACGCCGGCCAACTTCTCATCAACACTCTTGCCGAAAGCATCAATCTGCTCGCCATCTTTCATCTGCACGGCGACAGTTACCGCCCGGCTGCGGTGCCACTTTCCTTCTTTGTCTTGCCAAGTCAGGTCGTTGAGATAACGAGCCGGACTTTGATAGCCGCGCGAGATGGTGACTAAGTCACGAAGATAAACCGGACTCTGTGCACCATTTGAGGCCGTGCCAATAATCACGCTGCCGATCTGTTGCGCATTCTCGAAACGCCCCGAGGGGTTGATCTGCATGCTCTGCGGACCTACTTCGAGCTGGCCGCCGGGAAGGGTGATGTTGCGTGCGCCGAGAATGTCTTTCAGGTCGCCGGGCTTCACGCCGTAAGAAGCCAGCCGCTCTTGCGAATAGTCGAGGAAGATCTGTTCAGGCAACACGCCCTTGCGATCAATCTTGGCGACTTCGGGCGCAGCTTGCACCGTGCGTGCAATCAGATCAGTGAAATCGTCGAGTTCGTGGTATGAATAACGGTCGCCGGCCACGGCCGCGAGCTTCGCTTCGGTCTGCGCCGGGTTGTCGATATAGATCCCAGGCCACGCGTCGGGATGCAGTTCCGAGCGATGCAGACGCTCCCATACGAACTGCTCCGCACGTTCGCGTAGGGCGTCTTCACCGAGGATCGAACTGCAATCCACGCCCGTAAAGCCGCTACCCTCGAACATGTGAGGATCGCGAATGATTCCGCTTTGGACTGCGTCCCGGATCAACGTGTCGAAATTCTCCCGCACCAGGTCGCTCGACACCGACTGCGGGTATCCGCTGACGATGCTGATTCGAGGTTGCGGAGAGGTCTTCGGCTCGCTGGCGCGAGTCTCATCAATCGCTTTCCGGATTGCTCGTGCCCGCAGAGAAACCTCGAGTGAACTTACGGGAGGGCTCGCCACTGTAAGCATCATGGCCGAGGTATCGCCGAAGTCGCTGTTGAACTGGATCGGGCCCGCGCCCTGTGGCAACTTGCTATTGAGCGCAATCAGCTTCAGGTTGATGTCGCTGAATTGCTTCTTCGTGTCTTTGATCTTGTCGTCTAACTGAACATAGACCAGCGAAAGCCCAGGGAAGCTGATCGACCGGATTCCGAAATCAGAAGGAACCGGTGGCTTGATGAACGCGTTCTGGGCCATCGTCTGCTCGATCGGACGGGTCACGAGTTGCTCAACTTGCTGCGTAGTTGCGCCCGGCCAGTTCGTGCTCGCGACGGCGACCCGCACCGGTATGCTGGGATCTTTGCGCTTCGGCATCCTCACGTAGCCATACCAGCCCCACAGGAACACCGAGATCAGCAAAATGAAGGCGACCTGGCGGTGCTCCGTGAAGAAGCGCGCCGTGTTATGTGTGTTCTGAATAATCTCGGATTCGGACTTGTGCGTCATGAATCGTTGCCAGTGCCGAACACTTTGCTCCCGAAATCGTTATGGCAAGAATCGCACGGTATCGCCGTCTTTCAGTAAGCTGACGCCCGTTGTCACTACTCTCTCTCCAGATTCAACGCCTTTGGTAATGGCGATCCGATTGCCATATGCGTCACCCAGAACGACCGGGCGCAAGCGCACTGTTGCGGAATCCCCGGTGCCCGCGGCGACCATTACGGCGAAGCCTTCCTGCTGTGGGTCGCGAACAACAGCCTCAAGCGGAACGACAGTGACGGGCTGCACGAAGTTCTGCCCTCCGAGCGACAAGTTCGCGATCATTCCAGATTTCAACTCATTGCGCGGATTCTGAATCGCGACTTCCACTGAATAGACTCGGCTCTTTGGGTCGGCTGCCGGCGAAATCGTCGCTACCCGCCCGCTGAATTCTCCGGGCAGGGCGTCGGTGAAAATAGCAAGCCGCTGGCCCAGCTTCACGCGGCTGATCGACAGGTCCGGTACACCAAAAACCACTTTGACTGATTTGGTGTCGGCAATTGTGAAGCCGTTAGTGGCCGGGCCAACCAGGCTGCCCGTATCGACGCTCCTCTTGACGATCCAGCCGTCAAACGGCGCGCGCAATGAACAGTAATCGAGTGCAACCTGAGCCTCGCTGATCTGAGCCTTCGCCGAATTCACCGAAGCGGTTGTGCTATCCAATTGCGCCTTGGCGGAGTCGTAGTCCGGTTTCGTTGCGCTTTGCGAGCTGTAAAGCGCGGAGGTTCGATCAAAGCTCAGCTTGGCCTTCTCGTATTCGGCCTGTGAGCGGGAAAGTTGAGCCTCCGCCTGCTCGAGCTTGTCGGTGTAGTCCTGCCGGTGAACCAACGCAAGAATCGTGCCACGTTTCACCCAGTCACCTTGGTCCACGTTCCGGAGCCGCTCGTCGGATCCCTTCACCTGCAGAATCCGGTCCACGTATCCGTTCGACTTGAACGAGAGATCGACTTGCGTGTAGGGCACGACCGTCGCCGAGTACTTCACGGGGTTGCCGCTGCGAATCGTTTCTACGGTAGTTGCCCGAACAGGCGTGGGAGCGGGTGCCGTCATTGTTGCTTCCTTGCAGCCGGCTAAGCTGAGCATCAGAAGGCTCGGCAGGACGAGACGAGATATCGGGACGCGATCCATCATCTGATTACTCCCCTCCCAGAGCCTTCTCGAAATTCGCTTTAGCCGACCAGAACCCCAACAGAGCCTCTTCATAATCATGATTCGCATTGGCAACCGCGGTTTGCTGCTGCAGAACGTCGCGGAGCAAGACTGCTTCCTTGCTGAACTTGGCATTCGTCTCGCGCAGCTTCTCCTGGGCTGCCTCACGCGTAGCCTGTGCCACGTCGAGCGCCAGCCGGCTTTGGGCAAGCTTGCGGTACTGGTTGTTTACGTCCAGCAGAATCTGGGAGCGCACTTGCTGCAACTGGAACTGTGATTGATCCACGGCAATCGCTTTCTGTTTCACATAGTCGCGGCGACGTCCCCACTCGAACGGTTCCCATGACATCTCCACACCAGCTGCGGCGACATTCGTGGGAAGAAGCTCAGTGTTCAGAGGTGTGAAATAGTGAAAAGCCGCATTGATGTCGGGGATATAGTCAGCCTTAGCGATTCTGCGGTCGTACTCCGCCTGCTGAACTTTGATGCTGGCCTGGCGAAGTTCGGGCCGTTGTGAAAGTGCCGTTTGCTGCGCCAACCGCAGGTCGTTTTCTTCCGACCCGATCGGCGGCACCGGCTCCGTTCGAAAAGGGGTTTCGATGTCTCGACCCAACAAATCGTTCAACTGTTCTTTTTGCGATTGCAGTGTATTGTTGAAGTCCACAACTTGATACCGCGCCTGAGCCAACTTCGCCTCGGCTTCGAGAACATCCGACCTCAGCACAGCTTCCTGCGTCAGATACTGCGCAGCCACACGCTTAGTCTCTTCATACTGCTTCACGGCTGCCTCTTCCGCTTCCAGGCCACTCTCCGTTTGCAGCACTGCGTAGTACGCCTGCTTTACATTCGCGAGAACGCTTTGCCGCTTCTGGCGGTATTGTTCTCCATTCAAGTCTTCCGACAATTCCTGCTCGCGAATCGACAAATGGATCTTGTAAAGCTGGGAGATTGGCTGGGCCACCTGCGCCAGCGCGTAACCCGTAACGCCGTTGGAGAGCCGAATCCTCTCATCCTGGGAAGGTACTAGACCGCCCTGAGATGTGCCCAACGATCCTTTCCTGAAGGTGAACGAAGCATCCGTAAGGCTGCCCGCCCCGAAAATATACGTCTTAAACTGCGGGAGACGGTTAGTTTTCGCGTACGCAACTTGCCACTTCGACTTTTCAATTTCCAGGCGGGCAATGCGCAGATCGCGATTGTTAGTGGCAGCCGTTTGACGTGCGTCCTTAAGCGTAAGAAGAGGTGCGGGAGACGCGTCCGTCTGACCAATCGCGCGCAGCGTCACGCACCCCAACAGCAACCCTCCCCAAAAGTGCCTGAGCTTGCGCGAACTCATTTCCGGATGGGTGTCATGGCGGACTAAGATTCTGGCTCGGTACTCAGCATGCAAACGAAAGCCCAAGAGGCGCAAACGATTCGCGCTTAGGATGAGGCCGCCATTCTGGACCTAACTTGGGAGATGGTCAAACATTTTTTGTGAACATGAATATACCCGGAGCAAGCCCCTCGGACATCAAGTGGCGAAGGGACTCCGCGTACGAAAGTGCAAGAGCCGCGGCGCGAATGCTGGCAGGAACAATAGCCGTAGCCTTGTGAGTTCTGGCGGCGCCGCGTTCGTCCTCCACGAACCATGGAGAATCAGGCCGAGCGCAACGGCAGTTGTGCACTTCGCGGGAAAGAAAAGGGAAGCCGCCACAACGACTTCAACGATAGGAATCGCGGCGAGCCCTGCCAAGCGGCCCGACCAAAGCACATCCCTTGGAGGACAGAATTCACCGGCGGTTCGGAGAGCTTGCCACCGCCGGACAGAACTCCTTAAGTTCAGTCCCCTTCAGGCTGCCCGATTCGAACGGATCTGGACAAGTTGATCGCTTTTCCCGGTCCCCGGCGGTTTATTCCATCTGCCGGGCTTCGGTACAAGCTCGCGGAAGCGGTTGACTAGAGAGCCGACTGCGACGGATCCCTTTACCAGATTTCCGACTTTAAGCAGACCAGCAACCCTAACTGTTTGTGCGTAGTGAAGCCCAGCAGAAATGGCGCATCCACACTGCGTGCAGTCCGGCGTACCTCCGAAGATGCAAGGCTCGACGCGCGACTGCAGGTCCGCCGAATAGTTGGTCGACATCTTCGAGAACAGACATTCCTGAGGATTGCTCGGGGGGGTCAAGAGCGCTTGGGCAATGCCCGGGCTCATCAGGAATTTTGGGTAACGATCCCGAAGCGGCGGTAGCTTTTTCGCCAGCAGGGCGCGATCTTCGGGCAGCAGCATCTCCGGAGTGTTCTCACCCTGCTGCGGACTGTAAAGACTAACCCAGATGCGGTTGATCTCACGCCGAGCGCTCCAGAACGATACGTACTCTTCGAGGTATCCCGGGCGCTCCATCATGGGTCGGGTGATGGTCCAATGGATGTTGACTTCCCGGTCGCGGATATTTTCCAGGATGCGGGCATAAGTCGCGGGCTTGCGGCGTTCGTCGTGATGCTCGGGGAGTCCGTCCACCGAGACGGCCACCCGGCTTCGCGGCAGCCCGATGAAGTCCTGGGGGATTTTGATTACTCCACTGGTGACCACCAGCGTGAAGATGCGGCGACGGCTCAGTTCGGGCAAGATGCGACTGAGTTCGCGATGTCGGACCAGAGGTTCGCCGCCGACCAGCGACACATGCAGGGCCCGATGCTTCGCAACCAGTTCGAGGACGCCCGATACGAGCGCATCGCCGCGGAGGTCCGACACTTCGCGAAGGGTGCGCTCTCCTCCCAGGTGATTGTCACCGTAGGCATAGCATCCCGGACAGCTCAGAGGACACTCGCGCGTGATCTCGATCGACAGCATCGGAGCTGTGCCGCTGAGCACACGGCCCCACGCGGCCATCAACTCACCCAGAGTGAGTCCAGGGCGTGACTTGGTGGACGTAGGCACGTTCACGATTTTAGCAGCTCCAAAGCTCATCAGCGGGATCAGCAGTTGGGTTTCAACCGGCGCCAGGTTGTACTAGCCGGGGGTTGACAATCCCTCGGAATGCGATACGATACGCGGCCAACGAGCTAGGTGAAAGCTTTTTCGGCCTGTAAAGACACCCCACGCTGACGCAGGACTGATGGCAGCGCGCCATTGGCTAGCCGCAACCTTCAACCGTCTTCTGAGGATCTCACATGCATCGAAAATCTTTTGCTCCACTCGCTTGCGTCGTTTTGACCTTACTGGCTCTGTCCGTCCTCACGTTTGGACAAGACCAGGCCCGCACCCAGCGTCTCCACCTCCAACTCAGATACGCTCAACCCATCACGCACGGAATCGATCGGGACGCCCGAGCACAAGCAATCCAGTCGGGTAGCGCAAGTAGCCTGTTACCCGTGTGGAACTTCCAGGCGATTTCCTCTCGCGACGGCCGCATCTACGCGGGCTCGATGGTCGGAGCCAATCCGACCCTGCGTGGGTCCGACGCGAGCGTAAGCGTTGTTGGCCAGGTCGTGCCGATCATCCTGAAGCTGCATACGATTGGCACAAGCATCAACCCGAAGACGGGAGCGATAAAAACCGTCCCAGGGGATACTACATTCGACCCGACGGTCGCTGACGCCGCATGTTTGGCTGCTCCGAACAACATACCCCTGGACCTGCTGCGCCAATCACCGGTTCTATCGAGCGCCAACTTTAATTTTGGTGGAACCCCGGTGGGCACGACGCAGTACACGGATGCGTTCCAGCGATCCAACTTCTGGAGCCTGATCGACCGGGCGAACTACCACGTACGTATCGCTCCGGTAAAGGTCTTGTCTCCACTCGTGATTGATGTGCCGGCCAAGAGCGGTCTAGCGCTCTCAGGCAGCCTTTTTGGAGCCTGCAGTTCACTGGGGATCGTGGACATCAATCTGATCGATGCAGCCGTAGTCCAGGCGACTCTGACCACGCCTGGCATCAGCCCAAAGACGTTTCCGATGTTTATGCTGTACAACAGCGGGATGTCATTCGGAGATCCAGCCAACCTCGGCAATTGCTGCGCTGGCGGGTATCACGGCATCAACCCGACCGGCCCCGTCACCTTTCAGACCTACTCTCCGTTCACCTTCCTGACGAATGGCATATTCGCCAATGCGAGCGACACGGTGGTCTTGTCTCACGAAGCAGCCGAGTGGATGAACGATCCTTACGACGTAAATCCGACCCCCGCTTGGGGGCACACCGGCCAAGTAGGTGGATGCCAGAACAACTTGGAGGTGGGAGATCCGCTCTCCGGTACGAACGTGTCGCCCATCGTCGGGAAGAACGGCTTCACCTATCACCTGCAAGAACTCGCGTTTTACTCGTGGTTCTACGGAGCTCCATCGGTGGGTATCCACGGATGGTTCTCAGACAACGGCACGTTCATGACTGATGCCGGACCACCTTGCCATTGATGGCTTGGCGGTTCGTTTGTGTATTCATGTAGTTAGGAGGCCGCCCCTCACCGGGGCGGCCTCTAACATGAAAGCGGACCTGGCCACCAGCTGTGCTTATGGAACCAGTTTCTGTGGATGCTAGATCTCGCAAGTGCCCCTTTAATCGGGCGCTGGTTGTGAACCGAGTTCTTCCCTGTCATGCGTCATACGAATACGAAGGCAACGAATCAGATCCACACAATAGTTCGATGGTCGGTAGCAGTCGGCTGGCCAAATAGCCTTTCGGTACAAACGCGTCGACTACCTTTAACGCTTGCTCAGGAAGATTCGCCTCTCCAGAGAGCATGATGATCGGTGCTAGCGGCTTAAGCCGTCTCATCGCGATTGCAAACTCTTGTCCGTTCATCTCGGGCATGCTGTAGTCCACGATTACAACCTCAAACGAATGGAGAGTAGCTAGTTTCAGCCCCTCGAGGCCACTGGATGCAGTCACGATGGTGTACCCAAAGGTTTCGAGAAAGACTTTTTCGCATTCCAGCACAGATTGGTCGTCGTCGATACAAAGCAGTGAGCCTTTTGGGAGCGCCGTAACACCTGAGGGGGACATGAATTTCAACTCCAAATACTCAATATTTTGCGAGTTGCCCTTAGAGTTGGGAAGGTCGTGCGATTCGGCTAACGTAAGCATTCGGTCTTCAGTGCACAACTGTCAAAAGAACTAGTCAGGACGTTGCAAAAGAAAGAGCCGGCCCGGCAGTCGATGGAGGTCGACTGTTGAGATCTCGCGAGCTGACGGGTTCATTCCAGCGTGGTCAGTGCGCTGAAAGAGAGCGCTAATTTTGGATCCAAGATCGATCTTTAGCCTTGACGATAGAGGCAGACTCAGTATGATTCGGTGCGTTAGTTCGGCATCGCGAGGCTGTGTTCAAACTCCAGAAGGCGACGGAAAAGGCCTTCTCGACTGTGAACCGCGAGCTGGTTGACTCAGAAGAGAAGGGAAGCGGCTCGTATCGCGCGAGATCTTCACGACGACCCGACGCAGTCCCGCCGATGCCATCCTTTTCGGCATGCTGCCGCTGGCAATTCAAGGCCAACCACCGACATGACCTCATCTCCTGATCCGTTACAACACGAAGCCCACGGCAAGGCTCTCTCCCTGAACCTTGATTCGTCCATCTATGGCACGCTAGCCGAAATCGGCGCGGGCCAGGAAGTCGCGCGCTGGTTCCTCGCTGTCGGGGGGGCATCGGGCACGGTCGCGAAGACGATTTCCGCATATGACAAGACAGTCAGCGACGACATCTATGGTGCGGGCACGCGCTATGTCTCGAAAGAGCGCCTTCTGGCCATGCTTGACCATGAGTACAAGCTTCTGCTCGACCGGCTAGATCCGGCTCGTGGGAAGGATACGCGCTTCTTCGTCTTTGCCGACACAATAGCAGCGCGCAACTACCAAGGCACCAATGAGCAGCACGGATGGCTCGGTATTCGTTTTCAGAGCGACCCCGGTACCCCGCCGAACCAGATATTCCTGCACATCAACCTGTGTGATTCGACTGCCCAATTGCAGCAGCAGGCGATCGGAATTCTGGGCGTCAGCCTGATCTATGCGGCGTTTCATCAGAGATCAGCGAAGGAGCCTTTTCTCGAAGGGTTATTCGAAGAACTTTCCATCGCGCGCATCGAGATCGACGTCATCGACTTCGATGGCCCTGCTTTTGTGGACCAGGACGCCCGCGGGTGGTGTCTGGAACTGCTGCGCTGCGGGATGGCTCATGCCATCGCTTTCGATGCCCGGGGAGAGGTTGTGGAACCGTCGAGCGTGCTGCGCAAGCGAGCGTTGCTTGTGGTGCGAGGCAGCTTCAGCCATCCCGAACTTTTTGATCCTACCCTGTTTCATGCTGCGCGCCAGCAACTGATTGCGGAAGGAGTGTCGTTTGAACGTGAGCCGGCAACCCTGCTGGAAATGACAATTCACCATGCGAACCTTGTCGAGAGCCTTGCTGCGCCTGACATGCTGGCACGAATCGATCAGCTCGTGCGTTTGGGTTCTGTGGTCGTCACTGACTATCCGGAAACGTACCTTCTCAGCCGTTACTTGCGGCGTCATTCAACCGAACCGGTGCGCTTCATCCTTGGAGTTGCAGCAGCGGCAAAGATCATGCACGAAGTGTTTTACCGGTCCCTGCCGGGAACCATGCTTGAGGGCATCGGCAAGTTGCTCGCGACAAATGTGAAGCTTTATGTTGCGCCCATGCCACGGGAGGCTTTCCGCTCCGCACTGACCGATTTGTCAGATTCTGTCGTGCCGAAAGAATCAGGCGGCAGCGTCGTGACACTCAACGACCTGACACCTCCCGTTCCCACCCTCCATCTGTTCGAATATCTGCGCGCCTCCGGCCGGATCGTTGCGCTTGAACCGCTGGTTCCTATCGACAGTAGGAGTGACTGACGGCGAGGGTCGCATAGCGGACGCGAGTG
>Ga0306920_100010974_pt1 | contig 12183 bp, 8 predicted proteins | sample flu12Cox44000170_FD_204666 | JGI IMG/M metagenome (GOLD analysis project Ga0306920, IMG submission 204666) | Lab enrichment of tropical soil microbial communities from Luquillo Experimental Forest, Puerto Rico - flux4day.12C.oxic.44.000.170 (v2)... | ecosystem: Environmental > Terrestrial >...
GACAATTGGAACGTCACCGAACTGTTCGCCGCCGTGCGCCGTGCAGCTCCGTACGCCGGTTTAACGCAGCCTGTATTCGAGGGCGTATTGGACATGCTGGCTGGGCGCTATCCATCCGACGAGTTTGCCGAGTTACGCCCGCGGCTCACCTGGGACCGCATGACGAGTACGCTGACACCTCGTGAAGGAGCACGTGGTGTAGCCGTCATTAACGGTGGAACGATCCCTGACCGAGGCCTCTATCCCGTGTTCGTGGCCGGAACCGAACGCGGTGCACGCGTAGGCGAGCTGGACGAAGAGATGGTCTTCGAAAGTCGTACGGGAGACACCATCATTCTGGGTGCTTCCACCTGGCGCATTGAAGAAATTACGCATGATCGCGTTATTGTCTCGCCTGCGCCGGGCGAGCCGGGGAAGATGCCTTTCTGGCATGGCGATACCGGCGGGCGGCCTCCGGAGTTTGGCGCAGAAATTGGACGCATGACCCGCGAGCTGCTGTGCATGCCGCGCACCGTCGCATTCGCGCGCCTCATTGAGGAGCACAGTCTCGACCAGAACGCCGCGGAAAACCTGATGTGGTATCTGGAGGAGCAAGCCGCTGCAACCGAACGCGTTCCCAGTGATGAGGATGTGCTCATCGAGCGCTGCCGGGACGAACTGGGCGACTGGCGTATTTGTGTGCTCACGCCCTACGGCACTCGCGTGCATGCGCCGTGGTGCATGGCGGTCACTGCAAAATTGCGGGCCGAGCGTGGCATCGAAGCGGAGTCAATGTGGGCGGATGACGGCTTCGTGCTTCGGCTGCCCGAGAACGAGGAGCCGCTGGATGCCGCCTGGTTGCTGCCCTCGCCGGCGGAGCTTCGCGATCTTGTGCTGCGGCAATTGGGCTCCACATCATTGTTCGCTGCCAAGTTCCGCGAGGCGTCGGCGCGGGCGTTACTGCTGCCGAGGCGGCGTCCTGGTCTGCGCGCGTCTCTGTGGCAGCAACGCAAACGCGCAGCCAACCTGCTTGGAGTAGCTTCGCGCCATACCTCGTTTCCAATTGTGCTGGAAACTTATCGCGAAGTGATGCGCGATGTTTTCGATATTCCAGCCACCGCCGCGCTGTTGTGGAAGATCACGTCAGGCAAGATGCGGGTGACAACGGTCGACTCAACGAAGCCGTCCCCGTTTGCATCGGCGCTCCTGTTCTCGTACATCGCCAATTACATCTACGACGGCGATGCGCCGCTGGCGGAGCGCCGGGCGCAGGCGCTCGCCATTGATCAGGCGCAGTTGCAGGAACTGCTTGGCGAGAGCGACTTGCGCGAGTTGCTCGATGCAGCGGCGCTCGACGAAGTCGGGGCGCAATTGCAGGCGCTTGATCCCGATCGCCAGGCGCGCCACGCTGATGGTGTCCACGATCTGTTGTTGCGGATCGGTGACCTGAGCGAGAGTGAGCTGGCTCTACGCTGCATCACCCCGGAGGTTGCGGCCAGCATAGAGGAACTCGCGCGAGTGCGGCGCGTACTACGCATACGAATTGCCGACGGGGTTCGTTTCATCGCGGTGGAAGACGCAGCCCGATATCGCGACGCCTTCGGAATTCGGCTGCCGCCGGGATTGCCCGAAGTTTGGTTGCAGCAATCATGCGATCCCCTGCCGTCCATTGTGCGCCGCTACGCGCGTACGCACGGCCCATTTACGACGGCTGAGGTTGCGTCGCGGTTCACGATCCCGCTTTCCCGGGTAGAACCGCTCTTAGGCGCCTTGCATGGCGAAGGCAGGTTGCTGGAAGGAGAATTCCGTCCCACGGGAACGCATGTCGAGTGGTGCGATCCTGAAGTGCTCCGCATCGTACGCCGGAAGACACTGGCCCGCTTGCGCCGCGAAATTGAGCCGGTCGAGGAGCGCGTCATGGGACGTTTACTGGCGCGCTGGCAGGGAGTGAATGTCCCACGGCGTGGCATGGATGCGGTGATCGATGCTATCGGCATTCTGCAAGGCGTGGCGCTTCCGGCGTCGGAGATGGAACGCGAGATTCTGCCGGCTCGTGTAGCGAATTACACGCCTGCCGACCTCGACACGCTGATGGCGGCAGGCGAAGTCGTATGGTTTGGCGTGGAGCGGATTGGCGAGCGCGACGCGCGCGTCGCGCTATACCTGACTGAGAACCTCCCCCATCTCTTGCCGCCGCGTGTGGCTGATGCGAGCACGCTATCCGAGCGGGCAAGGCTCATTCTCGCAGCGCTGGAACGCCGGGGCGCGTCGTTCTTTGCTGATCTGCACAACGCTGCCGGAGGCGGGTTCCCGAACGAGACCCTCGACGCCGTATGGGAGCTGGTGTGGGCGGGGCTGGTCACCAACGATACGGTGCATCCCCTGCGAGCTTTCCTCCGGTCCAACGACCAACGCCGCGCTCGCGCCATTGCCTCGGATGGCCAACCCGGCTCACCCGACTTCCTGCGCCGGCTCCGCGCCCGCACAGGAGCAGGCAGTGCCAGCCAGGGCCGCTGGTCGCTGGTAAGCAGCCGGGCCGTTACGACTACCACCACGGAATGGATCGCCAGCACCGCGCAGCAGTTGTTGGTACGCTACGGGGTCGTGAGCCGCGAGACCGCGGCGGCAGAGAACATTCCTGGCGGTTACAGCGCCGTGTATCCCGCGCTGCGCACCATGGAAGAGAGCGGATGGATTCGCCGTGGCATGTTCGTGGCAGGAATGAGCGCCGCGCAGTTCGCGATGAACTCAGCGGTTGAGATGCTGCGCTCCTTGCGAACGGATCCGGATAGTCCGGAGGCGGTGCACCTGGCTTCAACCGATCCCGCCAACCCTTACGGCGCCTTGCTGCCCTGGCCGCGACTGGTGGGCGAGAGCCCGGAAACGCCGCACGGCATGGCCCGTGTCAGCGGAGCAAGCGTGGTGATGGTGAACGGAACGTTGGCTGCATTTCTGCGGCGGCGCAATCCTGCTATGCGCGTGTTCCTTCCGCAGGAAGAGCCTGACCACAGCCGCCTTGCCCGCGCTTTGGCGAACAAGCTGGCGGAAGTAGCGCACAGGCGGCAAACGCGCCGCGGCGGACTGCTGATCGGCGAAATCAATGGCCGGCCCGCGCGCGAACACTTCCTGGCCAGCTTTCTCGTCGATGCAGGGTTTGTGGACACTGCCTTCGGTTTCCAGATGCGAAGGAACTCGCCAGCTGCAATGCCTGCACCCCCCGATGAGTCACAGAGCGAGAGCGACGCTAATGGCGACGAAGACGCTACGGAGCCTGCCTGAGTGCCCGAGGGCTCAACTGCGGATTGCGGCGGAATACGCACATCAGAGGACTTGTATTGCGCCATTCCGATCCGCGTTTATCAGCGCAAATCCGCGGTTCAGACGTTCCTGCAAGTTTGTCCGGTGTTTGCCGATAGTCCTACTGGACATGTTTGCCATTGTCGGCATGCTCGTGGTGTTGCTCGCCGTGCTCGGCGGGTTCCTGATGGAGCACGGGCCCATCCGCGTGCTCATTCAGCCGGCCGAACTGCTGATCATTGGAGGCGCGGCGATCGGCACCCTGCTGGTCGCCAACCCTCTGCACACGCTGGTGGGCATCCTGAACGGTCTGAAGACCGTGGTGTCCGGACCGAAATTCACCCAGAAGCGTTACCTCGATTCGTTAAAAATGCTCTTCGACCTGTTTAGCAGGGCCCGCAAAGATGGAATGCTTGCCATCGAAAACGACATCGAGAATCCAAAAGAGAGCCAATTCTTCGCGCAGTTCCCGGCATTTCACAAGGACCAGGAATCCATTCAATTCGTCTGCGACACCTTGCGCGTGGTGATTATGGGCGGCGTCGAAGCTTTCGACGTAGACCAGATGATGGAGGGCGACATGGAGGTGCATCATCACGAGCGGCAGTTGCCGATCACGGCCCTGAGCACCATGGCCGATTCGCTGCCCGGAATGGGCATCGTCGCCGCCGTACTTGGCGTGGTATTGACCATGAGCGCGCTGGGAGGCCCGCCGGAAGACATTGGGAAGAAAGTGGCGGCGCCTGGAAGGTCGCTTACGCCGACTTCGTTACCGCTATGATGGCGCTGTTCATCGTGCTTTGGCTAATGAACAGCAGCAAACAAATCCAGGAGGCGGTTGGGGGCTACTTCAAAGATCCGACGGGCACCTCGAAGTTGGTTGGCTCGAACCAAGCGGGTGCAGGCGAGAACCTGCCCCTGCGCAAGCAGGACATGGCAAAGCTGAAGGAGCAATTGCAGACGGTTATCCGTCAGGTCAGCGATTTCGAAAAACTCAAGAGCCACATCGAGATGACGGTGACCGCGGAAGGCCTCCGGATTGAACTGCTGGAATCGGAAACCGGCACCTTCTTCGAGAGCGCCAGTTCCAAGCCAACCGACTCGGCGCGCGAGATTCTCACCGCTCTGGCCGGGGAGGTGGGCAAGCTGCCCAATCGCGTTTCGATTGAAGGACATACGGATTCGCGCCCGTTTGGAGCCAATGCCAACTACAGTAACTGGGAGCTCTCTACCGATCGGGCCAATGCGTGCCGCCGGCTTATGCAGCAAAACGGACTGCGCGGCGACCAAGTTGCCGAAGTGCGGGGCTTTGCCGATCAGAGCCTGCGCGATAAGAGCGACCCCACCGACGCCTCCAATCGTCGGATCACTCTCCTCGTGAAGTACATGGAAAAACAAGCCGGTGGCGTGGCTCCCGTACCAGAAGTAGGCGCTTCACAACCGAATCCGGCCGCGGCTCAAGCGTCCGATCCTCACCCTTGACGTTGATTGGCAAGCGCCGCCGCGTGACGTTTACACATTTGAGCCTTTGTTTCGCGCGCTGCCCGCACCGATTACAATTCCAGCAACACGACACGTCTCCTTGAAGCTGGAGTTTTCATGGCAACCATCTCCGCAGTGCAAACGCCTGTAGCAGAGAGCCACGGTTACGAAGCAACAAAATCTGAGCGCCTGGTCGCGCTGGACGTTTTTCGTGGCGCAACCATTGCCGCAATGATCCTAGTCAACAATCCGGGAAACAGCTCACCCTACGCACCGTTGGAGCATGCCAAATGGAATGGCTGGACCCCGACAGACCTGGTCTTTCCGTTCTTTCTGTTTATTGTTGGAGTATCGCTCGTGCTCTCTTTTCAGGCGCGTTTGCGCCGGGGAGAATCGAAGCGCGATCTGGTGCTTCACAGTATCAAGCGTAGCGCCATACTCTTTGCAACCGGTTTGGCGCTGAATTTCTCCTTGCCCTTATCGACATGGCGTTTACCTGGAGTGCTACAAAGAATTGCGGTGTGTTACCTGGCAGCCGCTGTGATTACCCTGTATTCGGGAGTCCGAGCGCGCATCCTCTGGGTTGCTGCGCTTCTCATCGGCTATTGGATTCTCATCGCCTTCCTGCCCGTCCCCGGCTATGGCATGCCAGCGAAAGACATGCCACTGCTGGATGCCGATCGCAATCTTGGAGCGTGGCTCGACCGGCTGGTGATTCCTGGACGCCTGTACGAGGTCACACGCGATCCTGAAGGAATTCTCAGCACGTTGCCCGCGATTGCTACGGTTCTGTTTGGCGTTTTTACCGGCGAGTGGCTCCGCAGCGCGCGGTCTGCGTCAACGAAAGTGGCGGGAATGGCACTGGCGGGCGTAGTTCTAGTCTCGGTCGGGGAATTTTGGGGTACTTGGTTCCCAATCAACAAAAAGATGTGGACAAGTTCCTACACATTGTTCACCGCGGGCGCTGCTTTGCTCTGCCTGGCGGCAGTTTATTGGCTACTCGATGTCCGTAAGGTCCAAGGACGGTGGACCCAGCCGTTCGCGATTTTCGGCTCAAACGCTATCTCGGCGTTCGTACTGTCCGAGATTCTGGCAATCTTCCTCTTAAAGCTCCGCATTCAATCCGGCGGAAGAATCTTGAACGGGCAGGCTTTCCTGTATCGCAGCTTCTTTTCCGGCATCCAGTCGAAGCCATTTGCCTCGCTGCTGTTCTCGCTGGCGTTCATGCTGGCGTGCTTCCTGCCGCTGTGGTGGATGTACCGCAAGCAAATCTTCGTGAGGATATAAAGCCGCCGTTTGCTCTTGCTATCCGATGCGCAACACGAAACTATCCTCTCGGATAGAGTGCAGGTCGTCTTCCAGCTCAATAGAGTGCACGTAAGTCGCTGAAAAATCGAACGCTCGATTGGGTGTCCCGAATTGGCACTCCTTGTGCTTTATCTCCTGGCGTGAGCGCAAACGGGGAATGCAAGCAATCCGCGCTGGCAGCCCTCTGAGAGCGAGACGGGCTCCGTGGTGAGGGCCCCAAAGAGAGGAGATCATGAAGCGTAATGCAATTGGAGCACTTTTGTTGATGGTGCTTGCAGTCGGAATGAGCGTGGCGGTCGCGCAATCCGCTCCAATGAAAGTTAGCGTGCCGTTCGAGTTTTGGGTGAATGGCAAGGTGCTGCCAGCCGGCCAGTATGAGGTCAGCCAAGTCGGCGACCGCGCGACCCTCATCGCTAACACGAATGACCGGTCAAAGATGCTCGGCCTGTTTATTCACTGCGAATCGCTGAAGATGCAAGAACCAAGGCTGGTCTTCCACAAGGTCGATGGCCACTACTTCCTGAGCCAGGTGTGGATGCAGCAGAGCGAGAACGGGCTGGAGGTCCCCCCCTCCCGTTTCGAGAAGGAGCTCAGGATGTACGCACAAGTGCCTGCGGGGGCAGAGACTGTAGTGATTGCGTTGCGGTAAACGCTAACCCAATTACGACGGTCGAGGTGAGGCCCGAAGCCAATAGGCTTCGGGTTTTACCGTTTTTATGCCCGCAACAATTCTTCTTCTCCTTCTGATGGACTTTTCCCTCCCGCCGACTAGAATGCTCAGTTCACCATTTTGTTGAGTGCTTCTGGAGGAAGCTCCATGATTGTTGGGGTTCCCTGTGAGACCTTTCCCGGGGAGAGGCGTGTTGCACTGGTACCAGCTGTGGTTCCCAACCTGAATAAGGCTGGTTTACAGGTCATGGTTGAGGCCGGTGCCGGCTTCGAAGCCGGGTATCCCGATTCCGAATACGAGAGCAAGGGCGCAAAAGTAGTCGCCGGCCGGAGCGAGCTCTTTCGTCAGGCCGACATCCTCGTGCAGGTGCTGTGCTATGGCTCAAATGATCGCACTGGCGAGGCCGACCTTCCGCTGATGCGACGTGGGCAGTTCCTGATCGGATTTCTGAGGCCTCTTGGAACCCAGGAGACGGTGCAGCGGATCGCGTCAACTGGCGTGACCTCGTTTGCCGTCGAACTCATGCCTCGCACCACGCGTGCGCAGAGCATGGACGCTCTATCCTCGATGGCGACGGCGTGCGGATATAAAGCCGTAGTGATCGCCGCTGACACGCTGCCGCGCATTTTCCCTATGCTCACCACTGCGGCCGGAACAATCACTCCCGCACGAGTGCTCGTGATCGGGGCTGGTGTTGCCGGGCTTCAGGCGATTGCGACAGCACGCCGCCTGGGCGCAGTCGTGTCCGCCTACGACGTGCGTCCGGCCGCGAAAGAGCAGGTACAGAGCCTCGGAGGTCGCTTCGTGGAGCTGCCTTTGGAAGTCACAGATGCGCAGGACGCGGGCGGTTACGCCAAGGCTCAAGACGAATCGTTCTACCAGCGGCAGCGTGAGCTGCTAGGCAAAGTCATTGCCGATAGCGATGTGGTCATCACGACCGCCGTCGTCCCTGGCAAGAATGCTCCCTTGCTGGTAACCAAGGAGATGGTTGCAGGAATGGCACCCGGGTCCGTGATTGTGGACATCGCTGCGGAGCGGGGCGGCAACTGCGAGCTGACGAAATGCGGCGAGAAGATCACTGTTGGCGGAGTGTCGATTATCGGCTGGATCAATCTCGCCAGCTCAGTGCCGTATCACGCCAGTCAGATGTACAGCCGGAATGTCACGAATTTCCTGCTTAATATGGTAAAGGACGGCAGAGTCAGCGTGAACATGAACGACGACATCGTTAGCAGCACCCTGGTGACCGAAGGCGGCGAGATTGTGAACCCGCGCATTCGCGAGTTCTTTGGTTTGCCGGCACTCGCGTCAGTGGGTTAATGCACCACGCAGTCGCGAGCTGCAAAGAACAGCATTTAGGAAAATTCGAATGAAAGTTGATCTGATAACCAGCCTCTACGTCTTCATGCTCGCGGCCTTTATTGGCTTCGAGGTGATCCGGCGGGTGTCGCCGCTGCTGCATACGCCGCTGATGTCGCTCACGAATGCTTTGGATGCCATTGCCGTGGTGGGCGCAATCATCATTGCCGGCGAGCGCAAAACGAATATGTCAACCATTCTCGGCACCATTGCCATCGTCGCCGCCACCAGCAACGTGGTCGGCGGCTTCATCATTACCGACCGCATGCTGAAGATGTTTAAGGCGAGCAAGGCTCCCAAACAATGATCGCCAGCGAACACCTCATTGAAATCACCTACCTCATTGCAACCGCCCTTTTCATCCTTTCGCTGAAATGGCTGAGTTCGCCCGCGACCGCGCGGCGCGGCGTATGGGCCGGCGAAATCGGAATGGTGCTGGCGATCGCCGGGACCCTCCTGCACCACGGCATTGTCGATTACAAGTGGATCGCCATTGCCCTGGTTTTGGGGGCGATCATCGGCGTGCCGCTCGGCAACGTCGCCATGACGGCAGTACCGCAACGGACGGCTTTGAGTCACGCCTTCGGTGCGCTGTGTGTCACTCTGGTCGGTACAGCGGAGTTTTACCTGCGAACGCCTGAGGTGCCACGCTTTACCATGTCGGTGCTTTCGCTTGAGGTAATCCTGGGCTCGCTGACGTTCACCGGCAGCCTAATGGCGGCGGGAAAGCTCCAGGAAGTCCTGCCACAGCGCCCCATCACTTACAAGGGCCAGAACGTCGTCAATTTGGGAATGTTGGCGGTAGCGATCATCATTGCGGTACTGCTGGTGCTCGACCCTGGTCGAACCGCACTCTACCCGGTGATGATTGCCATTTCGCTCGCGTTCGGGGTGATGCTTATCATCCCCATCGGCGGTGCCGACATGCCAACCGTAATCTCCCTGTTGAATTCTTACGCCGGACTCTCGGCGGCGGCTATGGGTTTCGTTCTGGACAGCAAGCTGCTGATCGTTGCTGGCGCGCTCGATGGCGCATCGGGCTTTATTCTCTCCGTCAATATGTCGAAGGCGATGAACCGCTCGTTTACTAACGTGCTGTTCGGAGCCTTTGGCCAGGTCCAAACAACGGCTGCCGCGACGCAAGAAGCACGCCCAGTGCGCAGCGCGACGGCGGAGGAGGCGGCAGCCATCCTTTCTGCGGCGAACCGCGTAGTCGTGGTTCCTGGATATGGTATGGCGGTCGCCCAGGCGCAGCACCGCGTGCGCGAGTTATACGACGCACTCACGAAGCGAGGCGTGGATGTGAAGTTTGGGATTCATCCAGTCGCAGGCCGAATGCCCGGACACATGAACGTGCTGCTGGCCGAAGCTGACATTCCTTACGACAAGCTGCTCGACATGGATGATGCCAACCCGGACTTTCCACAGACCGATGTGGCCCTGGTCATTGGCGCGAATGACGTAACCAATCCCGCTGCACGCAACGATGCGAGCAGCCCCATCCATGGCATGCCGATTCTTGACGTCGATAAGGCTCGAACCGTGATGGTCATCAAGCGCAGCATGAGCCCGGGGTTCGCCGGCATCGACAATCCGCTGTATTACCTCGATAACACACTTATGCTCTTTGGCGATGCCAAGGCCTTCGTAGGCGGAATCGTTCGCGAACTCAGCGGAGCATCGGCCGCACACGGATCGTAGTCGCAATAGCCGTTCGTGCGATGGGTTTCAACAACTCGACTGGATCGGCAGGTGATGCAACAGGGCCCAGGCACTCTCCGGGCCTCGTTGTGTTTGACTCTGGCGAGCAATCCGCAAGCGCTTTCTGCGATACTAGATGCAGGCGCGAAAACTCGCCTCCGGCCATGAAGGAAACCGCAGCAGATCCCAAGTCAATCAAAGTCAACCAGACCGCCGGTACCGGTATGGACATCGAGTGGAAGGACGGTCACCGCAGCAGCTATTCGTTTGTATTCCTGCGTGATGCCTGCCCCTGCGCGCTGTGCAATGAGGAGCGCGAGAAGGATGGCCGCCAACCAGGCGATCCGCTGAAGCCGGTCGTTGGTGCGCTGCCGATGTTCAAGGCGTTGGCAAAGCCGACCAAGGTTGAGCCTGTCGGGAAATACGCCATTCGCTTCGTATGGAACGACGGTCACGAGCACGGCATCTACTCCTGGGATTACCTGCGCGAGCATTGCCCGTGTGGGGAATGCAAGGCGCGGCGCGCAATGGAAGCTCCGGCTGTAGGCAAGGTGAATTGATTGCCAGAGAACATGAACGTATTCTCAGTCATCCTTCTCCGTGACCGCTGTGCCTCCGTGGTGAATAATCCGACTCGAGTATCCTGAACCTTGTCGTCCTATCTCCAACGACTCAACCCGCAGCAGCGCGAGGCCGTCGAGGCGGTGGACGGGCCAGTCCTGATCCTTGCCGGAGCCGGCAGCGGGAAGACCCGCGTCATCACGTATCGGATCGCGCACCTGATTGATCATGTCGGTGTGGCGCCCGACTCCATTCTTGCTGTCACTTTCACGAATAAGGCCGCATCTGAGATGGCCAGCCGCGTGGAGGCACTGGTTGGCACGCGAACGCTGGCGAAACCCCTGATCTCGACCTTCCACTCCTTCTGCGTGCGCGTTCTGCGCCGGGACATTGAAGCATTGCAGATCGGCGGCAAGGGATACCGCAAGGATTTCGTCATCTACGACGAGGCTGACCAGCAGAGTGTCGTCAAAGCAGCGATGCGCCGGCTCGGCATCGACGACAAGCAGCTCACGCCACGCAACGTGCTCGGGCGCATTTCCTGGGCGAAGAACCACATGCTCGACCCACAGGAGGTGTACCTGCAATCGGGAGATCCCAAGACCGAGCGTGTGGCGCACATCTACGAGATCTACCGGCAGGAGTTGATGAAGTCGAACGCGCTCGACTTCGACGATCTTCTGCTCTATACGCAGCGGCTGCTGAAAGCCTCGGCAGAGACCCGCGAGAAGTACAACCGCCGATATCGTTACATCCTGGTAGACGAGTATCAGGACACGAACAGACCGCAGTACGAGCTGATGCGGATGCTGGCTGGCAATGATCACAACGTCTGTGCCGTGGGCGACGAGGACCAGAGTATTTATTCCTGGCGCGGGGCGGATCTCCGCAACATTCTCGAGTTCGAGCAGGATTTTCCTGAAGCCCGAATTGTTCGTCTTGAGCAGAACTACCGCTCCACGCAGAACATCCTGCAAGCCGCCTCGGCCGTGGTCGCCCACAACGTTAAACGCAAGGGCAAGAACCTATGGACCGAGCGTCGCGGAGGCGCGAAGATCGGCTACTACGAGGCTCCCGACGGCGAAAACGAAGCGCTGTTTGCCGCCGACTACATTGCCAGGTATCTGCGAGAGGCGCAGGCGGACTCAGACGGGGCCCCGCCACGAGCAGCCGTGCTGTATCGCACGAATTCGCAGTCACGCCTGTTCGAAGAAGCCATGCGGCGCTATCAGATGAAGTACCACGTTGTGGGAGGCTTCAGCTTCTACGAGCGCGCCGAGATCAAGGACCTGATCTCGTACCTGAAGGTCATCCATAACCCGGACGACTCGATCGCGCTCCAACGCGTCATCAACACGCCACCCCGGGGCATCGGCAAGAATACGTTGGAGACGCTGGAGCGCATCGCGCTTGAAACCGGTGTTTCGCTGTGGCGCGCGATCGGGGAGGCTATGGGCGCTCAACTACTCCAGCCGCGCGCGTTGGCAGCGCTCAAGAACTTCAAGGAACTGATCGACGACGCGCGCGCCATGCACCTTGGCACGTTCCGCGAGCGAGTGGAGCAAACGTCAGCGGCGGATGAGTTGGGAGCGCCGCAGTCAGAACAACTCGAGGACCAGCACTCCATTGATTTTGCCCCTGAGATGTTCGATGACGTCGACGAGACCGAGTTCTCGCCCCAGTCGTTTGCCAATGGCAGTCCGAACCCGAGCGGCGCTGATGCGGAGCGCGTGGAAGGTTTTCGCGCACCGGGGGATCCCGCTTCTACTGCCGAGTTGCTGAAGTTTCTCATCGACCGCACCGGATACATCAGGCAACTCGAGGAA
>Ga0306920_100010975_pt1 | contig 12182 bp, 13 predicted proteins | sample flu12Cox44000170_FD_204666 | JGI IMG/M metagenome (GOLD analysis project Ga0306920, IMG submission 204666) | Lab enrichment of tropical soil microbial communities from Luquillo Experimental Forest, Puerto Rico - flux4day.12C.oxic.44.000.170 (v2)... | ecosystem: Environmental > Terrestrial >...
GGACATGCTGCTGACCAAGGAGAAGAAGGCGACCTTCCTCGGCGGCATCAACGGCATGATCGTCGGCCTGGTCGGCATCACCCCGGCGGCCGGCTACGTGAACGGCCTGGGCGCCATCGCGATCGGCTTCTTCGGGTCGGCCATCGTGTGGGTGGCCTGGAACTACCTGAGCAAGGTGCCGCCGTTCAGCAAAGTCGACGACGCGCTCGGCGTGGTGTACACGCACGGTATCGCCGGCCTGGCCGGTGGCCTGATGGTCGGCCTGTTCGCCGACCCGCACATGATCGTCTACCTGGGCCTGGGCAAGAACCCGGACGTCACCACCGCGGGGCTGTTCTACGGCCATCCGAAGCAGCTGCTCATCCAGGCCGGGGCGGCGCTGACCGTCATCGTGTGGGACGGGCTGGTCACCTTCCTCATCCTCCGGGGCCTGGGCCTGTTCATGAAGCTGCGCCTGCCGGACGCGGTGCTGGAGGTCGGCGACGTGGCGATCCACAACGAGGAGGTCTACCCCTCCGAGACGCTGACCCGGGTCGGCTCGGGCATAACGGCTCCGCCGCCGGCTCCCACGCCCGCGGACAAGCCGCAGAAGGTCCCGACCGACACCGGCTGATCCCGTTCGGCTCCTGGCTGGCCGTCCTCCGTCCTTCCAGCGGAGGCGGCCAGTCAGCCGGCGGCCGCTCGCCCGGGGAGGCGGGCCTCGATCCCGTCCAGCAGGCAGTCGAGGCCGAACTCGAACCTGGCATCCCTGGTGTCCGCCGCGTCGGGGTCTACGCCCAACTCGATCAGCGCGGCCATCTGCGGGTAACGGCCGGTGGCGCGGATCCGAGTGACGAAATCGTCCAGCATGGCGGCCCGCTCTTCATCGGTGACGCCCGCGAACTGCTGTTCCACGTAGCGCTCCCCGTTGGCCTCCTGCGCCTCGCGTAGCACGGCGCCGAGCGCGTAGGTGCCGACTGTGGTCACGATCGTCAGGGCGGTGATCTTGTCCAGGCCCAGCCCATCCAGCGACGCAAGCGCGCGCTCCACGTTCTGCAGCGCCTTCGGGCCCGTCGGCGGGCGGCCGCCGATGAAGTCCACCATCCACGGGTGCCGGTGAAGCGCCGCCCGGGTGCTGTGGGTCAGAGCCCGCAGGTCGGCCCGCCAGTCGCCGGACGGTTCCGGTGCCAGCTGCTCACCCTGGACAGTGTCGATCATCAGGTCGAGCAGCTCTTCCTTGGAAGCGACGTGCCAGTAGAGCGACATCGTGCCCGCGTTGAGCTCGCGGGCGATCCGCCGCATGCTGACCGCGTCCGGTCCCTCGGCGTCCGCCACCTTGATCGCCGTCCGCACGATCTCGTCGCGGGACAGCGCCGCGGCGCGCCGCGGAACGTGCCGGGCGCCCCGTTTCATGTCCTGCTCGACGTGCCGCCTCAGGCGGGCCGCGTGCCGGTCCTCAGGACGGAAGGCGAGGAAGGGTGCCCAGAGTTCCTCATCGTCCTCTGCCATCGTGGCTCCTTCCTGGCGCGCCGGGCCTTTCGGGCAGGTCCTGCGGTTGCTCGGGGCCCGTTGCTGACATTAGTGCCGCAGCTGCCATCAAGGCCGCACTGACGTCTGCGCCACGGCTGGTTCCCGCGTCGCCGCGGTTCTAAGTTGCGCCTCGTACATCGTACTGTTATCGTACATCGCACGAGAAGCAAGTACGCCGTACGAGAGGCGATCGGAGGGACGACATGGGGGAGATTCCCGCCATCGAGACGGAGCGGCTGACCAAGAGCTTCGGTTCGACCCAGGCCCTGTCCGGCCTGGACCTCACCGTGCAGCAAGGGGGGATCCTCGGACTGCTCGGCCCGAACGGGGCCGGGAAGACGACGGCGGTGCGGGTGCTGACGACCCTGCTGCGGCCGGATTCGGGGCAGGCCCGCGTCCTCGGGCTGGACGTGGTTCGTCAGGCCGCCGAGGTACGCCACCACATCGGCCTGACCGGCCAGTACGCGGCGCTGGACGATTACCTGACCGGCCGCGCCAACCTGATCATGATCGGCCAGCTCGGCCGGCTCGGCCGGTCACAGGCCCGCCGCCGGGCCGACGAGCTGCTCGGCCGCTTCGACCTCACGCAGGCCGCGGGACGCGCGGTCAAGACGTATTCCGGCGGCATGCGCCGACGCCTCGACCTGGCGGCCAGCCTGATCGGCGACCCCGAGGTGCTGTTCCTGGATGAGCCGACCACCGGGCTGGACCCGAACAGCCGGGCGGTCATGTGGGAGATCATCAGGGAGCTCGCCGCCGAGGGCGCGACGCTGCTGCTGACCACGCAGTACCTCGAAGAGGCGGACCAGCTCGCCAGCCAGGTCGCGGTCATCGACGCGGGCCGGGTGGTCGCGGAAGGAACCCCGGACCAGCTGAAGGGGAAGGTGGGCGAGGACCGCATCGCGGTCCAGCTGCCGCCCGGCAGCGATCTGGCCGCCGCGGTGGCGGTGGTGCAGGCCCAGACGACCGGGCTGGTCGACGCCGACCCGGCGCGGTGGCTGGTCACGGCGCCGATGCCGGGGCGCGACGGCGTCACAACCGACGTCGTGCGGGCCCTGGACGCGGCCGGGGTCCGGGTCACGGACGTGACCCTGCGCCGCCCGTCCCTCGACGACGTGTTCATGATCCTGACCGGGCACCGGGCCGCGCCCGAGTCCGCGCGGGCCGACAGCGACGCGGACCTGGCAGCAGCGACCGAGCAAGGAGGTGCGGCGGCATGACCGCAGCCACGATTTCCCATGCGCCACGCCGGCCGGCTTCCCGGCGCGGCAACCTGCGCTGGCTTGTCAGCGATGTCGCGGTGCTGGCCAAGCGCAGCCTGGCCCGGATCGCGCGGGAGCCGGAAACCCTGATGGATGTCACCATCCAGCCGATTCTCTTCGTGCTCCTGTTCGCCTTCGTGTTCGGCGGGGCCATCCCCCTGCCCGGCGGGGGCAACTACCACGAGTACCTGATCGGCGGGATGCTCGCCATGGGGCTGGCCGCGACCGCGCCGGGCACGGCGGTCGCCCTGGTCACCGACATGAGCAGCGGGCTCATCGACCGGTTCCGCTCGCTGCCCACCTCACGGTCGGCCGTCCTGGCCGGGCGCACCATCGCCGACCTGGTGACCCAGGTGATCGGCACCGCCGTGGTCGCCGCGGTGGGGCTGGCCATCGGCTGGCGGATCCATTCCTCGGTCGGCGACGCCGCGGCCGCGTTCGGCCTGGCGCTGCTGTTCGGCTACGCCTTCACCTGGGTCGGCGCCTGGCTGGGCATGATGCTCCGCAGCCCGGAAGCGGCCCAGCAGATGGGATTCGTGCTGTTCCTGCCGCTCACGTTTGTCTCGAATGCCTTCGTCCCCACCCAGGGGATGCCCGGCTGGCTGCAGCCGATCGCGGAATGGAACCCGATGAGCGCGCTGGCCGCCGCCGCCCGCAGCCTGTTCGGCAACCCCAACCCCGCGGCCTCGGTGCAGGCGTGGCCGATGCAGCATCCCGAGCTGGCCGTCCTGGGATGGTCGGCGGTCCTGCTGGCGGTCTTCGCCCCGCTCGCGGTGCGCCTGTACCGGCGGAAGTCGGCGGGCTGAGAGGCCGGCCTGGCCGGCGGGCCCGGCGGGGTACGGACACCCCGGCCCGGGTCCCGCCGCCAACTCCGGCCCGGGTCCCGCCGCCAACGTCGGCCGGGTCCTGACGCTAACTCCGGCCGGGTCCCACCGCCGAGGCTGATCTGTGACCGGCCGCGTTGTGGCCAGCCGGACCGATCGCGATGTATCGTGTCGGCGTGAACCAGCAGACACACGAGGAGATCGCCGCGGCCGCAGGCGCGCACCGTGAGCTCGGGCCCGGTTACGACGACGCCGTGGCCGAGGGCCTGGTCGAGCGGATCGGCGCGGAGGTCGACAAGCGGGTGGACGCCAGGCTGACGCAGCACGGCCTGCCGCCGCGGCGCCTCGCCCGCCCGTCATCGTCGGGAACGTTCTTCGGGCTCAGCTCGATGGTGATCGGCGGCATTACCAGCGTCTCCATCATGAATACCCATGCCGTCAACAGCGCGGCGGTCGTCGTCCTGATCTGGATCGTCATCGGGGTAATCAACCTCGCCTACGCCTGGGCCCGCAAGCGCTGAGCGCCACGCCACGCCCGCCGGCGCTGAGCGCCACGCCCTGCCGGCCTGCGCCGAGCGCCGGGCCCCGTCGACGCTGAGCGCCATCCCCCCGCAGGCGTGGCTCAGTGGCCGCGGAACGCCTCTTCCAGCCACCACGAGCCGCTCGCCGAGGTGACCTTCGCGTCGATGACCAGGGGGCGGTCGCGCGGCCCGGCCAGCCACTCCCGCACCGGCGCCAGGTCCGCCAGGCCACGCACGGTCACCCCGGCGCAGCCGAAACCGCGGCCGATGGCGGCGATGTCGGCGGGCGGGAACTTGACCGTGTCCAGCGGGTGCCGGTCCGGCCCGAAATGGTGCACCTCGGCCCCGTAGGCCTCGTCGTCGTAGATCACGATCACCATCGCCAGCCCCAGCCGGACCACGGTCTCCAGCTCGCTGATCCCCATCAGCGCGCCGCCGTCACCGAGCGCCGCGACCGGCAGCCGGCCGGGCTGGGCCAGGGCGGCGCCGATCGCCGAGGCCAGGCCGAGGCCGATCGACTGGTACGCCTGGGTGAAGCAGAACGCACTGGCGTCCGGCACCGACAGGAACATGCTCGGGTAGCCCATGAAGTTGCCCGAGTCGACGGCGACCATCCGCTCCTCGGGCAGCAGGTCGTCCAAGGCGATCGTGAGCGTGCGCGGGTCGATCCGCGCCCGGCTGTCCCCGCCCGCGCCTGAGTTGCCGCCGCCTGGCCCGGTGCTGTCTGTTCCCGTTTCGTTCCCGTCCGCCCCGCCGGTTCCCTCGTCGGCGTACGGGACATCACGCCAGCGGCCCTCGCGCCCGATCCGCTCCCGCAGTTCGGCGGACCGGTAGCCGCCGGTCGTCCGCCCGGCCAGTTCCGCCAGCACCGCCCGGCACGTCTGCGCGACGTCGCCCAGCACGGCCAGGTCGACCGGCCGGTGCGCGCCGATCGCGGACACCTCGTCGTCCACCTGCGCGACCGTGGTGCCCGGCCCGATGAGCCGGCCGTGGCGCATCGTCCACATGTTGAGCGAGCATCCCCAGCCGACGATCAGGTCGGCCGCGCCGATCAGCTCGGCCGCGAGCGGCGTGGCGAAGCCGCCGCTCACGTCGAGATCCCAGGGATTCCCACGGAACAGGCCCTTGGCCGCGGCCGACGTGGCGAGCAGCGCCCCGCACGCGTCGGCCAGCCGCTGCAGGCCGGCCCCGGCGTTCGCCACCCGGGCGCCACGTCCGGCGACGAACACCGGCCGCCGCGCGGCGGTCAGCGCGCCGGCCAGCTCGGTCACCGCCTCCCGCGAGGGCGGGCAGGGCAGCACCGGCGGCGACGGCGCAATCACCGGCGCGTCACACCGTGCCGCCTGGACGTCGAGCGGCATCGCCAGCACCACCGTCCGGCGCTGACCCTGCGCGGTCCGGTAGGCGCGCACGACGTCGGCGACGGCCGAGCCGGGGGAGTGCAGCCGGTCGGCCTGCGCTCCGACCGAGGTGGCGAGCGTGGCCACGTCGATCCGGAAGTTGGACCGGACGGCCGCCCCGGCCACGTCCGCCGCGAGCACGAGCAGGGGCGTGCGGCTCTTGGCCGCCTCGGTGATGCCGGTCATCGCGTTGGTCAGCCCGGGCCCCTGATGGACCGATAGCAGGCCCACCTCGCCGGTGGCCCGGGCCCAGCCGTCGGCCATGCAGGCGGCGCCCCCTTCGTGGCGGGCGGCGACGAACCGCGCGCCGTTGGCGATGAGGGCGTTGGTCACGTGGAAGTTGCCGCTGCCCACCACGCCGAAGACGGTCGTGGCGCCGAGGCGGGTGAGCACCGCCCCGGCCGCCTCGCTGACCAGCATCAGGCCCGCCCGCTCAGGCCCGCTCCACCAGCGCGAGCGCCCGGCAAGGGCTGCCCGAGCCACCGGTGATCGGCAGCGGTGTCACGATGAGCACCGCGCCCTGCGGGGGGAGCAGAGCCACGTTCTGCAGCTGGGTGAGCCCGTATTTGCCGGCCCCGAGCAGCGACGAGTGACAGGGGAACGGCGGCTCGAACGCGTAGGCCGCCCCGGCGTCGGTGCCGACGGTCTCCACCCCGAACCCCATCACCGGCGCCTCCTCCGCGAGCCACCGGGCGCACGCGACCGAGACCCCCGGGGTGTGGGGGCCGGTCTCGTTCGCGTTCAGGAAGCGTCCCTGGTCGTCCGAACGGGCGTCCCAGCCGGTCCGGTACAGCAGCCAGCCGCCATCGGGCAGCGCGCCGTGCTGGCTCTCCCACTCCTCGATGTGGTCCACCTCCAGCAGGAAGTCGGGGTCGGCGGTGGCCTCCGCGCTGAAGTCGAGCACCGCCGCTGGCGCGATCAGCCTGGGCAGCGGCACCTGCGATACGTCCTGGCCGTCGCGCCCGGTCACCCAGTGCACCGGCGCGTCGAAGTGGGTGCCGGTGTGCTCGCCGGTGGAGATGTCGTTCCAGTACCAGGCGGGGCCGCGTTCGTCATAGCGGCTGATCTCGTGCAGGGCGAACGAGACCGTATTGCCGAACGGTTCCGGCAGCTTGATCACCGGAGTGGACGATGAGAGCGGCGCGGTGAGATCGATGACGTCGACCGTGGTGCTGCGGATCGCCTCGGTGAGGGCACTGAGCACGGACATGAGGACTCCTGTGCTGGTCTGCGGCCGTAAGCCGGACGTGGCCGGGGAGTGGCGCCGGCCCTGCCGTTCTATCACCCGCCGCGCCCACGGGTCGCGGCGCTCGCATGACCCGTATCCCGCGGTGCCCCGGATCACAGGCTGGCGACGGCGGGGATCACCTCGCTGCCGATGATCTCCAGCGGGGTCACGTCCCAGACGTTCGCCACCGCGCCGATCGCGGCCTGGAACCCCATCTCCGCCAGCCCGCCCAGCTGGTCGACGATCTCGCCGGCCTTCTCCCCCTTCTCCCCGACGTCGAAGATGAAATAGCAGGTCTTGAGGATGTCGTCGTAGTCGCGGCCCTCGGCCTCGCAGTGGGCGCGCAACACGTCGAGCTTGCGGGGCAGCTCGGGGCTGGGGAACAGGTTGCAGGCTTGGGCGTAGCGGGCCACGAACCGCAGTGTCTTGCGCTCGCCCGAACCTCCGATGAGGATCGGCGGGTGCGGCCTGGACAGGGCCTGCGGCGAGTTGATCGGCCGTTCCAGCTGGTAGTGCCCGCCGTGGTACGGGCTCTGGTCACCGCGCCACATCTGCAGGCAGATCTGGAGCGTCTCCTCCAGCCGCTCGAACCGCTCGACGACCGGCGGGAAGGGGATCCCGAGCCCCCGGGATTCCTCCTCGTTCCAGGCCGCCCCGATTCCGAGCCAGGCCCGGCCGGCCGACAGCACATCCAGCGTGGTCACGATCTTCGCGAGGATCCCGGGGTGGCGGTAGACGGTGCCGGTCACCAGCGTGAGCAGCTTGATCCGTGAGGTGCACCCGGCGAAGTATCCCAGGGTGGTGTAGGCCTCGAGCATCTCCCGTTCCGGCGGCCCGATCACCCCGATCTGGAAGAAGTGGTCCATCACCGCGAGGAACTCGAAACCGGCGTCGTCGGCCGTGCGGGCCACCGCCGCCAGGTCCGCGCCGAGCCGGGGCGGGCCGCCCGGCCAGGTGAAGTCAGGGATCTGCAGGCCGATCTTCACACCACCACCTCCATCGCTGAGGCTCTCACACCGGTGGCGGCCGCAGCGGGCCGGCACCGGGCCGGTGAGCCGGTTCGCTGTCAGCGATCCGGGCCGGCGGGCGGCCGGGCCCGTGGCCTGGGTGGCCGCTGGCCAGGCGCGATGCCCGGCCAGCGGGGCACCATCGAGGGCCTCCCGCCCCAGCGGGAGCGGCAAGTCACCGCGCCGGGTCACGCACAATGGGTAGATGAGGGGACCCGTGCCGAAGGCCCGGACGCTGGTGACCGATGACGGCGTGCCGATCGAATCCGCGCACCTGCCGGGCGACCGTGAGCTGGCGATCGTCATGGCCCACGGCTTTACCTTGTCGTGGTCGCGCCCTTACGTCTGGCGCGTGGCCACGTGGCTGAACGGGCATGGTGGCGTGGTCACCTTCGACTTCCGCGGGCACGGCCGGTCCGGCGGAATGTCCACCATGGGTGACCGCGAGATCCGCGACCTGGATGTGGCCGTGGCTTACGCGCGCGAGCTGGGCTACCAGCGGGTCGCGGCGGTCGGCTTCTCGATGGGCGCCTCGGTCGTGGTGCGGTACGCGGGCCTGGTCGGTGGCCTGGACGCGGCCGTCTCGGTGAGCGGGCCAGGACGCTGGTACTACCGGGGCACCATGCACATGCGCCGGGTGCACTGGGCGGTGGAGCGCCGGGCGGGCCGGCTCATCACCCGGACCTGGCTGAAGACCCGGGTGAGCCCCAACGGCTGGAACCCCGTGCCGGTCTCCCCGGCGGAGGCGGCGGCGAAGGTGGCGCCGACGCCTTTCCTGATCGTCCACGGCGACCAGGACGAGTTCTTCCCGGTGGAGCACGCCCGTCAGCTCTACGAGGCGGCCCGCGACCCGAAGGAACTGTGGGTCGTCCCCGGGTTCGGCCATGCCGAAAGGGGCATGGACAAGGCGCTCATCGACCGGGTCGGCCACTGGATACACCAGGCGGTAAATCCCCCGGAAGTGCTGACAACCGAGTCGGCGGCCGGCGAGCAGACGTCATCAGAGCCGGCCGGCTGCGCCGACTCGGCTTAGCGGCCGCGTCATCGTGCGACCAGGCGGTCGGCGAGCAGGAGGGCGCCGATGATGAACATCGCGGCGCCCGAAACGCGGGTGACGGCGCGGGCCGCGGCCGGCCGGGCGTGCAGAGTCTTCCGGGCGACCGACCCCAGGCAGAGGTAGAAGGTCCCGCAGCTGAGCATGAAGACCACGCCGAGCACGGCGAGCTGGACGGCGAGCGGCCAGCGCCCGTGCGGGCTGGTGAACTGCGGGAGCAGGGCGAGGAAGAGCAGCAGGCCCTTGGGGTTGAGCGCACTGACGCCGGCGCCCCTCAGGAGCGTGGCCTGGCTGGTGCGGGCCGGGGCGCTCTCGCTCGCTGGAGCGCCATTGCTGGTGGTGTCCGGCCCGGAGGGCCGGGCTAGGGTCGTTGCCCCATGCCACATGAGGTAGAGGCCGCCGACGATGGTGAGCGCGCCGAGCAGGGCCGGGGACCGGGCGACGAGGGCCCCGACACCGGCCGCAACAACGATGGTCATGGCGGCGTAGCCGAGCACGATGCCGCCGACCGCCGGAACCACCGAGTGACCCCGGAGCCCGGCACCGATCGTGTAGGCCCAGTCCGCGCCCGGGACCATGATGAGCAGCGAGGAAACCACCCAGAAGGCGGCTATGGAGCTGGCGGCCATGGAAAGTTCTCCCTCAGAAACCGCTTCTAAGGGAAAACTATCCTCATTTGGCCGGAAAATGTTCCTAAGTGTTGCCGCTCTACCGCTGAGTAGTGGAAGAATCAACGGTGTGGACGTCATCGACCGCAAAATCCTTGCCGCGCTCCAGGAGGACGGGCGCCTGACCGTCACCGAGCTGGCGGCCCGCGTCGGCCTGAGCGTCTCCCCGTGCCACCGCCGGCTGCGGGAACTGGAACGGAGCGGCGCGATCCGCGGCTACCGGGCCGTGGTGGACGCCGCCGCGGTCGGTCTCACCTTCGAGGCCGTCGTCTTCGCGACCCTGCGCCAGGCGGACCACGACACCATCTCGACCTTCGAGCAGGCGGCCGCGGACATCCCGTACATCCTGCAGGTGCAGCGGCTGTTCGGTGACCCGGACTATCTGCTGCGCATCGTCAGCGCCGACCTGGCTGCTTTCCAGCGGCTCTATGACGACAAGCTGAGCTCCCTGCCGGGGGTGCAGCGGCTGACGTCGACGCTCGTGATGAAGCACGTGGTGACCGACCGTCCGCTGCCCGCCTAGCCCCCGACGTACGCCTGCGGCGCCCTCCGCCCGCGACGGCCACGCCGAGCGGTCGCAGGCACAATCCCCGACGTCGATTGTCCGTGGTCGCGCGTACCGTGCCTGACATGGCTATCGCACGCTTCCCCAGCTTCGTCATCGACTGTCCCGATCCGGGCGCTCTCGCGACGTTCTACGGCGCGATGCTGGATTGGAAGACTGACATCTCCTCTGACTGGGCTGAGATCCGCGGGGAGAACGGTCAGTGCATCTCCTTCCAGCAGGTGGAGGCCTACACCCCGCCCCGGTGGCCAGCCCAGGAGGTGCCGCAGCAGATGCACCTCGACGTGATCGTCGACGACCTCGACGCCGCCGAGGCGGCCGTGCTCGATCTCGGCGCGACCAAACACGAGCACCAGCCCGGTACCTCCTTCCGGGTGTTCCTCGACCCGGCCGGGCACCCGTTCTGTCTCTGCGTGGACTGACCCGGGCGGCCGGTGAGCCACACCACCCGGTCCTTACCTGCGTGGTCACCTTCTGCCGTGAGTGCGGATGCTCTGGCACGCGCCGCGGCGCTGCTGGTCAGGAGTGGCCGGCCCGATTGCGTCCAGGCAGGGTTTGCGCGGGCGCCGGGCGCTGCACGTCGCGGAAGACCAGCCACCGCATGGCGGCGTACATGTACAGGGCCTCGCATGCGCCAGCGGCGATCCGGGCGAGCCGGTAGTCGAGGCCGAGGGCGGCCAGGCCGTCGCCGACGCCGAGGATCCAGGCCAGGTAGTTCACGATGACCACGGCCGTATACACGGCAACCTGCGGGCCGAAGGCCCCATGAGAGCGGAAATTCAAAGTGCGGTTGAGCAGGTAGCTCAGGCCGAAGGCAGTGATGTAGGCCACGGTGATGCTCACCGGCAGCGGCCAGTGCAGCCCGCCGTGCAAAGCGGTCAGCAACCCCAGGTCGACGGCGAAGGTACAGCTGTTGATGACCGCGAACCCGAGCAAACTCGGGGGGACGATCTCGGCCAGGCCGAACGGGAGCCTGCGCACGATGGCGGCCATGGCGGCGGTGAACCGCTCCCCACGGGCGTCCGCGTGCCGGGCGCGCACCGGCTCTGCCCGCGACATGGGCGCAAGCTTTGCACTCCCAGGTGACCGGGAGGCGACCTATCGCGGCCAGGCCAGCGAACGAGCTTCGGCATCTGAGTGGGCATCCAACGGGCGCGCAGAGGCGGCGGCCACCCGGCAGGCAACGCCGCGGCGGTGTCAGACTTCGGGGATGGCGGCTGAACGTCCGCGCCGCGTGCAGGTGCGGCCCTTTCCCTCCAACCGGAGGCTAGTCACCGCGGCCATGCGCGCCGGCCGGCGAAAGATGCCCATGTATGGGCTGGTCGATGTGGACGTAACCACGGCGAACCGGCTCCTCGCCAGCCACAATCCGCCCGGCTCGCTGACCGCTTTCGTGGTGGCCAGCGTGGCCCGCGCCGCCGCCGCCCACCCGGAGGTCCATGCCTACCGCAACTGGCGGGGGCAACTGGTGACCCACCATCACGTCGATGTGGCCACGATGGTCGAGATCTCGACCCGGCAAGGCCCCTTTGCCATTCCCCACCTCCTGCGCGACGCTGACATCCGCACAGTGCCTGAGCTCACAGCCGAGCTACGCCGCGTCAAGCGCGAGCCACGGACGAGCAGCAGCGGCAAGTGGCTGGAGCGGACCGCGCCAGCCGCGACCCGGATCCCGGGCACGATACCGGCGATGTATGGCGTGATGGCGAGATCGGTCACCGCCCGGCAGCGCATCGGCACGGTCGCCGTGACGGCAGTGGGCATGTTCGCCGGAGGCGGCGGCTTTGGCATCACGCCCCTGACCTTGATGTCCCTCGAGGTGATCGTCGGCGGGATGACCCAGCGCCCGCGCATCGTCGACGGCCAGGTCGCGATCCGGGACGTACTCGATCTCACCCTGGCGATCGACCACAACGTGGTCGACGGGGCACCCGCAGCCCGCTTCGCCGCCGAGTTCCGGGAACTCCTCGAGAGCGCCGCCGTGATCTCGCCACCCAACTGACCCGCTGCGACCCGCCCCCATCCAATGAGCTACCGAGCTCAGGCGCGCCGATGTCCAGATCGTGCGCAGCAACGCCTTGAACCCGGCGGCCTGCGCTATCTGAGGGTTATGCGCCGGGTGTTCGAACACCGAAGCAGGCGGT
>Ga0306920_100010977_pt1 | contig 12181 bp, 7 predicted proteins | sample flu12Cox44000170_FD_204666 | JGI IMG/M metagenome (GOLD analysis project Ga0306920, IMG submission 204666) | Lab enrichment of tropical soil microbial communities from Luquillo Experimental Forest, Puerto Rico - flux4day.12C.oxic.44.000.170 (v2)... | ecosystem: Environmental > Terrestrial >...
CCGGAAAGCGATACGGATCAGAGAAACGCGAAACTGATGGCCATCTCGCAGACTGATGCGACCCTAGCTCAGCTCACTGCCCATGAGCCCGTCGGCAGAGTGGTGATTCACATCGAGGCCGATGTTAAACGTTGGAAGAACACCAATGCGGATATCGCGGTTCACGATGGTGACGTACTCCTCATTCCGAAAAACCCGAACACTATTATGGTTACCGGCCAGGTGTTCAATCCGACGGCGATTAGCCATCAGTCAAGCCACTCGGCCAATTGGTATTTAAGCCAGGCAGGTGGTTTGACACCTTTGGCGGACAAAAAATCCGTATTCGTGATCCGTGGCGATGGCTCAGTGATCTCGGCCAAGAGCGGCGGTTGGTGGGCGGGCGATCCCCTGGCAGGCACACTGCGGCCAGGAGACACAGTCGTCGTACCCGAAAAGGTGCCGAAGATTGGTGGAGCTAACACCTGGACGATGGTAATGCAGGCGGCCCAAGTAGCTACTGCCATCACCTTGGCTGTGGCGTATTTGCACCCGTGATGCGGCGGTTGTCCAGATCCGTGTGCGTGCTGGCGTCGGGACTGGCTTGGGTGGCTGCGACAGCTGCACAGGAACTGGCTGAGCAAAAAGAAGCGATGAACCAAACTGCGCAAACGGAGAACAGGAAGGCCAGCGCCCCGGCGGAGAGCCGTGTATCCCGATTGTTGCTGGATTTCGTTGACGACCAACAAGAGTTGTGGACCAGCCCGAAGAGGGTGCGCTTTGAAGACACCGCCTGGCTCATTCCTCTCAGCGGTTTCGCGGCTGGGCTTTTCGTTACCGACTCAGACGTGAGCCGCCATTTGTCGCACGACCCCAAGACAATCGGGCACTACAACACGCTATCCAACGCCGGTGTTGCTGGCCTGGTTGGTGGAGCCGGCAGTATGTGGTTACTGAGCCACTACAATCACAAAGAGCATTGGCAAGAGACGGGATTTCTGTCTGGCCAGGCCGCTGTTCATAGTTTGCTGATGACCGAAGTGTTCAAGTATTCCCTCCGGCGTGAGCGGCCCGACCAGGGCGACGGCTCTGGCCAGTTTTTCCAACCCGGAGGCACATCGTTTCCTTCGGCCCATTCCGCGGTGGCATGGTCTGTGGCCAGCGTGATCGCGCATGAGTATCACGGGCCGCTAACCAAGATTCTCGCTTACGGTGCTGCGGGCTTAGTAAGCTATTGGCGGATCCGCGCGGAAAAGCACTTTCCATCAGACGTACTCATGGGCTCCTTGCTCGGTCAATTGGCCGCGCATCAGGTTTACAGCAAACATCACGACGTGGAATTGGGCGGGGACGAGTGGAATAGTCCTGCGGAACTTTTCTACGAAGATGGCCGTGCCAGGCCAGGATTCATCGGATCCCCGTACATTCCTTTGGACAGTTGGATCTATCCAGTTTTTGAACGCCTAGCCGGTATGGGATTGGTGGACACCGCCTTTGCCGGAATGCGTCCGTGGACGCGACTGGCATGTGCACAGATGGTTTCTGACGCTCAGGGGCGCGCGGAGCAATCCGGACTGGTCGCGAGCGATCTGCTCAATGAACTCCAAGACGAGTTTCGTCCCGAACTTGGCGGAGGCGCGGACCATGGGGAAACCATGGCCCGACTTGAGTCTGTTTACACCCGCGGCGCACACAGCTCCGGCATGCCGTTGACCGATGGCTTCAACTTCGCCCAGACCCAAATTAACGACTTCGGGCGACCATACGGCCAGGGCTGGAACTCCATCACCGGCTTTTCCTTCTACTCGACGTCCGGTCCTTGGAGTGGCTACGTCCGCGGTGAGGTGCAAACGGCACCGGCGACGCCGGCCTTGCCGTTGTCTGCACGGCAGTTTGTGACCGGCGTGAACGGCTTGCCCGAGGTAGCTCCTGGCACCTCTGAGCCCTCTGTGCGGCAGTTTCAATTGCTAGAAGCCTACGTGGGTCTGACCGTCGCGAACTGGCAAATCAGCTTCGGCAGGCAGAGCCTCGATTGGGGGCCAGGCGACGGCGGTTCGTTGATGTTCAGCAATAACGCCCGTCCCATCGACATGTTTCGGATCAATCGGGTGACGCCGCTGCACATTCCGCTGGTATCGCGCTTTCTCGGTCCGTTTCGGGCGGAATTGTTTTTCGGGGAACTTACAGGACACCATTTTGCGGGCAATCCGGACTACTCGGTCGCTGGCAGTTTCGCTAGTCCGCTCGCAGACCAGCCTTACATTTACGGGGGACGCTTCAGCTTCAAACCCACGCGGAACTTCGAGTTCGGTTTTTCCTTTACAACGATCTTCGGAGGTCCGGGTGTGCCTTTGACTCTTGGCACTTTTAAACACAGTGTTTTTGGCTTTGGTACGAACGGCCCCCCTGGTTCGCCACAGGATCCGGGCGACCGGCGTTCTGGCATCGATTGGACATACCGGCTGCCGTTGATGCGCAACTGGGTAACTTTTTATGGGGATGCGTTTGCCGACGATCAAATTTCACCTATTGCTTATTGGGACCGGTCGGCGATCCGAGGCGGTTTGTACTTCTCTCATTTGCCGAAACTGCCGAAACTCGATTTTCGCCTGGAAGGTGTCTATACGGATGTACCTGCTGGCGGGGCCATATGCTGCGGTTTCTTCTATCGAAACCTCCGGTTTCGAGACGGTTACACCAACGACGGATTCCTTCTAGGTAGCTGGATCGGACGCGATGGTCAGGGCGCACAAGCTTGGACGAATTATTGGTTCAATGCGAAAAACCGCCTCCAGTTCTATTTCCGCCACCAAAAGGTCAGCCAGCAATTCGGAGAAGGCTTTGTCGGCCAGGCTCCTGCGGGTGGTTCGTTAACGGATGTGGGCACGCGTGTTGACTACTGGTTCCCGCAGGGCGTCGGGCTTGCCGGTACGGTGCAATACGAGCGCTGGCTCTTCCCGGTTATTCAACCCGGACCGGAAAGAAATATTGGCGTCTCGCTCGCAATCCAGTTTCAGCCGCGAAAAATCTGGAAACCCTCGCTGCATCGCATATTGGCAGGCCCTACAGACACGGGAGACATGAATTGAGTTCGCTCGAGAGAACGCCGGCGCGAGAACGGGCCGCTCAACAGGCGGAGAACCGTGCGCGGTATACGTCCCTGCTTATGGATTCGGTGGAGGCACCACAAAGCTTTCTGTCCTACTTGCGCTTGTGCTGGGAACACCGCAACTTCCTGTTCCGTGTGGGAGTGCGTACCCTGCTCGTCAGCACTCTCATTGCCTTCCTGATTCCCGCACGATACGAATCCGCGACTGAGCTCATGCCGCCGGACGGCCAGTCGGGCGCTGGGCTCGCCATGCTTGCGGCGCTGACCGGGCGCGGCAGTACCGTTGGAGGACTAGGCGGCCTTAGCGGGTTTGCCGGTGATTTGCTGGGGATCAAGAATTCCAGCGGCCTTTTCGTTGGCATTATCGGTAGCCAGACCGTACAAGATCGCCTCATCAACGAATTCCAGCTTCAAAAGGTATATCGCGATTCCAAAGTGGAAGATGCCAGAAAAGACCTCGCCGAGCATACCGCTGTGACCGAAGACCGCAAGAGTGGAATTATAACGATCGTGGTGACGGACCACGACCCGAAACGCGCCGCGGCGATGGCTAGGGCGTATGTCGACGAATTGGACCGCCTGGTTGCGCAAGTCAGCACTTCTTCTGCGCGGCGCGAGCGGATCTTCCTTGAAGAACGCTTGCAGAAGGTAAAAACGGATCTGGACTCCGCGGCGAGGAATTTCAGCGATTTTGCCAGTAAGAACACGGCGATCGACATCCCGGCCCAGGGAAGGGCGATGGTAGAGGCGGCGGCCATGCTGCAAGGCCAACTCATCGCGGCACAGTCGGAAGTGAGTGGGTTACGGCAGATTTATACCGATCACAATGTGCGTGTGCGCGCCGCAGAAGCGCGCATAAATGAACTGCAGCAAAAGCTGAATGAAATAGGCGGCGCAGGAAGTCAGAATGATCTCAAGCGCGAGAACTCCTTGTATCCCTCCATCCGGAAATTGCCGTTGTTAGGCGTGACCTACGCGGATTTGTATCGCCAGACGAAGATCCAGGAGACGGTGTACGAGTTGCTGACTCAGCAGTACGAATTGGCGAAAGTGCAAGAGGCCAAAGAGATTCCAACAGTCAAAGTACTCGATCCAGCCATTGTGCCAACGAAGAGGTCGTTCCCTCCTCGTTCTCTGATCATGGCTCTGGGAACGATGTTAGGAATAGTGCTGGCGATAGTTTGGATTGTGGGCAAATCGCGGTGGGATGCTGTGGATATCAACGACCAGAGAAAATTGTTTGCCGGCGAAGTCTTTACGACTTTGCAAGCACGCTTTTCGAAGTTTTCGCTTAACGGGGCTCACGCCGACGCGAACGGAGCCCGTCACGGGCTCTTTTCGAAGAAACCGAAAGCCGCAGGCGAAGACGATGAGGACAGCTCGCAAGCACGATGAGCTGTCTGTATGTAATTGATAATACAAGGGCTAGGTCACACATGCCTCTGTAAGCGACGGGGCGAAGCTGTGTGAGATGGGCCCGGCCGATAGCGGCCCGAACGTAAAAATAACCATGTATATAACGCCAGCCACAGCACTCAGCGCCGCAGGTGCGACAAGCGTGGAGCGAGAAGCGGGCATGCCGAAAGCCTATTGCGAGGCTCGTTGGTACGCTGCCTACACCAGCGCTCACCACGAGAAGCGTGTGGCGGAACAGCTCCGCCTACGCGGAGTGGAGTACTACCTTCCGCTGTACAGCTCGGTGCGACAGTGGAAGGACCGCCGGGTGACGCTGCAGCTGCCGTTGTTCCCTGGGTACGTCTTCGTGAGGTTGGCGCTGCGCGACCGCTTGCGAGTGCATCAGATTCCTGGACTGGCGCGGCTGGTGGGATTTAATGGGACACCTGCGTCACTGCCGGAGGAAGAAATGCAATCTCTGCGAACGGGACTTGAGAACGGGGTCTGTGGAGCGCCGCATCGGGTCTTGACCGCGGGCCGCAAGGTGCGAGTGAAGGATGGCCCGATGGCGGGATTGCAGGGAATCTTGAGGCGCTGGAAGAGCCGGGCTCGGCTGGTGGTGTCGCTGGAATTGATTCAACGGGCCATGGTTGTCGAGATAGACGAAGCAGATGTCGAACCGCTGTTCGGACTCCGCGAGCATAGCGAACCAGACCCTCATCAATAACTCACACTTGCAAATGACAAACGATCAAAAGGCCGGCGGCACTGAGTTTCTGACGGGGCATCTGTTTGCCCGAAATGCCGCATTCAATATAGTAGGAGAAGCAATCACTTTTTGCACCGCGGTCATTAGCGTCCCGTTGATTGTAAGAAGGCTTGGGACCGATGCGTTCGGCATTTTGTCGATCGCCTGGGTTGTGCTTGGTTACATGAGTCTGTTTGACCTCGGATTAGCCCGGGCCACAACTAAGTTCGTTGCGGAGTGCATTAGTACGAGCGAGGATCAAAAGATTCCTTCCTTGATCTGGACCTCGGTCAGTCTTCAATTCCTACTGGGTATAGTGAGCGGTGCCCTTTTGGCTGCGAATTCGCGTTTATTAGTGGAAAGAATCTTTAAGATACCTGCCCCATTGGCGGGCGAGGCAAGGACAGCTTTTCTATTCCTTGCCATAGCGGTGCCAATGGTGCTCGTTACCAATTCCCTGCGAGGGTCGCTCGAAGCGGTGCAACGATTCAATATAATTAACTACATCAAAATTCCTACCAATGTCCTGATGTTCTCGTCCCCACTCCTGCTGATTCCATTTAGTGGTCGGTTGTCTTCAATCGTTCTCTTGATGACGTTCTTCCGCCTTTTGGCGATGCTGGCCTTTCTGAACTTCTGCCGCCCGCTGCTTCGAAAGGCCAATCTTCGGCCCTCCGCCGCCATACATGTGCTTAAGCGACTGGTGAAATACGGCGGATGGGTCACCGTCTCGAACATAACCGGGCCGTTGCTGCTCTATGGCGACCGTTTTGCCATCGGCGCGTTCCTTTCAGTCACTGCACTTGCGTACTACACCGGAGCCGCAGACATGGTCAATCGAACGTTGGTCATCCCCGCCAGTCTGGGAACTACATTGTTTCCTGCTTTTAGCTCTTTGGAGGCTGCTGGTGCCAAGGAAAAGCTGGTGGACATCTATGGACGCACCTTGAAGTATTTGGTCGTCGTGATGGGTCCCGTGTTGCTTTTAGTCGCAGTTTTTTCGCGGGATATTCTTCAGGTTTGGCTCGGGCCGGTATTCGCTAGACAGAGCACAGCGACCTTGCAGATCCTAACGCTAGGCGTTTTCATCAATTCTTTTGGCATTTTTCCATACAGCCTCCTGCAAGGAGTGGGAAGGCCCGATGTCACCGCGATATTCCACCTGCTCGAACTGCCAATACATCTGGGTTTGCTTTGGCTGCTTGTCCCTCGGATGGGCATTGCCGGAGCGGCCATTGCCGTAACTGTGCGCCTTTTGATCGATGCCGCACTTATTTTTGCGGCCTGTCACTGGCTCGGATTTGCAGGCTTACGCGCTGTTCACAAGCGAGGCGTTACCAAGAGCATTCTCGCACTTATCTTGATCAGCGTCGCGATGTTCGCACCGTTTTCAGGCCAGAGCACATTTCTTTTCAGAGTTACACTGGCAAGCGCATCGCTTGTTTGCTACCTAGTTATTCAGTGGTATTGGGCCTTTGATGAGCGTGACCGGCAGTTCCTGTCAGCGACGAGTAAACGGTTTGGGGCGACCGTAAGAGGTCGCCAAAACATCGGAACCGAACGCTACGGCATTGTCCATCCGATACGAAGTTCTGAGAGTGAATGAATCAAAACATGGCCGCAAGACAAGTTCGTTCAATGCAGGGTTTTTCCCGTGATGCTAGTCGGTACGAATGTGTTATTCCCGATTACCAGCAGCATCCCGACAAATACAGTCGCACATGTATTCTGCTGGACTGGGTTGGTACCGGAAAACGGGTTTTGGAGTTGGGCTGTGCGACTGGTTACATGTCCCAGTACATGACCCAGAAGCGAAATTGCTCTGTCACCGGCGTCGAAATCGACAAAGCCGCCGGCGGCCGAGCGGCAAAATTCTGCCGTGAGGTGTTCGTACGGGACCTCAATCGTCAGAATTGGGTCGCGGGACTTCCCAAAGCGGGATTCGATGTCGTGTTGATGGGCGACGTTCTGGAGCATCTGGTCGATTCTCGTGAGTTGCTGGTTCAAGTTCGGGAGCTGCTCGATCCGGACGGGACTGTGGTCATTTGCGTGCCCAATGTCGTGCACTGGATAACCAGGCTAAAAGTCTTATTCGGCCGATTCGATTACGAGCCAGGTGGCACTTTGGATCACACGCACCTCCGCTTTTACACGGTGAAAACCGCTTGCCAGTTGATAGAGAGCGCGGGTTATCGAATCACTAAGTTTCATCCGGTATTCGGTGGAAGGCTGGGCGGACATGTCCGGCCTGTTTGGCGGTTGCTTTCGCATTGGTTCCCGGGGCTATTTGCTTTTCAACTCTTATACGAAGCGAGAGCGGAGACGCAAGAAAGGACTCAGAATCTCTAACGCGCCGTTGCCCTGGGCGCAGTGGCCTTGGCTTGTAAAGCCTGATCGTCACGATTCGGTCATTCGAGGTGCTGGTCAAACAGCTCTATGGCGGAAACCACATTAGCCGCGATATGGGACTCAAAGGTGGTTCGGCGTCTGGATTGGCTCGGTGGTGTGGTAGCAATAGCGCTATTCTGCCGACTGGCGCTGGAGGAGGATCTCGCTTGGGTTGGCTGGCTGGCCCTTGGCATCGCAGTCGTCTCTCTGACACAAGCTCGTTGGCCCTACGGAACAATTCTTGTACTCGTCGGAATGAGCGCGATGCCTCGGTTTTTCCTGGAAGTCTTTGGCTGGAAGGCGCGGCCAGAGCACTTTGCCGCGATCATTGTTTCGGTAGCCGTTGCTCTTTGGCTGCATTTTCACCAGCGTCCAGTGCGACTCGGCAAGCTGGACTATTGGATCTTGGCTTATGTGGCGATCAATTACCTGAGTTCCCTTGTCGGATCCCCCCAACCATCTTCCACCTTGAAGTGGGCGCTACAGAATAATCTCGCTGTGCTTCCTTACTTCCTAATACGCTTGACGGTGCAAGATCTGGAAACTCTTCGAAAAGCCTTTCGGATTCTACTGGGTGTGGGAGTCGCTGAATCGATCTACGGGATTCTCTGCTATGCCTCGCATCATGCTTTTGGTACCACGACCGGAATGGAGATTGGGGCGTATCTGGTGAACGTAGCTGCTCCTTTCGGTTCACTATATGAACCCAACCTGTTTGGGGCCTACACAGCATGCTGTGCGGTGCTGTTCTTGGCACTATATCTTGCGGAACGGCAGCAGCGTCTCAGCTATCTGATTGGTTTTCTTGTTGCTTCACTGGCTGCAGTCCTTAGCTTCTCTCGCGTCGCATTGTTTGCGCTGGTGTTAGTGGTTGGCTGGCTCTTCTGGAGGACTCGACAACTCTGGAAGCATGGCGGCGGGCGCAGCAAATCGGGCATTTTCGTTTTAGGGCTTGCGCTGATTATCGTTACTTTTGTCAGTGCAGGCGCCGTATTGCGTGAAAGATTTAGTGACCTCTATTATCTGGGTTTGACCGAGCAGACGACCATTTCGCGATTCATAGTGATTCTGCAGGCGCTCCAAGAGATTCCGAAGCACCCTCTCCTCGGTAGCGGCACGGCCAGCTTTAACCTCTCCTTTGATTGGGCGAACTATATTCCGGAATGGTCCAGTGACAAGACTTGGATCGCCAACGCGCCCCTTCGTATTCTGCACGATTGCGGTGCGCTCGGACTGACTGCACTCCTCGGCTTCCTCGTCGCGGTTTCGTGGAAGATTCGGCGAGCATGGGGGGGACGCGATCGGCCGGTTGCCATGCTCCTTGCGCTCGTAGCAGGAGCCCTGCTTTATGGCATTTCTTTCCAGGCTACAGACGGAACCATTTTAGCTTTCTGTTGGGTTCACCTGGGATTTCTCGCCACCGCCGCAAGCCTTCTGCCTCATGAGACGCTTTCTAATTAGTGCCCAGGCCCGCACCGTCTAAATCGTGGGAGCACTAGCTATTAAAAACGGACCCCAGAAATGAGTACTTTCGATCTAGCTATCGCATATCGAATCTGCCCTAAGCTGGCAGTCGCTGCTTCGACGCTCCCTTTCGGCGACGACAAGCTTCGGCTGTCTGAAGCCTGTCTCAGATCCCTTAAGGACTCGCTCGCAGGATTACGAGTTAAGACTTGGGTTCTTCTCGATGGTTGCCCACCGGAATATGGGAAGCTCTTCAAAAAATATTTCGACGAGCAGGAGGTGGTTCTGTTCGATCTGAACGGGATTGGGAACGAGCGAACATTTTGTAAGCAGATCGATATTCTCGTTGAGCAGCGGGATGCTGAAGTGGTCTATTTCGCTGAGGACGATTACTTTTACCTTCCAAATCAATTCACAACGATGATCAATTTTCTACTTGGGCACGAAGACGTAGACTTCGTTTCACCTTATGACCATCTGGACTGCTATATGTTGGAACTACACCGACAGCCCAAATGGTTAAGATTACATGGCGGCCGGCACTGGAGAACTGCCTCATCGACTTGTCTAACATTTCTCACTAGACGGGCGACACTCGAGAAAACGCAAAGTGTTTTCCGGAAATACAAGCGAAGAAGCTTTGACTGTAGCCTTTGGTTGAGCTTAACCAAACACCGGGTGTTTAGCCCTCTCTTTTTTTGTCGGCAGGTGTTTCGGGAGCCGTTTTTCTGCAGGATCATCATCAAGTCTTGGTTATACTGCTGGCGGCAGATTCTTTTTGGAAAGAGGCGGGCGTTGTGGGTCCCGATTCCGGGTATCGCCACGCATCTTGAGATTCATTCACTTTCCCCAAATATTGACTGGTCCGCGATGATTCGCCAAGGTATGGACTCAAAAATCTCGACGGCCTGCTAAGTCTCTCGGATTCGGACCAGCGGCGAAAGTACCAACGAGCTCAATTTAACTATCTAGGATCAGTCTTGTCCTTGGACTTGCCAAGAACAGTAATCCCGGGGAGAGTCATGAAATCTGCCGTCAAGCTTCTGACCGCGTTATTCGTCACGTTCCTTGCATCCCTTTCTTGCGATGCTCAGTGCACGAATGACATGAGCGCTTGCACGCAAGGGGTGCCGCGGTTCGTAAAGTTCTCGGGCACACTCAAGGCTGCCCTAAGTCCATCATCTCCAGGTGTTGTGGCACTTAGGTTCGTCATCTACGGTGATGCTACCGGCGGCAGCCCTCTGTGGCTGGAGGTGCAGAATGCCCAATTGGATCAACAAGGACACTATGAGGTGATGCTCGGAGCAGCCTCAAACGGGGGAATGCCGACAGAGCTGTTCAGCTCGGGAGAGCCACGCTGGTTGAGCGTTCAGGCATTGCTGCCGGGGGCAGAAGAACAGCCCAGGGTACTCATGGTCAGTGTGCCATACGCATTGGAAGCGGCGGACGCTCAGACTCTCGGCGGATTGCCAGCCTCTGCGTTCTTGAAGACTCGCTCGGCCGCCGCGATGGAAAAGACACCTGGCGTATACGTTCCGACTGGGACTATAGCACCGGCGGACGGAACTGGGGCCGTTGCGCCGGGTGCAAGTCCGGGAGCGAACGTTGCCGCAGCCGACGCTACCCCTTACACAATCCCGAAGTTCTCGACCGGTCGGTCTCTCGTGGACTCGCAGATAACAGACTCCGGAGGAGCCGTGAGCCTGGAGAACCTATCAAACATTTTGTTTGCTGATCGTTTCCCGGGCGGCGTTGCCGACGCCGTGGAAGCGTGTCCCGCATCAGGATGTGTTATTTATGCCTATTCGCCGAACGCGAATCGTAACTTGGGTACGATTGATCCCGGAACCAAAGCCATAACGATCTATTTAGGTCCATACACCTATACAGTCAAGCAGATCACCTTGCGCAAGGCCCTGAAGATCATCGGCATGGGCGCCTCGGGCGGAGTGAATGGGAGTGCAACTTGCACCGAGAAGTTGCCTTGCAACGGAACCACCCTGCAATCGACCAACGGAAATAGCCCCGTCTTTGTCATTCCACAAACCAACAACATACCGGCTACAAACGTCTTTCTTTCCGGCTTTCGCGTCTATGGTTCTCCCGGGAATACCAGCGAAGATGGCTTTCTCTTGGACACCAGCTCCGCCATAAATTCAGGTCTGTGGTATTCCACTTTCCATGACATTTACTTAGAGGGATTCGCGGGCATCGCCATACATGTAAAGGGGCGAGCCAACGATTTTCAGTCAGCAACTCAATGGGTTCTTTTCGACAACATCGTCGTATACCGTACTCGGGGAGGCGGAAACGCCTTAAGACTGGAAGGTGCCGTCTTTCAATTGCGCTTCCGGAATTGCGAGTTTGATGGGCAGGGGGTCGGTGATGGAACAAATATCTATATGGGAGGACGCGGCGGTGGCGTAAGCGGTTATCCCATCAGTATCGTATTTGAGGGTCTTGTATCGCAGATGGCCGCCAGCGCCGTGCAGATGGACGGGGTTGTCAATATTACGTTCTATGCGTCTCACCACGAATTGCTATGGGGAGGCTATCAGGTAGTGAACACAACCGGAATAGGGACGATGGGTTTGACAATAACGGATTCCTATTTTGCTGGCAATGTGGGGAGTAACGGCGGGGCTGGCTATGAGCTGAATATTGCGACAACTTTGGCGACGGGCGTCGTCTTCGCCCACAACCAAATGTTTGGCAATCCTGACTCGATCATCAAGGCCACGAACCTGGCCAGCGTGGCCTACCATGATAATCTCTATTTTTCGGGACTGTCTACACTCCCTCCGACTTCGGGCATCACTCCTCAAATGTCTCCGGCGACTTCTATCAATACCTTGGGAGTTCATACCGTCGGCCTGAATGCGTCGGTGACGCCGATTGGTACGATCCAGAGCCATCTGGGCCCCGGGGAGATGATCACATTCTTCACTATAGGAGGGCCGGTCACGTTTGGCTCTGGAGGGAACGTCGATTTAAGAGGGCTAGATTCGCTGACCGTGGACGGTACGATATCGTTCGTTAGGACTGACTTGGGAAGCCCACAATGGCAGGTGGTATCGCAATGGAGCCCTCGGAATTCG
>Ga0306920_100010978_pt1 | contig 12181 bp, 7 predicted proteins | sample flu12Cox44000170_FD_204666 | JGI IMG/M metagenome (GOLD analysis project Ga0306920, IMG submission 204666) | Lab enrichment of tropical soil microbial communities from Luquillo Experimental Forest, Puerto Rico - flux4day.12C.oxic.44.000.170 (v2)... | ecosystem: Environmental > Terrestrial >...
TGGCATGCGGACCCGGGTGTTGCAGGACCAGGACGGCCAGACGCTATCCACCCACTCGATCTCCGCGGGCCTGGACTACCCCGGGGTCGGCCCCGAGCACGCCTGGCTCGCCGCGAGCGGGCGGGCCAGCTACCGGGCCATTACCGACGCCCAGGCCATGGAGGCCTTCTCGGTGCTGTGCCGGACCGAGGGGATCATCCCGGCGCTGGAGTCCGCACACGCGCTGGCAGGCGCGCTGCAGGTGGGCAAGGAACTGGGCCCGGACGCGCTGCTGCTGGTGAACCTGTCCGGCCGCGGTGACAAGGATGTCGCCACGGCCTCGAAGTGGTTCGGGCACCTGAGCGCCGAGGCGCTCGACGCGGCGGTCAGCGAGTGACTGCCGTCGGCGCGGCGTTCACCAAGGCCGCGGGCGAGGAGCGGGCGGTACTCGTCGGGTATCTGCCGGCCGGTTTCCCCACCGTGGACGGGGCGATCGAGGCCGGCAGGGCGATGGCGGAGGCCGGCGCGGACGTGATCGAGATCGGCCTGCCATACACCGACCCACTGCTTGATGGCCCGGTCGTCCAGGCGGCCATGGACCGGGCGCTGGCCGGCGGGACCCGGCCCACCGATGTGCTGCACACCGTCGAGGCCGTGGCCGCCACCGGCGTGGCCGTGCTGATCATGACGTACTGGAACCCGGTCGAGCACTACGGCGTGGACGCCTTTGCCCGCGACCTGGCCGCGGCGGGCGGGTGCGGGCTCATCACCCCCGACCTGACGCCGGAGGAGGCCGGGCCCTGGCTGGACGCGGCCGCCACGCACGACCTCGACCGGGTGTTCCTGGTGGCGCCGAGTTCTACCCCGGAGCGCATCGAGCTGATCACCAAGGTCTGCGCCGGGTTCGTCTACGCGGTGTCGGTCATGGGCATCACCGGTGCCAGGGACCGGGTCGGCGACGCCGCCGCGGGCGTGGTGAGCCGGATCCGTGCCTGCACGGACCTGCCCGCCGCGGTCGGGCTCGGCGTGCGTGACGGTGCCCAGGCCGCGGAGGTCGCGGGCTTCGCCGACGGTGTGATCGTCGGTTCCGCGTTCGTGCAGCGCCTCCTGGATGCGCCGGATCTGACCTCCGGCATCCAGGGGATACGTGAGCTGGCCGGGGATCTCGCGGCGGGCGTGCGGCGTCCCGCCCGTACGGCCAAGGCCCCGTGACGGAGGAACGGGGCCTTGAGCCATCGGGGGTTCTGGGGGTCGTCCCCCGGGCTAGCACGGCCAAGGCCCCGTGACGGAGGAACGGGGCCTTGAGCCATCGGGGGGTTCCAGGGGTCGTCCTCCCGGGGCCAGCACTGCCCGCTATTTCACTCGCTGCGACAGAGCCCTTACGGTACCTTTGACGACCAGGAATTTGTCTGTCTCCAGGGGTTTCGCCCCCCGGCCTGCGCGGGCAAGAACGCACGGGTGGCGTAATCTGGCAGTAGTCCCGGAGTGGTAGCTCACAAAGCCACCAGCCGCATCACCGGTGCCGCCCCGCGGCAGGGCCAATGTTGTCCCGAATCCGCACGCGATAACGCGAATACGGACGAACGGACGACAGGAGCATTGATGGCCTCTGCCGCTTCAAGCAACCCTGCTCACCGCCCTTCGGGCGGCTTCGCCGGCACCCGCAGTGTTAGCCCGGGGGGGCGACCCCCCGGAACCCCCCGCGAGGCAAGCAACCCTGCTCACCGCCCTTCGGGCGGCTTCGCCGGCACCCGCAGTGTTAGCCCGGGGGGGCGACCCCCCGGAACCCCCCGCGAGGCAAGCAACCCTGCTCACCGCCCTTCGGGCGGCCCCGGCCTGTATGACAGCCAGTACGAGCACGACGCTTGTGGCGTCGGGTTTGTCGCTGATCTGTCCGGGCGCAAGACCCATCACACCGTGGCCCAAGCGCTGACCGTGCTGCGGAACCTGGACCATCGCGGCGCCAAGGGCAGCGACCCGGACACCGGTGACGGGGCCGGCATTCTCACCCAGATGCCGGACGCCCTGTTCCGCGCGTCCTGCGGGTTCGACCTGCCCGCCGCCGGCAGCTACGCCGCCGGGCTGATCTTCCTGCCCACCGGCGCCGCGGAGTGCGCACGGGCGCAGGCCGCGGTCGCCGACCTGGCGGCCGAGGAGGGGCTGTCCGTCCTCGGCTGGCGGGATGTGCCGCACGACGCCACGCAATGCGGCAAGGGCGCGCGGGCCACGATGCCGCGGCTGGCCCAGTTGTTCGTCGCCGCAGTGCAGGGGGGTGGGGAGGCGGGTGGGGACACCGGGCTGTCCCTCGACCGGCGGGCGTTCTGCCTGCGCAAGCGGATGGAGCACGAGACCGGCCTGTACCCGGCCAGCCTGTCGTCCGCGACGATCGTCTACAAGGGCATGCTCACGGCGCTGCAACTGCTGCCGTTCTACCCCGACCTGTCCGACCCGGCCTACACCTCGGCCCTGGCCCTGGTGCACTCCCGGTTCTCCACGAACACGATGCCGTCCTGGCCGCGTGCCCACCCGTACCGCTTCATCGCGCACAACGGCGAGATCAACACCGTGCGCGGCAACCGCAACTGGATGCGGGCCAGGGAGGCGATGCTGTCCTCCGACCTGTTCCCGCAGTCACAGGACGGGCGTGGCCTTGAGCGGCTGCTGCCGATTCTGACCGAGTCGGCCAGCGACTCGGCCAGCTTCGACGAGTGCCTGGAACTGCTCTACCTCGGCGGCCGGCCGATGGCGCACGCGATCCTCATGATGATCCCCGAGCCGTGGGAAAACCACGAGGAGATGGACCCGGCGCGGCGCGCGTTCTACCGGTTCCACGCCACGGTGATGGAACCCTGGGACGGGCCGGCGTGCGTGGCGTTCACCGACGGGACCGTGGCGGGCGCGGTGCTCGACCGCAATGGCCTGCGGCCCGGCCGGTACTGGGTGACCCAGGACGGCCTGGTGATCCTGGCCAGCGAGGTCGGCGTGCTCGACCTCGACCCGGCCACGGTGGTCCGCAAGGGCCGGCTGCAGCCGGGCCGGATCTTCCTCGCCGACACCGGCAGCCACCGGATACTCGAGGATGCCGACGTCAAGGCCGAACTGGCGGCCGAGCACCCGTACGCCGAGTGGCTGCACGCCGGCCTCATGCACCTGGACGACCTGCCCGACCGGCACCGGGCGCTGCCCGGCACCGCGGAACTCACCACCAGGCAGCGCGCCAGCGGTTACACCGAGGAGGAACTGCGGCTGCTGCTGGGCCCGATGGCCGCGGCCGGCGTGGAGCCGATCGGATCCATGGGCACCGACACACCCATCGCCGTGCTCTCCGACCGGCCCCGGCTGCTATTCGACTACTTCGCCCAGCTGTTCGCCCAGGTGACCAACCCGCCGCTGGATGCGATCAGGGAGGAGCTTGTCACCTCGCTCGAGACCTCCACGGGCGCCGAGCTGAATCTGCTGGACCCGGGCCCCGCCTCGTGCCGCCAGATCGTGCTGCCCTACCCGGTGATCAGCGACAACGATCTCGCCAAGATCATCCACATCAACCACGACGGCAACCTGCCCGGCTTTGCCTCCTACGTGGCCGACGGCCGCTACCGGGTGGCCGGCGGCGGCGCGGCGCTGCGCGAGCGGCTGGCCGAGATCTGTGCCGAGGTGACGGCCGCGATCGAGGCCGGCACCCGGATCGTGGTGCTGTCCGACCGCGGCGGCGCCGACCCGGCGGGCGAGGTCGACCCGGCGCTCGCGCCCATCCCGTCGCTGCTGCTGTGCGGCGCGGTGCACCACCACCTGATCAGGGAGCGGACCCGGACCCGGGTGGGGCTCGTGGTGGAGTGCGCCGACGCCCGCGAGGCGCACCACGTCGCGCTGCTCATCGGCTACGGCGCGGCCCTGGTCAACCCGTATCTGGCGCTGGAGTCCGTGCAGGACATGGTGCGCCGCGGCGTGCTGGAGAACGTCCCGGCGGACAAGGCGCCGGCGAACCTGATCAAGGCGCTCGGCAAGGGCGTGCTCAAGATCATGTCCAAGATGGGCGTGTCCACCTGCGCCTCCTACCACGGTGCCCAGATCTTCGAGGCGATCGGCCTGGGCGATGAGGTGATCAGCACCTGCTTCACCGGCACCACGTCACGGCTGGGCGGCGCCGGGTTCGACGTGCTCGCCGCCGAGGTGGCCCGCCGTCATGCGCGCGCGTTCGGCGGCCGCGAGGCCGGGCTGGCGCACCAGCGGCTGGAAACCGGCGGGGAGTACCAGTGGCGCCGTGACGGCGAACGGCACCTGTTCAACCCGGAGACGGTGTTCAAGCTCCAGCACGCCACCCGGGCCCGCAGGTACGAGATCTTCAAGGAGTACACCCAGCTCATCGACGACTCCGCCACCCGGCTGATGACGTTGCGCGGGCTGCTGCGGATCCGGGGCGTGGACGTCGCCGCGGCCCGCCCGCCGGTGCCGATCGAGGAGGTCGAGCCGGTCTCGGCGATCGTGCGCCGGTTCGCCACCGGCGCCATGTCCTACGGCTCGATCTCCGCCGAGGCGCACGAGACGCTGGCGATCGCGATGAACCGGCTCGGCGGCAAGTCCAACACCGGGGAGGGCGGGGAGGACCCGCGCCGGTTCGTCCGCGACCGCAACGGCGACCTGCGCAGGTCCGCGGTCAAGCAGGTGGCGAGCGGCCGGTTCGGGGTGACCAGCGAGTACCTGGTCAACGCCGACGACTTGCAGATAAAGATGGCGCAGGGAGCCAAGCCGGGGGAGGGCGGGCAACTGCCCGGGCACAAGGTGTACCCGTGGATCGCGCAGACCCGCTTCTCCACCCCTGGCGTCGGCCTGATCTCGCCGCCGCCGCACCATGACATCTACTCGATCGAGGACCTCGCCCAGCTCATCCACGACCTGAAGAACGCGAACCCGGCCGCCCGGGTGCACGTCAAGCTGGTCGCCGAGGTGGGCGTCGGCACCGTCGCCGCCGGGGTGTCCAAGGCGCACGCCGACGTGGTGCTGATCTCCGGCCACGACGGCGGCACCGGTGCCGCGCCGCTGACCAGCATCAAGCACGCCGGGGCGCCGTGGGAGATCGGCCTGGCCGAGACCCAGCAGACGCTGCTGCGCAACGGGCTGCGGGACCGGATCGTGGTCCAGGCCGACGGCCAGCTCAAGACAGGGCGTGATGTGATCATCGCAGCCCTCCTTGGCGCCGAGGAGTTCGGCTTCGCCAGCGCGCCGCTCGTCGTGTCCGGCTGCGTCATGATGCGCGTCTGCCACCTGGATACCTGCCCGGTCGGCGTGGCCACCCAGAACCCGGAGCTGCGCAAGCGGTTCACCGGCCGGCCCGAGTTCGTGGTCAACTTCTTCGAGTTCATCGCCGAAGAGGTCAGGGAGTACCTGGCCGCGCTCGGATGCCGCACCCTCGACGAGGCCGTGGGCCGGGCCGACCTGCTTGATACCGCGCAGGCGGTGAGCCACTGGAAGGCCGCCGGGCTTGACCTGACCCCCGTCCTGCACGTGCCGGAGCTGCCCGAAGGCGAGGCCAGGCACCACCGCACCAGCCAGGACCATGGCCTGGACCGCGCGCTCGACAACACCCTGATCCAGCTCGCCGAGGGTGCCCTCGCCGACGCGACCCCGGTCACGCTGGACCTGCCGGTCCGCAACGTGAACCGGACGGTCGGGACGATGCTCGGCTATGAGGTGACCAAGCGGTGGGGCGGCGAGGGCCTGCCCGACGACACGATCACGGTCGCCTTCACCGGGTCCGCGGGCCAGTCGTTCGGCGCGTTCCTGCCGCGCGGCATCACCTTGCGGCTGGCCGGGGACGCCAACGACTACCTGGCGAAGGGGCTGTCCGGCGGGCGGATCGTGGTCGCCCCGGACCCGGCCGCGCCGTTCGCCGCCGAGACCCAGATCATCGCGGGCAACGTGATCGGCTACGGTGCGACCGGCGGGGAGATCTTCCTGCGCGGCATCGTCGGTGAGCGGTTCTGCGTGCGCAACTCCGGTGCGATCGCGGTCGCCGAGGGCACCGGGGACCACGGCTGTGAGTACATGACCGGCGGCACCGTGGTGGTGCTCGGCCGGATCGGCCGCAACTTCGCCGCGGGCATGTCCGGCGGCACCGCCTACCTGCTCGACCCGGACCTGCGCCGGGTGAACACCGGCATGGCCGACCTGGAGCCGGTGGACGCCGCGGACGCGGACCTGCTCCGCGGGCTGGTCGAGCGCCATCACGCAGAGACCGGCTCGGTGGTGGCGGCGCGGCTGCTCACCGACTGGGACGCGGCGCTGCCCCGGTTCGCCAAGGTCATGCCGCACGACTACAAACGGGTGCTGGAAGCCGCCCGCCGCGCCGAGCGCGAGGGCCTGGACGTCAACGAGGCCGTCATGGCCGCCGCGCACGGGTGAGGGGACGTCATGGCTGATCCCAAGGGCTTCATGACCACGCCGCGGGTGACCCCGGCCCGCCGCCCGGTGGACGTGCGGATCTCGGACTGGCGCGAGGTCTACACCGAGTTCGGTACCGCACGGCTGGAACTGCAGGCCGGGCGGTGCATGGACTGCGGCATACCGTTCTGCCATCAGGGCTGCCCGCTGGGCAACCTGATCCCGGAGTGGAACGACCTGGTCTGGCGTGAGGACTGGGCAGAGGCGGTCAGGCGGCTGCACGCCACCAACAACTTCCCCGAGTTCACCGGGCGGCTGTGCCCCGCGCCGTGCGAGAGCGCCTGTGTGCTCGGCATCAACTCGGATCCGGTGACGATCAAGCAGGTCGAGGTGGAGATCGTCGACCGGGCGATGGCATCGGGCTGGGTGGCGCCCGAGCCGCCGGCCGTGCTGACCGGGCGCACGGTGGCCGTCGTGGGCTCTGGGCCGGCCGGCCTGGCCGCCGCGCAGCAGCTCACCAGGGCCGGGCACACGGTGACGGTGTACGAGCGCGCGGAGGCGCCCGGCGGCCTGCTCCGCTTCGGCATCCCCGAGTTCAAGCTGGAAAAGCGGCACCTGGACCGGCGCCTTGACCAGATGCGCGCCGAGGGCACGAGGTTCGCCTGCTGCGTCGACGTGGGCCGCGACGTGACCGCCGCGCAGTTGCGGGCCACCCACGACGCCGTGGTCCTGGCCGGTGGCGCGACGATCCCCAGGGGCCTGCCGGTGCCCGGTGCGGACCTGGCGGGGGTACACCAGGCCATGGAGTACCTGCCCGCGTCGAACCGGTCCGTTGCCCACGGCACCCAGACGCCCATCAGCGCGCACGGCAGGCATGTGGTGATCATCGGCGGCGGCGACACCGGCGCCGACTGCCTCGGTACCGCGCACCGGCAGGGCGCGGCGTCGGTGACGCAGCTCGAGATCATGCCCAGGCCGCCGGAGTCGCGTCCGGAGGCGCAGCCCTGGCCGACGTACCCGATGATCTACCGGGTGTCCAGTGCCCACGAGGAGGGTGGCGACCGGGTGTACGCCGTGTCCACGCAGGAGTTCCTCGGCGATGAGCACGGGCGGGTGCGGGCGCTGCAGCTGGTGGAGGTGGAAGGCCCGGCCGCCCGCTTCGCGCCGGTTCCCGGTACCGAACGACAGCTCAGGGCCGACCTGGTCCTGCTGGCCATGGGGTTCACCGGGGCGGACCGGGCGGGGCTGCTCGACGACCTGGGCGTGGACATGGACGCCCGGGGGAACGTGGCACGAGATGGTGCCTACGCGACGTCCGTCCCCGGCGTGTTCGTGGCCGGCGACATGGGCCGTGGCCAGTCGCTGATCGTGTGGGCGATCGCCGAGGGCCGGTCCGCGGCCGCGGCGGTGGACGCCCACCTGATGGGTACCACGGCCCTGCCCACGCCCATCCCGCCCACCGCCCGCCCGCTAACCTGACCCGGGGAGGCCACGACCGGCGAAGGAGCACCGCTCATGGGCCGCCGAGCGAAGATCGTCTGCACCCTCGGCCCGGCGACATCGGGCCCGTACCAGATCGCCGCGCTGGTGGCCGCCGGGCTTGATGTGGCCCGGCTCAACATGAGCCACGGCACCCAGGCCAGCCACCACGCTGCGTATGGCAATGTTCGCGCCGCCGGTGACGCAAGCGGCCGCAGCGTTGGGGTGCTTGTCGACCTGCAGGGGCCCAAGATCAGGCTGGGGCGGTTCGCGTCGGGCCCGGTGACGCTGGTGCCGGGCGCGGAGTTCACCATCACCGGCGAGGACGTGCCGGGAGACGAAACCGAGGCGTCCACCAGCTACGCCGGACTGGCCGAAGACGTCCGCCCTGGGACCCAGATCCTGGTGGACGACGGCCGCGTCGTGCTCGAAGTCACCGGCGTCGACGGCCCGCGGGTGCGGACCAAGGTGGTCACCGGCGGGCGGGTCTCCGACCGTAAAGGGCTCAACCTGCCCGGGGTCCGGGTCAAGGCGCCGGCCCTGACCAGCAAGGACGCCGACGACCTTCGCTGGGCGCTCGGCCTGCGCGCGGACTTGATCGCGCTGTCGTTCGTGCAGGGGCCCGAGGACGCGGCGCCCGCCCGCCAGATCATGGACGAGTTCGGCACCGCGCTGCCGCTCATAGCCAAGATCGAGAAGCCGCAGGCGGTGTCGGCACTGCCGGAGATCATCGAGGCGTTCGACGGGATCATGGTCGCGCGTGGCGACCTGGGTGTGGAGTACCCGCTCGAGCAGGTTCCGCTGGTGCAGAAGCGCGCGATCGTGCTGGCCCGGCAGGCCGCCAAGCCGGTCATCGTGGCCACCCAGATGCTCGAATCGATGGTCGGCGCGCCCCGGCCGACCAGGGCCGAGGCGTCGGATGTGGCCAACGCCGTGCTCGACGGCGCCGACGCGCTCATGCTGTCGGCCGAGACCAGCGTCGGGTCCTACCCGGTGGACGCCGTGGCCACCATGGCCAAGATCGTCGTGGCGGCCGAGCGCGCCTGGCCGGACTTCCCGGCCCCGTCCGCCGGGCGGCCGGCCAGCACCGGGTGCGCCATCGCCCGGGCCGCCGCCGAGGTCGGCTCGGTGGTGGGCGCGAAGGCGCTGGTGGCCTTCACCATGACGGGAGAGACGGCGCGGCGGCTGGCCAGGCACCGGTCACCGATCCCGCTGCTGGCGTTCACCACCAAGCCCGCCACCCGCAGCCAGCTCGCGCTGACCTGGGGCGCCGAGACGTTCGTGGTCCCGGAGGTGGCACACACCGATGACATGGTCCGCCAGGTCGAGGCGGCGCTGCTGGATATCGGGCGGTGCGACAAGGGCGACGTGGTGGTCATTGTGGCCGGCAGCCCGCCAGGAACCCCCGGCCGCACCAACGAGCTCCGCGTCCACCGGATCAGCGATGCGATCGAGACATGATCCGGCACCGCTGGGAGCGGAGCGGATAGCTAGCGCCAGCGCGAGCCGGGAATCGCGGACAGGCGAGACGAGCGGATAGCGTACGCCGGCGCGAGCCGGGAATCGCGGGGGCTCCGCGGGGCTCGGCCCCCAGGCGGAATAGCGGCCCTCGGCGAGGCCGCCTGAAGGCGGCCGAGCATGCAAGGCCGGCTCGTGCCCCGGGTGGGACTCGAACCCACACTGCACGGTGTTTGAGACCGCGGACTCTGCCTATTGGTCTACCGGGGCTTGGCCGCTGTCCCTCCTGGAAGAGAGAGGCACGGCCGACGCCAATCTACCGCTTTGGGTACGCTCGTGGCTGTGAGCCAGACACCTGTCCGCGTTGTGATCGCCGAAGACGAGGCGCTCATCCGGCTTGACCTGAAAGAGATGCTGGAGGAGGAAGGCTACGAGATCGCCGGTGAGGCGTCCGACGGGGAGCAGGCGGTCGAACTCGCCGAAAAGCTGCGGCCTGATCTGCTGATCCTGGACGTCAAGATGCCGATACTGGACGGCATCTCCGCGGCCGAGCAGATCGCTGCCAAGCACATCGCCCCGGTGGTCATCCTGACCGCGTTCTCCCAGCGTGAACTGGTCGAGCGGGCGCGGGACGCGGGCGCGATGGCTTACCTTGTGAAGCCTTTCACCAAGGCCGACCTGGTGCCCGCGATCGAGATCGCGGTCAGCCGCTTCCAGGAACTGTCGGCGCTCGGGGCAGAGGTGGGCACCCTGCGGGAGCGCCTGGAGGTGCGCAAGCTGCTGGACCGGGCCAAGGGCCGCCTCCAGGTGGATGCCGGCATGACCGAGCCAGAGGCGTTCCGCTGGATCCAGAAGACGTCGATGGACCGCCGTGTTCCCATGCGCCTGGTGGCTGAGGAAGTAATGACCGGCATCCTCCCCGGTACTCCAGAGGAGAGCCCGGCGGACACCACGCCGACGCCCCCCACTGAGTGATCGCCGGGCTACCGCAGCCATCTGGTTACCCACTGGCCGCCCGTGTCGGAACGGCTGCGGGCACCGCCCACCGCGCTGCCTACGACCCGGAGCATGCCTACGGCTTCGGCCTGCAGACCATCCTCGACGGCCTGGCGGCCCTCATTGAAACGGCGTAGGCCGCCGTGGCGGCCAAGCAGCAAGGGCCGGGGCGAAAGCCCGGGGCTGCCTTTGGTGCCGTGTCGGCCTTCCCCGGGTCGACACGTTCTCTACTCGGCTGCCCCGGGCTCTCCGCACCACCGTAGCGACCGTCGGGCGGGCCGCGCAAAGGCATCTACATTCCCCGGACAGAATGCCGTCAACGTCCGGTCGTGTGTGGTTTCCCCTGGTGGCGCAGGACATGGGCGGCTCCACGCCTGGTCATAGGCTCAGGCCCGATCGCCGCCGGGAGCCGCTCCGGGCACTCGGTGGGGGACCCGGTCCATGAGCATGCAGGTGAGCCGCGAGGTGCAGACCCGGCGCCCGGCCTCGTCGGTGATGACGATCTCGTGGGTGGTGATCGTCCGCCCGCCGTGCAGCAGGGTTGTCACGCCTGTCACCAGACCATCGGTGGCGGCGCGATGGTGGGTCGCGTTGATCTCGACACCAACCGTGATCCGGTCCGGCCCCGCGTGCAGGGCCGAGGCCAGCGAGCCCAGGGTCTCGGCGAGTACGCACGAGGCACCACCATGGAGCAGGCCGTAGGGCTGGATGTTGCCGGCCACCGGCATGGTGCCGACGACACGTTCCGCGCTGGCTTCGACGATAGTGATCCCCATCCGGTCGGCCAGTGTGTTCTTGCTCGCGGCCTGGTAGGCCTCCATGACCCGCAGTGTGTCGTCCTGCTCCACCGCCACCTCCGCGTCGTCCACGCGCCCGCCTGCTCAGGGAAGACTAAAGGCCCAGTTCCGCGGGCCACCATAGGGCGTCCTGTCCGGGAGCACTGGCGTCCTCGTAGCGGCCGTCGGCCGAGGCTGCGACGCATGCGCTGAGCGCTCGCGGTGCCGTCCGCGAATGGCACACGATCTACCAGGATTGCGTGACATTTGCCCAAAGTCGGTCAAGAATCAACCGGGGAGTACCCGATCAAGGGAGGCGAGTTTGCACGAAATGTTAGCGCTCACATCGGAAATGCGCTGGTCAAGGCAACGGAACGGTGATTTGTTCCCAGGAACAGGCGAGGAGTGAGCATGGGGATGCAACTGAGGAACAGGCCAGCCCGCTACACGCTAGCCGCTGGAGTGGCCACGGTTCTCGTAATCGGGACGGCAGGGGTGGTCGCGGCTAGCGCAGCCGCGTCGCCCGCGTCACCGGGCTGGAAGCACTGCAGCACGTCCATCACCAAGCAGAGGTTCGGCACGGCGAACTCGGGACCGTACGGCGGCAATCAGACGGTCTTCCGCTACACCATGACCAACCGCGACTGCATGCAGGTCAGGGTCATGACCTACGGCGCCACGGTGCAGTCGATCACCGTCCCCGACCGGCACGGCCACCTGACCGACGTAGCGCTCGGCTTCAAAACCCTGGCCGACTACGTGAACCTGGACAGCCCGCCACCGACATCGCCGAATGCCGGCGGCCCCTACTTCGGCGAGACCATCGGCCGGTACGCCAACCGGATCGGCGGCGCCTCGTTCAAGCTGAACGGGCAGACCTACACGCTGCCTGTCAACAACGGCCCCAACACCCTGCACGGCGGGTTCGTCGGCTGGGGTAACCGCGTCTGGCAGAACCCCACCACGGCGACCGGCCACGGCAGCGTCTCGGTGACGATGACCCTGGTCGCTCCCAACGGTGACGAGGGCAGCGGCCTGCTGCCGGGCACCAAGAACTACGAGCCCAACTGCTCGCCCCCCGGCAGCACGCCAACGACGTGCACTGGCTTCCCGGC